>Ga0310345_10000684_pt1 | contig 45561 bp, 50 predicted proteins | sample HC15DNA20500_MG_FD_204667 | JGI IMG/M metagenome (GOLD analysis project Ga0310345, IMG submission 204667) | Marine microbial communities from station ALOHA, North Pacific Subtropical Gyre - HC15-DNA-20-500_MG | ecosystem: Environmental > Aquatic > Marine > Oceanic | place: Pacific Ocean: North... | reverse complement strand
TGAACGTCAATCTGACAGGCCTTGGCCGGTCCATCTCGGCATTCGTTCCTCGCATGACGGAGCAGGGCGGTGGCTGGATCGTCAACACTTCCTCCGGCCTTGGCCTGTTTCATGACATGCCCTTCGGCGGTCCCTACATTGCCCCAGCCCCGCGTCTGCGAGGCCATCGCCGGCATTCCGGGCGGATCGGACGTTTGGGCCTGGCGGCACGATTGTGATCAGCATGGGCGCGCCATCCTTGACTTCAGGGAGCGCCGGGCGCCGAGCGGCCTTCCCATGTTCGGCCTGGATCCAGTGGCCCTGCGGGGGATGAGGAATAGCGTGTCGATCACAGAGCTTCGCTAGGCCGGTCCCGGTAATCCCATAGTCGAGGGCGACCTGGTTTAACGGCCGTTCCCAGACCGCTCGGAATAGCGCTTCGCGCGTGACAGTTTTGGCGCCCATTTTTGGCCTCGCTCCGATGTTTGGGCGAGCGCTATGAAGTTGTCCAGCGCTGGCTCGCTCAAGCCAGGGTAGGGGGCTTGTCATAGTTAGCAATTATGCAATTGAGCGTTCGAATCTGCGTGACGAATACCAACAGCGCACTCCGGCGGCGGGCATCCAAGACATTGATTCTATGCTGGAAAACGGATCCGTTGGTGCCCAGGAGAGGACTCGAACCTCCACGTCGTGAGACACACGGACCTGAACCGTGCGCGTCTACCAATTCCGCCACCTGGGCAATCCGGTTTCGGAAGGCGGGTTGATATGGCACTCGAAGGATGTCGTCAACGAACAATTCCATACAAAGCAACCCGCTGCTAGAAGTTTGCCATGCAACTCAATGTTGGGGTCAGGCCACCCAGGCTGCTTATCTTCCGCCCGCCTCTCTCAACAAGACTTCCGCTTGAGCAAGGATGTTGTCAGACTAATGCAAAGTCGTCTCTGTTTTCGACGAAGCAAACGCAGTTAGGCGGCCAGAAGTTGGCGCCATTCGAGGAGGGCGGCGTCGCGGTTCAGCTTGAAGCGGATTCTTGAATTGAGGTGGCGGTCCAGATTGAAGTGGTTGTGAAACGAGGCGTGGGTCGAAGCGAACTTTTGTAGATTGCCCATCCTTCGAAATCGCGACATCGCTCGCTCCCGTCGCCGGAAGGGCAGGTGACTGTTTTCGTCTCGATTGTTGAGATGACGGCCGACCTGTTGGCGGTCGACATTTCCAATATCTTTCATCGCAGCACCGTAGGATCGAAGCCTGTCCGTCACTACCACGCGCGGAGCGCCGTACCGTTTCATTGCCTTCTTCAAAAAGCGCAAGGCTGCTGATTTGTCTCGGGTTTTCGTGACGTCGCTCTCGAGTAGCTCACCTTCGTGGTCGACAGTGCGCCATAGGTAATGGGGCTTGCCATTGATCTTCACATACACCTCATCGAGGGGCCATCGCCCTTACGTGACCTGGCGAAGCTGCTAAGACCGGCGCTACCTGATTTCGCCGGCAAACAGCGGTCCGAACCGGTGCCAGCAGCATCACACCGTCTCGTGGCAGGCCTCGATCGCCCGTTCATGGAGAAGGTCTTCGACGTTCCGAAGCGAGAGCGGAAACCGGATATACTTCACGATCGCGAACTAGCCATGATGGTTAATCCGAGTTATACTTTCTCTACTAGGAATTCACAAAAAAGGAGGGGGCGTTGTCGCTTCGCATCAATTCCGTGGCGCCGGACTTCACGGCCGAGACGACCGAAGGCACCATCAATTTCCATGACTGGATCGGCGATGGCTGGGCGATCCTGTTTTCGCACCCCAAGGATTTCACGCCGGTCTGCACGACCGAGCTTGGCTATATGGCCAGGCTGAAGCCGGAATTCGACAAACGCAACACAAAGATTATAGGTCTCAGTGTCGATCCCGTCGACAATCATGCCCGATGGGCGGAGGACATCGCCGAGACCCAGGGCACGCCGCTCAATTATCCGATGATTGGTGACACCGACCTGGCCGTGGCAAAGCTCTACAACATGCTGCCCGAAGAGATAGATGGCAGCTCCGAAGGGCGTACCGCGATGGACAATGCGACAGTACGCACGGTCTTCATCATCGGACCGGACAAACGCATCAAGCTGATGCTCAGCTATCCGATGACGACGGGGCGCAATTTCGACGAGATCTTGCGGGTTCTGGACTCGATGCAGCTTACTGTGAAGCACCGTGTCGCGACGCCTGTGAACTGGCAGAATGGCGATAAGGTGATCATCGTTCCCGCCGTGTCTAATGAGGAAGCCGCAGGCCTCTTTCCGGACGGGTGGGAAACGGTAAAGCCCTATCTGCGCATCGTCTCCCAGCCGCAATAGCCATGCTGTTCGAGACATTCGCCGCCGGAGGCTGCCGGTCCTATCTCCTCGGTTGTGAAACCTCCTGCGCGGCAGTCCTGATCGATCCAGAATTAAGCCTCACCGATCGCTACCGGGGGCGGCTGAACCAGCACGGCCTGACATTGCGCTATATCGTGGACACCCACACTCATGCCGATCACTTCTCCGCCAGCCTGGCGCTCAGGAAGGCATTTGGCGCGCCTGTCGCGATGCACCGGCTGAGTGCGGCACCTTTCGCAGACGTGCGTCTCGATGATGGCGAAATGCTGATCGCGGGAACACTGAAACTTACCGCCATGCATACGCCGGGGCATACACACGATTCCATGTGTCTCGTCATGAATGACCGCGTCTTTACCGGCGATACGCTGTTAATTGGGGGAACCGGCCGCACCGATCTGCCCACCGGCGATCCGCATCAGTTGTTCGACAGCCTTTTTGGCAAGCTCCTGAAGCTTCCTGGGGAGACGCTGGTCTTTCCCGCGCATGACTACAAGGACCGCGGTCACTCCACCATTGCGGACGAGATCGGAACGAATCCTCGTTTGCAGAAGACCGACCGGGCCGCCTTCGTAGAGATGATGCATGCCCTGAACCTCGCCGCGCCCAAGCATCTGACCGAAGCCCTGCGCACCAATATGAGCGGCGGCAAGACGGTCGGGCAACTCCTTTCGGAGGCGGCTTGCGGCGTACCGTTCCTGTCTATGAGCGAACTCGGCAGCCGTCTCGGTGGCAATAGCCGCGACCTCATCGTGATCGATCTTCGCGAGAAGGACGATTATGATATGGGACATATCGAGGGTGCGCTGCATCTGCCCAGGGGCCAACTCGAACTCCGCGTAAACAGCGAACTGCCGGACCCGACGATGCGGATCGTGACCTGCTGCGAATACGGGAAGATATCGGTGCTCGCTGCGGCAACCTTGCGCGACCTCGGCTTTATGCGGGCGACAGCGTTGGATGGCGGTATTGCCGCCTGGCGCGAAGCCGGCTTCCCACTCGAACCTAGCAGGTGAATCTTCGACGGCGCACATGCCTGATACCGGGTGAGACGCGCTGATGCTGCGAACTGGCGGACCATTTACGCATCATCATAGACGCTGCGGACGATTTCGCCGCGATGATGCACGCCAGACTGCCGGTCCGGCATGCGGACCACAGGTGGGTGTCGTCAGGCTAATACAAACTCGTCTCTGCTAACTGCGGGCGAACGTTCTCAGGCCGCGAGAAGCTGGCGCCACTCGAGGAGCGCGGCGTCTCGGTTTGATTTGAACATTGGACGACGGTTCAGATGATGGTCGAGATTGAAATGGTTGTAGAAGGGGGCGCGTGTTGAAGCGAATTTCTGCAGGTTCGACGCCCGCCAGAACCGTGACATCGCCCGCTCTCGTCGCCAGAGCGGCAGATGGCTGTTTTCGGAGCACCGTAGCGCTTCATCGCTTTCTTGAGAAAGCGCAAGGCTGCTGATTTGTCTCGGGTTTTCGTGACGTCGCTCTCGAGTAGCTCACCTTCGTGGTCGACAGCGCGCCATAGGTAATGGGGCTTGCCATTGATCTTCACATACACCTCATCGAGGGGCCATCGCCCTTACGTGACCTGGTGAAGCTGTTGAGACCGGCGCTACCTGATTTCGCCGGCAAACAGCGGTCCGAACCGGTTCCAGCAGCATCACACCGTCTCGTAGCAGGCCTCGATCGCCCGTTCATGGAGAAGGTCTTCGACGTTCCGAAGCGATAGCGGAAACCGGACATACATCATCACCGCAAGCCGGATGATCTCGGGCGACGTTTTGAAATAACGGAAGGAAGACTTGGACATGGCCAGAAAAGTGGAGTGGCAGGTACCCGCGCCCAAGCGAAGTTCTTCTGACAATTCCGGTCTAAGAGATCTGGCGAAAGTGGCCGTTAGAGACGACTGGCGAAAATTGCGGGAAGAGTAGGGAAGATCGGGCGAGCAGAGACCGCAGCGCAAGAAAAAGCCCGCCAGTGGCGGGCGTTTCGGGCCTGATCGAGATCTGGTCTTCAAATCCCGGTCTGCGTGGCGGAGAGAGAGGGATTCGAACCCTCGGAACGCTTGCGCGCTCAACGGTTTTCGAGACCGTCCTATTCAACCACTCTAGCACCTCTCCGTGGGGCGGGGGGATAACGCGGCCAGGGAATGCACGCAAGCCCCGTATTTCATGCATGTCAGGGTTTGACATGCGGCAGCTGATAGTGTTTATCCGCGCCTTCATGTCCGGCGCCGTGCGCGTGCGGACACTCAACTAATTTCACCTTCCGGAAGGATGAGGCATGTTCGCGGTCATTAAGACTGGTGGCAAACAGTATAAAGTCGCCGAAGGCGATGAGATTGTCGTCGAGAAACTTAGCGCTGACACTGGCGCAGATGTCACCTTTGATGTCCTGATGCTGGGCGACGGCAAGTCGGTCACCGTCGGTGCACCGCTCGTGTCCGGTGCAAGCGTCGTCGGCGAGATTGCCGCCCAGCGCAAGGGCGACAAGAAGCTGATCATGAAGAAGCGTCAGCGCAACACCTATCGCCGCAAGAAAGGCCATCGCCAGCTTGAGAGCGTGGTCACGATCACCTCGATCCTGACCGACGGCAAGAAAGCTCCGGCGAAGAAAGCCGCTGCGCCGAAGAAGGAAGACGCTCCGAAGACCGAAGCAAAGGCTGCACCTGCCAAGGAAGCGGCTGCGAAAAAGGAAGCGGCTCCGAAGAAAGAGGCAGCACCGGCTGCAAAGAAGGACGCTGCTCCAAAGAAGGAAGCCGCTCCGAAGGCAGACGCCAAGCCGAAGACGGATGAGCGCGGCCGTCTGGCCAAGGCCGAAGGCAAGAAGGATGATCTGAAACTGATCTCCGGTGTTGGCCCGGCCATGGAGAAGAAGCTGAACGCAGCAGGCATCTTCCACTTCTGGCAGGTCGCAGACCTCAACAAATCGCAGGCCGCTGAGCTTGATGATGAAGCCGGTCTCGGCGGACGCATCGAGCGTGACGAATGGGTCAAGCAGGCCAAGAAACTGGCAAAGGACGCCTGAAGTCTGGTATAGGCTTCAAGGAAAGATTGAAGGAACGCCCTCATGGCACACAAGAAATCAGGCGGTTCATCACGTAACGGACGCGATTCGAACCCGAAATATCTCGGCGTGAAGAAGTTTGGTGGCCAGCACGTTGTGCCTGGCAACATCATCATCCGTCAGCGCGGCACCAGGACCTATCCGGGCAAGGGTGTCGGCATGGGCAAGGATCACACGCTGTTCGCACTCGAAGAAGGCCGTGTCGAATTCAAGCGCACGACCGGCGACCGCCAGTATGTGTCGGTTGTCCCGATGGCAGACGCAGCAGAATAGCGGCCGCTGACACAGCGGGGGCCGCATCAGGGCCTCCTGCCGATCAAATGAATGAGGAGGCCCGCGCTGGCCTCCTTTTTTATTGGCTGCAATCCGGGGATAAAGCGATGGCAGAGATAATCAGCGAACGGCTGGTCCTGCGCCCTCCTGCGGCGGGCGATGCCGCCATGATCACGCAGCTGATGCAGGACAGGGACCTGCCCTGGAACCTCGGACGTGCGCCCTGGCCGTATACGCGAACAGACGCGGAAGAATGGCTGGCGCTGAGCGCAACACAATGGGCGGCAGGAACCGAATTTCCCTTCATCATTCGCCTGCGCGCAGATGATGAGATCATCGGATCGTGCGGCATCACCCATGTCACGCAGGATGTCTGGGAAATGGGCTACTGGCTCGGCAAGGCGTTCTGGGGCAAGGGCTATGTCACAGAAGCAGCGCGCAGCGTTCTGGACTGGGCGCGCCGGGAAAAGGGCTGCTCCCGGTTCATTTCCGGCCATATCGAGGACAATCCTGCATCGGGCCGCGTGCTGCAGAAGCTTGGGTTTGAACCGGTTGGAAAGGCTACCCATTACGTCCGTGCGCGCGATTGCGAAGTCACGGCCGATCGTTATGTTATGAACGCCCCCGCCGAGATCGCCCTTGGCGCGGCGTCCCACTATAAGAGACCCGGAACATGAAGTTCCTCGACCAGTGCAAGATCTACATCAAGGCCGGCGACGGCGGACGCGGAAGCTCATCCTTCCGGCGTGAAGCCTATGTCGAATTCGGCGGGCCGGATGGCGGCGATGGCGGACGCGGCGGCCATGTCTGGGCCGAGGCCGTGGAAGGCCTCAACACGCTGATCGATTATCGCTACCAGCAGCATCACAAGGCCGAGCGCGGCGGCCACGGCATGGGCAAGCAGCGCCATGGCAGGGGCGGCGAGGACAAGGTCATCAAACTGCCGGTCGGCACCCAGATTTTCGAGGAAGACCAGGAAACCATGATCGCCGACCTCACCGAAGTCGGCCAGCGCGTGATGCTGGCGCGCGGCGGCAATGGCGGCTGGGGAAACCTCCACTTCAAGACAGCGACGAACCGCGCGCCGCGCCGCGCCAATCCCGGCGAGGAGGGCGAGGAGCGGACGATCTGGCTGCGTCTCAAGCTGATCGCGGATGCCGGCCTGCTGGGCCTGCCCAATGCCGGCAAGTCGACCTTCATGCGCGCGGCAACGGCGGCCAAGCCAAAGGTTGCGGACTATCCGTTCACCACGCTGCATCCTGGTCTCGGCGTGGTCGACCTTGGTCCCGGCACGCGCTTTGTGCTGGCCGATATTCCCGGCCTCATCGAGGGCGCGGCGGAAGGGGCTGGTCTTGGCCACCGCTTCCTCGGCCATGTCGAGCGCTGCCGTGTCCTCTTGCATCTCGTCGACTGTACGCAGGACAACATCGGTGATGCCTGGCGCACCATCCGCAAGGAGCTTGAGGACTATGATGCCGGCATGGCGACCAAGCCGGAAATTGTCGCCCTCACAAAGATCGATGCGCTGACAGAAGAACTGATTGACGAGCAGGCGAAAGAGTTGAAAGCCGCCTGCGGACAGGAGCCGCTGAGAATTTCGTCCGTTGCCGGCACTGGCGTGCGCAAGGCGCTCGGTCTGATCGCGAGGGAACTCGGCCATCTCGACGCGATGGAAGAGGATGACGCTGCCGAAGATGAAGGCTGGCAACCCTGATGCGGGACATTCTCGCCAAGGCGAACCGGATTGTCATCAAGACCGGATCATCGCTTATCGCGTCCCAGGGAGAGCCGCGCCGCGAATGGCTGGCCGGTCTCGCGAAGGACATTGCAGGCCTGAAACAGGCGGGCAAGGAGGTCGTTCTGGTCTCGTCCGGCGCCGTTGCCCTTGGTCGTTCGGCGCTCGGCATCGGCAAACCGAAAAAGCTGGAAGAAAAGCAGGCGGCGGCAGCTTTTGGACAGCCCCGGCTGATCGCCGCGATTGGCGATGCGTTCCAGCCGCACGGTATCCGAGTCGCGCAGGCGCTCCTCACGCTGGAAGACACCGAACGCCGGCGCCGTTGGCTGAATGCCCGCGCCACGCTCGATACGCTGCTGGCCGCTGGCGCGGTGCCCGTCATCAACGAGAATGACACGGTCGCGACTGAAGAAATCCGCTATGGCGACAATGACCGCCTCGCCGCCCGCGTCGCCCAGATGCTGAGCGCTGATGTGCTCGTCCTCCTGTCTGACATTGACGGGCTCTACACGGCGGACCCGCGCCGCGACCCGGCCGCGACGCATATCCCGCACCTCACAGAGCTGACGGACCAGCACGACGCCATGGCCGGCACCGCCAATGAAGCCTCCGGTGTCGGTTCTGGCGGCATGGCCACCAAGCTTGCAGCGGCGCGGATCGCCTATGGCGCAGGCTGTGCGACGGCCATCACGCTTGGTGACCGGCCCTCGCCCCTGAGTGCGCTGCAGTCTGGCGAGCGCGCGACATGGATTGTCCCGCCCGTTTCGCCAGCAACCGCCCGGCAGACCTGGCTGCAGGGCCACCTCACCCCGGAAGGCGCCGTGCTCGTCGATCAGGGCGCAGTGAAGGCGCTCAAGGGTGGCTCCAGCCTGCTCGCTGTCGGCATTACCGGCGTCGATGGCAGGTTCGAAAAAGGCGCTGCCGTCGCTGTGCGCGGCCCGAACGGAGACACTGTCGCCAAGGGTGTGACCGCCTATGACGCGGCCGACATCCTGAAGATTGCCGGCCTGCGCAGCGAAGCGCTGGAAACACGGCTCGGCTATCGCGGCCGCCCCGCCGTCATCCACCGCGACGATCTCGTGCTGGAGAGATAAGGGGCCACCGGGGGCTGGTGTACGCTCTGCTGCGCGAGAAGCGATGATCGCCTTCGTGGTTCGACCCTCATCCTGAGCCTGTCGAAGGACGCTCACCATGTCGGGCTATTTCTGACTTCTCAAAGGCCGACATGGTGAGCGAAGTCGAACCATTAGGCCGTCAAGCGAAACGCTATCATCTTGGCGCACCGACTTCCCCCTCCTCGTTTATCCTGAGCCTGTCGAAGGAGGGAGGGTCGGGGTGGGGAGCAACAAAAAATATCCCCACCCCCTCAACCCGCCCATACACTCCCTGACATGCTCGATCTTCATGCCTCTGCCTGTCTTGAGAAGAACTGGAGCGTGCTGGCCATGCTGGTCGCTCTTGTCCGGCGGCTGGTGCAGTCGACCTGTTTCACACGCGGCATGAAGCATCGCGCCAATCATCTGCTGCGCCTCGCGGAAGGGTTTACCCGCCGTCTGCTCGTGCTGCGCGCGCAGGAGGTTGCCCCTGACCCCCCTTCGCCTCAGCGTGCAGCATCAAGCAAGCCGCCTCAGCCCGGTCGCCGCGACACTGCGCGCAACCCCGCGCTCTCCCTTTTCGAGGCGCTCCCGTCTTTTCCGCGATATCCCGTTGAGCCCATTGCGCCAGCGCCGCCACGCCTGCCGGCGCCCGCCGATCCGAACGCTGAAGCAGACCCGGCCTGCGCCACCCGCCGCCTCAGTGTCCTCGAGGACATCCTGCGTCGCCCCGCGCATCATGCCCGCCGCATGGCCGTCTGGCTGAAGCGCTTTTCGGCGCGGACGGGTCGCTACACGCCCTTCTGCCTTGGCCGCCCGCCCGGCATAACCCGCCGCCCGGACGACCCGGAGCTCGCCGGAAAGATACGCGACGCCGACTTCTTCGCCCGCCGCGTGCTCATGCCCGCACCGGGCTAGGGCGCGCGTATCCTCAGCACATCTTCATGACCGCTCGTATGCGGATGCTTCGGCCTGCCTGATATTGGCATCCGGCGGGCATGGAGAGCGTCCTTCGGCAAGCTCAGGATGAGGGTCGCACGATTGGCGGGCGACACAGCAGATGACCTGTGAAAATGCTTTCCCTCTCCCTCAAGAAGCGTCGAGGTTGACTCCTCTGGAATTTTCCTTGACGGACGGGCGCTGGACTGGCCCATAGCGGGCGGGATGGGAAACAGCTTGTTTACAGTAAAGACCGTGGGGCTCGTGCTTGGGCCATTGCTGGCGCTGAGCCTCGTATTGCTTGGCCCTCCAGACAGTCTGGCCCTGGCCGGGCAGGAGGGGCAACTCAACTATCCAGCCTGGTACACGCTCTGCGTGCTGGTCTGGATGGCGATCTGGTGGATGACCGAGCCGATCCCCATCCCGGCGACCTCCTTGCTGCCACTGGTTGCGCTGCCGCTTATTGATGCCGGCAACCCGACCGTTGTCGGCGGGGATTATTTCAACCATATCGTAGTTCTGCTGCTTGGCGGCTTCATCATTGCGATGGGCATTGAGCGGTGGAATTTGCACAAGCGGATCGCGCTGAACATCGTCTCGCGCGTCGGCTCCAAGCCGCGGGCGCTGATCTTCGGCTTCATGGCTGCGACCGCGCTCCTGTCCATGTGGATCTCGAACACCGCGACAACGATCATGATGGTGCCGATTGCCCTGTCGGCCGCCGCCTCGCTTCCGGGCGACACCAGGCCGTTCACCATCGCCCTGCTTCTGGGCATATGCTACGCCGCCTCGATTGGCGGGGTCGGAACACCGATTGGCACGCCGACAAATCTCATCGCCATGAACTGGCTCCAGGCCAATGCGGGCGCGAATATCGGCTTTCCGCAATGGATGGCTTTCGGCATTCCGACTGCGGCCTTGCTGGTTCCAGCAGCCTGGTGGGCGGTGACACGGGGCCTGCCGGGCGACCGGAGCGGACGGTCTGTCGGCGCGGAAATTGGCGACCAGTTGCGCGCCCTCGGCCGGATAACCACGCCTGAAGCCCGAGCCGCCGGCGTGTTCGCGCTCATCGCTTTCCTCTGGGTGTTTCGCCTGATCATTGTCGATATGCTCGATGCCGCCGGCTTCACCCTGATCGCCACCTATGGCGGCGCGCAGGTCGACATGATCATCGCCATCTTCGGCGCCATCCTCATGTTCCTCATTCCTGCCGGGCAAGATGAGAAGCGCGCGCTCCTCAACTGGCAGGAGGCCGAAAAGCTTCCCTGGGGTGTACTGATCCTGTTTGGCGGCGGAATTGCGCTTGGTAAGGCGATCACGCGGACCGGGCTCTCGGAATGGATCGGTTCGCAGCTGACCGTACTGTCCGTTCTGCCGCCGCTGGTCTTCATCGTGGCCGTCGTGACGCTGGTCATCTTCCTGACCGAGCTGACGTCCAATGTCGCGACCATGACCACGCTTGCGCCAATTCTCGGCGCGCTTGCCCTGGCTGTGGGCGCTGCACCGGAGAGCCTGCTCGCGCCGGCTGCCGTGGCCGCCTCCTGTGCCTTCATGTTGCCCGTCGCGACAGCGCCGAATGCCATCATCTATGCGACGGGCGAGGTCAGTGTTGCCCGCATGATGAAGAGCGGTATTCGCGTCAACCTGATCGGGATCGTGGTGATTTCAGCGATTGGCTACTGGGTCGCACCGCTGGTGCTCTAGGCGCTCAATCGTCCTCGTCATTCTCGCCAAAGCCGTCGGCAATCAGCGCGGCGACAGCATCGACGGCGGCTTCGGCATCCTTGCCATGGGCCTTGATATCGACTTCGCTACCCTGGTGGGCGGCCAGCATCAGAAGGTCCATGATCGAGATCGCATTGGCGACATCGCCATTTCGAAGCAGGAAGACCTCGGCCGGCAAGGTGGCGGCAAGCCGGGCGAGCTTGGCCGATGCACGCGCATGCAACCCCTTTCGGTTCACGATGCGGACCCGCTTTTCGACGCTGGTCGTATGTTCCATCAAGCCGTCTGACCCATCACTTCCGATGCGATGCGGATATATTTCTGCCCCGCATCCCGCCCCACTCTTGCCGCTTCGTCCAGCTTCACCTGGTCGCGCACCTCGATCAGCTTGATCAGCATGGGCAGGTTCACCCCGGCGATGACTTCGATCTTCGCGTCCGGCATGACCGAAATGGCCAGATTGGACGGCGTGCCGCCGAACATGTCCGTGGCGATGAGAACGCCCTTGCCAGTATTGCAGGCGGCGACTGTTTCGCGGATCTGCTCGCGCCGGGCGTCAATGTCGTCTTCCGCTTCAATCGAGATCGACCGGAAATAGTCCTGCTCGCCAACGACATGCTCGGTCGCCCGGACGAGCTCCCGTGCCAGTTTGCCGTGACTGACGACCACAATGCCGATCATCTCTTCTCTACCGTACAACCCCTAATGTCAGGATGCTGACAGACATGGGCGGCACGTCAAGATTAAAATGGCTGTCCGTTTACGTTGCGGGAAGCTCCACGGTGAACCTGGCTCCGCCCTGGTTCCGGTTCTCGGCCGTGACATTACCCATATGGGTCGTGACGATCTGGCGGACGATGGAGAGGCCGAGTCCTGAATTCTTGCCGAAGGCGGATCCCTTTGGACGGTCGGTGTAGAACCGGTCGAAAATCTTCTCCAGCCTGTCTTCGGGAATGCCGGGGCCGTCATCCTCGACAATGACGCGGGCCGTGGTCTGCGGTCCGAGCCGTCCCTGTTCAATACGCACCGAGACCGTCCCGTGCTTTGGTGAGAACGAGATCGCATTGTCGATGAGGTTGCGGATGACCTGACCGAGCGGCCCTTCGCGGCCGCGAACACGCAGCCCCGCGCCCATGGTCTGATCTTCGAAGACGACCGACGGCATATCCTCGTCCAGCCCGATATGTTCATAGGTCGAGACGATGTCAGACACGAAGCGCGAAATGTTCAGCGCTTCGGTCGGCACACGCGTGATCTCTGCTTCCAGGCGCGATGCGTTTGAGATGTCGGTGATCAGGCGGTCAAGCCTTCCGACATCCTGCGCGATCACCTTGTGCAGCTTCTGCATCGCTTCAGGATTGTCCTTCACGCGTTCGGCCGTTTCCACAGCGGAGCGGATGGATGTCAGCGGGTTCTTCAGTTCGTGCGCGACGTCGGCGGCGAAGCGTTCGTTTGAGGTGATGCGTTCGAACAGCGCTTCGGTCATCGCCTCCATGGAGGTGGCGAGCGCGCCAATCTCGTCTCTTCGCCGGGTAATGTTGGGCAGGTCCAGCTGCTGGGTCGAGCCGGACCGCACGTCATCGGCAGCCCTGGACAGCCGGCGCAGCGGGCGCGCAATGCCTAACGTCAACAGGGCCGAGGTAATGAGCGCGACGAGGACCGCCACGCCGATGAAGGGGATGAGCGCCGCCCGTTCGGCGCGTATGATGTCGTCGATGTCATTGGATTCCAGCGTCAGAACGCCAACGACAGCTGAGACGTGCTGCACCGGCACCGAGACGGAGATGATGCGCTGTCCACGATCATTGAAGCGCTGGCTCGCCGCTTCACCGCCATCGAGCGCGACGGCGAACTCTTCCTCGAAGGTCTGGGTCCGGACGGCATCCCCGCCGCGATTGGGGACGAGGGCTCCAAAGGTTGATACCGCCCATTCTGACAGCGAGCGGCCCCAGCGCGAGAGCTGGCTTGGCTCCTGGATCGGGGGCAGGGCAGAGACGATGACCCGGTCAGACAGGAAGTAGCTGTCCCCGATCAGGTCGACATCAGGTCCATACACCTTGCCGCGGACAGAGACCGGAAGAGACAGGTCGGCCAGTGTCGCCCGGGCCAGTTCCTCATCCATGACAGGCTGCGGCTGGCCAAAGGTCGCGCCTTCGGCCAGCAGGTTGGAGAAGACCTGCGCCTGTCCGATCAGGTCCTGTTTCTTCGCGACAACGAAGCTTGCCCGCATCTCGTTCAGCACCATGGCGCCGATGATGAGAATGGCGAGACCAGCGAGGTTGGAGGCAAAGATGAGACGGGCAATGCGCGAGCCGAAGAGCTGCTTGCCGCGCTCCCTTGCCCCCTTCTTGTCCTCACCCCGCTTTGCCATGCTTGTTCAGCCCGTCTGTTCCGGTCCGGCCTGGATCAGGCGTCGGCAGCAACCTTCATGGAGACGATCGAGTCCGGATTACGGACCGGCTCGCCGCGCTTCAGCTGATCGATATTCTCCATTCCATCCACGACCTTGCCCCACACTGTATACTGGCGGTTCAGGAAGCTCGCATCGTCGAAGCAGATGAAGAACTGGGAGTTGGCCGAATTGGGATTATTCGTCCGTGCCATTGAGCAGGTGCCGCGAACGTGTGGCTCATTGTTGAATTCCTGCGGCAGGTCCGGCTTGTCGGAGCCGCCCGTGCCCGTGCCATTCGGGCAGCCAGCCTGCGCCATGAAGCCGTCGATGACGCGGTGAAACACAATCCCGTCATAAAATCCCTCGCGTGCCAGCTCCTTGATGCGGTCGACATGCTTTGGCGCAAGATCCGGGCGCAGCTCGATCTTCACCGGGCCCTGGGTGGTTTCCATGAGAATTGTATTTTCAGCGTCTGCCATTTGGAAGTCTCCATTTGAATGTCTCCCCCGGCATAAGGCGCGCGAGCCGCAGAGCAAACCCCTCATCGCATTTGCTTGTTTCTGTAATGAGCCAACAGTACAGCTTGCGGGACCTATACAGAAGGAAAGCAGCCAATGACGATTTCACTCTACGATGCAGTTATCCCGCCAATGCGCCAGATTGTGGGCAGCGTGCAGGGCGTGCTGGCCAAGGGTGCGAAGCATTGTGAAGCGGAAGGCAAGAGTGCTGATGCGCTCCTGTCTGACTGCATCCACGAAACCATGCTGCCACTGACCTTTCAGCTGGATTCTGTCATTCATCATTCAATCGGTGCAATCGACGGGGTCAGGGCAGGCGAGTTCAACGCAGCTTCGGGGCTGAAAACGCACGACTATGCGGGGTATCAGGCTGCGCTTGCGGAGACTGATGAGCGGCTGAAGGCTCTTTCACCTGACGACGTAAACGCGCTCGGCGGCAAGGACGTCATCTTCCGTTTTCGTGAACAGGCCATGCCGTTCACGGCGGAAGGTTTCCTGTTTTCATTCTCGAAGCCGAACCTGTATTTCCACGCGACGACGGCCTACGACATCCTTCGCATGAAGGGCGTGCCGCTCGGCAAGCGTGATTATCTCGGGCAGATCCAGCTCAAGACAGGCTAGACGCACGGTCTCAGGCGCGCTCAGCTCTCGTTGTAGCGGTATCCGACACCGTAAAGCGTCTCGATCGCGTCGAACTCATCGTCGACTTCGCGGAACTTCTTGCGAAGGCGTTTGATGTGGCTGTCGATGGTGCGATCGTCGACATAGATCTGATCGTCATAGGCCGCGTCCATCAGCTGGTCGCGGGACTTCACATAGCCCGGACGCTGTGCCAGCGACTGCAGGATCAGGAATTCCGTCACGGTCAGGCGAACCGGATCGCCGTCCCAGGAACAGGCATGACGGTTCGGGTCGAGCGTGAGGCGTCCGCGAACGATTGGCTTCTGGTCACCTTCCTCATTGCCGGGTTCGCCAGCGCGCGAACGGCGCAGGACGGCTTTTACCCGTTCAGACAGAAGGCGGTTGGAGCAGGGCTTGCGGACAAAATCGTCGGCGCCAATGTTGAACCCGATGACCTCGTCAATCTCTTCATCCTTGGAGGTGAGGAAGATGACGGGCAGTTCGGATGTCTGGCGCAGGCGTCGCAGCAGCTCCATGCCATCCATCTTTGGCATCTTCACATCGAGGATGGCGAGATCGGGCGGTGTCTCCGTCAGGCCTGACAGCGCGGCAAGACCGTCATGATAGGTTTTGACGGTGTAGCCTTCGGCTTCGAAAAACATCTTCAGCGATGCCACGATGTTTTCGTCGTCATCCACCAGGGCGATCGTCGCCATAGTCTTCTCCTTCAAACCCAACCCGGCCGAGCCAGGTTGCCAGTACGTCGAGTCTTGAACCATGCTTTTCTCCATGCCGGAACCCCCGGTCAAGGATTAGTGAAGCCTACAGGTGTGGCAGAGCTTGGCGGGGACAAAGACGATTTGAAGGCATTCAGTGTTCCAGTTTGCCACAATTATTAATCAGCACCCCCCGACAATTGTGCACGGAATTTGCATTTCGCCTGTCAGGTTAGTTTTGAGGACAGGTAAATGACCGACAATCGCGTAAACTGGGTCGATTACGGCAAGGGCATCTGTATCATTCTGGTCGTGATGATGCATTCCACGCTGAATTATGGCGAAATGGTACATGGCACCGGGTGGATGCATGACGTGGTCGCCTTCGCCAAGCCATTCCGTATGCCCGACTTCTTCCTGATCGCAGGCCTGTTCCTCTCACGGTCCATTAATGGCCCAATCCGGGACTACATTGACCGGAAGGTCATTCACTTTGCGTATTTCTACCTGCTCTGGCTCGGCTTGCAGACAATCGCCTTTGAAGCAGATCTCCTCCTGAGTGACCCTGCTGCGGTCGGCATGATTTTTCTCAAGCAGCTGATCTTTCCAGCCAGCAGCCTGTGGTTCATCCACCAGCTTCTCGTCTTCTACGTTGTAACGCGCCTGTTGCGTCAGGTGCCTGTACTTGCCGTCTTCTTCGGCGCTGTCCTGTTGCACACAGCCTTCTACACCGGTGGCATCGAGACGGGCTGGTCGGTCACGAACCGGTTTGCGAACTGGTATGTCTATTTCTTCGCGGGCTACGCTTTCGCGCCACTCGTCTTCAAGTTCGCTGGGGAAGTGGCCAAACATTTCGAAGCTGCCATTGCCGCACTGTTGGCCTGGGCAGTCTGGAACGGCGTGGTTGTCAGCACCGGCTATAGCGAACTGCCGGGCATTAGCCTGGTGCTGGGTTTTGCCGGCGCGTTTGCGATTGTTGCCGTTGCAGCGCTGATGGCCCGCTTCGATGTCGGCGGCGTGATCCGCTATGCCGGCAAGCATTCCATCGTGATCTATCTCACCTTCTTTATCCCGATGAAGGTCGCGCAGAAGGGCTTTGCGGCGACCGGCATCATCCCGGACATTGGTACGGCAAGCCTGCTGGTCCTGATCATTGCGGTGGCCGCACCTCTGGTCTTCCATTGGGTCATCAAGGGTACACCACTCAATGTTCTCTATACCCGGCCTGCGGCCTTCCGGCTCGGCAAGGGCAAGCCATCCAAGCCTGCAGCGGGAAGCCTCGCAGAGCCGAAACTGACCTAGGCATTGCAGGGCGGGCAAGTGACTTGCCCGTCCCTGAAAGGCTGTCCTATCCTCCCATTCGATGCTGGCTGGCATCGGGTGGGAGATTTTTATGCGGACCTTACTTGCTGCGACATTTGCTGCGATGATTTCCATTCCAGCGCTGGCAGAACCGCGTATTGCGCTGGTGATCGGAAATTCCCAGTACGAGACGCCAGGCTGGGCGCTCGAAAATCCCGTACGAGATGCGCGTCTCATGAAGGCCGCTCTGGAAGGCCTCGACTATGAGGTAATGACGGTCTTCAACGCCGATGAAGACGAGATGGAGGACGCCTTCGCCGCGTTCGGTGCTGCGCTGAAAGAGGCAGGTCCGGATGCCACAGGCTTCTTCTTCTTTGCGGGGCACGGCGTTCAGTCGGAGGGTCTAAACTATCTCATCCCGACGGATCTGGTTGCCTATAATGAAGCCGACATCTGGGCGAACGCGCCGCGTCTGGAACTGTTGTTCCGCTATCTGGAAAATGCAGGCAATGCGGCCAACTTCATTGTGCTCGATGCCTGCCGCAATAACCCGTTACCAGCTGCAGTTCGCACCACGGCAGGCGGGCTTGCACCAACTGGGCGCGTGCGGGGAACATTGATCGCTTATTCGACCGCCCCCGGCGCCGTGGCAGAAGATGGTGTGGGAGGAAACAGCGAATTCACCCTGGCCCTGTCAGAACTCATCGCCCAGCCCGGCGTGTCGGCGGAGACCCTGTTCCGGCGTGTCGCGACGCGGGTCGAGCAGCGCACGGGCTATCGCCAGCAGCCCTGGATCGAAAGTGGCTTGCGCGGCACGGAAGATTACTGCTTTGCAGGCTGCGAGGTGGACGATGATGAGAAGGCTGAGGCGGCAGCGTTGATGGCGTCGCTGACGTCGGAGAGCCCGGGTGTGCTAAAGAGTTTTCTGGCAGCTTTCCCCGACACGAAAAGTCGGGCGCTGGTGGAAACGAGACTACGCCAGCTTGAAGCGCCAGAGCCCACGGAACTTGAGGCCCTCAGTGACCGGCCGCAGGGCGGGTTGCTGGAGGCGCCGGGCCTGTCGGACCCGCCTTCAGACAATGATGTGGGCCGTGGTTACAACAGTGACGGCGACCTGATTGCGCCGCTGGGCAACGAGGAGGAGGACGCGGCAGCGCCGCTGACAGAAGGCCAGATAAAGGCGGTGCTGGGCGTGGACACGCTGATCGGCGACATGGTTGCGCCGTGGCGCAAGGATGTGATGCAGACCGCTGCCAAGGCAGCCTTCATGACGCGGACCATTGAGGACGCACCGGAATATGCGCGGCTTGATGATGCCCTGTTTGTCTTCTTTGGTTTCGAGAGCGCTGAAGTCTCTCAAGAGGCCACTGAAAACATTGAATTGTTTGCAGATTTCACGGCGTCTGGACATGCCGAGAAGGGCAGGTTGCGGGTCGTTTCAGGCTGCTCCGGCGACGAAATGAAGGCGAGTATCTGCCGTGAGCGCGCGCGGGCGGTCGAAGCGCTTCTGGTGGCGCAGGGGGTGCCGCAGGACGCTTTTGAAGCCTATCAGAATTACGGCAAGCACCGCCCGCTGAAAGACCCCGGTTTCGGCATCGACGAGCAGGCCATGAACCGCTACGCGATGGTGCAGCTGCTCGAATAATCCTCTGGATAAACTGGCCCGGCGGACGCGATTTTCGCAGGCCGGTTATGGGCCGATCACAGGCTGATTTCAGGTCGACGCCCGCTCCGCTGGTATGCGCCGCAACAGACCCTCGCGCAAAGACAACATTGCTTCATGCGTGAAGCAATTTATGTGAGGAGCCTGCACTGAGAAGCCGGGGGCAAACGTCATGGATAGCATAGCGCCGCCAAACCCTTCCTCGAAAAGGCGCCTTTCGGGAACGGAAGTCCTGCTGCTCACCCTGGCCTGCGGCGTGGTCACGGCGAACGCCTACTACATTCATCCGATCATTTCGGAAGTGGCGCGCAGCTTTGAGGTCGATCAGGGGCTCATCGGCATTGTGCCGGGCGCTAACCAGATTGCGCTCGCTCTGGGCGTCTTCCTGCTCCTCCCGCTCGGAGACAGGATTTCCAACCGCAAGCTGGTGACGTTCACCGTGGCCGGACAGTTCCTGTCGATCACGGGCATGGCGTTTGCGACCGACTTCACGCTTTTCACGCTGGCCTCGACCATCCTCGGTTTCTTCACGATCGCGCCATACCTCTTGCCGACCTATGCGTCGAAGCGCGTTGATCCGGCGCGCCTTGGAGCGGTGACAGCCATGCTGACGACCGGGGTGATTGGCGGCATCCTCGTGTCGCGGGCAGGGGCCGGCATCATCGCCGAAACCCTGGGCTGGCGCACCGTCTACTATGTTGCGGCGACCTTCATGCTGATCGTGTCCATCCTGCTGCCCCTGATCATGGACGAACGCGAGGCCGGGTCTGACACCGAGCCGAAGCAGAGCTATTTCCGCCTGCTCTTCTCCATGTTCGGCCTGATCCGCCAGAACCCTGAAATCCTCATTTCGGGAGCGATCCAGGGGCTGGGCTTCGGCGTGTTCCTGGCGGTCTGGATGGGCATTGGCCTTCACCTGCCGGAGATGGGCTATGGCGTCGACATTGTGGGTTATCTCGCCGCCTTCTCCATCCTGAACCTCTTCACGACCCCCTGGCTGGGCAAGGTCGCCGACAATATCGGGCCCTACAGGGCGCGCCTGATCTTTGCGTCGATCAATTTCGCCGGAGTCTGCCTGCTCTGGCCGATGGGCTATAATGTCTGGCTGCTCATCATTCCGATCATGCTGATGACATTGGTGGGACCGGCGGTCGACATCACCAACCGCATGACCTTCCTGAAGCTCGACCCGAAAATCCGCACCCGCCTGATGACGGTGTATATTGTGATGATGTTTATCGGGGGCGGAATATCATCTTCTGCAGGCACGGCGGTCTACGATGCCTTCGGCTGGAGTGGCAACGCCGTTCTGGCGATTGTCATGACGGCCTTGCTGACGGCGCTCTGCGCGGTCGGGTGGGTCTGGAAGGGCCGCGGAACAGCCGGAATCGGCTAGCCTCTCACGCCCTCGAGATAGGCCGCCCAGGCCGGATGCAGGCCAACCGCCAGCGCCACAAGCATGCCGACGATGACGAAGGCCGCGCTGATCGAGGTCGAGACGTAGACGGTCTTGTGCTTGCGCCAGTCATAGCCAATGGGAACCAGCATCAGGACAAGCCAGAGCGGCAGGATGAAGAGGGCAGGCAGGCCGAAAGCCGCAAACAGGCCGATCAGGGCCGGGGGCAGGATGGAAATGCTCGCATAGATCATGAAGCGCTTATGCGCGCTCGGCAGGCGCCGTCCGATAAAGCCGAGCAGGTACAGGATCGCGTAGGAGAAAACGGTCTGCGCGCTGGCGAGGACGGCATAGGGGTCTTCATGGATCAGGAAGTGGCGACCGGCCGCGTAGACGCCCGTATAGACAAGCCCCCCGGCCACAGCGAGGCTGAGGACACCGAACCGCTTGTGACGGTTGATGTCGCGGCCGCGGATGAGCGACGCCTGGAACGGCACGAGCACATACCAGACCAGCATGAGCACGGCATGCGCCGCGACGATCAGGGGCGGTTGGGACTCATTGGTATAATCAAGTGCGGCCCGTGCCCCGAGACCGACAAGGGCGATGACGAGCAGGAACAGGCTGAAATACTGGAAGAAAGCCTCACCAGCCTTCGGGCGCCGTTTTGCCATATGTCACGTCCCTCCCACAGGATAGGGCGACAAAAAGGGCGTGCTTCGCTGGATTTGGCAACGTCGAAGACGGCCAGGGCAGCGGCATTGGCGGGGTGGGGGCGGCAAGCTGGCGGGTCACTGGCGGGGCGACTGGCGGGGCGATGACGTGGTCCGTTGGTCCGGCTTGGCGCGTATCATTGCTGAACTTGTCGCGAGTGGAAAGATTCGCCCCCTCACCCCCGGCCCCTCTCCCGAGGGAGAGGGGAGGAGATAGGTGCGTGGATCGAGCGCGGGCTCCCTTCTCCCACCGGAGGTGACGCCTTTTGGGGCATGGTCTAAAACTCCCGCTAAGGTGAGGAGGACGCCATGACCATCGAGAAGAAGACGCTGCCGGAGCACCATTATCTGTATGTCGAGCGCGAAGCGCCAATGGGGCCAGAAATTGGCGCGGCGATGGGATCTGGCTTTGGCGAAGTATTCGGCTTCGTCGGGCAGGCCGGGATCACGCCGCAGAGCATGCCGATGACGCTCTATACAGACATGCCGGCAGGCTCGACGATCAGATTCCGCGCGGGCGTGTTTGTGGCAGCTGATGATGCGGCTAAAGCGTCAGGCAACGTGAAAGCGGGCGTCATTCCGGCGGGCGAGGCTGTGACGACGACGCATATCGGTCCCTACGCCAACATGAATCAGAGCCACCAGGCGGTCTGGGCCCATTGCGACGAGCAGGGCTACCAGAAGGCGATGCCGGTCTGGGAAGTCTATGTGGATGATCCGGGCGAGGTAGAAGAGGCAAAGCTCAGGACGGAGATTTATCGGCGGGTGGGGTGAGGATGGCCCTCGCTAGGGGACGTAAACCAGTCCGGGTTCAATCAGAAATCCCGACGAAGTTGGTCGCACCTTTGCACGCAAGACCAAATCCGTAACTTCGCCTTGAGGCGTAGTCAGATCGATCAGGACATCCCAGTGGTCCCCCATCCAACGGTAGATCGAAGTTTGCCATGAGCTGTCGCGAAGCGGTCCGACCGGCTCGCCGTAGGCCTGGATATTTGCAAGGCTGATCTTCGATGTTTCAGCGTCGATCTCGGCGATTTGCGTGCCCACCGGAGGCTCTTCCGGTTCGCGCCCTTCAACCATGGCATCTGCAAGCGCCTTGAAAGCTGGGCGCCATGCGCTTGGGATGGGCAGTTCGCAATCTTCATCTTGAACGACTGGAATGCTCAGAGTTTAGACCCCCGTCACAAAGGTCGAGATGACCTTCTTCAACCCCACCTTCTCGAAATTCACTTGAAGCTTCGTGCCGTCGGCTGCCAGCACCTGGCCGTAGCCGAATTTCTCGTGGTGGACGCGTTGGCCGATGCGGAAGGCGGATTTGCCGGAGCTGGTGGCGAGGAGTTCGGCCTTGCCGTCGATGATCGGGCCGGGCTTGGAGCTGGCTGATTTCGCATTCTCTTTCAGGCGGCGCCAGCCAGGGGACGTGTAATTGCTGCGCTCGCCAAGGTCCTCGATCGTGCCGGTGAAGCCGGTATCGCCGCCGGGCATGGTGGAATAGCCGGTCTCGCTGACCGCCTCGACATGCTCATGCGGCAACTCGTCGACGAAGCGCGACGGCAGCACAGACTGCCAACGCCCGAAGATCATGCGGTTGGCGACAAAGCTGATCGAGCATTTCTCGCGGGCCCGCGTGATGCCGACATAAGCAAGCCGGCGCTCTTCCTCGAGGCCTTTCATCCCGCTCTCATCGAGCGAGCGGCGGGACGGGAAGACCTCTTCCTCCCAGCCCGGCAGGAAGACCATCGGCCATTCAAGGCCCTTGGCGGCGTGTAGCGTCAGGATCTGGACTTCATTGCCGGAGGATTGCCCGCCAACATCCATGACAAGCTCGACATGTTCGAGGAAGCCGGGGAGGCTGTCGAACTGGCCGAGGGCGTGGATCAGCTCCTTGAGGTTGTCGAGGCGCGTCTGGGATTGGGGCCCGCGATCCTTCTGGAGCATGTCGGTATAGCCGGACTCGTCGAGAATGACCTGCGCGAGTTCGTAGTGCGGCATGCCGTTATTCAGCCGGTCGCGCCACATATTGATCTGGTCGATGAACTGGGTGAGGCCGCGCTTGGCCGGGCCTTTGACCTCGTCGGTCTGCAGGATCATCGGCACGAGCGTGAAGAGCGAGCGGCCGTCCTCGCGGGCAAAGGTCTGCAGCTTCTGGATTGTGGTCGCGCCGACGCCGCGCTTGGGCTGGTTGACGACGCGCTCAAAGGCGAGGTCATCGTCGGGCGAGCGGATCAGGCGGAGATAGGCGAGGGCATCGCGGATTTCGGCGCGCTCGAAGAAGCGCGGACCGCCAATGACGCGGTAGGGGATGCCCAGCATGATGAGGCGCTCTTCGAAGAGGCGCATCTGCCAGGAGGCGCGGACCAGGATAGCGCAGTCTTCATACTGGCCGCCCTTGTTCACATAGGATTCGATGTCGTCGCAGATGAGGCGGGCTTCGGCTTCGCCATCCCAGAGGCCGCGCACCTTCACCTTGTCGGCGTCCGGGTCCGCGCTCGTCTCCTCGCCGACATAGAGCGTCTTGCCGAGCCGGCCCTTGTTGAAATTGATGACCGAAGAGGCAGCGGCGAGAATGTGCGCCGTTGAGCGGTAATTGCGTTCGAGCCGGATGACTTTCGCGCCTGGAAAATCCTTCTCGAAGCGGAGGATATTGTCGACTTCAGCGCCGCGCCAGCCATAGATCGACTGGTCGTCATCGCCGACGCAGCAAATGTTACCCGTGCCGCGCGCGAGCAGACGCAGCCAGAGATACTGGGCGACGTTCGTATCCTGATACTCGTCGACGAGGATGTATCTGAATCGCTTGTGATAATCGGCGAGCAGGTCCGGGTTTTCCTGGAAGATGGTGATGTTGTGGATCAGAAGGTCGCCAAAGTCGCAGGCATTTAGGACTTTCAGACGCGCCTGATAGGTCTCGTAGAGCTTTACGCCCTTGCCGTCCGCGAAGTTCCACGCCTCATCCTGCGGGACCTTGCCGGGAGTCAGGGCCCGGTTTTTCCAGCCATCGATCAGGCTGGCGAGGTGGCGCGGCGTCCAACGCTTGGTGTCGATATTTTCAGCTTCGATCACCTGCTTGCAGAGGCGGATCTGGTCATCGGTGTCGAGGATGGTGAAGCTGGATTTGAGGCCAGCGAGTTCAGCATGCTTGCGCAGGATCTGCGCGCTGATCGAGTGGAAGGTGCCGAGCCATCTAAGGCCTTCGCCTGCGTCGCCGATCAGGTTCAGCGCGCGTTCGCGCATTTCGCGGGCCGCCTTGTTGGTGAAGGTGACGGTCAGCGTCTGCGATGGCCAGGCGAGGCCGGTGCCGATGATGTGGGCGAGGCGGGTCGTCAACACGCGCGTCTTGCCCGTGCCGGCCCCGGCCAGGACGAGGAGTGGGCCATCCGTCGTCTCGACAGCTTCACGCTGTTCGGGGTTCAGGCCTTCGAGATAGTCCGCATTGCGATCTGCAACGGGCGCGCGGGCGGTGGCCATCTCTGAAATGGAGGGGCGGCGATTCGGGTTGGAACTCATGGAGAACATATAGCAGGACTCTGGCCCAATGGCAGGGGCTAGCTGCGCCGAGCCCTCGTGGATCCGGCTTGACTTGGGCGAATTCATGTAATTGTGTAATTACATGATTACTAGTGGTGACATGTCGGCCGTGTTTCAGGCGCTCGCTCATGAGAGCCGCCGGGCCATGCTGGACATACTCAAGGCAAAGCCCGGTCTGCCGGTCGGGGAGCTTGCGCGGCATTTCGATGTCAGCCGGATTGCGGTGATGAACCATCTCTCCGTGCTGGAGAAAGCGGGTCTGGTGGTCAGCGAGAAGGTGGGGCGCACGCGGCGCCTCTATCTCAATGCCGTGCCGATCCGGCAGATTCAGGAACGCTGGCTCGACACCTATAGCGAGACATTCGCCGGCAAGCTCACTTCCATCAAGGCCATGGCCGAACAGGCCGCCAGACAAAGGGACGATTGATATGGCTGAGGCTGAAACCGGAATGGCTGCCGCTGAGGACAGACAGGTCTACAAGGTGGTAATAGACGCGCCGATTGACGTGGTCTGGAACACGCTGGTGAAGACCGATGAGGTGCTGCCTTTCTTCTTTGGTGCGGTGTGCGAGGCGGAAGGCGGCACGCTCAAGCCGGGGCACCGCATGCGGATGGTCACGCCGGACAGGAAATATGCGAGCGTCGTTGGCGAGGTTCTCGAATTCTCGCCGCCGCACCGCTATGCCCACACTTTCAAGTTTACCCAGTGGGACGATGCATACTGCACCGTGACCTATGAGCTGAAGGAAACGCCTGACGGCACCGAGTTCTCGCTCATCACGACGGGCGTGCCCGCCGGTACGAAGACCGCGAAGTCCATGGCGCAGGGCGGATCCTTCATCACGCAGAATCTCAAATCGGTTGTCGAAAAGGGAAAGCCGCTCTTCAGTGGGCGGATGGTGATGATGCTGGGGCCTGTCATGGGGCTGATGACGCCCGCGGCATGCAGGATTGAACACTGGCCGCTGGACGGCAAATAGGGAGACAAGGGGACATGGCGAAGACACAGGAAGAGCTGCTTGCGAGCCACATTGCCGGCATGGAAGCCAAGACCGGAAAGCCGCTCGCGCACTGGGTGAAGGTGGTCCAGTCCAGCGGGCTGGAAAAGCATGGCGAGCAGGTGAAGATGCTCAAGGAGGCTCATGGTTTCGGGCATGGCCACGCCAATCTCGTCTGTCAGGCCGCAAAAGGCCGGTTCGAGGCCGATGAAGACGACATGCTGGAAGGCCAGTATAAGGGCAAGGAGGGCCTGCGCCCGATCTATGACGCGCTGGAAGCGTTCGCGAAGACGCTGGGCGGTGATGTCGAGATCGCGCCGAAAAAGACGAGCGTGGCGTTTCGCCGGTCAAAGAATTTTGCGGTTGTCACGCCGGCTACAAAGTCGCGGGTCGATCTTGGCTTGAACCTCAAGGGCGAGAACGGGACCATGCGTCTCGCCGAGGAAAAGACCGGCTCCATGTGCACGCACAAGATCAAGCTTCAGGCGGCCGAAGAGGTTGATGACGAGGTGAAAGCCTGGCTCAAGGCCGCCTATGAGCGGGCCTAGGCCTTCGCGCGTACCGCCTTGAAGTGCGGCTTGCGCTTTTCGGCGAAAGCAGCGACGGCTTCCTTGTGTTCAGGCAGGGTGTAGCAGGTCTCTAGTTTCTCATGCTCACGCGCCTGGATGCGACCTGTATCCGTGTCACAGGCATTGGCGCTGAGCAGTTCTTTCGTCATGCGCAGCATGGGCGAAGGGTTTGCCGCCATCTGCTCGGCCAGCTCAAGGGCGTCGGTGAGGAGCGTTTGCGGCGATGACAAACGGTCTGCAAGGCCGAGGCTGACCGCTTCCTCGCCGGAGACGGGCCGCGCGGTAAGCAGGAGGTCATGCGCCTTGCCCCAGCCGACACGCTGGATCAGGAAGTGTGAGCTTGCGAGTTCCGGCACGATCCCGACTTTCACGAAGACCAGGCCGAATTTCGCCGCCGTCGAAGCAACAATCATGTCGAAGGGCAGGATCTGGGTAACGCCGATCCCGAAGGCGGGGCCGTTCACCGCCGCAATGCAGGGTTTGGATGAGCGGATCAGCGAGACCCAGTCGATCCCGCCATCGCGTTTGTGGGCCCTAGTCTCAGAGGCGTCGATATTGTTCTGGAAGTAGGACATGTCGGCGCCGGCGCAGAAGCCGCGCCCTTCGCCCGTCATGACAATGGCGCCGACATCGTCAGTCTCGTTTGCCGCCGCGATCGCTGTGCCAAGTTCGCGGCTCATATCGGGCGTCCAGGCGTTCAGCTTTTCCGGCCGGTTGAGCGTGATGAGGCACACATTGCCTCGCTGTTCGACCTTGATCTGCTCGTAACTCATTGTCGCCTCCCTGAGATTTGTTTTGCTCAGGGTGGAGCCACTACCGCAGCGGCAGTCACGCGAATTCTTTGAGCTCGATGCGAGCCTATTCGGGGTCTGTCGTCATCACCGCGGTGTGGGCGAGCGTGTCGGTGTATTGCTGAAAGCTCGTAATCTCGCCGTCTTCGACGGTCCAGACATGGACGAAAGGAATATCCATTTCCTTGCCGGTTTCGCCGTGCTTCGCCGTGTAGCGGCCAAGCGAGACGACGCGGTTTCCTTCTGCGATGAACTCGGATGGGACGGCGTTGAAATATTCCCATTCGCCACCGAGGCGCGCAAAAAGGCCCGTCACGATTTCATCGGTGCCTTCATATGGGTTCTGGTCGGCGTAGGGGCTGTTTTCGGCCTCTGTCCAGACGATGGACTCTGCAAAATTCGATGTGGCCAGTGCGATGTCGCCGGTGGCGAAACCGTCATAGACCGTCTTGACCGTGTCGACAGTGCTGATGTCGTCCGCCACGTCCTCGGGGGTGGCGGTCTGTGCGGTTTCGGCAGGCGCCTGCGTGTCGCCGGGACCATTTGTGGCCGGCTCCGAACACGCAGCAATCAGGCCGAATGCGGCGACGGTGATCGTATATTTCATATGAACTCCCCTCTCATGAGGAGAGAGATCGTTCACGTATGACAAGTGTCGTCAAGCGCAGGCCGAGCGATCTCCCCATTCCAGACGGACGGGGAGATGCTGCGAGCTTCTGTGACCTGTGGCTTCTAGTACAGCGTTGCCATTGCCTTGGCGTCGTAGCCTTCGAGTTCGTCGGTGCGGCCTTCCTTGACCTTCTGGGCCCAGAACGGGTCCTGCAGCAGGGCGCGGCCGACGGCAACGAGGTCGAACTCTCCTTTTTCGAGGCGTTCGATGACATCCGTGAGCGGGCGGGTCTTCGAGCCTTCGCCGCGCATGCCGCCAATGAACTCCCCCGACAGGCCGACGGAGCCGACCGTGATGGTCGGCAGGCCAGTGAGCTTCTTCGCCCAGCCGGCCGTGTTGAGACCGTTCTCGCCGTCATCTTCGGGGAATTCAGCTTCCCAGAAGCGGCGCTGGCTCGCATGGAGAATGTCCACGCCAGCATCGACGAAGACTTTGAGGAAGGCTTCGAACTCCTGTGGGGTCCTGGCCAGCTTGGCGTCGTAGTCCTGTTGTTTCCACTGCGAGAAGCGCAGGATGACCGGAATGTCCGGGCCGACGGCCTTCTTGACCTCGGAGATGACTTCTCCGGCAAAGGTCGCACGCTCAACCAGGGTGCCGCCATACTTGTCTTCGCGCTTGTTCATCACGTCCCAGAAGAACTCGTCGATGAGATAACCATGCGCGCCGTGAATCTCGACCGTGTCGAAGCCAAGTTCCCTGGCGCTGGCTGCGGCCTGTGCATAGGCGGCAACCATGTCGGCGACTTCAGATTCGCTCGGTTCTTCGAAAATTTGCTTGCCCTTATGCGTAACGCCGGATGGGCTGTCGGAGGGAGCGTCCGGATAATGACCGGTACCGCTTTTGCGCAGCAGGCCCTGATGCCAGATCTGCGGGGCCATCTTGCCGCCTTCGCTGTGGACTGCATCGATGACTTTCTTCCAGCCAGCAAGGGCAGGTTCGGTGTGGAAGAGCGGGTAATTGGCATTATCGGACGCGCCCTTGCGCGGGACCAGTGTGCCTTCGGAGATGATCAGGCCGACATCAGCCGCTGCACGGCGCGCATAATAATCGACGACATCCTTGGTTGGCACGCCGTTGGGGCTGAAGCCGCGGGTCATTGGGGCCATGACGATACGGTTCGGAAGCTCAAGCGATTTGAGCTTGAACGGTTCGAATAGCGGGGCAGCTGATGACATGAAGGTCTCCATTTATTTCACTGGGCAAGTATCTGGGCCGGCCAGCAGCGTCAATCAATGACCAAAAGGCGGACAACGCATTCAGTACGCATTCACTTGAGCATTTCTAAAACTGCTGTCATCAACTCCGGAAAAGGGATGAGGGATGAAACATTCAATCATGTTGGCCGGACTGGGCGCGCTGGCAGCCTGCTCGACGCCCGGGATCGATTATTCAGCGGCGATCGTGCCGCCGCACACCGCAGCCGTGGAGACGCGGAGCGTGGATGTCGGGCGGTTTGACGGACCGGGAGGCAACTGGTTCGCCGGCCAGTTCGAAGCGATGCTGGTCAATGCGACCTTCAATGGCCAGCCCTGGTTCAAGATTGCCCGCTATTCCGACGGCTATGTTCCGGAGGGCCAGCGCGCCGGCATCTATGAGGGGATCACCAATATCGAGTCCTATGAGGCCGAGGAGTATACCCGGACCGTTTCCAAATGCGTGGAATGGGATGGCCTGTTCGACTGCGAGCACCGCGAGGATGTCGAGGAGGTCTGCCTGCGCGAGGAGGTTGATGTGTCGGTTACGCCGCGCCTCATCGAATACGGCACAGGCCGCATTCTTTTCTCGCAGACCTATTACGGCTCAGACAGCCATGAGAGCTGCGACGAGGTGTACTGGCATGGCCGGCGCGGCAAGCACCACAAGGGCGGCTATTCCTATGGCCTGATCGGCGGAGTGCAGCCGCCGCGGGACATGGTGGTGAATGCGCTGTCGGACACGCTTCACACTATTCGTAACGACATAGCGCCGCGCAATACGACCGCGCGGGCGACCTTTGTGGATGAGGCGCTCGACCCCATGCTCGCCGCCGATCCGCGGTTTGAACAGGCGGTGAAGGCCGGGCGCGACGCGCCTTACCAGTCGTGCGCAACCTGGCGGACGCTGAAAGACCAGTATCCGAACGCGCCAGCCGTCACGCACAATCTCGGTGCGTGCTATGAATCGTCTGGTGATTTTCTGGGGGCGCACTCGCTCTATGCCGAAGCGGCAGAGCAGTCAGCGGCGATGAGCGGCACGGGCCAGCCCCAGAAGGATTACAGCCAGTCCCTTGCCCGCATGTCGTCCTACAGGACGGGCCTGCAGTTGCTCGACAGGCTGGTGCGCGATGAGAGCGAGTGGATCGCTGTTCCGCCTACCGAGGGCGAAGCGGGAAGCTAGAGCGTAACGATCAGGCCATGCCCATCAGGAAGCCGATGCCGACGGCAATGGCGAAGCATGCTGTGATGAGCGAGGTCCTGTAGAGAATGCGGGTCATGGCTGTCCTTGCTTGCTCTGCCGGACTCGTACCCTCGAAAGCGAGCCGGTCTCAGTGCAAGGTCAACGCACGATATCTGATTATCGTTCCCGTTTTGCGCCTTCTATCGTCTTGCTGATCTTGTCAGCGGCGGCCTTTTCATTCGCCTTCTGAGTCTTGGAGCGTCCGAATTTGGCGCGGTTTTCGACTGCCTGCTGCGCTTTCGCGGCGCGGGCCTTCGCCTTGCGCGCCTTGTTGAGATTGATCGGTGTCGCCATTCAACTTGCCCCGACTGAGACCATTGCCCGTAGCTAACACAGGCGGAGGTCACGACGAAGCACGATTGACAAATCACGTAGACAGAGTACTTTGTTTTTCAAAGTTTATGAAGGAGGCACCCATGTCGCGATCAATGACTGATGATCTGGCCTATCTGAAGGATCTTGCCGAAAGCGGGCAGAATGCGCCCCTGCTCGGCGGCCGGTTCCTGGCCTGGTGGGGCGGCCTGGTGACTATCGCCTATATCTCGCACTATCTGATCGCCACGGGTGCCACAGGGCTGCCGAATGAGGCCTATGCCTGGTTGTGGATCGGCTTTTCGGTGATCGGATTTGGCGGGTTCAAGGTCATGCAGATGACCTTTCCAAAGTCGAAACCCGGCGCATCATCGCTCGGCAACCAGATCAGCGCCGTGGTCTGGATGGCAGGCGGCATGGTGCTGTTTTCCTTCTTCTCAGGGGTCATCATCCGCTCCGTTCTGGAAGGACGGGCGAGCCTCGGCTTTCTCTGGTCGGTGCCGCTCGTGCTCGGGATTTACGGCATCTGCCAGCTGACATCAGGCCTGCTCGCAAAGAGCCGCGCGCTGATGCTCGCCGGCTGGGGCGCGATTGCCTCAAGCGGCGTGGCTGCTGTCTTTACGGGGTCCAATACGGTCTGGCTCGTCGGTGCCATCGTGGCGGCGCTCACCGTCTTCCTGCCGGGTGTCATGCTGATGCGTCAGGAACCATCTGAAGTGGTCTGAGCCATGAGCACGGAAAACCCCTTCGACCATTCTGCCATCGACGATGTCATCCACGGGCGGCTGCGCCTCGGCATCATGGCCTACCTCACTGCGGCGAGCCCCGCCATTTTCGGCGAGCTGCGAGACAAGGTGGGCGCGACGGATGGCAATCTCTCGACACACCTGAAAAAGCTGGAAGAGGCCGGCTATGTGCGTCAGGAGAAAAGGTTCGTCGGCAAGCGGCCCCAGACGCGCGTCTTCCTGACAGATGAGGGGCGCAGGGCCTGGCTCGGCTGGATCGACACGATGAACAATCTGATGAAGGCGGCGCAATAGGCCGCCTTCTCCTGTTCCTAGTCGCCGTGCGTGTCGCGCCATTGCTCCATGGCGAGCGAAATGGCGAAGGTTTCGCGGTATTTCGGGCTGGAGGCCGGGCGCGGTGCGCGGGCCGATGTCAGCGCCATGATCTCTGCCAGCTTGTTGTGCGCCGCGCCGGCCTGTCCTGCGCCGATATAGGCGTGCAGCTCGACCAGAGCGGACGAGAGCGGGTCATGCGCGCGGATGACGAAGTACGGTTCGTCTTCCGCAAGCTTGTCGAGTACGTCGAACTCGGACGGATTGGCTTTCGAGCCGATGGGGGCCTTGGACATGGATGCGCGCCTTTCGAATCAGTTTCCCGGTGTTCGGCGAGCCTAGGTAAATGCAGTCTTCACGTCACCTGCGGGCAACCACCTAGTGCCCACCGCCAAACACGCCGGTACGCACATCATAGTCGACGGCGAGCGCGTAGTCCGGATCGTCATCGCTATCGACCATAAGCTGGCCCGCCTTGGTCAGCAGCTTGTGGCAGTCAGGCGAGAGGTGGCGAAGGCGCAGCGTCTTGCCATGGGCTTCGTATTTTGCGGCGAGATCCTCAATGGCTTGCAGGGCGGACTGGTCAACGACGCGCGAGCGCATGAAGTCGACGATGACGACATCGGGATCCGTTTCGGGGTGGAAGAGTTCGGCAAAACCATCGGTCGAGCCGAAAAAGAGCGGGCCTTCGATTTCGTAGACATGGGCGCCCGGCGTGCGCACGGAGTCGCGTTCGATGATGCGGATTCGTTTGGCATTGTTCCAGGCATAGGCGAGCGCGGAGACGATCACGCCGACGACGACGGCGGTGGCGAGGTCATAGGCGACCGTCACGCCGGTCACGAGCACGATGACCAGCGCATCGGTGAGCGGGATACGGGTCATGATGCGCAGGCTGTTCCAGGCGAAGGTGCCGATGACCACCATGAACATCACCCCGACGAGCGCCGCGAGCGGGATCTGCTCGATCAGGCTCGAGCCGACGAGGATGAAGGCGAGGAGGAAGAGGGCGGCCGAGATGCCTGAGAGACGGGTGCGCCCGCCGGATTTCACATTGATCATCGACTGGCCGATCATGGCGCAGCCACCCATGCCACCGAAGAAGCCGGTGACGAGGTTTGCCGCGCCCTGCGCGATGCATTCCTGGCTTGCGCCGCCGCGCTTGTTCGTCATTTCGCCGACGAGGTTGAGCGTCAGCAGGCTCTCGATGAGGCCGATGGCGGCGAGGATCACGGCGTAGGGCAGGATGATCTGGAACGTCTCTGGCGTGAGCGGGACCATCGGGATGTGGAAGGCCGGAAGGCCGCCCTGAATGGAGGCAAGATCGCCAACGCGCGGCACTTCAAGGCCGAAGCCAATCACGATGGCGGCCACGATGCCGATGCCGGCCAGCGGCGCAGGGACGATCTTCGAAAATTTCGGCATACCCCATATGATGAGCATGGTCAGCGCGACGAGGCCGAGCATCAAGACCAGCGGCCAGCCGCTCAGCCATTCGCCGCCAGACATGCCGTGGCCGGAGACTTCCGCCGTGCCTGGCACCTGGAACTGGGTGAGCTGGGCGAGGAAGATCACGATGGCAAGGCCGTTGACGAAGCCGAGCATGACGGGGTGGGGCACAAGCCGGATGAACTTGCCGAGCTTGAAGATGCCGGCGGCGAGCTGGAGGATGCCCATCAGGACAACGGTCGCGAACAGGTATTCAACGCCGTGCTCTGCAACGAGCGCGACCATGACGACGGCAAGCGCGCCGGTTGCGCCGGAAATCATGCCGGGACGCCCGCCAATACACGCCGTGATCAGCCCCACGATGAAGGCGGCATAGAGGCCCACCAGCGGGTGAACACCTGCAACGAAGGCGAATGCGACAGCTTCAGGCACCAACGCCAGGGCAACGGTCAGGCCGGAGAGAAGCTCGGTCTTGATGCGGCCGGGCGTGAACTTGGCGAGGTTTGCCTGCGAAAAATTCTGCGCGCCCAGGCGATCTGCGAAAACAGCGAAAGTGGATTTGCTTGTCACGGGGATGGCTCAGTCAGCTGGATGGTTGATCTCGATGGCACCGCTATGGCGGTCTTCATGGTGCGGCGCAACACGAAGACGGCTGAAAGAGCTGATTTTTGTCGGAGGCGACCGCCCGGGCCGTCGAAGTGCATGACGAAAAATAACGGGCGATCTGGCATGGTCCTTGCTGCCGGGCGGGCAGGGAGGCAACCCATGATCTGGGATGCTACATGTCAGAAGTGCATAGAGGCGCAGAATCGCGCGCTCGTAAGTTTGATTCCCTGGATGGCCTTCGCGGTCTTTCCGCCCTCATAGTCGTGCTTTTTCATTACGGGGTTGCGGCCGGTATAGATGGCGTGTTCGCCGGCTATATCGTGGTCGACTTCTTCCTGATGCTGTCCGGCTTCGTGCTCAGTCACGCCTATTTCAGCAAACCCGTCGAGATCGGGAAGTTCGTTCGCAACCGGATTGCCCGGATGTGGCCGACCCATGCACTGATCATTGTGCTGCTCGGCATAGGGTACATCGTGCTGAAGGGTGAGTTCGACCCTCAGAAATTCCTGATGAAGATGACGCTCACCAACAACCTCGGATTTGGACCGGATCGGCCGATGTACAATTGGGCGTCGTGGACAGTTGCCGTCGAATTCTGGGTAAACATGGTGATGGTGGCGCTCTTCGCCGTTTTGCCGGTAATGCGCCACTCTCTCCTGTGGCGGGGTACTGTCTGCGGCCTCATCGCCGCGGCATGCTACGCCACACTGTTTATCTATCCCGGCCATCTCGATGCTGTGCAGCATGATTACGGCCCTGGGCTCAATGCAGGTTTTGTCCGCTGCCTTGGTGCATTCTGTCTCGGGCTGATCGTGCACCGCGTCTATGCGCTGCATGGTGACCGGCTGCGACCGCTGCTTGGTGTCTGGGGCGGGATCATCATTACCGTCTTCATCCTGGCGCTGATGCTCAACCCTGTTGTGGAGACGCGCTGGGACTTCCTTGCCATTATCGCGCTGCCACTGACGGTGTTCTACTATGCGGCAGCAGACACCTGGCTGTCGCGCGCCCCGGCCGCGCTGCTTTATTTCGGGAAGATTTCCTTCTCACTCTATCTCATCCACTGGCCCATCCTTGATGGCACCTATCTCATGGCGAGGCGGGCGGGCATTGCGGTCGATGACGGAAACATGCTGGTGCTCGGCGCGATGAGCCTGTTCGCATTCCTCGTCTCGATGGCGGGTGCGACCCTGCTGCAGCACTATTTCGAAGCGCCAATGTACAAGAAATTCCGGGAGTCGCACGGAGCCCGGCAGAAGCGTGAGGCGGAGACAGCTGCGCGCGGCGGGTGGCGCGCGGCAGAGTGATGGCAGGTGCCGCGTGAAGGCGGCACCTGAACCTTTACTCAGCTTGATGAGACAATCCCGCCATCCAGCGGAATTGTGTGGCCGGAGATGTAGGCGCCCGCACGCGATGAAAGGAACATGGCAAGGCCGGCAATGTCCTGCGGCGTGCCGACGCGGCCCGATGGATTGCGTTCTGCCACAGAGTCCCAGTCAACGCCTTCGGTCTTGCCGCCAAAGCCGACGCCGGTGGATAGCATCCAGGTCGGGAATGGGCCGGGCGCGATGCCGTTGACGAGAATGTGTTCGCCGACATGCTGGGACGCCATGAAGCGGGTGAGGTGGATCACTGCGGCTTTCGACGTGCCATAGGCATAGCCGCTGAAGGGCGAGGTGTGCAGGCCGTCAATCGAGGCGATGTTGATGACGCGGGCCGGATCATCCGCCCTGGCAGAGGCGCGCAGCAGCGGAATGAGCTTCTGAAACAGGAAGAAGATGCCCTTGACGTTGACGTCCATGACCTTGTCCCAGCCGCTTTCCGGGAACTCTTCCAGCGTCGCGCCCCAGGCCACGCCCGCATTGTTGATCAGGACGTCGACCTTGTCTTCCTTCTCGGCGATCTTGTCGGCGAGGTGCTGGATGCCGACCATCTGGCCGACATCGGACGGGATGGCATAGATCTCGCCGCCATACTCACCTTTCAGGCGCTCGACCGTCGCTTCGCAGGCGTCAGCCTTGCGCGAGGAAATGATGACCTTTGCGCCATTCGCGAGATAGCCTGCCGCGAGCATCTCACCAATGCCGCGCGAGCCGCCGGTAATGACGACCGTCTTGCCCTTCACTGAATACAGATTGCTGAAATCATTGCTCATGGTGTGTCCTCCTATGCTTCACTAGTGAAGCTTTTGGCGGAGGACGCGCGCTGAGGCAAGTGGGCGCAGTTGGCTAGCGCTAATTTCCGAAGAAAAGCCGGGCCAGGGCGCGCTGTATTTCGTATTCGTGAGCGAGGAGTGAGCCGACTTCATCGCCCAGAGCCGAGACGTGGACACTGGCAAGCAGATGCGTGCCGAGCAGGTATGCCTCGCCGTTCAGCATTACATTCGGCGTCACGACATCGATGGGTTTGGCGGCGCCGGAGGGATAGAGCGGCGCGGCGAGGACGTAGTTGCCGGTATTAATGCCGGGATATTGCAGGATTACGATGGGCGGTCGATTATCTGCTGCCCGAAAAACGGCGAGATGCCTCATCGATCAGAACGTCCGGTACCCGTCGGACCAAAGGCCTTCGCGTTCTACAAGGTCGTTCCAGCTCTCGATCGCTTCACGGTTTTCTTCCGAGAAGCGTTTCATTCGCTCTGCTTTCACGGCGCGTTCCACGGCCGTGCGGGCGATCTCTGTGGCGTCGAGGCCGTAGGACGCGGCTTCCTTAAGCAGGGCGGGGTCGAGTTGGGTGTGGACAAACCGGGTGGTCTCTTCAGAGACACCCGATTTTCCTGAGGGCGCAGCGGCTGCAACGCCTAGCAACTCAGCTGCCGTTACTTCGCCATTTGTCGCAGCTTCCAAGCGCTTTGCGATGGCTGGGCGAGGGCGGCGGGCTCCCGTTTCATAGTGCCGGATAGCCGCTTCAGACAAGCCGCAGCGTTCGCCCAGCTCTCTGGAGCTAAGCTCAGCTTTCTTTCGCCATTCGCGCAAGTTCATTCGTACAGTATGTACGAAAGTTCTGTAGCGGGCAAGTGCAAATCACCCCGGCGAGATCATCTTGCTTGGGTCGACGATGGTGTCGAAGTCTTCGGCGGGGATGCCGTCCTTGATGGCTTCTTCGCGGAGCGTCGTGCCATTCTTGTGGGCGGTCTTGGCAATCTTCGCGGCGCGGTCATAGCCGTACTTTTCCTTGAGCGGCGTGACCAGCATCAGCGAGTTCTTCAGGCCCGTCTCGATATTGTCGAGGCGCGGCTCGATGCCGACGACGCAATTGTCGGTGAAGGAGACGGCGGCGTCTGCGAGAAGGCGTGTCGACTGGAGGAAGTTGTACGCCATCATCGGGTTGAAGACGTTGAGCTCGAAATGGCCTTGGCTTCCGGCGAAGCCGATAGCGGCATTGTTGCCGTGAATGTGGGCGCAGACCTGGGTGAGCGCTTCGCACTGGGTCGGGTTGACCTTGCCCGGCATGATCGAGCTGCCCGGCTCATTCTCTGGCAGGGCCAGCTCGCCAAGGCCCGAGCGGGGGCCAGAGCCGAGGAAGCGGATGTCGTTCGCAATCTTGAAGCAGGACATGGCGACCGTGTTGATCGCGCCATGCGTGAAGACCATCGCGTCATGGGCGGCGAGCGCCTCGAATTTGTTGGGGGCCGTGGTGAAGGCGAGACCGGTGATCTCGGCAATCTTTTCGGCGACCTTTTCGGCAAAACCGACGGGCGATGCGAGGCCGGTGCCGACGGCCGTGCCGCCCTGGGCGAGCTGCATCAGCATGGGCAGGGTCGCTTCGATGCGCGCAATGCCATTCTCGATCTGCTGGGCGTAGCCGGAGAATTCCTGGCCAAGCGTGACCGGTGTGGCGTCCTGCGTATGCGTGCGGCCGATCTTGATGATGTCCGCCCAGGCCTTGGCCTTTTTGTCGAGCGCGGCGTGCAGGTGATTCAGCGCCGGGATGAGGCGGTGGGTCACCTCTTCGGCGCAGGCGATGTGCATTGCCGTCGGAAAAGTATCGTTTGACGATTGCGACATGTTGCAATGGTCATTCGGATGGACGGGCTTCTTGGTGCCCATCTCTCCGCCCAGCATCTCGATGGCGCGGTTCGAGATGACTTCATTGGCATTCATGTTCGACTGGGTGCCAGAGCCGGTCTGCCAGACGACGAGCGGGAAGTGGTCGTTCAGTTTGCCAGCGATGACTTCTTCGGCCGCGTCGACGATGACCTTGCCAAGCTCCGGGTCCATCTTGCCGAGGTCCATATTAGCCTGGGCAGCGGCTTTCTTGACGATGCCGAGGGCGCGAATGATCGGCTCAGGCTGCTTTTCCCAGCCGATCTTGAAGTTGCCGAGCGAGCGCTCGGCCTGCGCGCCCCAATACTTGTCAGTCTCGACCTCGATTGGTCCCATCGTGTCGGTTTCGGTACGGGTTGCGGCCATGGCGTGGCTCCTTCGGATCAGGCAAATTGAAATGTCCCGCGCGCTTTATCACGCAGGCTGAAACACGCAAATGCGGTAGTGTGGCTACTCTTCCAGCGGAACTTCCACCATCAGCGCGACGTGCACGCGGCCCGCCTCATCCGGCGTGGGTGGATCGGCGAGGGTTTTTGAGATGCGGCTGTCGGAAATATCGTAGTTGTCGACGATCGTTGCTTCGATGCGATGCGCGCGGGAATTGGCGATCTCGGCGGTCTCGTCATTGCGATAGGCGGTGATGTCGATGCTCGCGCCGACACAGTCAATGCCGAGGTGATCGACCGTCTCGAACAGCTGGTGCTCGGCCGCGCCGGTCAGGTCGATGCTGTCAGGGTGAAAGCCGATGCTTGTTTCAGCGCAGATATCCATCGTCGTGCCGGAATATTCAAAGCGGATGGAATCGTCCTCACCGGCTCCACACGCGCCGAGAACAAGCGCGGCGCTGGCGATGAGGCTGTTTCTGAGTCTGAGCACCATACAGGGTTCTCCTGAGTCGCAAGCAGGCGTTGTGGCAGCTAATCCCCCATGCTGGCAAGTTGTGTCGCATGGTCAAGCCACTTGTCCTCTCGCAGAGCGCGCTATCTATTGCGCATCGGATACGAGGAAGATTGCCATGCCGGATGCCGCCAGCAGCGAAAATGCAAGTCGACCGCCCCATGCGCCGGTGGATCATCCGGCCATTGCGCGGGGCAGGGTGGGGGTGCTGCTCGTCAATCTCGGTACGCCGGACGGCACCGACTACTGGTCGATGCGCCGTTACCTGTCGGAATTCCTGTCGGACCGGCGTGTGATCGAGCTGCACCCGTTGCTCTGGCAGCCGATCCTGCAGGGGCCGATCCTGACCTTCCGTCCGTCGAAGTCCGGCGAGGCCTACAAGAAGGTCTGGATGGAGGAAGGCTCGCCGCTCCTGGTCTATACGAGGCGGCAGGCCGAGAGGCTTGCCGAACGCATCGGCAGCGAGACCCTCATCGTTGATTATGCGATGAATTACGGCAATCCCTCCATCGCGTCCAAAATTGAAGTGCTGAAGGACAAGGGCTGTGAGAAGATCGCGGTGATTGCGCTTTACCCGCAATATTCGGCCACGACGACGGCGAGCGTGTACGACCGGACATTCAGGGCGCTCAGCAAGATGCGCTGGCAGCCGGCCGTGCGGACAGCGGCGCAATTTGTTGACATGCCTGACTATATCAACGCGCTGGCGGGCTCGATCAGCGACCATATTGCGGGACTGGATTTCGTGCCTGAGCGCGTGCTGATGAGCTATCACGGCGTGCCGAAGGCCTATCTCGACAAGGGCGACCCGTATCATTGCCAGTGCCACAAGACGACACGGCTTGTCGCTGAAGCGCTCGGCTGGGATTCCGGGTTCGCAATGACGACCTTCCAGAGCCGGTTCGGGCCGACTGAATGGCTGCAGCCCTATACCGACAAGACGCTGGAAGCCTTGCCGGGGGAGGGCGTGAAGAAACTGGTCGTGGTCTCGCCAGCCTTCATTTCCGACTGTCTCGAAACGCTGGAGGAAATCGCCATGGAAGGGCGCGACACGTTTATGGAGGCAGGCGGCACGCACTTCTCCGTGGCGCCGTGCCTGAATGATAGCGACCGGGCGATTGATGTGCTGGAAGCGCTGGCGAGGCGTGAGCTGGCCGGCTGGGTCTGACGCAGTGGATGACTGGATCAAGAACGGCAAGGTTCGTGCGCGGATTACAGAGGAGGGCGCGCTTGAGGTGCGCTGCTTCGGCCTGACGACGCAGGCAAAGTATTACAAGCCGTTGCTGAGGGAATTTTTCCGCAAGGACTTCACCCGCCTGCGGCCCGGCCATGGCGATTACGCGGTCCACATCGTCATGGAATATACCGGCGATCCGCCCTGGATGGACCTCGACAACCTCGCCAAGGCCTTGCTGGACAGCGTCACGGGCAATGCTTTCGTCGATGACCACCAGGTCGCACGGTTGCTGGTGGAGCGGCGCGTGGGCGACCGGGAAGGCATTTACATGAAAGTCGAGGCGTTAGATTGAATTTTCGCCGCCGCGTTACGGCAATGGAAAACTTTGGCGACGAGGAATAGGGTCACTGGGCCGATAAGGGGCGGGAGGTAGAACCATGTCTCAGGAATTGCTGTATCTTTTCGGATCGGTCGTGATCCTGATTGCGCTGCTCGTGGCGCAAGCTGCAAACACTGTCATCCAGAACGGGTTGAGCTATGGCCTCGGGCCGCGGGACGAGCCAGCCAGGACCAACCTGTTTTCCGGTCGCATCAAGCGGGCGATCGCCAACCATATCGAGGGGCTGGTCATCTTCGGGTTTGCGATCCTGATCGTGGAAACTGCGGGGCTTGGAAACGCCCTGACGAAAATCGGAGCGGCCCTCTATTTCTGGGCGCGGTTTGCCTATGGCCCGATCTACCTGCTCGGCGTTCCGGTGATCCGCACGATCGTCTGGTCGGTCGGTCTCATCGGCACCGTCATGGTGCTCTATGTCTGCGCGACGGCGCCATTATAGGCAGGCCAGACATGGCCTGCCTGATGAGGCGGTCTATTTGCTGAGGCGACCATTGCTGGACGCGTGTCCGTTTGCCTGAAGGTGAACCGGCACATTCTGGTACTGACGGCCAAGTGGGGTGATGGAATCCATCATCACATGTGCCGTGGTGTCGAATTCGCGATAGTCGCAGGTGAGCTCGACGCCCGCCGGTATATCCATAAGTGCGTAGCCGGTTTCCGTCGTGGACGAGAAATCGGTGTTCGGATCTTCGCTGTGGTTCATGTAGCGGCCTTCGTCGCCGTCCAGGATGCAGACGCTTGTGTCGAAGTGCGGGATATAGGTGTAGCGCTTCAGAAAATCGTTCAGCCGCTCATCGGCTTCCGCGAAGCTCTCGAGAGGAATGACTCGGTCGACGCGTGGGTCGAATTTCCAGATCAGCTGGCCCTTCCGGATGGGTTCGCTAGAGTAGACGCCGAGACCTTCGATTTGCGAAGCGGCGAGATAACAGGGAACCAGCATCATGGCCGGCATGCTCCTGAGAGAGCCGGGTCGCCGCCCGGGACGGATTGTAGGGACACTGCCCGCGCTGGCGTCGCGCAATTTCGCTAAATGCCCTCGATTGGAAATTATTCAAGTTAAATAGTGTGAGCGAACTCGCTTCTGAGGCGAATTCCTGTGTTTTCAGAAGCGCTTGAACGGTTTTGGAGCGGCTGTGGCGGTTGCTGTAGCAACCACCTTGCCGTCCGGGTCCATGCATTTTGCTTCGGAAAAGCATACCGTCTTGCCGAATTTGAGGATGCGGGCTTCCACCCTGGCAGGCCCGACGAAGAGCGGGGCAAGGTATGAGACTTTCATCTCGAGCGTCGGTGCCGTCATGGTGACGTTTGAGGCGATGATGATATTGGTCGAGATTGCCTCGTCCAGCATCGCGCCAATAAACCCACCCTGGATGGCACCTGTGGGGTTGGCGAAACTTTCATCGGCCATGAAGTCGACCACGACCCGCATCTCGTCCTGGTGAACCTCTGAGAGGTGCATGCCAAGTGTGTCAGAGCAGGCGGGACGCTTCCTGGAGTTCTGGAAGCGCGCCAGCATGTCAGCATCGCTGATGCGGGGCTTTTCGCTGGTCGGACCGGGCAATCGACTATTTCCGGCGGAAAGCTTCGAAATTCACCACGGTGCCATTGCCATCGTCGCCGGAGGCGAGCCGCGCTTCGTCCGTGCCGGACTTGGCCAGGTCGGCGGCGGGCGCGACAACATCCTGCCCGGTCGACGTGGCGGTTGCACTCTTTTCGAAGGACAGACCGAAATTGACGGCGGGGTCTACAAAGCGGCTGAGCGCTGCAAACGGGATGGAGAGGTGTTGTGGCACGCCATTGAATTTCAGGATGACTTCAAAATGGCCGTCGAAGACCTCAAGGTCCCAGAACTGGTGCTGGATGACAATCGTCATCTCTTCGGGAAACCGCTCGACAAGGTGCTCGGCCATTTTGACGCCGGGTGCCTTGGTGCGGAAGGTCACATAAAAGTGGTGATCGCCGGGTGCGGCCCCGTTGCGGGCGGTCTCGCGAAGGGCTTCTCGGACCACGCCTCGCATGGCTGCCTGAGTAAGCGCTTCGTAGCCGATATAGTCCGTCATCCGGTTCACCCCTGTCTTGTATGTATCTTTTAAGGCAGAATTTGGCGCATTCAACTCGCTTCGTTCAGAAAGCGAGGGTATTTTAACACGTTCGCGCGTCGGCGTTCAAAATTCTTGTTTCACAATATGAAATGGCTCGTGCTGCAATGATCACAACACGAGCCGAGATTCGATACATGCTGCGAATCAGCTGCCGCTGGGCTCGCCTTCCGAGGCGACGGTCTCATCCTTGGCACGCGTATGGGTGACGGCAGTAATAACGCCGAGACCAAGCAGAATGACCGCGCCGATGGCGACCCACTGGCCGGGAAGGCCGAGGGCGACAGCAGCCCAGATAAGGCCACCGATGAAGACGATAAATCCGATCAGGTAGAGTGCAAATGATGACATAGGTTGCTCCATTCGTTTTCAGAGCAACGTCGATGCCTTGCCGGCTGTTCCGCCAAGCGGCAATTTTCAGGAGGAGGAGAAGGTGGAGGCTTCTGTTGCCAGGCGCCTCCGGGCCCCGCCTGGGGCGCTGAAGCCCCAGGAGTTAAGTTCGGTTCACTTACCGACCGCTTACGCGGCCATCAGTTCGCCTTCAGCAAAGTTGTCATTTGCAACTATTGTTGAGTGAGCTTCTAACGGAGCTCATCCGGGCGAAGGCATCGTCTTTACACGTCCGTCGATCCTATTTCGCCCCCAAAGCCGTCCCGCTGAAGGATGGGATATTGGTGGAGGCGCCGGGTACCGCCCCCGGGTCCGAGCCGCTTATTACACGCGCGTTTATCGCCATAGTCCCAGAAGGGACACCTGCAATATAGCGACCGTGGCCCCGGCTTGAAAGGGTGTCAGTGTGATATTCTCAGATCCGAGATCGAACTTGCAATCGCCTGATAGGCATCCTGCAGCTGCTGGCCATTCTGCGGTGTGAAGAAGGATTCGGCGTCACTGGCGCAGTATTGAAGGACTTCCTCGCCAGCCTCCGGTGCCTGGAAGGCCACCGAATAGATGACGATGCCGGCAGTCTTGATATTGTCGCACACATTCCTGGCCTGCACGCTCGACGTGCCATTGCCTGAGTCGCCGGTCGTGTTGAATGCGCCGTCCGTCATCAGCACGATCGCTTTCGCGGTGTCCGGCTCATCATAAGGCAGCGGTGCGCTGTCGATGGGCAGGATGGTCGTCCATTGCGGCGAGATCATGTACCAGCCCCAGGCGACGCCAAGGTGACCAGCTGTGTTTCCGCCCGCCTCGAGCGCCTCGACATAATCGTTGAGGGCCTGCGCATTCGATGTCAGTTCCAGTGGCGGGCTGGCATTGGCGCAATCATTCCGTTCGAAGACGTCTGCGGCCTCAAGATACTGGCCGGGGCCGGGAAGCGCCTCGGTATAGGCCTCGCTGCCGCCGCGTTCGAACACGCAGGTCGTGGTGTAATTGTAGTTCCTCCAGCGCCCGTCGCTGTAATAGGTATAGGTCTGGTTCGGCGACTGACCGGTCACCGTCTCGAAATAGGTGCCAGCATTGAAAGCGCCATTGTAGGAAACCATGGCAAGGCGCACATCATCCTCGTGTCCGGGCTGTGCTTCAGCCGGGATCAGAATGTCGACGGCGTCATAGGCCGCAAGCTTCAGGTCCGCGATACGCGATCCGGACATGGACCCGGAGACATCGAATACAAAAGCGACATCGACCTTGCCGACGCCGAATGTGGTGCCCGTCTCAATGGTGAAATTCATCTCCTCGATACCGGCAATCGAGGAAAGGGTCGTCGTCATGACGCAATTGGTTGTCGCTTCGACATCTGTGTCATCAATGGTCACTTCGGGCGGCGTGCAGACGAGGTGGCTTTCCGTGTTTTCGATGACGGCGTTGAAATAGTTGCGCACGACGTTGGTGACTTCGGCCAGGCCCGCCCCATCCTGATAGGCCCGAGTCCCGGCAATCACCGCAGAATCGAGACTGTACTGCGCCTTGGCTTTCTTCTTGGTCAGAAGCTGGAAGTCGATTGCGAAGCCGGCAATGAAGGCGATTGGAAGAACTGTCAGCGCGAACAGGATGGCGACCTGGCCGCTGGCGCGCCGCCGGAAAGACTTCAGCCGCATACATTCGCGCAGGCCAAAGGTGCCCAGCCTGAATGGGCGCGCGGCGTCCTTGCTGCTAGCAACAGGTATGGACACAGCCAACCTCCCCAAACGCCCTCCGGCAACCGGACGACTATGGCCTGCTTGTCTTGAGGAGGCTTTTAAGGGAAACGGCCAATTGAGAAGGGCCGGACAGCTTGTGATTAACCCTGTCCGGCCCGTCCTGATTTTGCCTTGCGTCTAGCTCTTGATTCGCAGGTCCGCGATGGACTGGGCAATCGACTGATAGCTCTTCTTCAGTTCAAGACCGTTTGAAGCCTTGAACGAGAATTCGACCCCCGATGCGCAGTACTCCAGCACTTCTTCACCAGCGGGCGGCGCTTCGAAGGCGACGGTATAAATCACGATGTCTTCCTGTTTGATGGCGTCGCACAGCTTCTTGGCCTGTTCCACCGAGTCGCCCTGGCCGTTGTGAAACTGCTGGTTGAACTCGCCATCTGTCATGATGATCATGGCCTTGATGGAATCCGGCTCATCGTATGCCAGAGGCGTTGATTTTCCATCGAAGACATCGCTCCAGCGTTCCGAAATGAGGTACCAGCCCCATTCGATACCCTGGTGGCCTGCCGTGCCGCCATTCACGTAGAGATCATCAATGTAATCTTCCACATCATCAAGGTCGTCGTCGAGCGGGAATGGTTCCACATTGAGGCAGGAGGTGCCGGTTGTGTACCATCTGTCCCTATCATCATCCCAATAGGCGTAACCAGCGGTCAGGAAGCCTTCGGAATTGTTGCTTGTCTGGCTGGCATTCCAGGATGATTCCGGAACTTCATCGAGACGGTCATTGTCCTGATCGGGCTGGGCGTCGCTGAAGGCGTGTTCGCCCTCGCGTTCCCAGACGCAGGTTGAATTGAGCGTCTTGGTGACCGTTTCCTGTGTATCAACCCAGCGATCCTTTTCGACTTCCTTCCAGTCGCACTGATAGTCCCAGTCCCGGCACCTGCCGCTACGACCGCGATACTTTGTGCAGACCCACTCGCACACATACTCGTCATCGGTATACGTCTCACGTTTGCGGGTATTGTTGATGGCGGTATAGGTCCGCTTGGGTTTCAGGCCTGTGACATCCTTGAAATAGTCGCCAGCATCGACCTGGGAATTATAGGCCACCATTGCGATGCGCACTTCGCCCTCGCCCGCCGAGCCTTTCTCCGGCAGCAGGATGTCTGCAGCGTCTTTTGCCGCGACCTTCAGGTCCCAGAGCTTGGTACCCCACCCCATCGAGCCGGAGATGTCGAAGACGAAAGCGACGTCGAGCTTGCTGATGCCATAGGTGGCGGCCGCTTCGACGGTAAACTTTACGCGTTCCTGCCCGATCACGCGGGAAAGCGTGGTCGGCTGGTAACAGGTCGTTGAGGCTTCGATATTCTCGTCATCGACAAATTCGATGGCGAGTGCATCGCAGGTCAGGCCACCGCCTTCGCCGTCGGTCATGGCATCGAAATAGGCGCGTGTATGCTTGCGGACATCGCTCTTGCTGTCGGTCCCTTGCAGCATGCGCGCGCCCGCCAGAACAGCGGAATCGATCGAATGCTGGATCTTGCCCTTTTTGGAGAAGGCAAGCTGCAGGTCGACGGCGAAGCCGGCAACGGCGATGATGGGGATCATCGTCAGGGCAAAAATCATTGAGACGTTGGCGCGCTTATCAGTGCGGTATTTTTTTGTTAATCCCAACCCAAACATGGTCATAGCTCCAGCTAATTATGCCATATCTCTACCGTGTGCAGATGAAGGTCACGCTTAGATATGGTCAGGATTTCTCGCTAAGGGTGCAGGAATTCCTTAACTTTTCCGGCGGCGCGAAAAGCCTGCCAAGCGCTGTGAGCTATGCCGCGCGGGCGTCTTAATGCTTCATTATCCCTAATCGGCGGCGCGGGCCGAGCTTTCATATTTCTGGGGAAACGCTGAGCCGGCATCTGGACTTGCGCCGTC
>Ga0310345_10000683_pt1 | contig 45571 bp, 40 predicted proteins | sample HC15DNA20500_MG_FD_204667 | JGI IMG/M metagenome (GOLD analysis project Ga0310345, IMG submission 204667) | Marine microbial communities from station ALOHA, North Pacific Subtropical Gyre - HC15-DNA-20-500_MG | ecosystem: Environmental > Aquatic > Marine > Oceanic | place: Pacific Ocean: North... | reverse complement strand
CCAGTCTCGTTGACTGGCTGGAGGCCGAAGTTGGCCACGCCGGGGTTGACGTCCGCCTATCGACCCCCGTCGGACTAGACGAGGTACTGGCCGAGGCAGCGGACGTCGTCGTTGTGGCCACCGGCGGTCTGCCCGACACGTCATACCTAGAGGCGGGGGAGAACCTCGTCTACACCTCCTGGGATGTCCTGGCTGGTCGCGCCCGACCAGCCGGCCGAGTGCTGGTCTACGACGACCACGGGGCGGAGCGGGGACTGGCCGTGGTGGAATACCTGGCCGGCCGCGACCTGACCACACTGGAGGTGGTCACCCCCGACCGTCACGTTGGCTACGACTTGGCCACCCCTCTCGGCCCCACCTACCTGAGGATGCTCTACGGCCACGGGGTGCTTCTCATACCCGACCATCGGTTGACCCGTGTCAAGGAAGGCAGCAACGGCCTACAGGTCACGTTGTGCAACGAGTACACGCGGGACGAGACGTTCCGAGAGGTGGACGCCGTAGTGGTCGAACACGGCGTGGTTCCCGACACGACCCTGTACGAGGCCCTCCGCGACGGGTCGGCCAACGAGGGCGTCGTGGACATCGACGCCCTACTGGCCGGTGAACCACAGCCCGTTCCCTCCACGGGCTACGCGCTGTACCGGGTGGGCGACGCCGTGGCTAGCCGCGACGTCGCCTCGGCCCTCCTCGACGCCCGGCGCCTCCTCCAGACCGTCTGAATTGCGACGGTTGGCAGCTCCAGGACATTCCGTCCAGGCCCGAACCGTGGCAGGATCCGCAGCCGTGGAAGTGCTATCCGACGAACAGGTGGAGACGTTCTGGCGGGAAGGGTTCGTCCTCCTATCCGAGGCCGTGGTGCCCGATGACTTAGCTGCTCTCCAACAGACCGTGGTCGATTGGGTAGAAGAGAGCCGAAGGCATGCCGGCCCTTGGGGTACAACGATGGACGGTCGGCCTCGCTTCGACGTGGAACCAGACCACAGTGCCGAACAGCCCGCTCTGCGCCGGGTGGCTTCACCGCAAGAGGTGTGTGCCGCCCACCTACGAGTAATGCGGGACAGCCCGCTGGTCGACGCGGCCGCACAACTTGTGGGCCCCAACCTGGCCGTCAACAACGTGAAGCTCAATACCAAACAACCCGGTGCTGGCACAAAGGTTGGTTTCCACCAGGACTTCGCCTACGAGGCGCACTCCAACGACGACATGCTTGCCGTACTGCTCTTCCTGGACGACGTCACGCCGGAGAACGGCCCCCCAGAGATGGTGCCAGGTAGTCATATTGGACCAATACACGACCACTGGCACGACGGGGTGTTCACCGGGACCATCTCTGACGAGGCCCTAGGCGGCCTAGCGCCCCCTGTGCTGTGTCACGGTCCGGCGGGTACGGCGTGCCTGATGCATACCCGGCTGGTGCATGGTTCGGCCCCCAACCTAAGCAACCAACCGAGGACGCTCTCGATCTTCAGTTACCGGTCCGAGGACAGCCACCTCCTGCACCCCAGCCACCTCCCAAGCGTCCACGACGGCGAGGTCGTCCGAGGACGGTCCACCGGCCGAATTCGCAGCGTGGCCTACGAGATGGCTGTGGCCGAGATGCCCTCCGGGGCGTCGTTCTTCGAACAACAGGCACAAGAGGAGGGTGAACACTGAAGCCCGACCTGGAGGCTCTGCCATTTTCTGTCGACGAGGGCTTCGGACCCCGAGCCCGGATCGGCCTGGTCGTCCTGGAGGGCGACCAGACGGTGGAAGCCGAGCTCTCGTCGCTGTGGCCGGTCGGTGTGGCAGCATTCGCCACCCGAATTCCCATGGAGGATCGGGTCACAGCCGAGACGCTCCGGGCTATGGAGGACCGAATCCCGGCCGCCGCCAAGCTTTTACCAACTGGGTTCGGGTTTGACGTCATCGGCTATGGCTGCACCTCGGCAGCCACGCTGATCGGCGAGGCTCGAGTCGACGCTGCCATCCGACGGGCCCATCCGGAGGCCCCGAACACCAATCCCATCACCGCGGCGGTTGCGGCGTTCGGGGCTTTGGAGGCGACCCGGATTGGGGTGGTGACGCCGTACAACGTCGAGGTGACGGGAGGGATCGTCGACCACCTTTCGGGCCAGGGGTTGGAGGTAACGAGAACCGGGTCCTTCCTGGAGGAAAGCGACCACACGGTGGCCCGTATCACCGAAGCCTCGGTAGCGGCCGGGGTCCGACAGATTGCCGGTGACGCTGCAGGCCTGGACGCCGTCTTCGTGTCATGCACGAGTCTCCGGCTGTTCGGCATCGCCGAAGCTCTCGAGGACGAGCTCGACATCCCCGTAGTGTCCAGCAACCTGGCCTTCGGCTGGCACCTTCTTCGCCTGGCCGGGATCGATGACCACCTGCCGGGCCTTGGGAGCCTGTTTGGCCTTGGCCTGGACGGTGCAGCGTCGTGACCGACCGTGTGGAGCGGGGTTTCCCCGTCGAGGAGTTCGAGGCGCGAGCGGAGCGGGCCCAGCGGATGCTGTCAGACAGCGGGCTGGACGCCCTGCTGGTCTGTACCGAGCCGGAGGTCCGCTACTTCACCGGGTTCCACACCCCCTTCTGGCAGAGCCCCACCCGTCCCTGGTTCGTAGTGCTCCCGCTGAGCGGCCGGCCAATCGCGGTGATTCCCGGCATCGGCGCCTCGGCCATGGCCGGGACTTGGGTAGAGGACGTCCGGACGTGGCCCGCTCCCCGTCCGGACGACGACGGTCTAGCGCTGCTGGCCGAGACATTGGCCGAGCACGCCGGCCCAGGGGGTCGGATCGGGCTTCCCATGGGCCCTGAGACTCACGTCAGGATGCCTCTGGCCGATCTGGACGCCCTGCGAGAGGAGATCCGGCCGAAGGTGTTTGTGGACGCAACCCACGTGGTCCGCAGCCTCCGCATGGTGAAGTCGGAACGCGAGGTGGCCAAGGTCGCCCACATCTGCTCCGTGGTCTCCGATGGCTTCGAGGGCATTCCGATGCTCCTATCCGCGGGGATGACCGAACGCGAGGCCTTCTCTGCATTCCGGATGGATCTGCTTCGTCGGGGCGCCGACGAGGTCCCGTACCTCGTCGGCGCGACCGGCCCAGGCTTTGACGACATCATCAAGCAGCCCTCCGACAGGGTCATCGTCGATGGAGATCTGGTGATGTTCGACACCGGCTCCATATTCGATGGCTACTCCAGTGACTTTGACCGCTACTACGCCTTCGGCTGGGCCGACGATGGGGCCCGACGGGCCTACAAGACGGTCTGGGAGGCCACTGAGGCGGGCCTGGCCACCGTGCGGCCGGGAGCCACGACCAGTGACCTCTGGCGGGCCATGGCCACCGTCCTGGATGCCGGCGGTTCACTTGGTAACTCGGTTGGGCGGATGGGCCACGGCCTAGGAATGCAGGTCACCGAGTGGCCGTCCAATACCGCCGACGATCAGACGGTGCTTGAAGAGGGAATGGTTCTCACCCTGGAGCCAGGGCTTACCTGGGCGCCGGGTCGAATGATGGTGCACGAGGAGAACCTGGTTGTTCGGGCTGAAGGCGCCGAACTGCTGTCCCGCCGAGCGCCCGCCGAACTACCGCTCATCAGCTGAGGGCGCCGGCATGGTGGCCGACGGCGTTCCCGTGGTATCCCTCGACCACCCGGAGGCCCTCGTGTGGGCGCTGTCCACCGTTGGGTTCGCAGCCGTTCGTGACCACGGTGTTCCGGAAACTGACCTGGCGGCCATGCGCCGCCTGCTCGTCGACCTGTTTGCCGTGGACGAGGAAGCTAAACGGCGCCAGGCCATCACTCGACGGAACTATCGAGGGTTCATTCCGCTGCGGTTCTTCTCTCCGAATCGAGATACCACGGCTCCTCCAGACGCCTTCGAGGGCTACAAGCTCCACTGGGAGTGTCCGCCCGAACATCCGGTACGCGACGAGTGCGACCTGTACGGGTCGAACCGGTGGCCCGAGCACATGCCGGAGATGCCAGCCGTGGTGTCTTCTTGGTGGGCGTCGATGGACGTCGTTGCCGACCGTGTGACAACGGTTCTGGCCGACGCTGTCGGCATGGACCCGGGTGCACTCGCCATGGCCATGGAGGCACCGCTGACCAACACGACGCTGCTCCACTATCCAGAGCGTCGTCGCGACGACCCGGCCCCGGGGTTTCACCCCCACAAGGACATCACTGTGGTGACGATCCTTGATCCCGACCCCGTGGGCGGCCTGGAGGTCCGGGCGAGGGGCCGGGGCTGGGTGGAGGCCGAGTGTCCGCACGACGCCCTCCTAGTCAATGTGGGTGACCTGCTGGAGGTCTGGTCAGGTGGACGCCTGGTGTCGACGCCCCACCGGGTAACCAACCCGGATGGCGCCGCCCGGTACAGCGCACCGTTCTTCGTGGTGCCCAATCACCGGACGGTGGTGCAGCCGCTGCTCGAACCGGTCGAGGGTTTCGAGTGGCGGTCGGTGACGGTGGGGTACTCCCAGGCTGAGGTGTGGCGCACCAATTGGCCGGACGAGGAGCCCTCGGACTCCGACACGCACCTGGGTGGCGTGGAGAACTGACTGGTCCCGAGCCTTAGGTCGGTTACGGGTTGGCGTGGAGGAACCGGCGAATGTTGTCCACCAGCACACCGGGGGCGTCCTCTTGACAGAAGTGACCCACTCCGGGCATCTCCACTACCGGGGCGTCGGGCCACAGGGCGCGGAAGTCGGCGATGGCCCGGTCCGGTGGGATCGCCCCGTCTTCCATGCCCTCGAGGAGGATCGCTGGTTTCGCACACAGGTCGCCGATACCGACCGCTCCCTCGACCACGTAGTCCCGGATTCGGCCGAGGTAGGCATCGAGTGGGAATTCCAAGCCTCCGATAGCCGACTCTCGGTCCGGGAACGGGTCCGAGTATGCCCGGATCCAGGTGTCGTCGACGGTCGCTGAGTTAGTGAAACCAATGATCTTCATCACCGACAGAACGGTAGATCCAAGATTGAGTAGGACGTCCTCGGTGCGTCCCGACTCCAGCCCGTCACCGATCCACGTAAACCATCGGGACTCAGACATCGGTGTCACCGAGGCATCGTCAACTCTCCCGTAGCCGGCCAGTGTGTTGGCGAACACAATTCGTTTGACCCGTTCGGGATGTCGCACCGTGTACGCCGTGGCAATAGGCCCACCCCAGTCCTGGCTTACGAACGTGATATCGGTCAGTCCCAGGTGCTCAATCAGTGCAGCAAGGTTTTCCGTGTGGGCCCGCAGTGTGTACTCGCGGTCCTGCGGGGTCTCCGACTTCCCGAAGCCCATGTGATCGGGCACAACCACACGGTTGTCCTCAGCCAGCGGCCCGATCATGTGCCGGTACAGGTACCCCCAGGTCGGCTCGCCGTGCAGGCAGACGATCGGCTCACCATCCCTCGGGCCTTCGTCCACGAAGTGCTGGACAAAGCCGTGGCCGTCAAACGTGTGCGCGGCAAAGGGGAACGACCCGTCGTAGGTCTCATCGAGGGGGACCATTGGGACCTCCGAGGGTCAGGTGTGGCTCGGCCACGGGCCGAGGCGTCGCAGCCGATGTTGGCAGACCCGCCAGACGAGAAGGACACTCGGGAACAGCGGACCAGCCGCAACGGACATCCCAGGGGGAGTCGTGGAACGGGCCGAGCAGGTTGCCCAGATCAAGTTGCTGATGTCACGTCTCGACGCAGGGATGAACGTCGACGCCGGAGGATTCCGTCGCAACCCGACGAACGTGTACGCGGATCCGGACCTAGCCGAACGGGAATGGCAGACGTTTTTCCGTGGGCATCCACACCTTGTCGGCTTGACCGGCGACCTACCCGAGCCCGGCTCGTTCCTCACCTGTGAGTATCTACCAACGCCGGTCCTGGCCACCCGAGACGACGGCGGGCGCTTTCGGGCGTTCGTGAATGCTTGCCGCCACCGGGGTGTGGTGGTCGAGGAACGGGACCGGGGCGAAGCCCGCCGTTTCACCTGCCCGTTCCACCATTGGACGTACGACACCGAGGGAACCCTGGTGGGTCTACCCAACCCTGAACACTTCGGGAACCCGGACCCCTCGTGCCTTGGCCTCATCGAGTTACCGGCGGTTGAAGATGCCGGCCTCCTGTGGGTTCATCCCGACCCGGATGGCGCCATCGACCTCGACGAGCAGTTGGGTCACGATCTACGGGCCGAGCTGGCCTCGTGGCGCCTCGACGAACTCTCTTATCTGGGCTGGGATGACTACGACGTGGCCTGTAACTGGAAGTTGGCCATGGACACGTTTGGTGAGACGTACCACTTCCCGGCGCTGCACTCGCAGACCCTCAACCGGGGCTTCCATGGCAACGTCCAGTGCTACGACACCCACGGTCGGAACCACCGGATGTTGTTGTGCAAGCGTGACATCGACGGCCTACGCGACCTCCCCGAGGACGACTGGGAGATCACCACGGCGGCCTTGCCGGTCTACTGGCTATTTCCGAACGTTCAGCTCATGCCATTTGCCGAGGGCCTGCATCTGGTGCGGGCCTACCCGGATCCGCGCGACCCAGGTAGGCACGTCAGCCGCATCACCTGGTACCTGCGACCCGAGCCAGCGGCCGACACCGAGACCCGGAAGGTCATAGAGATGATCTCGCAGAGATTCGGGGAGATCATCCGCGACGAGGACTATGTGGTGAGCGCCAGCCAGCAGCGCACCGCCTCAGCTGGCGTACTTGACCACGTGGTCTTCGGACGTAACGAACCGGCGTTACACCACTACCACGAGACATACCGGCGGATGCTCGGGATGGACCCGCTGCCACTGCTCGACGAGTTGGGTTTCGTCCCCGAGATTTCATGAGGAGGGCCGAACGTTTCGAGGGGCGTATTGGTCGAACCATCGCCGAGTCCGAGCCATGGTTTGATGAGCCGCCACACCCCGGAGAAGATGCCCCGGACGTCGTCGTGGTTCTGCTCGATGACACCGGCTTCGCCCAACTGGGCTGTTACGGATCCGACATCGCCACGCCGCACATCGATGCTTTGGCAGCAGCCGGTCTGCGGTACACGAACTTCCACGTCACGCCACTGTGCTCGCCGACCCGGGCCTCACTGCTCACTGGACGGAACCCACATGCCGTGGGGATGCGGGCGGTCTCCAACTTCCAGACAGGTTTTCCCAACCAGCAGGCCCATATCTCCAACCACGCTGCGACCATGGCCGAGGTCCTGGGCGATGCCGGCTACGCCACCTTCTGTGTCGGGAAGTGGCACTTGGCGCCAATGGAGGAGTGTTCGGCGGCAGGACCATTCGACCAGTGGCCCTTGGCTCGCGGTTTTGACCGCTTCTACGGCTTCCTAGAAGGCGAGACCGACCAGTTCCACCCGGAGTTGGTGTGCGACAACCACTGGATCAATCCGCCTACTCAGCCCAAGGGCGACTACCACCTGTCCGAGGATCTGGTCGACCAGGCCCTCCGAATGATCGGCGACTCCGTCGGTGTGCGACCAGACCGCCCGTTTTTCACCTACGTGGCCTTCGGAGCCACCCACGCCCCACACCAAGCCCCGACCGGTTACCTCGACCGCTATCGGGGACGCTTCGACGACGGGTGGGATGAGGCCCGTCGGCGGTGGTTCGCCCGACAGCTCGAGATGGGCCTCCTCCCAGAGGGAACCGTGTTGTCGCCTCGTAATCCGGGGGTCGACGCGTGGGAGGACCTGACAGAGAACGGCCGGCGTCTAGCGGCTCGCCTCCAGGAGGCGTTTGCCGCGTTCCTCGAGCACACCGACGCACAGGTCGGCCGACTCGTCGAAGGCCTTCGACGGCTAGGACGCCTCGACAACACCATCCTCCTGGTCCTGACTGATAACGGAGCTTCCCAGGAGGGAGGACCCCACGGGATCCTTCATGAGATGAAGTACTTCAACGGCATCCTGGAGGACCCAGACGACGCTGTCGAACGGCTGGACGACATCGGAGGTCCGCGGAGCCACAGCAACTACCCGTGGGGGTGGGCCCAGGCCGGCAACACGCCGTTCCGGTGGTACAAGCAGAACACCCACGAGGGAGGGGTGCACGTTCCCCTCGTCGTGCACTGGCCCGCTGGCATTACTGACACCGACCAGGGCGGACTCCGCGACCAGTTCGCCTTCGTGGCCGACGTCGCCCCGACCATCTACGACCTGGTGGGCGCGACGGTCCCCGAAGTGCACCGTGGGATCAACCAGCTCCCGGTTACAGGACGGTCATTCGCAGGGACCATCAGCGATCCGGCAGCGCCGGCCGTCAACGACTGTCAGGTTTTCGAGAACGCGGGGAGCAGGGCACTAGTGGCCGATGGTTGGAAGGCCGTGGTCCGAAATCCACCAGAGAGCCCCGTCGACCCCGACGACACCTCGGCCTGGGAGCTATACGACCTGAACGCCGACCCGTCGGAATGCCAGAACCTGGCAGAAGACCAGCCTGATCGTCTGGCCGACATGGTGGCCCGGTGGTGGCACGAGGCCGCCTCCGGTGGAGTCCTCCCAGTGGACCACCGGATGGGTTCACTGTTCGGTCCGCGCTTTCGCGACCAATCTCCTCACCCAACAAACCGACGGTACGTCTACCGACCACCCATGTCGCCGCTCCCAGGCCAGGCCTCGGCCCCGATCGGAGGACGAAGCTTTGACCTGGAGGCCCGGATTGTCGCGGACGCCACTGACGAGGGAGTCCTCTACGCCACCGGAACGGAGAACGCCGGGATCTCGTTGTTCGTCCAAAACGGCAAACTGGTTCTCGACTACAACGCCTTCGGCGATCACGTCCTCCTCGAGTCCGATATCGAAGTGCCCGTCGGCGAAGTTCTCCTCGGGGCGCGACTACGTCGGCTAGACGAATGGGCAGGGTCAGCGACCGTAGTGGTGGACGGCGTCGACGCCGGCCAGGTCGACCTACCGTTGTACATGCGGATGATTTCATCGATTGGCCCCAGCATCGGCTTCGACCACGGGTCGGCCGTCTCGGACCGTTACCGGGCGCCCTACGCCTTCACTGGCACCCTCCACGAAGTGGTGATCCAGGTCAGCCCCGACCGCTTCGGCGATGTACGAGACGTCACCGCCCGGGCCGAGATGAACCGGCAGTGACCGATCGCTAAACGCAAAATGGACAATCGAAACCGCGACGAGGAGCCGCATCATGGACGTGATCCGTACACCGGACGACCGCTTCGATGACATACCCGACTTCGGCTTCGCACCCCACTACGCGGAGGTGGACGACGGCGACGGTGGGACACTCCGAATGCACTACCTCGACGAGGGACCACCGGACTCGCCACCGGTACTCCTGATCCATGGCGAGCCGTCATGGTCCTTCCTGTACCGAAAGATGATCCCTGTGCTTGTAGAAGCGGGGCACAGAGTTGTGGCACCGGACCTGGTGGGTTTCGGACGCAGCGACAAACCGACCGAGCAGTCGGACTACACGTACGCCCGGCATGTGGCTTGGACCTCAACCCTGATCTTCGACCACCTCGACCTGAAAGAAGCGACCTTCTTCGGTCAGGACTGGGGCGGTCTAATCGGCCTGCGACTAGTCGCGGCACAGCCGGACCGGTTTGCACGCGTGGTGATCGGGAACACCGGCTTGCCCACCGGACACGGGCCGGCTAGCGACGCCTTCCTTAACTGGCAGCATTTCTCCCAGACCACCCCCGTCTTCCCCGTGGGAACACTGGTGAAACGGGCGTGCGTGAATCCCCTGACCGACGACGTGGTCGCCGCCTACGACGCCCCGTTCCCGGACGATACGTTCAAGGCCGGAGCGCGGATATTTCCGGCGTTGGTGCCGACGAGTCCAGAGGATCCAGAGTCGTCAGCGAACCAGCAGGCGTGGCGGAGCCTCGAACTGTATGACCGCCCGTTTCTTTGCGCTTTCAGTGATTCGGATCCGGTAACCGCCGGGGGCGACGCCCCGTTCCTAGCAAAGGTGCCGGGCGCCCAAGGCCGGGAGCACCCCACCATGGTTGGGGGCGGTCACTTTCTCCAAGAAGACCTCGGTCCCGAACTGGCAGCCAAGATCCGGGACTTCATCACCGAGACAGCCTGATCCAGGACCGAGACGGTCTGACGGAAACCCTCAGGGAAAAGCAGATGGAACGGAACCGAAAGAGAGACCAGTCGAGATGAGCGCCGAACGGCTCGGATACGGCACCGTAGATCCTGACTACGGAATGCGCCTCGCTACGACACCTCGTAGCGAAGACGGTCCAATCTGGATGGTCAACCTCATGGCCTACCGGAAGGTTGCCGACTACGGCGTCGGCAACGCTTCGGGAATAGATCCAGAGAACGGTGGCACGGTGTCCGGCCGGGAGGCCGACGACCGCTACGCCCCACTAGACGTCCTGGCCGACATCGGTGCCGACGTAGTGTTCATAGGCGACGTTGAGGACCAACTCTTAGGCGACGTACCACGATGGGACCGGGTAGGCGTTGTCCGCTACCCAACCCGGCGGTCGTTCATCGAGATGCAGCAACGGGAGGACTTCCAGAAAAAGCACGTCCACAAAGAGGCCGGAATGGCCGAGACAATCGTGGCCGGGTGCCTCCCACTCGAAACACCACGATTGCCTAGCGACAGCGATCCAGTGGACTGGGCAGACGTACCCCACCCGCCGTCCGACGAAGACGGCTCGGTCATGCTGGTCCACGTGCTGCGCTTCCGCGATGGCGACGGAACCCAATCGCCGACAGACATGGAGACCTATAGCAACCATGCTGCCCAGGTCGCTGTCCCACATGGTGTCCGCCTCGCCGGATGGTTCGCTGTCGAGGGCACGATCATCGGCGACGGGCGGACCTGGGACCAGGTCCGTTTCAACGCCTTCCCGAGTCGGGCCGCGTTCCGGGCCGTGGTTATGGATCCCGACCGTCTGTCTGCCCAACGAGAACATCGGGAGGCGACCATCGCCGATACATACACACTCGTCGTACGACCAACAATTGATCGAATCGCCGAGTCCCTTCAAGACGAGGCAGTAACCCGCCCAACTTCCTGAGAGGACCAATCCTTCGTGTCTCAGAGCTTCCATCAGGTCGATGCCTTCACCGATCAGCCGTTTCAGGGGAACCCGGCAGCTGTGCTCGTGCTCGACGAACCGGCGGATCCGGCCTGGATGCAGTCTGTAGCTCTGGAAATGAACCTGTCGGAGACGGCGTTTTGTCACCCGTCGCCCCGAACCGGCGAGGAATGGGACCTTCGCTGGTTCACGCCGACGGCTGAAGTAGACCTATGCGGCCACGCCACGCTGGCCACCGCCCACGTCCTGATTGAGGAGCACGGAGTAGACGGTGAGATCGGATTCCACACCAGGTCCGGTCGGCTGACAGCCACGTCCGTCGACGGAGGGATACGCCTCGACTTCCCAGTGGACGCAGTCATCGTCCTCCCGGTGTCAGCGAAGATGTCTGAGGCCCTCGGCCTTCCAGTAGTCGACGCTGGAATGGGCGCCACCGACCTCGTTCTGGAGGTCGGGACAGCGGCCGACGTTCGCAACTGTGACCCTGACCTGCGCCTGGTAGCCGACCTAGCGGACCGTGGGGTGGTGGTCACCGCCCAGTGCGACGACCGCGACGACATCGACATCGTCTCACGGGTCTTCGCCCCGAACGTCGGGATCCCCGAAGACCCGGTGACCGGATCGGCCCACACCACACTGGCCGCCTGGTGGACGCCCCGTCTCGGCCCGGAACTTCGTGCCGAACAGGCGTCAGTCCGTGGTGGCGAACTGGACGTCCGCCTGGTTGGCGAACGCGTACACCTCACCGGCTGTGCCGTGACGGTGGCCCGTGGGATGCTCCTCACATGAGGGAACGGACCCGTCAAACGGAAACGCCGGAGAGGGGAGTGGGCGACCGTCAGCGAGTCAACGCAATGATCGACCGGAACGGTTTACCGACTAGTCGACTTCTGTGTCGGCACGACTGAGCAAGGATCTGGACTGGTGGACGTCGACGAGATCTCGGTTGCCTACACGCCGGAGGGCTATTGGGAAAAGATGCCGGCTCCGATCCTCGCCGGATGTACAACCCCGCTTCACCCGGACGCTCCAGACCTCCGAGGCACCTGGCATGCCGTACGTGCCGAGGTCGACGGCGTGCCGGCACCTCCCGATTCGCCATTCACCGAACACGTGGAACGCGTCGAGCAGGCAGGGGACCGGGTGGTGGTCTGCAGCAGCGGGATTGTGCACGACATGCGAGCTGACGGAACCCTCGAAAACGGCGTGCACGATGTAAACCCGAGGGGCATGAAGATCCACGTCGTGGCGAACTTTGAAGATGGTCGCCTGGTTCTCCGTCCCGAAGGCCTCCCCATCGAAGTCATCCGATACCGAGAAGGCGATCAAATGGTCTGGCACTACGGACCGACGGTCACCGTGTGGATGGAGCGGGTCGGATGAGCGAACGTGGGTGACCGGACGACCCTGAGGCGCAAGCCCGACCGGGCCATCGACGACCGCCAGGCCATCCACGCCCTGATCGACGAGGCCGTCTACTGCCATGTGGGCATCGTGGCCGGCGACGGGACAGACGCCCACCCAGTGGTCATACCCATGCTGCACGCCCGGCAAGGCGAGAGGCTCCTACTCCACGGGTCACCAGCCAGCCGACTCCTACGGACAGCGCGAGACGGTGTGGACCTCTGCGCAACCATCACCCTCCCCGACGCCCTGGTACTAGCCCGGTCCGGCTTGCACCATTCGATGAACTACCGGTCAGTCGTGGTCCTGGGGCGAGCCACCGAGGTCATAGACCAGGACGAAAAGGTAGAAGCCCTGGACCGGTTCGTGGAACACGCCGTGCCGGGTCGAACGGCCCGGATCCGACCGGCCACCACCCAGGAGGTAAAGGGAACCCTCGTGCTCAGCGTTCCGTTGGACGACTGTTCCATGAAGGTACGGAGCGGGCCCCCGATCGACGATGAGGCAGACATGGACTCCGACACCTGGGCCGGACTCATCCCGCTGCACCAGGGTGTGGGGACCCCCATCCCTGACGAGGCCACCGGGGACGTCACGATTCCCGGGCACGTGGCCTTCTGGTCCCGGGGAAGACGGTAGATCCATGGCCCTCGTAGGGGCATTGGACCAGGGCACCACTAGCACCCGGTTCTTGGTATTTGACGAGAGCGGCACAGTGGTGTCGGCCGCCCAGCGGCCACACCGGCAGCACTTCCCGCAACCGGGGTGGGTAGAGCACTGCGCTGAAGAGATCCGGGACAACGCGTGGGCTGTTGTAACCGAGGCGTTGACCGGAGCGGGTCTAGGCCCCGGGGACCTCGCCGCTGTAGGGATCACCAACCAGCGTGAGACAGCCGTACTGTGGGAACGATCTACCGGTCGCCCGGTCCACCACGCCGTCGTCTGGCAGGACACCCGGACGGCCGAGTTGGTAGAAAACCTCGCGGCAGACGGGGGACCCGACCGCTTCCGGGAGGTCACCGGCCTTCCCCTCGCCACCTACTTCACCGGCCCGAAGGTGGCATGGCTCCTAGACCACGTCGACGGACTACGGAACCGAGCGGAGGCCGGAGACCTGTGCGCGGGAACCATTGATTCTTGGCTGACCTGGAACCTGACAGGCGGCCCGGACGGAGGCCGGCACGTTACCGACGTCACCAACGCGTCGCGGACGCTCCTCATGAACATCGCCCGGCTTGCGTGGGACCCGGCGATGTTGGAGACGTTGGACATCCCCGCAGGGTTGCTTCCCGAAATCGTGCCCTCCGTCGGGCGGGTGGGGACAGGAACCGGTGCGTTGGACGGCGTGCCGTTGTCAGGCATCCTTGGCGACCAACAAGCTGCGCTGTTCGGGCAGGGTTGCCATGGGGCCGGCGAGGCCAAGAACACCTACGGGACCGGCTGCTTCCTGCTCTTGCACACCGGCGAGAAAATGGTGCCGTCCCGCCACGGCCTACTCACCACCGTGGCGTGCCAAAAGGCGGGAGAGGCGCCCACCTATGCACTAGAGGGATCGGTGGCAATGGCCGGAGCGACAGTGCAGTGGCTACGTGACGAGATCGGACTGATCGCCGACTCGGCTGACGTGGAGGCGTTGGCTCGGACAGTCGAAGACAACGGCGACGTCTACCTGGTCCCCGCCTTCTCGGGGCTCTTCGCCCCCCACTGGCGAACAGACGCCAGGGGTGCCGTAGTGGGCATAACCCGTTACACCAACAGGGGGCACTTGGCCCGAGCGGCCTTGGAATCCACGGCCTTCCAGACTGCCGAGGTACTGGAGGCCATGCGGGCCGACAGCGGCGTAGAACTAGCCGAGTTGCGAGTCGACGGAGGCATGGTCGTCAATGACCTCCTCATGCAGTTCCAGGCGGACATCTTGGACGTGCCGGTGGTCCGACCGATGGTGGAGGAGACCACGGCGCTCGGAGCGGCCTACGCGGCGGGCCTAGCCGAAGGCGTCTGGCCCGAACTGGCTGACATCCGCGAAAACTGGCGAGAAGGGGGCCGCTGGACCCCGTCAATGGCCGCCGATGATCGGGCCCGCCTGACCGCCCGCTGGAAGCAGGCCGTACAGCGGACCCTCGACTGGGTCTGAAATTCACCGCTGCTCCCGATCCGAACTGATCGACCGCTCCAGCCCTAACATCCGCGCCGTGTCCGCCAGTTTGAAACGGTCCGGCTCACTCCGGTCATCGGCGCTGCGGTTCGGGGCCTGGACGTGACCGGCGGGATCGACAAGGCCAACACCGACTACGAGCCATCAGTCCCGATCACACCCCCACCGATCTACGCCTGGCCACCGAGGCCACTGGCCGTAGTCAGGTGGTTCATTGGGCGCCTCCTGTACCCGTGGGTGGGGACCTACCTGATTCTCTCCCTCATAATCTGGAAGTGGCTACTGCCCCCCGAGGAGCAGATGGCCACCCTGCAGGCAAACTGGATTCTCCAAATCTGGGCACGCAACCTTGCCGTCCTCACCCTGGTGGTCGGCGGCCTTCACTGGACGCTGTACGCCCGTCGCCGCCAGGGTGCCGCCTACAAATTCAACCGACGATGGCCGGTAAAGGGTCGCAAGTATCTGTTCGGCGACCAGGTGAAGGACAACGCCTTCTGGACACTGACCAGTGGCGGATTCTTTCTAACGGCCTACGAGGCGCTCACCCACTGGGCCTACGCCAGCGGCCTAGTAGACCGACCAGACTGGGTCTCCAACCCGGCCTACATATTCGTGATGGCCACTCTGGGCGTGGTCCTGTGGTCCACAATCCACTTCTGGGTCAACCACCGGCTTCTCCACTGGGAGCCGCTGTACCGGGCGGCCCACCACCTTCATCATCGCAACATCAACCCCGGGCCGTGGAGCGGTATTTCCATGCACCCTGTGGAACACCTGATCTACTTCTCGCTCTTCCTGCTCTGGTGGGTAGTACCAGTCCATCCAGTGGTGATCCTGATGTGCGGTTTCTACCAAGGGCCCGGTCCGGCGCCGTCTCACTCCGGCTTCGAGCGGGTGAAGATCATTGGCCGGTGGGAAATCCCAGCCGGGGACTACTTCCATCAGCTGCACCACCGGTACTTTGAGGTGAACTACGGCAACACGCAGGCGCCAATCGACAGGGCCGCCGGGACCTGGCACGACGGGACCCTCGAGGCTCATGAGCGACTCAAAGGCCGCCGTCGGGCCGACCAGATCGCCTGAACGCCGTCCCCGGTTGGGGCCGGGGCCGCAGCCTGCGCCACGCTGAAGGCATGGATCACCCGACCACTGATGGCCCAATCATCGGACGCACCACCAGCGAGTCCACACCCTGGTGGCCCGAGCCGGTCCTGCCGGCCACCGGCACGCCCAACGTGATCGTCGTCCTGCTGGACGACACCGGTTTCGCCCACCTGGGTTGTTACGGAGGATCGGTCGACACCCCCAACTATGACCGCCTAGCCGCCCGGGGCCTTCGCTACACGAACTTTCACACCACGGCGCTCTGCTCGCCGACTCGCGCCTGTCTCCTAACGGGTCGTAACCACCACTCGGTGGGTATGCGGGCCCTGTCCAACTTCGATACTGGCTTTCCCAATATGCGCGGTCGGATCGCACGATCGGCGGGCACGTTGGCTGAGATTCTCCGCGAGGACGGTTTCGCTACGTGGGCCATCGGCAAATGGCACCTCACCCCAATGCGAGAAGCCTCTGCTGTCGGCCCGTTCGGGGACTGGCCGCTCCAGCGGGGATTCGACCGGTACTACGGATTCATGCAGGGCGAGACCGACCAGTTCCACCCGGAGCTCTACGAGGACAACCGCCTAGTTGATGTCCCCCGAACCCCCGCGGAGGGTTACCACGTCACAGAAGACCTGGTTGACCACGCAATCGACCTGGTCCGGACCCAACACACGATGGTTCCGGAACGCCCGTTTTTTTTGTACCTGGCCTTTGGTGCTACCCACGCCCCTCACCAGGCACCGGACACCTACCTCGAGAAGTGGCGGGGCCGCTTCGACGAGGGGTGGGACGTAGTCCGTCAACAGGTTTACGAACGGCAACTGGACATGGGAGTGGTCCCACCCGGGACGGAGCTCGCCCCCCGCAACCCAGGGGTGGAGGCGTGGGAGGACCTCTCGGCGGACGAACGTGACGTGGCTTGCCGGCTCCAGGAGGCCTTCGCCGCCATGCTGGACCACACCGATGCTCAGCTAGGGCGACTGCTGGACTCGCTGGACGAGCTGGGTATTGGCGACGACACCATGATTGTGGCCCTCAGCGACAACGGGGCGTCCCAGGAGGGTCGAGCACACGGGGTGCTGGACACGTTCCGGCACTTCAACGGAATCGATCAACCCCTCGACGAGGCGATGGACCGGCTGGACGCCATCGGAACCCGGACGTCTAACACCAACTACCCGTGGGGGTGGGCCCAGGTGGGTAACACCCCCGGCAAGCGCTACAAGCAGAACACTCACGGAGGCGGCGTTCGCGACCCTCTGATCGTCTCGTGGCCCAACGGCATCGACCAGGAAGCCTCGGGGGGAATCCGTACCCAGTTTCACCATGTGGTCGACATGGCTCCGACGATCCTCGAGCTGGTCGGTTCAACATTGCCCGACGAGATTGGAGGCGTGGCCCAGCAGCCAATCGAGGGGACCAGCCTGGCCTACACCTTCGACATAAAAGCCGAGGATGCCGGCGCCGTCCCCACACGGAAGGAGATCCAGTACTTCGAGATGCAGGGACACCGGGCACTCTGGCACGACGGATGGAAGGCCGTGGCCTACCACCGATACGGCACCTCCTTAGACGATGACGTCTGGGAGCTATACCACCTCGACGAGGACTTCTCGGAGTGCCGCGACTTGGCCGATGCCCAACCCGAACGACTGGCTGGGATGGTGGACCGGTTCTGGGAGGAGGCTGAACGCTACGACGTGCTTCCCATCATGGATGACGCCGGAAACCTTGCCGGGACGGGACGGCTGTTCGCCGGCCACTCCACACCCGGAACACCAAGAAACCGAGACAAATTCACCTACCTCCCACCCACGCCGCGCGTTCCTCCGGACGCGGGCCCCGCCCTCGGCTCGCGGAACTGGACAATGCGCTTCGATGTGGAGCGGCCCGACGGCGAAGACGTCGGAGTTCTCCTTGCCGTCGGAACAGTGAACAATGGGCTAGTGGCCTACGTCGACCGGCAGGGACACCTCGTCTACGACCACAACGCGTACGGCAACCACACGGTGCTTCGGTCCCCGTCACCGGTTCCAACCGGCCGTTCCGTCCTAGAGGTCCACCAGGACCGCGTGCGACAAGGTCCCGGACGGGCTCGCCTGTTGGTCGATGGGACACTGGTCGGCGAGGAGAGCATCCCCGAGATACCCACCATGATCTCGCCCGTCGGGCTTGACGTGGGCCGAAACCCGACTGGGGTCAGCCCTGACTACGAGCCACCCTTCGCGTTCCGGGGCCGGATTCACCGCGTGGACATTGCTACCCGACGGGCCTTCCGGAAGGAAGATGAGGCGGCAATCGAGTTGGCGGCCGCCGAGCGGATGCAGTGAGAACCTGATGGCGACGGCGACCGAACGGACAGCGGAGACCGTTGAGCTCCTGCAGGCCCTGATCCGCAACGAATGTGTGAACGACGGCACCCCCGAGTCGGGCCAGGAGGTTCGCAACGCCGACCTGCTCGCCACCTACCTGGAGGGCACCGGCCTAGACCTTCAGCGCTACGAACCCACCCCGGGCCGGACCTCGCTGGTGGCCCGCATCGAGGGGTCGGACCCCGCTGCCCCTTCCCTGTGCCTTATGGGCCACACCGACGTGGTTCCAGTGAACCCAGATGGTTGGAGCCGCGACCCGTTCGACGGAGAGGTGGTAGACGGCGAGGTCTGGGGTCGGGGTGCCGTCGACATGTTGAACCTGACTGCCTCCCAGGCCGTGGCCTTTCGTAGCCTGGCTGACAGCGGCTTTCGACCCACCGGCGACCTGATTTTCTTCGCGGTGGCCGACGAAGAGTCAGGTAGCGCCCACGGGGCCCGTTGGATGGCCGACCACGAGGCCGACGCCATCCGAGCCGACTACGTCCTCACCGAGAACGGTGGCCTCCACTCGGGTAGCGCTGAGGCTCCGGCCATCTCGGTCAACGTGGCCGAGAAGGGGGCGGCCTGGCGGCGCCTGACTGTTCGGGGAACTCCAGGCCATGGCTCGGCGCCCTACCGGACCGACAACGCGCTAGTGAAGGCGGCCGCCGTAGTGCAGCGCCTCGCCGACTACCGACCACCGGCCCGCTTCCATGAACTATGGAGGGGCCAGGTGGACGCCATGGCCCTGGACGAAGAACTCCGAGAGCAACTCCTTGACACGGACCGAATCGACGAGTTCCTGGCTGCCCTGCCCGACCCGGGAATGGCGGGACACTTGCACGCCTGTACCCACACGACCTTCTCGCCCAACGTGGCTGACGGTCTGGGCAAGACCAACGTGATACCTGACCGGGTAACTATCGATGTGGATATCCGCACCATGCCCGGCGACCACACCGAGGAGGTCCGCGGCCACATCCGCGAGGCACTCGGAGACCTAGCCGACCACGTTGAGCTAGAGGTCCTCCAAGACGACGCCGCCTCATCTAGCCGCATCGAAACACCCCTGTGGGACGCCCTGGAGCGGGCCGTGGCACGGCCGTTCCCCACGGCCCGAATCAACCCCCAGTTCATTGTGGGATTCACGGACGCTCGGGTCTACCGGGAGATGGGGGCTGTGGCCTACGGGGCGGGCCTCCTCAGCCCTCGGATCAGTGGCGGGGAATTCGCCCAGAGATTCCACGGAAACGACGAGCGGATCGACATCGAGTCGCTGGGTTTGACCACCGGGTTGTATCACGACGTCTGCATGGACCTACTTGGATGAGTAGCCAGTTCGACCGGGAGACCGAGGTGGAGCCTGTCGGCGAGGGACGATTCGCCGCCCAGGTCAGCGGGTCGTGGAACATCGGCGATAACCCAAACGGCGGCTATCTGACGGCCATCGCCCTTCAGGCCCTACGTCAAATAGGACCCCACCAGGACCCGGTCTCGGTCACCACCCATTTCCTTCGTCCCGGTTCTGGCGGACAGCCTGGCGAGGTGGTCACCGAGCTACTCCGCTCCGGACGATCGGTGACCACGGGGAGGGCCACGCTCTCTCAGGACGGACGGCCCCGGATCGAAGTGATGGCCGCCCTAGGCGACCTGTCCGACACGTCGGGCCACGACCATGAGATCACCCTTCCTCCACCGAGCATGCCGCCCCTAGACGAGTGCGTTGAACGCGACGGATTGGAGCAGGGCGTACGCCTTTTCATCTCCAGCCGAGTTGACCTCCGAGTACATCCCGCGATGTCGACCGCTGGGGGCTCGAACAAGGCCGAGGTGGTTGGTTGGATCCGTTTCGCCGACGAACGTCCCCCCGATGCCCTGGGCGCCGTACTGTTCTCCGACGCCTTCGCCCCGTCGATCTTCTCGCGGCTCGGACGGGTGGGCTGGGTTCCCACCATCGAGCTGACCGTCCACGTGAGACGCCGCCCCAGTCCTGGATGGATGATGGGCCGATTCACCACCGAGGACCTGCACGACGGCCGGATGATCGAAGATGGGTGCATCTGGGACGCCAACGGGTCCCTGGTGGCCCGCTCCCGACAACTGGCCATGCTCCTCCCGGGAACCGCTGCCAGCTGAGCCGAGGGCCGGCAGCGGCCTGACAGGCAGTCGACACCGTTTAGGTCCCGGTCCACTCCGGGGGACGTTTCTCGGCGAAAGCCCGGGGGCCCTCCTTGGCATCGCCGGACTTCCAGACGGTCGCCATGTGGGGTCGCTGGATCTTCCACAGCTCCTCTTCGGTGGCGCCCTGGGTTGCCCGGATGAGTTGCTTGGAGGCGGCTACGGCCAGCGGAGCATTCCGGGCGATCCGCTCGGCCAGAACGAGAGCCGCACTGAGCGCCTCACCGGGCTCAGTCAGCCGGGACACCAGACCGTGGTCGGCAGCCTCCTCGGCGGTGATCGGATCTCCGGTAATGGCCATCTCCATGGCCGTGCCGTAGCCGACACGACCGGGCAGCCGGAACAGGCCAGCTCCTGCGGCAAACAGGCCCACCCCAACCTCCGGTATGCCTAACTTGGCCCCACGGGCAGCTACCAGCAGGTCGCACGACAGGGCCAGTTCCAGCCCTCCAGCAAGGGCGAACCCCTCAATCGCCCCGACAAGTGGCTTAGCTGCGCCATTTTGCACGAACTCCAACATCGGCCCGATGTCCTCACCCCGCGAGAACGCCTTGAGGTCCATACCGGAGCAGAAGCCCTTCCCGGCACCGGTTACGACACCGGCCGTGAGCCCAGAATCACTGTCGAGCTCCTGCACGGCGGACCGCAGGCCCTCAGACAGGGCCCCGTTGATGGCGTTCATGGCCTCGGGTCGATTCAGCGTGATGACCATCACCCGACCCCGGCGCTCAGTGAGCACCGCCGACTCCCCATTGCCGCCCATCTCAGGTCGGCCTACTTCGGGGGCATCCGGATACCCCCGTCGACCCGGATGACCTCACCGTTCATGTACGGGTTGGTAAGCAAGTCCATGACCATAAAGGCCAGTTCCTCGGAGGAACCCAGCCTCTTTGGGAACAACACCGACTGGCCCAGGTGAGCCTTAAAGGCTTCGCTCTGTTCGCCCTCGCCATAGATGGGGGTGTCGATGAGGCCAGGAGCGATGGTGTTGACCCGTACACCGACAGCCGACAGATCCCGGGCGACGGGAAGCGTCATGCCCACGATGCCGCCCTTGGAGGCCGAGTAGGCGGCCTGTCCGATCTGGCCGTCGAAGGCCGCAGCAGAAGCCATATTCACCACCGCACCTCGTTGTCCGTCTTCATCCAGCGGCTCAGTCGCCGCCATGGCACCGGCGGCCCGACTGAGCACGTTGAACGAGCCAATCAGGTTGACCCGGACCACGAACTCGAACCGAGCAAGGTCCATCGGCTCGTTGTCGCGGGAGATAGTCCGCGCCGCATATCCGAGACCCGCCGAGTTGACGAGCGCCCTAAGCGGGCCCATCTCGGAAGCAGCAGCCACCACAGCGTCGGCATCGTCGGTGCTGGTGACATCGCAACGAACAAATAGGCCTCCCAACTCGGAGGCCACGGCCTGGCCACGCTCCTCGTTGAGATCAGCAACGACAACCCGGCTTCCAGCGGCTGCCAGTTGACGGGCACTGGCCTCGCCGATACCGGACGCTCCGCCGGTGACGACAGAGGAACTGCCGTCCAAGTCAACTCGGGGCACGCTGATCTCCTCTCGTGCTATTGCTGGTATGCGGTTGAACCCGTGACGAGTCAGCCGTGGGGGAGCAGAACGGTTCGGGCCTCAGCGCCTGCCTTTAGGGAGTCAAAGGCCTCCTGAAGGCCGTCAAGGCCAGCAGTGTGAGAGACCAACTCATCCAGCCGAAGCATCCCCCGGAGGTACAGGTCGGCCAGGAGCGGGAAATCTCGCCGGGGTTTGCCGCCCCCGGCCCGGATACCCAACAGGTTCTTGTTCTGGTGAAGGGCCTGGAACGGGTAGGTAACAGTGGCCGTGAGGTCGGGAACCCCTACGGCACACACGTTTCCGCCGGCCCGGGCCATGGAGATGGCGTCGGCCAAAAGCTTGGTACTACCCACCACCTCGAAGGCGTGGTCCACGCCGCCGCCGCTGACCTGCTGCACGGCGGCCACCGCGTCGAAGTCGTCGCTATCAGCCAACAGGAAGTCGGTGGCTCCGAACTCGGTGGCCATCCGCTCCTTGGAGGGCGCCCGGTCGATAGCGATGACCTGAGAGGCGCCACTGAGCCGGGCCGCCTGAATGACGTTTAGACCGACGCCCCCAGCACCGATGACCGCAACCCGGTCGCCGACGGCCACCCGAGCCCGGTTGAAAACCGCCCCAGCCCCGGTCATCACACCGCAGCCGATGAGGGCAGCCGAGGTGAGGGGAACCTCAGCGGGGATAGGGACGGCTTGGTTCTCGTGGACGATGGTCTCCTGGGCAAAGGCGCCCAGGTTGGCGAACCCCCACAGGGCCTGATCGCCCTCAACGTGGGTATGACGGAGACCACCGAAGCCGCAGTTACCCGGATCTCCGCCCTCGCAGGTCGGACAGTGTCCACAGTTCCCAAACGTGGACAGCACCACGTGGTCACCCACCGAGCAATAAGTGACGGCCGATCCGACCTCCACAACGACGCCGGCTGCCTCGTGCCCGGGGACCAGCGGGGTGGGCATGTAGTACTTGCCGTGCACGCAACTGAGGTCACTGCCGCAGACACCGGCCGCCCGGATCTCGACGCGGACCTGCCGCGGCTCCAGGTCCGCCGCATGCTCAAGGGCGTCGGACAGCCGGACGTGCTCCTCGCCGTTGCCCTCCTGGATAAGGCCCTGCATGGTGGACGTGCTCCGTTCGACCGAAATCAGACAGGACCCATCATCCCGCCCGGATGTCGGCGGGGCCAACGCGTGGGACGGTGTTGCCGATCACAGTGAGGCCCAGAAGCCCACGAGCAGGTCAGCGGCCTCGTCGGGACGCTCCATCATCCACCAGTGGCCAGCACCATCCATCGGAGCGTGGCAGGCGCCCAGGCGATCGGCCATCACGGCGGCCCGACCCGGCGGCCCGACATAGGGGTCCTCGGTCGGGTCCAAGGCCAGCCCGGGTGGGAGGTCGGTGGCGGCCAGGATCTCACCCAACTCGATCATTGCCGGCTGCGCGCCCGACCGGTAGAGCGGGAGGATGCAGTCGGTCATGGTCTCGAGCGCGTCGGCCATGTCCGCGGCCGCCGCCTCGGTTACGCCGTTGTCACCCATGTTGGCGATCCAGTCCTCGCGTGACACGGCACCCATGCCGTCCAGTACCTGTTCACCAACGTCGGGGGTTTGCCAGAGCTGGGCTAGGTCGTGCCACTGGTAGTCGGGGTGTACAAGGCCCGTGCAGTCACACGCCCACGAGTGGACCAGGTCAGGTCGGGCGGCCAGGACCCCAAACACGTGGCCGGCGCCCCAGTCATGGCCAACCAGGTCGACCGGGTTGCCACCGGAGGTCAGATCCTCCAGCTCGGCGATCAGCCAGTCCCGGTATTCGAGCTGGGTGGCTCCCCACCCGTCCGGTATTGATGCGCCGAACCCGGGCGGTGAAAGCAGCACCAGGTCAGTGACACTGCGGTCGGTGAGCTCGCAGACCAAGTCAGTCCAGATGGCGTCAGTTTCCGGGTTGCCGTGGATCAGGACTGTGGTCACGCAGTTTCCTCCATTTCCGGCAGGGGTCAACCCCGTTCGGTCAGGTCGTATTCGGCCATGAAGTAAGGGGTGTCAGGATCGTAGGAGGTGAGGGTGACGGGATCAGTTACCTGACCCACCGGGCGGACGTCGGAGCCAAGGGTGTCTGAGGCGTCGTCGCCGAGTTCGTCCCGGGCCGCCTCGACGAGGGCCAAGAGCTCGGCAACCACGACGGGGTATTCCTCGACCACGTCATTTCGCTCGCCGATATCCGCCTCCAGGTCATAAAGCCGCACTCGCTCCACGTTCCACTTCCGGACATGAAGCTTCCAGCGACCCTTTCTCACGGCCTCCACGTTGCCGCCAAGGATGTAGAAGAACGGGGCCTCGGGCGGAGCGTCGCCACCCTCCAGGAGGGTGCTGATGTCTCGCCCGTCCAGAGTCCGGTCACCGGGGACGTCGACGCCACACCACCCGGCGATTGTGGGATAGAGATCCATGGCGTTGACGACCTCGGGGACTGTTTGCCCAGCCGGGACCCTTCCCGGCCACCGGACGATGCACGGCACCCGCTGACCGCCCTCCCACGTTGTGCCCTTGGAGGCCCGGAGCGCACCATTGCTTCCGCCGCCGTCGCGAATCAGGGCACCGTTGTCACTGGTGAAGACGACCACCGTGTCCTCGTCCAGGCCCAGAGCTCGGATCTCGGCAAGGAGTGCCCCGGTTGACCAATCAATGCATTGCACCGCCGCCCCGTAACGACCATTAGTTGACTGTCGGACGAAGCGATCCCGAACGTAAATCGGCAGGTGCACGTAGAGGTGTGCCAGGTAGAGGAAGAACGGCCGGTCCCGATGCGAGCGTAGGAACTCCACCGCGTCGGCGACGTATGCCTCGGTAAGGGCAGCCTGGTCGGGCTGCTCGGCTACTACTTCCTCGTCCCGCATAAGGGGTAGGGGCGGGCGGTTAGTCAGCATCGGGGCGTCGTTGGGCACCGGCGTTCCTAGTTGCTCCATGATGTCGCGGTAGGACTGCCCCTCCGGCGGCAAGGCCTGCCGACCCATGTCGTTGCTGTAGGGGAGACCAAACCATCCATCGAAACCATGGCGGGTAGGCAGGAACTCCGGTTGGTCTCCGCAGTGCCACTTTCCGACCAGCCGGGTGGCATACCCAGCGTCGCTGAGGAGGCGGGCAATGGTGATCTCGTCAGGGTGCAGCCCCTGAGCCTGGCCGGGGAACAAGACGGGAGCGTTGTCGATGCTCCGCCCGCCGAAGCCAACCCGAAGCGGATAACTACCGGTAAGCATCGCGGCTCGTGACGGCGAGCAGACCGGTGACGCCATGTAGAAGTTGGTGAGGCGGGCCCCCTCAGAGGCCATGCAGTCCAGGACCGGGGTCTCGTGCTGCGTTGAGCCGTAGCACGACAGGTCGCCGTAACCCAGATCGTCGCAGTTGATGAGAATGACGTTCGGTCGTCGACCCATGGCTGGCCCTTCAGTCACCGTGATCATCCTGCGTGGGGCGGCAGTCTGCCGAAGCGGGCTCGGGGACCGGACCCGGTCTGGGGGTCATACCGAGACTACGGTCCGCCCCATGAGCGACGAAGCCGAGAGCCAGAAGGTCGTGATGGAGTGGGAGACCCCCACCCATGCAGAGATTATCGAGATCACGAAGGCGCACATCATGGGGATGGAGGCCTCCGATGACGCTGCCGTCTGGTGCGTGGTGGGCATGCACCATGTGCTGTTACACACCGTCGGTCGACGATCGGGCAACGAACACAAGGTGGCTCTACCGTTCTGGCGAGATGCCGACGGGCATCGGATCGTGGTCGGATCGTTTGCCGGGGCGACGAATGACCCTGCGTGGGTCCTGAACCTACGGGACCGGGAGGCCAATCCCCGGGTGAAAGTCAGGGTCCAGGGCGGCATGTTCTGGTCTGAGCACGAGGTCCTCGATGCAGGGCCAACCCGGGACGCCCTGTGGGCGGCCCTCGTGGAGGATCGGGCGTTTTATGCCGACTACCAGACAAAGACGGACCGGGTGATACCCCTGGTGCGCCTGGCCGAGACTGAAGCCATCACCGATTAATCGATCGGTCATCGATCAGGCAAGGCGGTCTATCGAGAGCCTGACTTCGGGGCTTGGACGCCGGGAGCCTCAGGGTCGGCCTGCACGAGGATCGTCCACACGCGTGGTCCAGATACAGCCGTCGCCGGTGTCCGCGCGAACCGAGCCGGCACCTGGAGCGGTGAGGATGTACAGAGTCCGCCCGTCGTCACCACCGAGGGTGCAGGCGAAAGCCTGCTGTGGAGTCTCAATGCGGTGGGTGATCTCGCCACCCTCCAACACTCGGAGCACTCCAGAGGTGGCCACGTCAGCGAACCAGATTCCACTCGCTTCGTCCATCGTGCAGCCGTCGGGTGCCGACTGGGGGAGAGGTGCCCACTCACGGCCCGGGCCCGGTGTTCCGTTTCTGTCAAGGTTGAAGGCGGTGTAGCGCCGACCAAATGTTTCGCCCACAACCAGGGTCCGACCATCTGGGGTGATGACAGAGCCGTTGGGGAACAGCAGGTCACCGGGCCCGACATCCACGGTGCCGTCCGGTCGCACCACGGCCAGGGTTGCGGCCTGTGGGTGGCCATAGTCGGTCTCGATGTCCCAGCCGAAGTTCCCCACGTAGGCGGTGCCGTCAGCCGCGACCACCATGTCGTTGCAGTGCCAGGTGGCCACTTCAGAAAGGTCGGCGTGGATGTTCACCTCGCCGTCCACTACACGGAGAACCTGTCTGGCGACCATGGCTACGACAAGCAGGGAGCCGTCAGGCATCCACCCAAGCCCGGAAGGTTGCTCGTCACCCAAGTCGAGCACGGTTTCGCGTTCGCCGTCGGGTGACACGGCGTAGACGCGGTGCTGGTAAAAGTCGCTGTACCAAAGGCGGCCGTCGTGCCAGCGAGGTCCCTCGCCGAAATCCAGGTCGTCGAGCACCAGTTCGAGTTGTGCCATCGAGGCCTCCCGGGTCTCGTCCCCGATATTACGGGAGGGTCTAAGCGTTGGCGAAGGCGGTGCCCCGCCTAGCCTTCGGCGAAGATGGGCTTCCGAGCGCTGACACCCTACGTTTGGCCGATCTACGGGCCCTGGATGTCGGCCAGCCTCGGCATGAGCCTCCTCCTAGTCGCATTGCCAATCATCCTGGTTGGGGATGGCCACGGGTACGCCGTGGCCAGCATCGTGGCCGGTGCCGGGGGTGCGGGAGCTGCTACCGGGGCGCTACCCGTAGGTTGGGCCACTGATCGGTGGGGTCCGGCCAAAGTGGGGGCGGGCTCCCTCGTGGCCATGGTGTGTTCCGCTGCCGTCATGACGGCCAGCGGGACGGTCGTCGTTTTGGGACTCGGCCACTTTGTGTTCGGCGCCGGCGCGCTCGGTGTGCTGCTGTCGCGCCAAGCTGACCTGACCCGCCGGATTCCACCGCTACTCCGGGGGCGAGCCATGTCACTGATGGGCGGGACAATGCGGTTCTCAGTTCTACTCGGAACCATCGTTGGCGGCGCCCTCGTCGATGTGGCGGGGGCCCGCTGGACATTTGCGGCCGCCGGCCTAGGAGCAGCGATAGGCATTCCGGCGGTTCTGCCTGGGGCCCTCAAGCCGGAAAGGGAGGTTGCTCCGATCGGCATCGGAGGTCCGGACCTGTTGGAGGTGGTTCGGACGAACCGGCGGCGTCTATTGCACGCAGGCCTCTTCGGGATGGCCGCAATGACGACGCGTGAGGGTCGGATGGTGTTACTTCCCCTGGTGGGGGTTGCCTTAGACCTTCGACCGTCGACCATCGGGATCCTGGTGGCTGCCGGCTACAGCGCGGACCTGATTCTCTTCCCGCTGTCGGGCTACATCATGGACCGCTTGGGACGCCTAGCGGCCATAGTGCCGGCCTACGCATTACTCGCGGTCGGCCTCCTCAGCCTGCTGGTGGTGGACTCGGCGATAGGGGTTTTGCTATCGGGGTTGGTGATGGGCCTCGGGAACGGTCTCAGCGCCGGCTCCCTGTTCACCCTGAGTAGCGACCTAGCTCCCGAGGAGGGAACGGCGTCGTTCCTCTCGGCGGTCGCGCTGCTCACCGACGGCGGTCGGGTGCTCGGACCCCTGGTTGTGGCGGTAGTGGCCAGCATCGGCAGCCTGGATGGCGCAGCGGTTGGCCTAGCCCTAGTCATGACCCTCGGCCTGGTCTGGCTGGTGGCCGTGGTCGGCGAAACCGCAACCTAGGTTGCCTCGAATGGTGAGCCTCTTCTCTCCGACGTCGTTTGGAACCCTGGAGCTCCAGAACCGGATCGTCATGGCGCCCATGACCCGCTCACGATCCACCGAGAAAGGCGCAGTGACCGACCTGATGGCCGGGTATTACGGGCAGAGGGCTTCGGCAGGCCTAATCGTGACCGAGGGAATCGCCCCGAGCGAAGACGGCAAGGGCTATTGCCGTACGCCGGTTCTGGACTCACCGGAACGGGCCGACGGGTGGCGGCCCGTAACCAGTGCCGTACACGAGCGCGGCGGATTGATCGTCGCCCAAGCCATGCACTGCGGACGAATTGCCCATAAGGACAACAAGGCCCCGGACGCCGAGACTGTGGCTCCGTCAGCCGTCCGTGCCACAGGGGAGATGTACACGGACGCCAACGGCCTGCAGCCCTTCGACCAACCACGGGAACTGACGGAATGCGAGGTTCCTGGAGTGGTGGCGGAATACCGGCGATTCGCCGCCCTGGCTGTCGATGCCGGATTCGATGGCGTCGAACTGCACGGGACGAGTGGCTACCTGCCGGCCCAGTTCCTGTGCACGGGAACAAACCGGAGAACCGACGCCTACGGCGGGCCAGTCCAGAATCGGATCCGGTTCGTGGTTGAAGCGCTACACGCCATGGCCGACGAGGTGGGGGCCGACCGAATCGGCCTCCGCATCTGCCCGGGGAACCCGTTCAACGACCTTCAAGATCACGGGCCTTCCGACGTCGAGGACACCTTCCGGGCACTTCTGGAGGAGATACGTCCCATGGGCCTGGCCTACCTGCACGTCATCCGTCTGGCGGGAGCACACCTGGACAACCTGGCACTGGCACGGGACCACCACGACGGGGCACTAATCGCCAACGACTCCTTCGACGCCCGAGAGGCCGAGGATGCCATTTCCGACGGACGGTGTGACGCCGTGTCGTTCGCGCGGTACTTCCTGGCCAACCCCGACCTTGTTGAGCGCTTCGCTGATGGCCTGCCACTGGCTCGCTTCGATCGCCGCACCCTTTACACCCCGGGGCCCGACGGCTACGTCGACTATCCGACAGCTGGAGAGGCGTGACGACCCCATTCGGGAGCGGGAGGAAAGCCCGTACGAGGAGCTGGTCGGGTTCGACCTGCGACCATTCAGGGGTTGGCGGACAAGCCGCGGCGCGACGATCCTGATGAGGCATGCACTACGTGATCCACGCCCTTGACCGCCCGGATGCCGGCGACCTGAGGGCCCAGACCCGACCGGACCATCTGGCGTACTTGGCCGGCTTCGCGGTGACGTTCGGCGGGCCCCTCCTGGACGATGACGGCCAGATGGTTGGTTCTCTTATCGTCCTTGACGTCGATACCCGCGAAGCAGCCGAACAGTTCGCGGCTGGGGATCCCTACGCCGAGGCGGGCCTGTTCGAACGAGTCACGATTACAGGCTTCCGGCCACTGCTGGGCACCTGAGCCTCGCCTACGTGCTCACCGGTCAGTCCAAGCCGGCCAGGAAGTCCAGCATGGGAGGGTTGACTACGTCTGGCGCCTCGAGGTTGCTGGTATGGCCGGCGCCGGGAACCACCACGAAGGTTGACGGCCCGGAGAGTGATTCCGTGACGAGGCGGCCCCTTTCCAGAGGAATGGCCATGTCGGCGTCGCCGTGGAAGACGATGCTCGGACAGGTGATCTCACCAAGGCGGTCGACGATCGAGTCGCGTTCGAAGAGGCAATCCTTGGCCCCCACCCAGGCGGCGATCGGCTTGGAGGTCCACTTGCCCCGCCAGTAACGGGCGTCGGCGTAGCCGGGGGCGAACAGGAACATCTCGAGGGCATCACCGATCTCGCCGGAAAGCCCCATGGCGCCAGCGGCGTCGAAGAGCCCCTGGAACTGCACCCGATCCTCGGCGGAGAGAGCTTCGGCTTCGGTGTCGACGAGCACCATGGCCCGGACCCGGGCGGGGGCGGTGAGGGCGGCCCGCAGCGTCAGGAAACCGCCCTGGGACATACCGCCGAGCACTGCACGATCAATGCCTAGGTGGTCCATCAGCCCGACTACGTCGGCGGCCAGATCCCAGTAGTCGAAGGGCTCGGTGTGGGTGGTCTGTCCCCAGCCCCGCTCGTCGTAGGTCACGACCCGCCATCCGGCGCCGGTAAGAGGACCAATCTGGTGCACCCACATCTCATGACCCATGCTGAAGCCGTGGCTCAGCACGATGGCCGGCCCGTCGCCACCGGTGTCCAGGTAGTGGATGGTCTGGCCGTTCACGTCGGCGAAGGGCATGGTTGATCTCCTCGGGTGTTGCATGTCGGGCTGGTTGGCCGATCGACCGGCGGCCGCGTTCGGGATGGAAATTCACGGCAGGGCGCGTAGCGAAATCTACTCTGGGGACCGTGACCGTCGGCTATCGCAACCCGTTTCTGGCTGCCAGCGTGAACCCGATCGCCCACGGCCGGTGTGACCAGCAGGACTGCACAGAGATGGCTGGGGCCATTCCCGACGGTGCCGTCGATTTGGCCGACGAAGAGAGGCAGTTCACGTGGCTTGGTCCCGGTCATTTCGGCGGTTTGATTTCCGGTCCGTACCCCGACGGGAAGCGCACAATCTGGAGTAATGGCCGCGAGCGTCTGGTCAAGTTGGATTACGAAACCCTGGAGGTCTTGGTTGCTCTGGATCTACCTGGCTCGGGGTCCAGCACGATGGAGGACTGGGAGGCTGGCGTGGCGGGCCTTGACGGACTGGAGGGCGACGAAGCGGTCCTCCATGCCGCCGACCTGGCCGCCCGGTTCCTGACCGGTCTCGATGGGGTGTACTCCCTTCTGGACGCGGACCACACCCTGTTCTTGGGGTGCAGGACGGGTGCTGTGGCCTACGCGGAGGTGGACCCGACGGATCGTTGCTCGCCAGTGGTCGAGGTCGCACGGTGGACCAAGCCGGCGGAGGTCGAGGGGTCGGTTGTCGGCGTCAACATGACCCCCGACGGTCGCCTGGTGCTGTCCACTGACCACGGGTGGTTGGTCAGCTTGGCCCGGGACTTCTCGGACCATGTGGCCGTCCTACTACCTGGTGCGGACGAGGAGGCAGCCGACCATTGCGCCCGGATGGAGGCCGAGCGGGGTAATACGGGATACGGCTGGGTGCGTACGAGCATGTGCTGCGACGAGACTGGGGGCGTTTACGTCAGCTCGGTGGATCACACCCACCGGGTGGTGTGGACCGGCGAGCGTTTCTCGTTAGACGAGGCCGACGGTGCGTGGAGGGCTCGCTACCGAAACGAAACCGGACGGGGCTCGGGGACAACGCCGTCACTCATGGGGTTCGAACCCGATGAAGACCGCTTCGTGGTCATCGGCGATGGCGACGAGGTGGTGAACATCACCCTGTTTTGGCGGGACAAGATCCCCGAGGACTGGGAGCAGCTCCCCGGGGCCCCGTCTCGGCGGATTGCTGGCCTGGGACCGGCCCATATGGGTGATCTGACCCGCGCCGCCATCCAGACCGAGCAGTCGATCACCGTGTCGGGCTATGGGGCTATGACGGTCAATAACGAGCCGGGTTCCCTTCCCGATTGGCTGCCGGCTCGGGGAGCCCGCCTGTTGTGTTTCTTCTTGGGGCATCACGAGCGGTTCACTCCGTACGGCCTCCACAAGTACGAGTGGGATCCGTCGACCCAGACTCTGAGGGAGGCATGGGTGGCCACTGACGTCAGTTCCCCCAACTCAGTGCCCTACGTGAGCCAGGACGCTGACACCGTCTATACGTGTGGAACCCGAGATGGAAAGTGGACCATCGAGGCGTTGTCCTGGTCGACGGGTGCATCTCGGGGGCACTGGGTGATGGGGGACTCCCGCTACAACTCGCTGGGCGGGGGCGTTCACCTCGACGAGGACGGCCGGCTGGTGTACGGCACCATCTTCGGTAAGGCCCGGATACTGCGAGCGCCCTAATTGTCTATTGGTATGGGAGGGATGTACGTACCTCCCGGGGGTGTGCACGAGAGGTAGACCGGCTACAACGGGTGTGTGGAACAGCCACCGGACCGGCGTGCTGAGGCGCTGGACGCTCTCGACGGAGGCACTTTTGACGCCCTCGTGGTGGGCGGTGGCATTAACGGGGCCGTCTCGGCCCTAGCCCTGTCGGCTCACGGCTTGCGGGTGGCCCTTGTGGAACGCCATGACTTCGGCTCCGGCACCAGCCAAGAGTCGTCGTGCATGGTCTGGGGCGGTTTCAAATACCTGGAGAGCCGCGACCTGCGCTTGGTGGCTGGGCTCTGCGACTCCCGCAATCGACTTGCCCGGGCCTTTCCGACCCGTCTGGCCGAGACCCGCTTCTTGGCCGCTTTGGACCACGGGGCGCCCTTCCCGCCCTGGTTTGCTTCGTTGGGGGCTGTGACCTATTGGGGTCTGGGGCGTATGGCCACGCAACCTCCCCGCCATCGGCCGACGGCCAGCATCGAACGCTTAGAGCCGTCGGTTGATACTTCGATGGTGCGGGGAGGCATCGAGTATTCCGATTATCTCTTGGTAGACAACGACGCTCGTTTCGTCTCGGAGATGGCGTTGCAGGCCGTGCGGTACGGGGCCGTTATCGCCAACCGGGTTGATGTGGTAGCCGCCGAAACAGGGGTGGGCGGCTGGCGGGTGGGTCTGCGCGACGTCTTGGCCGATCGGTCCTTTCAGTGCTCGGCAACTCTCGTCGTCAACGCAGCCGGTCCCTACGTGCCCGACGTAGGGAACCTGACCGGGACAGCTACCGACCACCGGCTGGTGTTTTCCAAGGGCATCCACCTGGTGGTACCTCGGATCACCGACTCGGGACGGATCTTGGCTTTCTTCGACGACGGCGAGAGGCTGTTCTACGTGCTTCCGATGGGGGAGCGTTCGGTTATCGGGACGACGGACACCCCAGTCGAGGATCCCGACGTGTCGGTGACTGGAGAGGACCGGTCGTTCCTGCTGGAGCAGATCAACGCCCGTATCGACCTGCCGCGTCCGCTAACTGCCGCCGACGTGATTGCCGACCGCTGCGGAGTCCGTTCCCTCGCCGTGGAGCCCGGTGGATCGGCGGAGGGGCGGGACTGGACTGAACTGTCGCGGCGGCACGCCGTGGAAGTCGACCGGACCCTTGGTGTGGTATCGATCCTGGGTGGCAAACTTTCTGACTGTCTCAACGTGGGTGACGAAGTCGTCGAGGCGGCAGGGGACTGTGGCCTAGAGGCCCGCACGCCGGTAGCACGGTGGTACGGCGAGCCTGGTCGTACAGCCCGACGACGGTTCAACGAGCGGGCGTCCGGTCTTGGGCTGAACCAGCAAGTGGCCGAAGACCTTTGGCGCCGCCAGGGTATGCGAGCCTTCCCGACACTTGACCTGATCGACGAGGATCGGTCGCTGGGCGATCCAATGGGTGGTTTGGTGCCCCTAACCGAGGCCGAGGTTCGAGTCATGGCCGACCACGAGCGGATCCTCGAACCAGAGGACTTCCTGCGTCGTCGGACCATGCTTGCCCAGGTGGAGCGGGACGAGGACTTAGCTAGCGACGAGGCAGTACAACGGGCGTTGGGGATCCTGGGAATGGTTTAAGTCGCTTGCTGAAATCTGGTTCTCGCTAGCCGGTTGACCGGCTCCGGAGGCCCGTGGGACCGTGTCTCGTGGCAGGTGTCTTTCATTGCCTTGCCGACCTGGCTTCTGAACGCGAGATTGGACCCGTGCAGCTTTTCCAACGGAGGCGGTGGGTCGATCCACGCCGGTTGACGGAGGGCCACGCCGCGTTTGTCCGCCAACTGGAGTGGATTGACGCCCACACCAACATGGACATGGCTGGGTGGCGGCTCGCTGACAGCGATCGGCTGGGGGCAATTCTGGCCACGACCACCTACGACGAGCACGCCTGGTTCCTGGAGGAGAAGGACTACCTCCAGACTTTGTCCGCCTACAGCCCGGTCAACAACGCTGCGGCAGCCCTGACGGTCGGCGAGGACACCTTCGAACGATGGGACACCGTGGAAGCCCTCCCGTCCGGCTGGTCCCTGGACGACAGGTTTTGGCAGGTAACGGACCTGAAGGACGTCGAGCCGCCGGGTGAGGCCGTTACCCGGTGGACAAATGTTGAGGGCGCAGCGGACTGCACTGCCTGGCTGCTGGGTGGCGATGGGCCGATTGTCGAACTGACCGGTGCCCGTGTCGAGTACTGGGAACGAATTCACTGACCAGGGGACGTCGTGTCTGGTCAGCCCCCTGAACCGTCTGTTGGCCACGTGTGGTGGCTGGGGTGCCGCTCGTCGACCTCGCAGTCGTGCTTATCCAGGTGGTGATGCCACCCGGCTAGCGGATGGAGGACCCACTTGCTGACCGAGTGGGCGATCTCCCCCGACCGAGCCAGGATTGGTTGGAACGTTGATTGGCGCTCGACGGGTACGGCCTGTCGGACTCGGACCCGGTACGAGAGATACAGAGCTAGAACGGCCAAGCAGGCAGCCAACGACCAGAAGTAGGCAGAGGGCCCGAAGGCCTGCACAGCTAGTCCAATGGTCATTGGGGCGGCCATGGCTCCGAAACTGGAAGCCAACACGAGAGTCGATGCGGCCGCCACCCGCTTCTCGGCGGGTACCCAATCGTTGGCTAGGGCAACGAACTGCCCGTAGAGAGGAAATACGAAGGCTCCGAAGACCAGATTGACGATCAGGAGGACCACGCTGGTCGCCGGAACCAGGGCACCGATACAGGCCAGCCCACACGACATGGTGGCTACGACCAGGATCACGGCCCGGCGGGGGTACCGGTCCGAAAGCTGGCCCAGCGGGATCTGGAGGGTGATGGCCCCGATTACGGCCGCCGAGGTGAACAAGGTGATTCGGCCGGCACCCATACCCGACTCGGTGCCAAATACCGCAGCCATCGAAGTGGATGCCGACTGAACGAAGGAACAGAGAACGATGCCGACGACCGCCGAGGGGATGGTTCGATACAGGTCGCGTAGTGGCATCTTCTCGTCGCTTGGGACCGGAGCCGCCGTGGAGGCCGAGAGGGTCACCGGTACGACGGCGAGCGAGATGAGGACGGAGGACAGCACGAAGAGCTCAAACCCGTCAGCTGATCCCACGTTCAGTAGGAGCTGACCGACGGCCGTCCCACCCATCATGACCATCATGTAGGCGCCAAGGATGCTGCCCCGCGTCTCGTTAGTGGCTCGGTCGTTCAGCCAGCTCTCCAGGACCACCAAAATCCCGGCGTTACAGGCTCCGCCTACGAAGTACACAACGGCCCACGTAACGGGCAGCACGAGCACAGCGTTGATAAGGACGGCGGCCGAGGCGGTCGAAGCCAACGCCGCAAACACTCTGATGTGGCCCACCGCCGAAAGGGCGCGGCTAATGGCCTTGGCCCCCAGCAGGTAACCGGCGAAGTGAACGGCCATCACCGCGCCCATCGAGCCGGCGCTAAAGCCCTCAGCCTCACCCCGGATGGGCAGGAGGATCCGCTGAAGGCCATTACCGACCTGTAGGAGGAGGAAGGCCAGGAACAGTGCCCACACGCCGAGCAGAGACGAGATGGTCGACGTTCGACCCTGTCCCGTGCTGGCCGCCGACCTGTCGGCCGACGGCGGGTTCATCGCAGAGTCCTGACGCCCCGACCGACGTGGTCGGGAAGGGGGACGGCGGCGTGATGCGCGGCCTGGGCCAGGGCATTGCCCAGCACCGGCTCGACCATTGGGGCAACCCGCGGGCCCTCCGGGCCTCGGGTCACGTGCAGCATCATGGATTCCTGGGTAGCAACCGGATCGGGGTTATCTCCAGCGAACAACTCGTGATGAAGATGGATCCTTTTTGCGTCAGCACCCAGAACCCAACTGTCGGCGCGTATTGCCATACCCTCCTTGACCTCCCGGAGGTACCGGATCCGGCTTTCCACCGTGTAGAAGCTGCCGTGCTCCTCGAGGTACCCGGGCCCGAAGCCGAGGTTGACCAGGACCTCGTCGGAAGCCTGACCGAATGCGACGCCGTAGTAGCCCTCGGTGAGGTGGCCGTTGTAGTCGATCCACTCCGCCGGCACGACGGTGCTCCACACCCGGAGCGGTTCGGGGCTTACTGCCATCGACCTGACCTCCACAGTCCGGTCGGGCCATCGGCGCCGGGAGAGTGCCGATGGAGTGGTGATGCCACCAAGGGTGGCGTTTACGCCGGCAATCTACGACCGGTCAGCGCCATGCGGCAATCATCCTCGGCGGTCATGGGGCACAGGTTCGTCAACCCAGGGGCCCCGGGGGCAGCGTGGTTGGATCGGTGGTGGCCAGCATTCCCAAGTCTGGTGACGGCATCACCCCGAACACCTCCTCGGCGAGGACGGCGTAGGCGAGCAACCTGCGATCGGCTCCACGGGGGCCGGCCAACTGCAGCCCAACGGGAAGGCCGTCGGCAGTAAAGCCGGCCGGTACTGAGATGGCCGGCCCGCCGGGGACGGTGATTCGACAACAAGAGCGCATCCAGTCCTTGTAGTGGGGAAGGGGTACACCATTGATTTCGGGTACCGACTCCCAACCGACCGGGAAAGGGGGCACTTGGCTAACCGGCGCCAGAAGGAGGTCAAAACTCTCAGGGCCAGTGAAGAAATCGTCCCACAGAGACCGATGCCGATTTTCCTCGGTAACCGCGGCGATCTGCTCGTGTTCGGAGAGGTCCCGCCCCGCTTCGATCTCGTAGCGGCAGGACTCCTTGATCCGCTCGTCGTCGATCAGGTGAGACCAGGCAAGCCAGTAGGACAGGCCCCTTAGGACATCGAAGGGTTTATCGGATGCAGAAAGATCGGGCTCGGCCTCGTCCACCCGCCACCCGGCGTCAACCAAGGCATTTACAGCAACCTCGGTGACCCGGCGAACCTCCGGATCCACAGGAAGCCCGCCGAGGTCGGGGGAATAGGCCGCACGCGGCGGACCGACTGGAGTCGGGAGGCCGAGGTCGCCGACCAGTACGCCGTGGAACAGAGCCACGTCGCCCACCGTTCGGCCCATCGGCCCGACGGTTGACATCCGAATCACCGACGGCCGGGGTTCTTCGTGAGGAATGGAACCCGACGACGGTCGGAAGCCAACCACACCGCAAAAGGAGGCCGGGTTCCGCAATGATCCGCCAAGGTCCGACCCATCGGCCAGGGACAGCGAACCGCAGGCCAGAGCGGCGGCCGCCCCGCCGCTGGAGCCGCCCGAGGTCCGGGTGGGATCCCAGGGGTTGCGGGTTGTTCCCAACACGGGGTTAAAGGTCTGCGAACCAGATCCAAGTTCCGGGGTGTTGGTCTTACCGACCGACACCATGCCGCTGGTCCGTATTGCGGTCACTAAGGGGTGGTCCCTGTCGGGAAAATGGTCGGCGTAGGCAAGGCTCCCAAACGTCGTACGCATTCCGGCCGTCGGGAGGAGGTCCTTGAAGGCCGTCACCAGACCGCGCAGCGGGGCATCGGCCAACAGCGCCGGGTCGTTGTCGAGACATCCCGCCAAGTCCTCGGCGCTTTCCCAGTCGACGGTGGGGATGGCGTTGACCACAGGTTCGGTCAGTTCAGCGCGGGTACGGCAGTCAGCAAGGAGTTCCCGGCACGATGCATGACCACCGTCGAGAAGGGTCCGTTGCTCTGTGGCCGGAAGACCAGCAAGGTCCATTATCGGCGCACCCTAGGACACGTCGGGGTGCCGGCTTGGATTGTCAGAACTGGACTAGTGGCCGTGTAGTTCCCAGCCGTGGGGGACCGACAGCCCGAACTCGGTGCAGGCGTCGGCCACGGCGATGAACAGGAACTTGCCGAACGACCGTTCGCAACCAATAAGGAACGACGTCTGACCGCCCTCGTCGTCGCGAACTAGGTCACAGCCGACGTTGCCCACAGATGCCGAGAACACGGCGCCGTTTGGGGTGAGCTCGTCGGACAGGTCCAGGTTGCAGATCTTGTTCAGGGCCGCCGTGGCATTGGAACCGCTGATTCGCAGCATGGCCCGACCGTGGGTTATGTCGATGACGGTGACGAATCCCTCGGTGGAGATGGTCGACGCGATGGCCGACGCTTGCCCAGGGGGGGCGTAGACGGTCCACTCGTCGGGGCGGGTTCCGCACACCAGGGCGCCGTCGGCACGCCGCTGGCTCCTCCCGTAGGCCACGCCCAGCTCGGATGCCGCTGCTGTATCGGCACCGGCCCGAATCTGGACCTTGGTAGTTGAGGCCGAATCGGTCACTGTGACGCTTCCGTCCGGGGTGCTGAGCGGACCGATGCCTACCGGGCTGTTGAAGGTGATCTCAGACACGTTGACGTGCTCCTTCCGGATCGACGTGGGCGTGGTGCTCCTGGACGGTGGCGGTAATCCGCCGCCCGTCGGCGAGCAGCACGGTGATTGATGAGCCCGCAGCTGCCAGTGAGGGGTCGACCTGAGCCAGACAGACCGATCGGCCGAGTGTCGGCGACATGCGGCTCGAGGTGATCCGCCCCAGGATCGTGTTCGAATTGCCGTCCACGATCTGTGCGGCCTCCTCAGGGACGATCGCAGGATCGTCAGTTTGGACGCCGACCAGTATGGGCAGGTCGGTTCGCTCGTAGGCGGCCTTGAGCTCGGGCAGACCAATGGTGTCCGGCTTGTCTAGCTTGACCAACCCGCCGAGGCCGGCCGTCGGGGCTTTACTCAGCCCATCGGTGTCCTGACCCACGATGTAGTGGCCCTTCTCCAGTCGCAGGATGCGCTGGGCTTCGACGCCGAACGGGCGGCAGCCGAGATCGGTGCCCTGGGTGAGGAGTTCCTCCCAAACGTGGAGCGCATGGCCGGACGGTACGTGGAGCTCGTAGGAGAGTTCCCCGGTGAAACCGATGCGCCAGATGATGCAGTCGGACACGCTGGCCACCGTGCCCTGGCGCACGCTGAAGTACGGGAAGGCATCAGCACTCAGGTCAACCCCCTCGACGATGCGCTCGAGCAGGGTTCGGGAGTGCGGCCCAGCCACGTTGATACTGGTCAGGCCACCGGTTACAGCAGTCACGTGCACTTGCCACTCGGGGCGGTATGTCTGCAGCCAGTCCTCCAACAGCTCCCAGACGGCTCCGGCGCCTGATGAGGTACAGGTCATGAGCCAGTGGTCCTCGCCCAAGCGGCCGGTCACGCCGTCATCGGAGACGACTCCGTCCTCGGCCACCATGGTGCCGTAGCGCACCCGCCCGATGTCTAGTTTGCTCCACTTATTGACGTAGACGAGTTCAAGGAGCTTCGACACGTCAGGGCCGCGGAGGTCCAGCTTCCCGAGCGGGGTGACGTCAATCAGGCCGACGTTGTTCCGCACATTGTCGGCTTCGCCCATGGGATCGCCGTAATGGTCAGGACGTACCCACTGCCCGGCCAGAAGCGGTAAGGCGCCGTGGGCGTCGTGCCAGTCTTGGAGAGCTGACCGGCGCACCGGTTCGTGGATCCGACCGGCCAACGCCCCAAGTGTGATGGGGGCAAAGGGGGGCCGCCACACGGTTGTGCCAATCTCGGCCATGGACACCTGGTTGGCCTCGGCCAACACGGCGGCGGCGTTGACTGTTTCCAGCTTGCCCTGGGATGGGCCCATTGTCACGGTCGTGTACCGCTTCATGAGCTCGATGGAGTCGAAGCCCTCCTTAGAGGCCTGGATGAGATCCTTTGAGGACACATCTTCGGAGAAGTCGACCATGCCGTGGGTTGTACTCCGGTAGCACTCTGGGTGTGGCAAACGGGTCAAAGGAGTCCGGTTGTCCACCATTTCGGCCGGCTTGTCCCATGTCGGGTCGTCCGACCTGGCCGTCTGAGTCACCCGGTTGTGGCGACGCCGTAGCGCACGGTTGGCCGCCAACTCACCGGTGGCCCGACCATGGGCCTCCAACTCGGCGGTTGACCCGTCACCGGTAATGCCGCCCGCAGCCAGGATGTTGTTGGGCAACGAATTGGAGAAGTACCGGGCTGCCGTGGCGTCGTAGACGGGCCGATCACCGGCCATGTTGAGCAACGAGGTTGGAGCGGTCCAGCCCGTGGCCGTGACCACCAGGTCGGCGTTAAGGGTCCGTCCGTCGCTCAACGCGACCTTGGACACGCGGCTCTTGCCCTCCACGGACACAATGCTTTCGCCCTTGCGGGCGTCCAGCACGGCCACGACTTCTACGCCGACCCGCTCCAGATCGGTGACCGCTGCATCCCCGTCGGCGTTGGCGGTCATGACTACGGCTTTGTTCCCTGGTTTGACGGCCCAGAGGTTGATGAGCCGTCGGGTGGCGCCGGAGAGCATGACGCCCGGGGTGTCGTTGCCTGCGAATACGTACGGACGTTCCACCAGGCCGGGGGCCACGACCATTACTCCGGCCCGGGCCTTGATGAGGCGCTCGGGGGCGATGTCGTGGCTTCGCTGCATGATGGAAATCCAGTTGTGGTCGTAGCGTCCGGTCACCGTGGAGTCGACCAGCACCTCGATGTTGCCGTGGGCCCGGCAGGCAGCGGCAAGGTCCGCACCATGTGCCCGTTGGGCGTCGTCACCCCATAGGAGGTGTCCGCCGAGGTCGCCGTACTGCTCGACGAGGAGGACCGAGGCACCGTCGGCGGCAGCTGCCAGAGCGGCGCCCATACCGGCCGGGCCTCCACCCGCCACAAGGACGTCCGGGTGGAGGTACCGCTTGTCGTAGGCACCGTGCGTACTGGTTTCCCAGTGGATTCGGCCACCTGGGGCGAACTTCTTCAGGACCTTTTGGTACAACGGCCACAGAAACCGCGGGCGCATGAAGGTCTTGTAGTAAAAGCCCGAGGACAGGAACCGGCCCACCAACTGGTTGGCCGCACCGAGGTCAAACTCGAGGCTGGGCCACACGTTCTGGGAACTGACCATCATGTTGGCTTCCAGGGGGCGGCTGCCGGCCCGGACATTGGGTTCGTCCCCGACCTGTACAAACAGGTTTGGGTCCCAGTGGTCAGCGGTCAGGATGCCGCGCTTGCGGTGGTATTTCATGCTGCGGCCGAACACATCTATTCCGCTGGCTGCAATAGCCGAGGCGATGGTGTCACCCTGGTAACCGATGATGGCCTTTCCGTTCCAGGTGAACGACAGGCTCGTGGACCGGTCAATTATCTCGCCCGGTTGGGCGGTAAGTCGATTAGTCACGACGCCTCCTGGCCGCGGATTTCGTTGGTCGCGGTGTTGCGCTCAATGGTGAAGTAGCGACGGCAGCCGCCCCGGCAGTACCAGGTCTCGGTGACCCAGTCAGCGGGGTTCTTGCGCATGTACAGGTATTCACGCCACTCGATCAGCGAAGCCGTCGAGGGGTCGGGACGGGGAACGAGCTCCCCGCAGTTCCGCAGGTCGCCCGAGTTCCGGGGACCACAGTTGGGGCAAGGTACGACAATCATTAGTGGCCCACCGCCGCTGCGCCCTTTTCACCGACGAGGTCTCCCTCGGTGAAGCGCTCAATTCCGAACGGGGTGATCAGGTCCGCTGTGCGGCCGGTGGCGATCGTCTCCGCCAGGGTTTCGCCGGCCACCGGGCCGGCCTTGAATCCGTAGGTACCCCAGCCAACGTCGACTAGGTAGCCCTCCACGGGCGTGAAGCCCATGACAGGGGAGTAGTCGGGGGTCATGTCGCAGAGGCCCGACCACTGACGCAGCAGGCGCATCTTGGAGATGCCTGGCATGAGTTCCAGCACGTGTCCGGCCAGTTCCTCGGTGAACTCGAGTGTTCCGTTGACCCTGTAGGTACCTACCGGGTCAACGGAGGCGCCGAACACGAGCTCGCCCCGGTCGGTCTGGCTGACGTAGACGTGCAGCGAACCCGACACGACCACCGTGGGCAGGAACACCTTGCACGGCTCGGTGACCGCGGCCTGTAGCGGGTGAGTGGTGATAGGTAGAGGCACGCCAGCCATATTGGAGATGAGTGAGGCCCAGCCGGCCGTGCAGTTGACCACCACGGGGGTGTTGATGTCCCCGCGACTGGTCTTCACACCGGTGACCCGGCCGCCGGCTCCCTTTCCGCCGGGACCGGAGCCGCCTTCAACGTTGATGTCGAGGACCTCGGTCTCTTGGAGGATGTGAACCCCGTGGTGGTCGGCGCCCCGGGCATAGCCCCAGACGACGGCGTCGTGGCGGACGATGCCGCCAGGGGGGTGGTAGAGGGCGCCCATGATCGGATACCGGGTGTTCGGCGAGACGTCCAGGCTTGGAGCCTGCTTCTTTACCTCCTGGGGGTCAATCACGCTGGAGTCGATGCCCTGGAGCTTGTTGACCTCGGCTCGCCAGTGCATGGTCCGTAGTGCTCCGTCGGTGTGGGCCAGGGTGAGGTGGCCCCGCCGGGAGAACATGACGTTCAGGTTTAGGTCGGTGGACATTGTGTTGTAGAGATCCAGTGACCGGTCGTAAAAGGCCACGCCCTCTGGCGTGAGGTAGTTGGAGCGGACGATGGCCGTGTTGCGTCCGGAGCCGCCGCCACCGATGTACCCCTTGTCGACGACGGCCACGTTCGTGATGCCGTGGTTCTCGGCAAGGTAGTAAGCGGTGGCTAGGCCGTGCAGACCGCCACCTATGACGACGACGTCGTACGAGTCGCGCATCTCTGGGCGGCGCCACATCCGTGGCCAGTCACCCCTGGTTAGGCCGTGCTTGATGAGCGCGCCTGCTGAGTACTTCGGGGGTCGCTTCCCCATGGGCTAGTTCACCTTCCTTGCTTGGTCCTCGACGCTGCGCCACGGAAGCGGGTTGATCCCAGTGCCGTAGAGCGGCTGGTCGTCGGTTTCGTCGCTGGCGGGAATCCGTGCGATCCCGACGAACCGGTCAGCGAGCATGTTGTGGAACCGATGTAGCGGCTCCTCGAACCGAGGGGAGAGGCGACCCGGCGTATAGCTGCCGGTCGACAGGCCTCTTTGTCCCCGCTGGACGATGTCGATGTCCTCGCTATTTACGTCTAACCAGAAGTTTCGGGTGACGGCGAAGTCCTCGTCGGCCACCTGTGGGTTGGAGGGGGGAAGCAACCAGGTGCAGTGTTCTCGGGTGAGGTCGGGACCTACGGGGTCCAGGCGCATCACGAAGACGTGGTTGGGCAGGATGCTGAGGAGAACGTTGGGGAACAAGGCAATGAAGCGGCCACTGGCCATGTCGGGCTGGCTGAGCCCTTCGGCTGGCGGCAAGGCGTCCCAGTCACCACGCTCGTCGTTGGATAGAGGGGTGGTGGTCTGGCCGCAGTACATGCCTGTGCCCTGATAGCGGTAGTGGTCCTGCACGCGGGAAACCTTGGCAAGTTCCGGATGCACCCAGCGGAGGTGGTAATACTCCTGGAAGTTCTCCGAGACAAGCTTCCAGTTGGCTGCGAATTCGAGGTTCCGGGTGAGATGGCTGCGCCATCCGGCGAGTCGATAGCCGGCGAGCCGTTGATCGAGGTCACCGAACCAGTGCTCGATCGGCGACGTCTCGTCGGACAGGCAGACGAACAGGAGGCACTGCCAGGAGGCCACTCGTACCGTGTGGAGCCCGTATTCGGCTGGGTCGAATCGGTCCACGCCGGCATCGGCGAACTGGGGAGTGGCCACCAGGGTCCCGTCCCGGTCGTAAGTCCAGCGGTGGTAGGGGCAGCGGATAATCGACCCCAGAGTGCAGTCGCCCTCCAGCAGCTCAGTGCCGCGGTGTCGACAGGCGTTGAAGAAGCCGCGCAAGTCGCCGTCCTGGTTTCGGGTCAGGATTACAGAACGGCCGGCCACGGACCGCACGATGGCGCTACCCGGGGCGTCCAACTCGTCGTGAGTTCCCACGCAGACCCAGGAGGTGGAAAAGACCCGCTCCTGCTCCTCGGCATAAAAGGTCGGGTCGGTGTATACGGCCGCCGGGAGGGCGTGAGCCTCCAGCATTGGGCGGCGGGTACCCACCCAGGCCTCCTCGGAGGTCCAGCGGGTCCCAGTAGCGGCGATCTGCGCGTCGGTTGAAGTGCTCATGGGCGCGTACGCCCCCGTACCGGAGAGGGGGCGGGGAAAAGGTATGCCCGGTTTCACTCCCTGTAAAGGATGTGTACTCTCATGGGGGCATGAGACAGATTGATACCCCCGGGTCAACCGACCTTCCGAGTACCCAGGGGCTAACCACGTTCGCCATCGTGGCTCGACATCACAGCTTCTCCAGCGCAGCGGAGGAACTCGAGGTGGGCCAGTCGGCGGTGAGCCACGCCATCCGACAACTAGAGCGGTGGTTTGGGTGTGCTCTCTTCGATCGCGACCACCGGGGCATTCGCCTCACCGAGGAGGGGAGGATCTTGGCCGACGGAGTCGGAGCCGGCCTCGCCCGCGTCCACCAAGCCGTCCGCGACGTCCAGAATCTCCAAGATCTGGCCACCGAGGTGGTCACCATCTCAGTCTCCACGGCGACAGCCAGTCACTGGTTGATACCCAGCCTGACCCGGTTCAAGGTGGCACACCCCGAAATCGACGTCCGTTGTGTGACCACCGATTCTGATCGGAACTTTGACACCAGCACGGTCGACCTTTTCGTCCCCGTGGGTCGGGCCCGCTGGCCAGGATGCCAACGCTGGCCGTTAATGGAGGAGACCGTTTATCCGGTTTGTAGCTCCGAATACGCGACGTCCTTGGGTCCCACCCCATGGTCGCTGGGGGTCCTCATGGGAGCCGAGCTACTAACGCTCCAGGAGCGCCACCGCTCGAGGATGCGATGGTCAGAGTGGTTCAAGGCACTGGGGGCCGGCGCGCCTGACGGAACAGGGGTGGGAGTTACAAACGACTACACGGTGCTCCTGCATGCCGCAATGGAAGGTCAGGGGGTGGGCCTGGGCTGGCACCACCTTGTTCGCGATCTGGTCCAACAAGGACGCCTAGTGAGGCCGGTAGCCGAATCGGTAACGACCGCTGACCCGATGTGGCTCAACGCTCCACCAGGACGGGCCCTTACCTCGGCCACCGAGGTGCTACGAGACTGGCTCCTGACCGCAGACTGAGGACGCTGCGCTGCGCGACGACGGACCTAGGGTGGGCCGATGCCAGAACTACACGTCGTCAACCATCCCCTGGTCAGCCACAAGCTGACCCAGATGCGGCGCACCGAGACACCCAGTGAGCGGTTCCGGCAGTTGCTTACCGAAACCAGCCTCCTCTTGGCCTACGAGGTAACACGCGAACTGCCACTGAGAAGTGTTCGAATCACTACACCAATGACCGACACAGATCAGCCTGAACTGGTCGAGGAGCCAGTGGTCGTTTCGATACTCCGTGCCGGCAACGGGCTACTAGACGGTGTCCTCCGGGTTATCCCCTCGGCCCGGGTGGGCCACGTCGGCCTTTACCGGGACCACGAAACCCTCGAAGCGGTTGAGTACTACTGCAAGCTCCCACCACTGGAGGGACGGACGGTCATCGTCGTCGACCCGATGCTGGCCACCGGGAACTCAGCAAGCGCTGCCCTCGACCGGGTCAAGCGAGACGGGCCCGCCGCCATAAGATTCCTTTGCCTCCTGGCCGCTCCTGAGGGGATCGCAGCTCTCCAAGACGCCCACCCGGATGTCGCCATCTGGACCGCTGCGGTCGACGACTGCCTAAACGAGGTCGGCTACATCGTGCCGGGCC
>Ga0310345_10000682_pt1 | contig 45574 bp, 40 predicted proteins | sample HC15DNA20500_MG_FD_204667 | JGI IMG/M metagenome (GOLD analysis project Ga0310345, IMG submission 204667) | Marine microbial communities from station ALOHA, North Pacific Subtropical Gyre - HC15-DNA-20-500_MG | ecosystem: Environmental > Aquatic > Marine > Oceanic | place: Pacific Ocean: North... | reverse complement strand
TCCAGCTGGTCAGCGAGGACACGCTGCCGGTGCCCGGGCCCGGCGAGGTCCGCGTGAAAGTGCTGGCGGCGGGGACCGGCTTTACCGACACCTTCATTCGCATGGGCCGCTACCCCGATTTCAAGGGACCGCTGCCGTTCACGCCCGGGTATGATCTGGTCGGCGTGGTCGATGCATTGGGCGAAGGTGTGACGGGCCCGGCCGTCGGGACGATGGTTGCGGACATGAGCGTGGTGGGCGGCTACACCCAGTATGCGCTGCGCCCGGCAGCTGCGCTAGTCCAGGTGCCCGAGGGCATCGATCCTGCCGAAGCGGTATGCCTGCCTTTGGCCTACATGACCGCGTACCAGATGCTTGCACGCGCGGCCCGGATCGAGGCGGAGGCGACGATCCTTGTCATCGGCGCATCGGGATCGGTCGGCACGGCACTGCTCGATCTGGCGCGGGCGATGGGCCTCAAGGCGATCGGCACCTGTTCGGCGGCGAACATGGGCGTGGTCGAAAGCTATGGCGCGCAGGCCATCGACTACCGCGCCGGGGATTTCACCGCTGCCGTGTGGCAGGCCACCGGCGGACGCGGCGTGGACGCGGCGTTCGATGCGATCGGCGGCGCGCATTTCAAGCGCTCGTTCGCCGCGCTGGCCAAGGGCGGCGTGCTGGTCGGCTATGGCTCGCAGACCATGGCGACGGGCGGCGAGAGCCTGATCGCGGCGGGGCTGGGCCTGCTGCGGCTCAAGCTGTGGTCGGCGTTCAGTCCGCTTTTCGGCGGGCGGCGCGCGGCGTGGTATTCGATTACCGACCGCCGCAAGGCCTACCCGGCGCAGTTTGCCGAGGATATGGCCAAGCTGCTGGGTTGCCTCAGGGAAGGCCGCATCAAACCCGTCGTGGCGGACCGGCTGCCGCTTTCCGCTGCCGCCGAGGTGCACCGGCGGATCGACAAGGGCGGGCTCGGCGGCAAGGTCGTCCTGCTGCCCTGGGGCTAGGGCTTACCAGGTGACGGTGTCGCCAGGCTTGAGCCCGATCTGCGCCGCGCGCCCGCCATTGAGCTCCAGAACACCCGCCGCATTGCCGAACGAGGGTAGCGGGTCCAGATCATAGGGTACCGCGTTCGCTGCGATATTGAGAACCTTATGGTCCGCGCCGACGAAGATGATGTCGAGCGGGATCACCGTGTTCTTCATCCAGAAGGCGGCGGGCCGGGGCGGGTCCATCGGGAAGATCATGCCTTCGTCCGCACCCATCGCAGTGCGAAACATCAGGCCGCGCTCCTGTTCGGCGGGGCTGGCGGCGACTTCCACCTCGAAGACATGGGGGCCGCCGGCGGTGGTCACGGTGAGCGGAATGACCTTGAGGCCCGAGACCGGATGAACGGAGGATTGCGCGGTGGCGGCGGTGGTCGCCGTCCCTTGCGCATTCGTCGATCCCGCAGCGAGCGGCGAGCAGCCGACGGCGGCGATCAGCAGCGCAAGGCTGGCGGCCCTATTCCAGATCGTCTTCGGCATGTTCGTCAGCCCATTCTTCGAGTTCGGTCAGATCCCGCGCATCCATTACCCGGCGCACATGGTCAAGACCATGGCCGGCGCGTAGGTAGGCCGCGAGATGTTTGCGTCGGACGGTGGGATCAAGACAGGGTTCGCCTGAATAGGGCCAGAACCGCTTGCGCCGCGCAAACGCCATCACCGCATGGCGGCGCTCGGTCTCGCTGCCGCGCGCGGCGGCGCGCAAGCGCGCGGCGATCCCGTCGTGGTCCAGCGCGATCTCGATCCGCCGCGCACCATAGCCGCGCCGCCTGAGTCCTTCTCCTTTTGCGGCGGCGAAGGCAGCGTCGTCGACGTAGCGGCGCTCGATCATTCGCGCGACCACCGCGGCGACGTCGGGCGCGGCATCTCCCGCCCAGCCGCGCTCGCGCAGTTTGCGCTTGAGGTACGTCGAAAGGCGCCCGGAACTTGTCGCAAATCGGGCAACATAGGTCAGCGCCAGCGCATCGAGTGCGGGGCTATCCAGCGGGGGCGGAGGGCTTTTCTGCCGCGGCCCGCCGGCTCGGCCCGACGCGCGTCCAGAACTCGTTAACGACATGCCACATTCGTGCCACAGTCGCGCTTAAATGGAAACATACCGCATCCTGTTGCGGGCACAGAACAGGCCGCAAAGGCCCCATTTCGCAAGCAACCAGACCAATAAACGGGGTAACGCATGACTGTCCTGGAAGCCGCCACCAAGGCCGCTCTGGTTCCCACGCCCAATGATGATGGGCGTCCGCGTCGGTTCGCCGATTTCAACACGTTCTGCGAGGCGCTCGACTTCGCCGCGGAAGGCGCCTGCGGGCTCAATTTCCACGATGCGCGCGGTACTCTGGCCCGCGTCTATCCCTATGCCGAACTGCGCGCCGATGCGCTGGTGGCCGCGCGCCGCCTGATCGCGATGGGCGTGCAGCCGGGCGACCGCATTGCCCTGATCGCCGAGACCGGCCCCGATTTTGCCGCGCTGTTCTGCGGCGCGATGTATGCCGGTGCGTGGCCGGTGCCGCTGCCGCTGCCGACCAGCTTCGGCGGCAAGGAGAACTACATCGACCAGCTGGTCGTGCAGATCACCAGCTCGGACCCGGCGATGCTGCTCTACCCCGACGAGATCGCCGCGATCTGCGCAGCGGCGGCGGAGCGCTGCGGCTGCAGGGGGCTGACCTGGCAGGAATTCGCTGCTGCTGCCGAACCGTCGGCCGCGCCGCTGCCGACGCCCGATCCGGACGCGATTTCCTATCTCCAGTATTCGAGCGGCTCGACCCGGTTCCCGCACGGCGTCGCCGTCACCCACCGTGCGCTGCTGGCAAACCTCGCCGGACATTCCAACGGGATGTCGTTCCAGCCGGGCGACCGCGCGGTCAGCTGGCTGCCGTGGTACCACGACATGGGCCTCGTCGGCTGCTTCCTTTCGCTCATCGCCAACCAGGTCTCGGCCGACTATCTCAAGACCGAGGACTTCGCGCGCCGCCCGCTGGCATGGCTTGACCTCATCAGCCGCAATCAGGGCACCACGCTCTCCTATTCGCCGACCTTCGGGTATGACATCTGTGCCCGCCGCATCTCGAGCCAGAGCAACGTGGCGGAGCGCTTCGATCTTTCGCGCTGGCGCGTGGCGGGCAACGGCGCGGACATGATCCGGCCCGACGTGATGCAGAGCTTCGTCAACGCCTTTGCCGACGCCGGCTTCAAGGCCAGCGCGTTCCTGCCGAGCTATGGCCTTGCCGAAGCGACCCTTGCGGTCACGCTGATGCCGCCGGGCGAAGGCATCCGCGTCGAACTCGTCGAGGAACAGCGCCTTTCGGGTACGCCGCGCGATCTGTCGAAGCCTGCCCGCTACCGGGCCATCGTCAACTGCGGCGTGCCCGTGCGCGGGATGGAAGTGCAGGTGCGCGGCGAACATGGCGAGGCGCTGGCGCATCACCACATCGGCAAAGTGTGGTGCCGCGGCACTTCGGTCATGCACTCCTATTTCCGCGATCCCGAAGCGACCGAGGCATGCCTCGTCGATGGCTGGCTCGACACCGGCGACATGGGCTACCTCAACGAAGAGGGCTACCTGTTCATCGTCGGCCGGGCGAAGGACATGATCATCATCAACGGCAAGAACCACTGGCCACAGGATATCGAGTGGGCAGTCGAACAGCTGCCCGGCTTCCACCAGGGCGATATCGCGGCGTTTTCGGTGGAGACCGAAAGCGGCGAGGAAACCCCGGCCGTGCTCGTCCATTGCCGCGTTTCGGACCCCGAAGAGCGCGTGAAGCTGCGCGAGGCGATCCGCGACAAGGTGCGCGCGATCACCGGCATGAACTGCGTGATCGAACTCGTGCCGCCGCGCACGCTGCCGCGCACCAGCTCGGGCAAGCTGAGCCGCGCGAAGGCGAAGAAGCTGTATCTGGCTGGCGAGATCGAGCCGTACCGGCTGGCGGCTTGAGGCAAGTCTGTTTCTCGCAAAGACGCGGAGGAAGCAGAGAGCGCAAAGAGGCGAAGCCACTGCGTGATAGCTGGTGGCCAATCTCTCGGGCCTTCGGCCAATGCCGGTGCCTCTGCGATCTTCTTTCCCTTTGCGATCTCTGCGAGAAACAGACTAGCCCACCAGCTTCTCGCCCTTTTCGCGCACCGCGCTTTCGATCATGCGCCGCGCGAAGCCGGCTCCGGCGGGGATCTCGACCTCGAAATCGAGCGACGCCTCGGTGACCGTCGCGCTGCAGGGAATCGTGTAACCCATCGCGCTGACGACCACGGCAAGCGTGTCCTCGTCGGCCCAGCTGGTTTCCACCGTGGCGAGGCTGCCGAGCATGCCCTTGGCCTTGTCTTCCGCCTGCCCCAGCCGTGCGGAAATGCGGCGGCGCAGTTCGTCCTTGCCGAGGGTGTGGGGGATCGAGACGCGCATCAGGCTTCCGTTTTGGGGGCTGTCAGTTGGGGTGCTGCCTGCTCCAGCCCGTCACCATACTTGTAGTCAAGAAACCGACCGCGCACCGCGAGGGCATCCAGATCACCGGCGGCGAGCTGGCGGGTGACGGCGTCGATTTCCTGGCTGATCTTGCCGAGACCGTCGGTCAGCTGCTGATCGGCGGTGCGCCCGTCGCGCTGTTCGCGGCGCAGGTTCGCGGGGATGCGGCGGTACGATTCGACCATGCCGGGCAAGTGCTCGCCCACCAGCTTGCGTACTTCGGCGACGGCGGGTTCGGCGGGATCGACGCCTTCAAGCTGGACGCCGAGGCCATCGAGCTGGACGCCGATCTGATCGATCAGGTTCACCGCGGGCGCGGGCAGTGCGGGCCGCTGCGCCTCGAGCCAGAGTTCGGTACGCGCCACCATCGAGCGGACATCGCCGCGGTTGAGCATGCCGAGTTCGGGCACTTTCATGCGCGGGAAGGTGCCGAGCAGGGTGAGCGCGGCGACGATGGCGAAGAACGTGACGACGATGCCGGTGAAGCCGATGCCATCGATTACGAGGCCGGTGACGAGCGCGGCGAACAGGATGCCCATCACCGCGAAAGCCATGCGCGCGGCCTTGCGCGCCATGTGGAGGCGCTTCAGTTCGGCCGAGCGCCGCCCGATCGACTTGCCGCCGACACGCCGCCCACCCGCCTGCTGGCGCTGCAGGCTGGCGCGCGCTTCGGCGAGGATGCGGCTGGAATCGCTCGCGGATTCGGCCATCGGTGCCTCAGCCTTCGAGGCTCAGCAGCGGTGACGTGGCGCCGCCTTCGAGCTTGGCCTGGGCCTGACCTTCCGCGCGGGCGATATAGCCCTTGGACTTCTCAACCTCGCCCGAAAGCGTGTCGACCGTCTGCTTCATGGCATCCAATGCCTTGAGCTTGAACGTGTCGATGGTGTCCATCGTCTCATAGATGTTCTGGAAGGCGCGCTGCAGGGTTTCCAGCGGGATCGTGGATGAGGCCGCCATCTCGTGGATCTTGCCGGTCTGTTCGCGCAGCAGCTTGCCGGTGGAATCGATGATGTTGGCGGTCGTGGTGTTGAGCGCGGTGATCTGCGAGAGTACGAGGCGCTGGTTGGTCATCGCCTGCGCGACGGTGACGGCGGTGCGCAGCGCGGCGACGGTGGTCGTCCCAGCACGGTCGACGCCCTTCACCAGCTCGACATTGTTTTTCTTGACCAGATCGAGCGCGAGATAACCCTGCACCGTCACCGCCATCTGGGTGAGTAGGTCCTGCGTGCGCTGACGGGTGTAGAACAGCGCGGACTCGCGGATCGCCTTGGCCTTGCCGGGATCGGTGTGGTCGAGATCGTTGGCGGCGTCTTCCAGCTTCTGGTCGAGCACCTTGGAGATGTGGATCATCTGCTCGAGATTGCCCATCGCTTCCCACAGCTTGCCGCGCTCGACGTCGATCGCGGCGTTGTCCATCAGGAGCTCGTCCTTGCCCGAGGCGAGGCGGTCGAGGATCGCCTTGATGTGGCCTTGCGAGGACTGGTAACTGTCGAAATAGGTCTTCAGCTTGTTGCCGAAGGGGATGATGCCGAGGATCTTGCGCGGGGCGGAAAGATTGCCCTGGCGGCCGGGATCGAGTTCTTCGACGGTGCGGCGCAGTGCGGCGAGATCGGCGCCGACGCCCGAATCCTTGTCCATTGCGCGCACCGGCCGGTCGAGGAAGCGGTTCGACATGCCTGCCGCCGCCGCGATTTCCTTGCGGCCCATGTTGGAGAGCTGATCGACGCGCTTGCCGAATTCGGGGCTCGCCGCATCCTGCGCGACGAGATCCGCCACGAAGGCTTCGGCGCGGGCTTCGAGCTTCGACTTGGTATCATCACTGACGGGTACGAGGCCGGCGGCCTGCGTGGGCGCGACCACGGGCACGGGATCGGGCGGAGTCAGGGTGATCGGGGAGGCGGTGTCGGTCGAACTGCTGGCCATGGCGTGACGTCTCATTCCCGGGTGGGCGATTGCAGGCACAATGTGGCGTGCCCATGGCCGCTTCGCAAGCTGTATTGGTACGATAATACAGCGCAGGCCTGCGCACCTGCCTTTTGGGCCTGCTCGACAGGGGCGGCCTAGAGGGCCAAGCGAAGGGCATGACCCTGCCCTCCCCCCGATTGCGCTGCGCCGTGTTCGGCGCCTCAGGTGGCATCGGCAAGGCGCTCGCGCAGGCGCTGGCGGCGCGTGACGAGGTTGGCGAAGTGCATGCCGGATCGCGCGGCGGCGCCGGAATGGCGGGCGGAAAACTGCGTCCGTTTGCCTTCGACCTGACCGACGAGGCCAGCATCGCGGCGGCCTGCGCGGGGATCGGTGGACCGCTCGATATGGTGCTCGTCGCCACCGGGCGGCTGACGCGAGTCGACGGGACGGGGCCGGAGAAATCGTACCGCGCGCTGAGCGGTGAGGGGATGGCGGAGCTGCTTGCGGTGAACGCCATCGGCCCGGCGCTGATCGCCAAACATGCGTTGCCGCTGCTGCGGCGGGACGGGCGCGCGGTGTTTGCGGCGATTTCGGCGCGGGTCGGTTCGATCTCGGACAATCGGCTGGGCGGCTGGCACGCCTACCGGATGAGCAAGGCGGCGCTCAACATGCTGGTGAAGAACCTTGCGCTCGAACTGGCGCGGACGCACCCGCAGGCCTTGGCGGTGACCTTGCATCCGGGGACGGTCGATACCGCGCTTTCGGCCCCGTTTCAGCGCGGTGTGGCTGAGGGCAAGTTGTTCACGCCGGCGTTTTCGGCGGAGGCGCTGCTGGGGGTATTGGACAGACTGACGCCAGCGGACAGTGGCGGATTGTTCGCCTGGGATGGGGCCCGGGTGCCGTTCTGACGTCCACTTTCGTCATTGCGAGCGGAGCGAAGCAATCCAGAGCGGTAATGCATGAGGCTCTGGATTGCTTTGTCGCTTCGCTCCTCGCAATGACGAAGTTAGGGGAGTTGAGGTTGCGCCTCAGAACTGCCGGATAACGTCCAGAAACCGGTCTCCATAGGCCTCCAGCTTGCGCGCGCCGACGCCGCCGATAGCGCCGAGATCCTGCAACGAGGCGGGGCGGCGGGCGGCCATGTCGCGCAGCACGGAGTCGTGGAAGATGACATAGGGCGGCACCCCGGCTTCCTGCGCGAGTTCGCGGCGCAGACCGCGCAAAGCCTCGAACAGCGGATCGCCGATGGGATTGGCTTCGATCTCCCCGCCCCGGCGGCGGCGCGATGTGCGTTCGGCCTTGGGCGCCACGACGAGGTCAAGCCGGCCTTCGCCCTTCAAGAGCGCGCGGGCATCGCCGCCGAGCATGAAGCCACCGTGTTCGTTGGTGACAAGCGTGCCGCGGGCCTGCAGCGCGCGGGCGACGGGGCGCAAGAGCGGGGCTTCATCGCCGGGAACGATGCCGAAGACGGAAAGCTGGTCGTGACCCCGGTCGGTCACCCGCTCATCCGCCGCGCCGGTGAGGACCTTTTCGAGGTAGCCGAGGCCGAACATCTGGCCGGTGCGGTAGACTGCGGAGAGCAGCTTGCGGGCGAGCTGCGTCGCATCCGTCACCCCCGGCGCGTGGAGGCAGTTGTCGCAATTGCCGCAAGCCTCGGGCGGGTGCTCGCCGAAGTGGCGAAGGAGGACCGCGCGGCGGCAAGTGGGGGTTTCGACGAGGTTGGCAAGGGCATCGAGGCGGGCGCGCTCGCTCGGCTGGCGGTGCTCCTCGACCTCGCTGATGCGCATGCGGGCGCGGGCGAAATCATCGGCGCCCCACAGCATCAGCGCGACGGCATCATCCCCGTCGCGGCCGGCGCGGCCGGTTTCCTGGTAGTAGCCTTCGATCGACTTCGGCAGACCGGCGTGGGCGACGAAGCGCACGTCGGGCTTGTCGATGCCCATGCCGAAGGCGACGGTGGCCACCATGACCATGTCTTCGCTGGCCACGAATGCGGCCTGGTTGGCGGCGCGGACATCGGCGGGGAGACCGGCGTGGTAGGCGAGGACGCGGCGTCCACCTTCGGCCAGCTGGGCGGCAAGCTTCTCCACCCCGTTGCGGGTAGGAGCATAGACGATGCCGGGACCGCGCTGCTCGGCGAGCAAGGCTTTCAGCTGGCGCAGCGCATTGTCGCGCGGGGTGATGCGGTAGCGGATATTGGGCCGGTCGAACCCGGCGATGACGAGGCCCTCGTCCGGAATGCCGAGCTGGGCGAGGATATCGGCGCGGGTATGGCGGTCTGCCGTTGCCGTCAGCGCGAGCCGGGGTACCTCGGGAAAGCTGTCAAGCAATGGACGCAGCAGGCGGTAGTCGGGGCGGAAATCGTGGCCCCATTCGGAAACGCAGTGTGCTTCGTCGATGGCGAAAAGCGCGATGGGGGCGCGGGTTAGCAGTTCGCGGAAATGCGGCTGGCTGGCGCGTTCGGGGGCGACGTAAAGCAAGTCTAGCTGACCGCTGCGGAAGCGCTCGATCGTCTGCTCGCGGTCCATGTCGACGCTGGTGAGCGCGGCGGCGGCGAGGCCGTTGGCATTGGCGGCGCGCAGCTGATCGTGCATCAGCGCGATGAGCGGCGAGACCACGACGCAGGTGCCCGGCAGCATCGCGGCGGGGAGCTGGTATGTCAGCGACTTGCCCGCGCCGGTGGGCATGACCGCAAGCGTCGATTGCCCCGCCAGCACACGGCTGACCACGTGTTCCTGCACCCCGCGGAAGCTGGCGAAGCCGAACACGCGCGAAAGGGCGGCAAGGGCATCCGCAGATGTGGGGGCAGAGACGGCGTTCACGCCGCCGCTATGGCAGAGGGCGGCCCCTCAGGAAAAGTGCAGATGGGGCCGATTCCGCATAAGCGGTGGACAGGTTCAGAGGGTGACCCCGAGGCGGTTCCACATCTGGATCAGCAGACCGATCAGGATCAACAGCAGCAGCGCGTGGAGCAGCCAGAACCCGGGCCCCTGCGCGGTCACCTTGGCCGGGTCGGCGGGATCGTACCAGACGATGTAGCTGGAGGAGGGCGTCCATCCCCGCCGGACGCGGCGCTGCACGACGGCGCGCTGTTCCCGGCCGCTTCGGGTGGTGAAGCGGATCTCGTCCTCGATGAGGCGGGCATGCTGGCCATCGAGCCAGTTGAAGCCGCGCAAAGTGCCGAAGGTGGCGCCGAACGACCAGAAGTCGTCGTTCTGCTGGGCATCGGTATAGTCGCTGCGCCAGACGAGGGCGGCGGCAGGTCGCCAGCTGCCGAACAGCTGCAGCGCGCGAAACAGGCAATAAACCAGCGCAAGATAGGCCCCGAGAGCCGCGAGAAGCAGTATGGCAGCCATTGCGGTAGCCTATAGCACCCGGCGCTTAACGGGCTCTTTGCAGCACATCCTCTTCGGCGGCAGAGAAAGCGCTTTTGCCCTTGGCGGCATCGTCGGGCACGGCGGTGGTGAAGAAGGCGATGCCGCGCCCGGTCCTGGGATCGAGCCAAAGGCCGGAGCGCAGGCCATAGGCTTCGCCGGGGTGGCCGATCCGGGCCACGCCGTCTCCGAAGGGATCGTCGTGGCAGCCCTCGGTCCGGTTGCCGATCAGCTGGAGGCCGAGGCCGTAGGCGCAGAAGAAGCCGTCGGGTTCGCCATCCTCACCGACGCCGTTGTGGCCATTGAACTGCCATTCGGGTCGCGTGAGCGCGGCGTAGCTTTCGGGCGAGAGGAAGCCCTGTCCGCGGCGCGCGAGCAGCTGGCCGATGCGGGCGAGGTCGTTCATCGAGATGCGCAAGCCCCCCTGCGGCGAGAACAGCGCGCCGTTCCAACCGGGGGTGTAGGCAGCGAGGTTGCAGGGCTGACCCTCCTTCGGCACGACAGGACAAGCCGGCAGGTTGCCGCGCAGATCATCGCGCGCGGCAGTGCCATCGGCGCGGTAGAGCACGACCGCGCCGGCAGCCGCCGCACCGTTGCAGCCGGACCAGTTGTAGCAGGCGGAAAGCCCGAGCGGCTCGATCACGAGGTCTTGCATCAGGCGGTCGAAGCGCTGTCCGGTCGCGGCTTCCATGACCGAGGCGACGACCGGGAAATTGAGGTTGGTGTAGTGGAACCAGTCGTCGCCCCCATAGCCGCTGGGGCCGTGCGCCGGATCCCACGCGCGCGAATCGGCGAGGCGCTCGCGGATCGTCTCGCCGAGCGGGATGATGTAATCGGCGCCATCGGTAAGGCCCGAGCGGTGCGAGAGAAGAAGGCGCAGGGTGATCGGTCGATCCGGGAACTGCGGGTGGCGCAGCGGCCAGTGGAGGTAGTCCGATACGTCGCGATCAAGATCGAGTACGTCGGCATCGACCAGCCGCAGCACGCCGAGCGTGGTGACGAGCTTGGAAATCGAGGCGACGCGGACGGGATCATTGGCCGAGACGGAGCGGCCTGACGTCTGATCCGCCGTGCCTTCGACGAGGACGGGGCTAATGCCGTTGCGATCGAAGGTGACCGCGACCGTGGCGGAATAGAGCCGCTGCGCCTGGGCAGGAACCGCCACCGGTGCAAGCAGCAGCACCATGGCAAGGAGGCGCAGCCAACCGCTCACACCTGCCCGGCCCCGAGGCCGAGCCTGACGAGGCGAGGGCGGACGTTGGGCACCGTGAGCATCGTGCTGGCAACGGCCATCAGCAGCATGGCGGTGAAGGTTTCGGCGGTGATGATCTGCTTGTCGAGCAGGACGTTGACGAAGATGATCATGATCAATGCCTTGGTCTGGAGCATCCAGCCGATCACCGCCGCCTCGCCCTTGGACCAGCCGAGCAGGCGGCCCGCGACGTGAACGCCGATCAGCTTGCCAATGACGGCAGCCGCAAGGAACAGCGCGGCCGCGCCGAACACCGCCGCGCCGCCGACGCCCCACTGGGTGCGCAGGCCGGTGGAGAGGAAGAACACCGGCATGACCGCGAGGAGGAGGAAGCTGCGGAAGCCGTCGAGCCGGTCGCGGCTGTACCACTTCGCATCAAGCACCGCGCCCGCGAGGAACGCACCGACCATGAAGTGGAGGCCGGACCAATCCGCCGCGAAGCCGCAGGCGGAAAGCCAGACGAGGCTGACGTACCAGCGGTCGTTCTCCTCGATGCGCGAAACGAGTTGGCGCACGGCCCATGCGGCGGCGGCAAATCCGCCGAGGAACAGACCTTGCCGCCCGACGCGTTCCCAATCGAGCAGGATCAGCGCGAGAACGCCCCAGATCAGCACGTCGTCAAGGCTGGCATAGCGCAGCAGGCGCTGGCCGAAGGGGGTGCGGAAGATCCCGAGCTTTTCCATCAGCAGGACGAGGATGGGGAGCGCAGTGACCGCGCAGGCCATGCCGATGCCGAGCACGGCCTGGCCGTAGTTGCCCTTGGGTCCGATCCAGCCCGGTTCCTGCAGCAGCACTGCGGCCGCCGCCGCGCCGAGGACGAGCGGAAAGAGGAGCGCGCAGCTGGCGGTGACGGCGGTCTCGCTCCAGTTTTCGAGCGCATCGCCGAGATCGAGTTCGAGACCGGCGGCAAAGACGAACATCATCACCGCCCACCACGCCACGCCATTGAGCGCGCCGATCACCTGCGGGTTGAAGACGAAGCTGTAGTAGCCGGGGAACATGGCGCCGAGCACGCCCGGGCCAAGGATGATGCCGCCGACAATCTGCACGACGACAAGCGGCGCATAGTGGTCGGTCCGCAGCAGGCGCCAGAAGGCGTAGGGCACGGCAAGGATGATCGTCAGCGCGATCAGGAAGATTTCGGAAGTGCTCATGGTAGGCATGTGCGCGTGACTACAGCCTCCGGGATGCGAGAGCTATTGCCCTTGCATCCCAGCCTTCCGGTGTCTGGGGATAATGGCGGCGGTTAACCCTTCAATCGAGGTTGGGCCGCAGCCAGCGCTCCGTTGTGGCCAGATCGAAGCCGCGGCGCACGGCATAGTCCTCGACCTGATCGCGGCCGATGCGGGCGACGCCGAAGTATTCGCTTTCGGGGTGGGCGAAGTAGAAGCCGGAGACGGCGGCAGTGGGGAGCATGGCCTGCGATTCGGTCAGCGTGATCCCGGCGTTGTCCTGCGCCTTCAGCAGATCGAACAGGATCGGCTTGAGGCTGTGGTCCGGGCACGCGGGATAGCCCGGCGCGGGGCGGATGCCGCGATACTGCTCGCGGATCAGCGCTTCGTTGGTGAGCTGCTCGCCCGGCGCATAGGCCCAAAGCGTGGTGCGCACATGCTGGTGCAGGCGTTCCGCATAGGCTTCGGCGAAGCGGTCGGCGAGGGCCTTCAGCAGGATGTCGTTGTAGTCATCGTGCGCGGCCTTGAAGCGTTCGAGGTGCGGCTCGATGCCATGGATGCCGACCGCGAAGCCGCCGAGCCAATCACCCTGCGGATCGATGAAATCGGCAAGGCACATGTTCTTGCGGTCGCGGCTCTTGCGAATCTGCTGGCGCAGGAAGGGGAGGCGGACGTGGCGCTCTTCCGCTTCGAGATAGAGGACGACGTCGTCTTCCTCGCGGTGGCAGGGCCAGAAGCCGGCGACGCCCTTCGCGGTGAACCACTTCTCGGCGATGATCTGGTCGAGCATCTTCTTCGCATCGGCGAACAGGCTGCGCGCAGATTCGCCGACGATCTCGTCATCGAGGATGGCGGGGTAGGTGCCGGCGAGTTCCCAGGCGCGGAAGAACGGGGTCCAGTCGATGCATTCGGCAAGGTCCGCGAGATCCCATTCGGGGAAGATGTGGAGGCCGGGCTGTTCGGGCGGCGGGGCCTTTTCGGAGAGATCGGGCGCATAGGCATTGGCGCGCGCATCGGCGAGGCTGAGCAGCACCGAAGCTTCCTTGCCCGCGCGCAGATCGCGCACGTGCTGGTACTCGCCCGCCGTAGCCTCGACAAAGCCGTCGCGCTGGGTGTCTGACAGCAGCTGGCTGGCGACGCCGACGGCGCGGCTGGCGTCGAGCACGTGGACGACCGGGCCTTCATAGGCCGGATCGATGCGCAGCGCGGTGTGGACCTTGCTGGTGGTCGCGCCGCCGATGAGGAGCGGAATGGTGAAGCCGGCGCGCTGCATCTCCTCGGCCACGGTCACCATCTCGTCAAGCGAGGGGGTAATGAGGCCGGACAGGCCGATCATGTCGGCGTCCTCGGTCTTGGCGGTCTCGAGGATCTTCGACCACGGCACCATGACGCCAAGGTCGATCACTTCGTAGCCATTGCACTGGAGCACGACGCCGACGATGTTCTTGCCGATGTCGTGGACGTCGCCCTTCACGGTCGCCATGACGATGCGGCCCTTGGCCTTGGCGCCTTCTTCCTTCTCCGCCTCGATGAAGGGGATGAGGTGGGCGACGGCCTTCTTCATCACGCGGGCGGACTTGACCACTTGCGGGAGGAACATCTTGCCCGAGCCGAACAGGTCGCCGACGGTGTTCATGCCCTGCATCAGCGGGCCTTCGATCACTTCGATCGGCCTGCCGCCGCGTGCCGCGATTTCCGCGCGGGCTTCCTCGGTATCCTCGACGACATGGAGGTCGATGCCCTTGACGAGGGCGTGTTCGAGGCGGCGGACGACATCCCAGCCGCGCCATTCCTCGGCGGCCTTCTCGGCGACGGCGTCCTTGCCCTTGTAGCTTTCGGCGAGCGTGATCAGGCGCTCCGTCGCGTCCGGGTGACGCATCAGGAGCACGTCCTCGCAGGCCTCGCGTAGCACGGGGTCGATCTGGTCGTAGATATCGAGCTGGCCCGCGTTGACGATGGCCATGTCCATGCCTGCGGGGATCGCGTGGTAGAGGAACACCGAATGCATCGCGCGGCGGACGGTCTCGTTGCCGCGGAACGAAAACGAGAGGTTGGACAGGCCGCCCGAAATGTGGACGTGCGGGCAGCGGGCGCGGATCTCGCGCGCAGCCTCGATGAAATCGAGCGCGTAGCGGTCGTGCTCCTCGATGCCGGTGGCGACCGCGAAGATATTGGGATCGAAGATGATGTCCTCGGCCGGGAAGCCCATGCCGGTGAGCAGCTTGTAGGCGCGCTCGCAGATCTCGACCTTGCGGGCCTTCGTGTCGGCCTGGCCCTTCTCGTCGAAGGCCATGACGACGACGGCGGCGCCATAGTCCATGCACTTGCGGGCGTGCGCGAGGAAGGCTTCCTCGCCTTCCTTCATCGAGATCGAATTGACGATGGGCTTGCCTGAAACGCACTTGAGGCCTGCCTCGATCACCTCCCACTTCGAGCTGTCGATCATCACCGGTACCCGCGCGATATCGGGTTCGGCGGCGATCAGCTTGAGGAACGTCGTCATCGCGTGGACCGCATCGAGCAGGCCCTCGTCCATGTTGACGTCGATGATCTGCGCGCCGTTTTCGACCTGCTGGCGCGCGACTTCGACCGCCTTGGTATAGTCGCCCGCAAGGATCAGCTTCTTGAACGCGGCGGAGCCGGTGACGTTGGTGCGTTCACCGACGTTGACGAAGGAAGAACCGGTGGGGCGGGTGGCAGTATCGGTGGTCATTTCGGACTCCCCCCTCCCGCTTGCGGGAGGGGTTGGGGGTGGGTGTGTTCGAGTCGGGCGAGATGCAACATGCCCTCCCCCGGCCCCTCCCGCAGGCGGGAGGGGAGAAGATCAGGCCATCACGAAGGGTTCGAGCCCAGCCAGCGCAGTGGCGGTCTGGTGCTGCGGCAGCTGGCGCGGGGGCAGGCCCTGCACCGCGCGGGCGATGGCGGCGATGTGTTCGGGCGTGGAGCCGCAGCAGCCGCCGAGAATGTTGACTTGCCCATGCTCGGCCCATTCGTGGACGAACCCGGCGGTCGTGGCGGGGAGTTCGTCGTAGGCGCCGAGTTCGTTGGGCAGGCCCGCGTTCGGGTAGACCATGATCAGCGTATCGGCGAGCTGGGCCAGTGCGCGGACGTGGGGGCGCAACTGCTGCGCGCCGAACGAGCAATTGAGCCCGATGGTGACGGGGCGCGCGTGGCGCACCGCGTACCAGAAGGCCTCGACCGTGTGGCCGGAGAGGTTGCGGCCCGAAAGGTCGGTCAGCGTCATCGAGAGCATGATCGGCACTTCGCGGCCGAGTTGCTGCTCGAGCTGGCGAACGGCCATGATCGCGGCCTTGGCGTTGAGCGTATCGAACACAGTTTCGACGAGGATGAAGTCCGCGCCGCCGTCGACGAGGGCTTCGGCCTGTTCGCGATAGACTTCGACGAGGAAATCCCAGTCGATCTCGCGGAAGCCCGGATCGTTGACATCGGGCGAGAGCGAGAGCGTCTTGTTGGTCGGGCCGATGGCGCCGGCGACGAAGCGCGGGCGGCCATCATCGGCCTGAAACTCATCCGCCACGCGGCGGGCAAGCTTCGCGCTTTCGAGGTTGATCTCGCGCACGAGATGCTCGGCGCCGTAGTCGGCCTGGCTGATGCGGTTGGCGGAGAAGGTGTTGGTTTCGGCGATATCCGCGCCCGCCGCGAAATAGGCGCGGTGGATCGATTCGGGCACGTGGGGTGCCGTCAGCGCAAGGATGTCGTTGTTGCCCTTCTGATCGCGCGTGAGACCGAGATTACCGGCGTAATCGGCCTCGGTCAGCTTCCAGTTCTGGATCTCGGTGCCGAACGCGCCATCGGTGATGAGGATGCGCTCCCGTGCCTGCGCGAGAAGCGCGGCGCGGGCGGCGGACGGGATTATGGTCATGCGGCTTGCTCCAGCGGGGCGCGTTCGGGGCGCAGGCCGAGCAGGTGGCAGATCGCGTAGGACAGCTCGGCGCGGTTCAGCGTGTAGAAGTGGAAATCGCGCACGCCGCCCGCGTAGAGGCGGCGGCAGAATTCGGCGCAGACGGTGGCGGCGACGAGCTGACGCGAGGACGGGTGATGGTCGAGCCCTTCGAACAGGCCGTCCATCCATGCCGGGATGTGCGCGCCGCAGGCGGCAGCGAACTTGCGCGTCTGCGCGACGTTGGAAACGGGGAGGATGCCCGGCAGCACCGGCGCGGTGATCCCGGCGGCGGCCAGCTTGTCGCGGAAGCGGAAGAAGGTTTCCGGCTCGAAGAAGAACTGGCTGATCGCGCGGGTGGCGCCGGCGTCGAGCTTGCGCTTGAGGTTGTCGATATCGGCTTCGACGCTGGGCGAATCCGGGTGGCATTCAGGATAGGCCGCGACCGAGATTTCGAACGGAGCGATCTTCTTGAGGCCCGCGACGAGGTCTGCCGCATTGGCATATCCATCGGGATGCGGCGTGAACGGCACGCCCGGCGCGCCCATGTCACCGCGCAGCGCGACGATGTGGCGCACGCCGGCTTCCCAATAGCTTTCGGCGACTTCGCGGATCTCGGCCTTGCTGGCCTCGACGCAGGTGAGGTGCGCGGCGGCGGGGAGGCGCGCTTCCTTGATGATCCGCGCGACGGTGCCGTGGGTGCGATCCCGCGTCGAGCCGCCCGCGCCGTAAGTTACCGAGACGAAGTTGGGGCGCAGCGGGGCGAGCGTGGTGACGACGTCCCACAGCTGCTCCATCAGGGGATCGGTGCGGGGGGGAAAGAACTCGAAACTGACGCGGATATCGCCAGGAAGTCCTGCGAAGAGCGGGGTATCGAGCGCGGTGCGCGCTTCGCGCAGTTGGTCGAACGTGGTGGTCATGCGGTTACCAGTCTTGGAAATTCGGCGACGGTGGCGCGGCGGACACCAGTCCATATCTTGACGATGAGTTCATGCCCCGGAAGCGCGCGATCGCCAGCAGGATCGAAGCCGGCAGCAGTGAGCAGGCCGGCGATCTGGGCGTCGGAAAACCCGAGTCGGGCGTGGGCGTGCGCGGTGCGCAGTTCTTCGCGCTCGTGCGGAGCGAAATCGACGATGACGATGCGTCCACCCGGCGCCGTGACACGCGCGGCTTCGGCGAGCACGGCTTGCGGGGCGAGCGCATAGTGGAGGACCTGGTGGAACAGCACCGTGTCAAAACCGGCATCGGGGAATGGCAGCTGCGCGAAATCACCCTGAACCAGCGTGACGTGCCCGGCCGGCAGGTGCTGTAGCCGGGTGCGGGCGAGGCGCAGCATTTCCGGGCTCTTGTCGAGGCCGGTGAGATGGGCCGCACGGTCGGCGAAAAGTTCGGCGATGCGGCCAGTACCGGTCCCGACATCGAGCAGGCGGCCGATCTGGCCGGAGAGCATTTCGCCCAGCGCCGCCTCGACCGGGCCATCGGCGATGTGGAGGCTGCGCAGTTCGTCCCATTCGGCAGCGTGGCGGGCGAAATAGTCTGCCGCCGTGGCTTCGCGGGCGGAGCGGATCACGCCGAGGTGCTGGCGATCTTCGGCACATTGCGCGCCAAAGGCGGAGTCTTCCGACTCGGCGCTGACGAGCACGCGCGCGAGCGCGGTGCCGAGTGCATCGGGCGCGCCGGCTTCGCTGACGGCGGTGCGCAGGAATACCCAGCCGCCCTCGCGGCGTCGCTCGGCAAGCCCTGCATCGCACAGGATCTTGATGTGGCGCGAAACGCGCGGCTGGCTCTGCCCGAGCACTTGCGCCAGTTCGCCCACGGCGAGTTCCATGCTGGCCAGCAGCCGCATGATGCGCAGCCGGGTCGGATCAGCCAAGGCGCGGAGGGTTTCGAGCACGGACATTACGGTAGTCATATAAAGCCTTCTTTATATGATGCAAGCCATATAAGGAATTCCTTATATGGCATAACAGTCGGATAGTGCTCCAGACTGGTGGTTTGAGGTTTGCCATGACCGGGGCCGCGCACTAGAACGCGCGGGCACTGCGGTGATATGCCGCCGGAACGGACCATACAGACCAGCCTGAGGGACTACCATGACCAAGACCACCCAGATCAAGCGCCTCGCGACCGTGCTGGCCTGCGCGGCGGCCTTCGCGCTGAGCGCCTGCGGCAAGACCGATGATGCTTCGTCGGGCGCGACCGCTGACAACGTCGAGATGCCGGCGGACGAGTTGCCCTCGGCCGAGCCGTCTGCAGCTGCTCCGGCGCCCGCGGCGGATGCCTCGCAGGCCGCGCTGAGCGCCGAAGATGCCGCAAAGAGCGCGGCTGACAGCGCTGTTTCGGCGGCCGAGGAAGCCAAGGCCGCCGCTGCTGCCGCCGCCGAAGAATCGCAGCAGAAGCCGCAGTAATGCCCGGCATGGGGAGCTTGCGTGCGGCGTTGGCCGCCAGCGTGCTGCTCCCCGCAGCCCTTTGCCTCGGCGGCTGTCAGCAGGACACCGATCCGGGGCCGGGCGGCGTGACCGTCGGCGAAGCGCGCGCCTTGGATGAAGCGGCGGAAATGCTGCAGAAGCGCCCTGCCCCGCCGCTGGTGGATGCGACAGTTCCCGCCGATCTGGCGACGATCCCGGCTTCGGAAGCGGCAGCGGCAGCGGCAGTGCCGGCCAAACCGACAAGTCCTTCAAAGTGAACTGCTGACTCCAAGTTTGTCGAAGGGTGGCGCCGCATGCGCTGCGCCCGATGCTTCGACAAGCTCAGCATGAGCGGGTCGGGTTTGAAACCGGATGAGATCAGGCCGGTCAGTCCAGCCGCACCTTGCCGCGCCCGGCCTTGATCGCGCTGCGGTTCTTCTTGCCAGCCAGTCGCTCGGTCTTGCCGACGCGGTTGAGGCGGGACTTGGCGCGGCGGGCGGGCAATGTCGCTGCTTCGCGCAAGAGCTGAGCGAGGCGGCTCCTCGCATCTTCCCGGTTCTGCTCCTGCGTGCGGTAGGTGCGCGCGGTGAGGATGATCTCGCCCTTGGCGGTCATCTTGCTCCCCGCGAGCTCCTTGAGGCGGTGGAAGACTTCAGGCGAGAGGCGCAGCGCGAAGACATCGAGGCGGAGCTGGACTGCCGTCGCCACCTTGTTGACGTTCTGCCCGCCGGGCCCTGCGGAGGCGATGAAGCTCTCCTCGATGAGGGCGAGGGCGCGCTCGATCAGGGCGTCTGCGGCGGACATGTGAACCCGAGCGCGGCGAAATCGGCAGGGAGCGGCGCGGTGGCGGCAATCGGCGGCTTGCCGACGCGCGGGACGGTGAGCGCGGCGGCGTGGAGCATGGTGCGGCGTGCGCCTTCACCGTTGCCGTAGATGGGATCGCCAAGCAGCGCCGCGCCGAGCCCGGCCAGTGCGTGGACGCGGATCTGGTGGGTGCGGCCCGTCTCGGGGCGGAATTCGACGAGCGTGAGGTCGTCCTTGCGCTCGACCACGCGCCAATGCGTCACGGCGGGCTTGCCGGCGCGGGCGGGGATCATCCGCCAGCCTCTTTCGGCGCTGCTGATCTTGCTGAGATTGAGCGCGATGGTGCCCTCATCGTCTGCCACCGGACCGGCGACAATCCCGAGGTAGACTTTCTCCACCTGCCGCGCCTCGAACGCGGCGGCGAAGCGCTTGTGGGCCTTGGCGTGGCGCGCGAGGAGCAGGCAGCCCGACGTATCCTGATCGAGCCGGTGCACCGCGAGCGGCAGGCGCTGGAAGCCGAGGCGCAGGGCATCGAGATAGTTCTCGAGGCTGGTGCCCCCGGCGCGCGGGCGGTCGATGGGCAGGCCGGCCGGCTTGTCGATGACGAGCGCTTCGCCGTCCTCGAACAGGATGGGAAGCGTGATCATGCCAAGGCCTGCGCGATACGCCGGAACGCTTCGGCAAGACGCGTATCGTCGGCGGCGAAGCTGATGCGGAAGCCGTCCCTGCCGCCGAATGCAGAAGCGGCGACGACCGCGACGCCGTGGTCGAGAAGGTGGAGCGCAAGCGCCTCGTCATCGCCGAACCGGGGCATCAGCGGAGTGGCATCGATGAGGCAGTAGAACGCGCCATCGGGTACTGGGGTGGAAAGGCCGGGGATCGCATTCAGCGCAGCGACGGCAGCATCGCGGCGCACCCGGAACCGCTCGCGCCAATCGAGCAGGAAATCCTGCGGGCCGGTGAAGGCCGCAACAGCAGCGGCCTGGCTGATCGAGCAGGGGTTGCCCGAAGCGTGCGACTGGAGCTTGGCCATGGCGCCGATCAGCCATTGTGGCCCGGCCGAGACGCCAATGCGGAAGCCGGTCATCGCGTGGCTCTTCGACACACCGGAGACGATCAGGACGCGGTCTGCAAGATCGGGACAGACGACCGCGAGCGTGGCGTGGGCGCCAGCGGTATAGCGCAAGGGCGCGTAGATATCGTCGCTGAGCACGAGGACTTGCGGGTGGCGGCGGAGAACCTCGCCGAGCGCGGCGAGATCGTCGGCGGAATAGATCGCGCCCGTGGGATTGCCCGGACTGTTGAGCAGGAGCCAGCGGGTACGCGGCGTGATCGCGGCGGCGAGTTGGTCCGCGCTGATGCGGTAGCCGGTCTCAGGCGTCGTTGGCAGCGCGACAGGTTCGGCGCCGGCGAAGCGGACGATTTCGGGGTAGCTGACCCACCATGGCGCCGGGATCAGGACTTCGTCGCCCGGCCCGGCGGTGGCGGTGATCGCAAGAAAGATCGCCTGCTTGCCGCCCGCGCTGACGATGACTTGCGACGGCGGAACCGCGATACCGAGATCGCGGGCGAAGTGGAGCGCAGCGGCGTCGCGCAGCGCTGCCGTGCCGGGAACGGCGGTGTAACGCGTGTCGCCCGCGTCGAGCGCGGCCTTGGCGCCTTCGATGACGTGCGGCGGGGTCGGGAAATCAGGCTCGCCGACCGAAAGCGAGATGATGTCGCGGCCTTCGGCGCGCAGTGCGATGGCGCGGTCGGTCATCACTGTGGTGCGCGAGGCGGAAATGCGCTCCAGGGCTTCGCTGAAATGCGGCTCGCTCATGCGCCGAGCAGTCTGGCAGGGATCAGGCCACGCAAGGCATTGCCGACGAAGAAGCCGGATTCGAGATCGTTCAGGCGCACATCGCCTTCGACCGCGCGGCCGCTATCGAGCAGGCTGCGGCGCAGCACGCCGGGGAGGAGGCCGAGTGCGGCGGCGGGCGTCACCAGCACATCGCCGCGAGGCACGAAGATACTGGTGAAGCTGCCTTCGGTGAGGCGGCCATCATCGCGGAGGAGCAGCGCTTCGTGCGCACCAGCGGCCTTGGCGGCGCGCAGGGCATCTTCGTAGAAGTGGCGGTCGGTGGTCTTGTGGCGCAGGCGCCAATCGCCTTCGGCAACCGGAAGCGGCAGGACAGCGCACACCGCCGGATCGGGCAGCGCGGGCGGCATCGGCGCGGCATCGAGCGCGTGGGCGCCGCTTTTCGAGACGAGCAGGCGCACTTTCGACGGCGCATCGAGATCGAAACATAGAACATGGATCGCGTTGCGCAGCGCGTGACGATCAAATTCGAAGCCGAGTTCGGCGGCGCTGGCCTTCATGCGTTCGAGGTGGAGTTCGAGGAGCGCGATGCCCTCTGCCGGATCGAACGCCATCGTCTCGATCAGATCGGCGCTGCTGGCCTCCAGACGCAAGACATCCCCTTTCACCAGGCATTCGCGCCATTCGGCAAGGGATGCAGAATCCGCAACGACTGCGGAACCGACCCCCATGCTGGCGCGCCCCCGGCCCGCGCCCGGATAGTCCGGGAGCAGCCGTACCGTGCGGATTGCCACATTGAAGGCGGCGTCACCAGCCTGTTGATTTTCGGGAACATCGATCCGCCCGATCGCGCCGCAATAGAGGCCCCGCGCATCGCGCTCGATCTCGTCGATCAGTTCCATCGCGCGGATCTTGGGCGCGCCGGTGATCGAGCCGCAGGGGAAGATCGCGCGGACCAGATCGCGGGCGTCGGCGCCGGGCTGCAGGCGGGCGTGGACGGTGGTCACCATCTGGTGGACCGTAGGATAAGTCTCGACCGCGAAGGGCGCTTCGACGCGCACGCTGCCGGGCTCGGCGACGCGCGAGAGATCGTTGCGCATCAGGTCGACGATCATCAGGTTCTCGGCGAGATCCTTGACGCTGGCAGAGAGCGCCGCCTTGTTTGCCGCGTCTTCCTCCGGTGTCCGCCCGCGCGGGGCAGTGCCCTTCATCGGGCGGACTTCGGCGCGGCCCTCGTCCAGCGTGAAGAACAGTTCGGGCGAGACCGAGAGGTGCCAGTGCGCGCCGTCCCAGATGATTGCGCCATAGCCGGAGCGGGCGTCGGCGCGGAGCGCACGGTAGATCGCGAGGGGATCACCAGACCATGTGCCGCCGAGTTCGAAGGTGTAGTTCGCCTGATAGATATCGCCCGCGGAAATGGCGGACTTGAGGCGTTCGAAGCCGGTGCCATAGCCGCCGGGCGAGACTTGCGGATCGAGCGGACCAAGACGGCCCCTGCCTTCCACCGCAGCATCGAGCCAGTCTTGCGCTTCGGCTGCGGTGAGTTCGCGCATTTCGGCGAAGCGGGCAAACCACACGAGCGGCCCTGCCGCGCCGGTACGGGCGGGCAGGCGTGCTGCAAGGCGCGGTTCGAGCGCGAGGCCGGCTTCGTAGGCGATCAGGCCTGCCCAGTGGCCCGGCGCAGCGCCGATACGGGCAAGAGCGGAGTCCACCTCGGCCGGTCTGCGCGCGACGACGATCTCCGTTGGCGCGGTGTAAAGCCGCGCAGGGCCGGCGCCTTCCTCGCGGGCGTCGTCGAGCAGGATGAAGGGATCGGCGGTCATGATGGGAACCGCGCTTTAGCGGCGGTCCGCCCCGGATGCAAAAAGCGCTTTCCTACTCTTTCATTCCGGGGAACAAGAACGGCGGGACATGGCTGGAAGCACGGCACGGGTGGAATACTGCATATGGACGACATCTACATTGGCCTGAGTGCAGGCGGCGAACGCCAGATGCTGCGGCTGGACCGCGCGAACCGCCACGGACTTGTGGCGGGGGCGACCGGAACCGGCAAGACGGTGACCCTTCAGGGCATGGCCGAGCAGTTTTCCGCGCGCGGGGTGCCGGTGTTTCTGGCGGACGTGAAGGGCGACCTCTCCGGCATCGGCATGCCCGGCAGCCCTACCTTCAAGCATGCCGACAAGATCGAGAGCCGCGCGAAGGAACTCGGCATCGATCCGTTCACCTATGCCGACAATCCGGTGGTGTTCTGGGACCTCTATGGCGAAGCCGGACATCCCATCCGCACGACGATTTCGGAAATGGGCCCGCTGCTGCTGGCGCGGCTGATGGGGCTCAACGAGACGCAGGAAGGCGTGCTCAATATCGCGTTCCGCTATGCCGACGACAACGGGCTGCTGCTGCTCGATCTCCCCGACCTGCAAGCGACGCTGATGGCCTGCGCGCAGAATGCGGGTGAGCTGGCGGCAAAGTACGGCAATGTTTCGAAGGCCAGCGTCGGCACGATCCAGCGCCAGCTGCTGGCGTTCGAAAGCCAGGGCGCGGACCGCTTTTTCGGCGAGCCGGCGTTCGAGATCAACGACTTCATCAAGATCGACGATCAGGGGCGCGGCTATGTCAACGTGCTCAGCGCCGAGAAGCTGATGCAGAGCCCGAAGCTCTACGCGACCTTCCTGCTGTGGCTTTTGAGCGAGCTGTTCGAGGCGCTGCCGGAAGTGGGCGATCCCGAAAAGCCCAAGCTGGTGTTCTTCTTCGACGAGGCCCACCTGCTGTTCGACGATGCTCCGGAAGCACTGTTCGACAAGGTGGAGCAGGTTGTCCGCCTGATCCGTTCGAAGGGGGTGGGCGTCTACTTCGTCTCGCAGAACCCGATCGACATTCCCGAGAAGATCGCAGGCCAGCTGGGCAACCGCGTGCAGCACGCGCTGCGCGCCTTCACGCCGCGCGACCAGAAAGCGATCAAAGCGGCGGCGGAGACATTCCGCATCAATCCCGATCTCGATGTCGAGACCGTGATCACCGAACTGAAGGTGGGCGAGGCGCTGGTTTCGACACTCGATGCCGATGGCGCACCGGGGATCGTGCAGCGCACGCTGGTGGCGCCGCCGCGCTCGCGGCTTGGGCCGCTGGAAGCGAAGGAGCGCGCCGTCATCCAGTCTATCAGCCCGTTCGAGGGCAAGTACGACACGGCGGTGAACCGCGAATCTGCGGCCGAGGTGCTGGCGCAGAAGGCCGCGGATGCCGCTGCAGCCGCGCAGCAGGTAGAAGCCGAGGGTGCGGCCGCGCAGCAGGCCTCGGCGCGGCAGACGCCGTCGATGTGGGGCAAGGCGGGCAAGGCCGCGGTTGGCGCCATCGCCGCCTCGGCGGGATCGGTGATCGCGGCGCAGATCACCGGCAAGAAATCGCGCGCTTCGCCGATCGAGTCCGGCGCGAGCGCGATTGTCGGCACGATTGCGACGCAGATCGGCGGTGCGGCGTTCGGCCGGTTTGCGCGCGGCCTCTTGGGCGGCTTGCTGCGGTAGACTGACTGTCATTCGACGACGCAGGCGAGCGGTTCGTCGAATGCGGTTGCGGATGAAACAGGATCAGGGCAGGCAGGCGGCATTGTGGACCGGGCCTGATCGCCGGTCTGATCTGAAAGGCTGACATGCGTACACTGATGCTTGCCGCGACCCTGCTCGCCGGCACTTTCCTTGCTTCCCCCGCGCTCGCGCAGCAGGCGGCCACCGAGGCCCCGATCCCCGCCGAAGCGGGCCAGATGCCCGCAGGCAAGCTCGATGGTGCGGTTGTTCCGCAGACCTACCGGCTCGACCTGACCGTCGATCCGACCAAGGAGCGCTTCTCCGGGCATGTCGAGATCGACGTCGATGTGAAGAAGGCCGGCCGCTTCGTGTGGATGCACGGGCGCGATCTCAAGGTCGGCAAGGTCACCGCTATGGTCGGCGGGCAGCCGGTCGCGGGCACGTTCCGCCAGGTCGATCCGACCGGCGTTGCGCTCGTGACGTTCGATGCGCCGCTGCCTGCGGGCAAGACGACCTTCGCGTTCGATTATGACGCGCCCTTCGGCGAAGGCCCGGCGGGCATGTTCCGCGTGAAGGTGGGCGACGACTGGTATTCGTGGACGCAGCACGAATCGATCGATGCGCGCGCCAGCTTCCCCTCGTTCGACGAGCCGGGCTTCAAGGTGCCGTGGAACGTCACGCTGCGCACGCCCGCCGGTCTCATGGCGGTGAGCAATGCGCCGGAAGTGAAGACCGAAACGGTGAACGGCATGACCGTCCACACGTTCGGCCAGACCCTGCCACTGCCGAGCTACCTCGTCGCGCTGATGGTCGGCCCGTTTGTGACCGTGGAAGGGGCGGTGCCGCCCAGCCCGCAGCGCAGCGCTCCGCTGCCGATCCGCATCGTCTCCACCAAGCAGAATGCGGGCAAGCTCGACTTTGCGCTCGAAGGCACCAAGGGCGTGGTGCAGCATCTCGAGGCCTATTTCGGCCAGAGCTTCCCTTACCCCAAGCTTGACCAGATCACGACACCGATCCTGCCCGGCGCGATGGAGAACGCCGGCGCGGACCTCTATGCCGACAGCATCCTCGTCATGGATGACAAGGCCTCGACCGCGCAGAAGCGCACGTTCGGCATGGTCGTGAGCCACGAACTGGCGCACCAGTGGTTCGGCGATCTGGTCACCCCGGCGTGGTGGGACGATATCTGGCTCAACGAGAGCTTCGCCAACTGGATGGGCTTCCGCATCGGCAACGAATGGCGGCCTGACCTGAACATCGGCGCGGGCGCGCTGGCCGAGGGCTTCAGCGCGATGGGCATCGATGCGCTGATCGCCGGACGGCCGATCCACCAGCCGATCGCGAAGAACGCGCAGATCGACGCGGCCTTCGACACGATCACCTATGGCAAGGGCGGCCACGTGGTGGCGATGATCGCGGCGTTCATGGGCGACACCAAGTTCCGCGACGGCGTGCGCGGCTATATGGCGGCGCACAAGTATGGCAACGCGACGAGCGCCGAGTTCTTCAAGGCGATGGCCGAAGCTGCGGGCGATCCGCGCATCCTGCCCGCGATGCAGAGCTTCACCGATCAGCAGGGTGTGCCGCTGGTGACGCTGGAGAAGGCGGGTCCGCAGAGCTGGAAGGTCACCCAGAGCCGCTACGTCCGCTATGGCATGAAGGGTCCGGATACCACGTGGGGCATCCCGCTGTGCATGCGCCAGGGCGATGTGCGCCAGTGCACGCTGATGACCGACAAGACCGCGACGGTGACGCTCAAGAGCATGGGGCCGATCATGCCCAACGCTGGCGGCACCGGCTATTACCGCTTTGAACTGCCCGCCAAGGAGTGGGATGCGCTGATCGCGGCGGTGCCGAGCATGACCGGCAGCGAGGCGCTGGCGGTGGAAGACAGCATGAACGCCAGCTTCTACGCCGGGCGGTTGACGTCCGACCAGCTGATCGCCGGTTCGCGGGCACTGGCCGCCAATCCGGACAGCTATGCCAGCGGCGATGCGACCGGGCTGTTGCAAGCAATGGCCGATCGCGGCGTGATAGCGGCAAGCGCGAAGCCGAAGTTCCGGGCTTTCGTCGACGGGCTCTATGCCCCGCAGCTGAAAGCGCTGGGGCTCGATCCGAAGGCGGGGGCACATGCCGGGGATGATCCGGAGAAGCAGCAGCGCCGCGTGCAGCTGGTCGAACTGCTGGCCGGCACCGCGCGCGACGAGGCGCTGCGGGCGAAGCTGAGCACGGCGGTCGACGCCTATCTCGGCGGCGATGCGGGCGCGCTCGATCCGGCGCTGTTCGGCGCGGCGTTCGATGCGTGGCTGGGCTCGCACAAGCTGGAGGGCGCCAGGACGCTGATGGACAAGGCTCTGGCCTCCGAAGACCCGCTGTTTCGACCGGCAGCGCTCGGTGCGATAGGTTCGAGCGGCGATGCCGCGACGGCGAAGTGGGTGCTCGAGGAGTTCCAGGACAAGCGGCTGCGCCAGTCGGAAAAGCTCAACTTCGTGCGCTATGTGGTCTATACCCCCGAGACGCGCGACTATGGCTATGGCTGGATGAAGGCGCACCTCGACGAGCTGCTGAACGGCGGCGCGGGCATCTTCTTCGGCGCGCGGCTGCCGCAGATCCTCGGCAACTTCTGCTCGGTGGCAGCGGCGGACGAGTTTGACGGCCTGAGGGCCAAGTTCGCTGGCAAGTCGGGCGCACTGGAACTGGAGCGGACGATCGAGCGCGTGCGGGCTTGCGGCAAGCTTAAGGAACTGCGCGGAGCCGACCTGACGGCGGCGATCGCGAAGCTCAAGTAAGTCCCCTCTCATCTCCCAACCCTCTCCCCTGCAGGGGAGAGGGCTACTGGAGCGGCAAACGCAGCGTGGCGGTAAGGCCCTTGGTCTCGCCGCCATCGCGCCGGTTCACGAGGATCAGCGCGCCGCCGTGCTGGTCCGCAATCGCGCGGGCGAGCGTGAGGCCGAGGCCCGCGCCGCCGGTGGCAGAATTGCGCGAGGCTTCGAGGCGGGTGAACGGCTCCAGCATGCGCGCGATTTCGTGCACCGGGATGCCGGGGCCGTCGTCTTCAACAGACAGGACTGCGTCGCTTCCTTCTCGCCGCAGCGTGACGCGGGCGCGGATGCCGTAGCGCAGGGCGTTCGAGACGAGATTGCGCAAGGCGCGGCGCAGCCAGGTGGCGCGCAGCGGCATGACCATGCGGTCCGCCTCGCCGAGCGTGACATCTTCACCCATGTCCTCGTACTCGCCGACGACATCGGCAACGAGCGCCGAGAGTTCGGTCTGCTCGAGCGGATCGGACGGACGGCCGACGCGGGCGAGGCTCAGGATATCGTCGAGCGAGCGGTTGATATCCTCGATGGTGGCGGCCATGCGGCTGCGCTCGGTATCGTCCTCCACTGCCTCGATCCGGACGCGAAGCGCGGCGAGCGGCGTCTTGAGATCGTGGCCGATGGCGCCGAGCATGACGTCCTTCTCGTCCAGCAGCGCGCCGACCCGGCGCTCCATCGCGTTGTGCGCGACGATCAGGCGGCGGATATCGTCGGGGCCCTCGGGGGCGAGCTGGCCGGCGGCGGTGCGCGAACGGGCGAAGCCTTCGACTTGTGCCGTGAGCGCCTTCAGCGGGCGCGCGATGCGCCGCAGGATCAGTGCGACCGTGCCGACGAGGACGAGGTAGATGAACAGCGTCTGCAGGATCAGCGTCGTCAGCATCGCGCGTTCGGTGCGCGGGGCGAGCAGGCGAGCGGTGAGCCAGCTACCGTCGGGTCGGCCGATGGCGGCAACGATCAGGCGCGGGCGCGGCAGGCCGGGCGGGCGCAGACGGGGTCCGCGCCGGGCAAGCCATTCGGTGATGACCGGATCGCGCGCCGGATCGCGTTCGGCCACGAAGAGCTGCGTTGCATCGACGCCTTGGGCTTCGAGCACTTGCCGCAGCGCATCCTCGATCTCGGGGCGGCGGCGGTCTCCGGCCATCTGCGGCGCGCGCGCTTCTTCCTGCACGCGCAGCGGGCGCGGCATGCGAAAGCCGATTTCCGGCTCCTCGCCCATCGGCGGCGGCGGCGGACCGAACTGCGCGCGGGGATGGCGGCCGAGCAGGCTGAACGCGGCGTAGTTGACGAGGCCAGCAAAGTGCCGCTCGTGTTGCATGCGCCACATCAGCGCGGCGGAGAGCCCTTGCGCGACCATCAGCGCCAGCGCGATGGCAAGCAGCATCTGCCCCTGCAGACTGCGCGGCCAGAAGCGGAAGCGTGCGCCGTCAGCCATCGGCGGGCACCTTGCGCACTTCGGCCGCGAGCATGTAGCCGCCGCCCCACACCGTCTGGATGAGTTCGGGATTGCGGCTGTCGCGCTCCACCTTGCGGCGCAGGCGGCTGATCTGGTTGTCGACCGCACGGTCGAACAGATGCGCCTCGCGGCCCTGCACCATATCGAGCAGGCGGTCCCGGTCGAGCACCTGGCGCGGGTGATCGAGGAAGGCGACGAGCAGACGGAACTCGGCGGAGGAGATGGAGACGACCGCGCCTTCGCTGTCGGTCAGACGGCGGCGCAGTGGATCGAGCCGCCAGCCTTCGAACAGGTAGTGGAATTCCTCGGCCGCCTTGGTCGCCGTGTCAGCCGCGCGAGCGGCGCGGCGCAGGACCGAGCGGATGCGGGCGACAAGCTCGCGCGGATCGAAGGGTTTGACGACATAGTCGTCCGCGCCGATCTCGAGCCCGACGATGCGGTCGGTCGCCTCGCCGCGCGCGGTGAGGAAGATGACGGGGAGCTGGCGTGCCTCGATCAGGTGGCGGCAGAGCGAAAGGCCGTCCTCACCCGGCATCATGATATCGAGGAGGACGATGTCGTAGGTTTCGGCGGCGAGCCGTGCGCGGGCTTCCGCTGCGCTGGCAGCCTGCGCTGCAGCGAACCCCTGCCGGACAAGGTAGTCCGACAGGGGTTCGCGCAGCGCGGCCTCGTCATCGACCACCAGAACGCGGGTCGCCTCGGGCATGGCGGCCATATCAGGCACCCGGCGGTGGTGGAGGCGGCATATCGCCCATGTCGCCGTGCATGCCACGACCGCCACGCATCCCGCGCCAGCCGCCGTGTTCCTTGCGCATCTGCATCCATGCAGCGCGGCGCTCGGCGGCGGTCAGCTTGCCGTCGTGATTGGTATCGGCGGCATCGAAACGCGCCTTGGCGGCGGCATCGAATTCGGCGCGGGTGATCGTGCCATCATGGTTGGTATCGGCCTTCTCGGCCATTTCGTGGAGCATGTGCGCGCCGGGTCCCATCATCATGCCCATCCCGGCACCCGGAGGCGGCGGGGGCATGTCACCGGGAGCGCCGTCACGGCCCTTCCCGCGCCAGCCCGGACCATCCATCATGTTCTTGTGATGCTCCATGAATTCGGCCTTGCTAATCGAACCATCGTGGTTGGCATCGATCATGTCGAACATTTCGGCCAGCTTGGCTTCGCGGTCGGCCTGATTGAGCACACCATCCTTGTTGACGTCCAGCCTTGTCCACATCGCATCGGCCTTGGCCTTGGCATCGGCCCAGGTGATCGTGGCATCGCCCATCGGATCGCGGCCGGGTTCGGCGAAAGCGGGATAGGTGGCGTAAAGCGCGGTGGAAGCCGTGAGCAGAACGGCAGCCGTGGCGGCGAGCGTGGTCTTTTTCATGATGCGCGGTCCTTGTCCTGAAGGGACGCAGGGAAGGATTGCCCTTCCCGCTGCGTTCCTTCTAGGACCGGGTTGTCGCAGCATTATCCCGTTGATGCGGTTCTTTGTCGCACTTTGTCGCGGGGTTTTCAGGCGCCCATCACGAAGGCATTCAATTTGTTGCCGTCGGGATCGCGGAAATAGGCGGCATAGAACCCGCCTTCGCCGCGCGGCCCCGGAGGGCCTTCGCAGGTACCACCATTGGCGAGGGCTGCGGCGTAGACCCGGTCGACATGCGCCGGGTCCTTGGCTTCGAGTGCGACCATCACGCCGTTGCCGACCGTGGCTGGTTCGCCGTTGTAGGGCTTCATCAGGCCAATGCCGGCGCCGCCGCCCGGCGTGCCCCAGGCGATCGCGGCTTCCCATTCGTACATGCGGCCGGTGCCCATTTCGGCCGCGATCGCATCATAGAACTTCGCGCCGCGCGCGAGATCACTGGTTCCCAAAGTCACGTAGCCGATCATCCCATCCTCCTCTTGATCGAGTCGCGATCATCAGAACATATCAGGAACAAATAGACTTACAACGGGGTGCAGGCAACCTCCAGCCAATCGAGATCGGCGCCGGAAAGCTGGGGAGCGAGCAAATCGCGCACCTTGGCGTGATAGGTGTTCCACCAGTCGCGCTCGTGCTGCAGCAGCAACGCGGGCTCGACCAGCGTGCGATCGATGGGCGCAAAGGTGAGCGTCTCGAAGCCCATGAACTTGCCTTCGGCGCCGGGGATCTGGCGCTCTTCGACCAGCACGAGGTTCTCGATGCGGATACCGTATTCGCCGGCCTTGTAGTAGCCGGGCTCATTGGAAAGGATCATGCCGGGAAGCAGCGGCTGGCCAGTGCCTGCCTGCCCGCCCGCCGCCTTGGCGATGCGCTGCGGCCCTTCGTGGACGGCGAGGAAGCTGCCGACGCCGTGGCCGGTGCCATGCGCGTAATCCAGCCCGGCGGACCACAGGAACTGGCGCGCGAAGCTGTCGAGTTGGCTGCCAACGGTGCCTTCGGGAAACACCGCGAGATCGAGCGCGATGTGGCCCTTTAGCACGCGGGTGAAGCGGTCCTTCACTTCGGCGGGCGGCGCATCGGGACCGATCCAGACGGTGCGGGTGATGTCGGTCGTGCCGTCGAGATACTGGCCGCCGGAGTCCACGAGGTAGACGCTGTTTGGCTCGATCGCCCGGTTGGTATGCTCGTCCACCTTGTAGTGCGGGCTGGCGCCGTTGGGCCCGGCGGCGGAGATCGTGTCGAACGAGAGATCGCGCAGCAGGCCGGTCTTCTCGCGCTCGGCGCGCAGGGCGGCGGCGGCGGAAAGTTCGGTTTCGGTGCCCTTGGGCGCGGTGTTCGCAAGCCAGTGGAGGAAGCGCGTGATCGCGGCGCCGTCGCGGGCCTGCGCGGCGCGGTGGCCGGCCTGCTCGACGGGGTTCTTGCAGGCCTTGGGGAGGACCGTGGGATCGGTGAGCGAGACGGCTTCGGCGCCCGCTGCTTTCAACTCGGCGTAGATCGCGGCGACCGCGCGTTCGGGATCGACGGCGACTTTCTTGCCTGCCAGCGCGGCGAGTGCGGGCGTGAAGGCGGCGCGGTCCTGTACGCGCACGGCATTGCCGAGGTGCTGGGTGAGTTCGGGCGTGACCTTTTCGGGCGCAATGAAGAGGTCCGCCGTGCCATCGGCATGGGCGACGACGAAGGAGAGCGCGACCGGGGTGCAGTCGACGTCCGAGCCGCGCATGTTGAGCAGCCATGCGACGGAATCGAGCGCGGAAATGACCGCTGCGTCGAGCCCGCGTGCGGTGAGCCAGGCGGCGACTTCGGCGCGCTTTTCATGGGCGGAGACACCGGCGTATTCGTCCGGGTGGACAAGCGCGGGGGCCGCGGAGGGTGCGGGGCGATCCTGCCAGATCGCATCGATGGGGTTCTGCTGGACGGCGACGAGGGTGGCGCCCCGGCGCTTCAGCGCGGCAGTCACGCCATCGGCCCAACCCTTGCCGTGGAGCCATGCGTCGTAGCCGATGCGGCTGCCTTCGGGGGCGTGCTCGCCGAGCCATGCCGCGACCGATGTCTGCGGGACCGACTGGTAGTCATAGAGGCGGCCATCGACCTGTTCGCGTACCTGCAGCGTGTAGCGCCCATCGACGAAGATCGCGGCTTCGTCCTTGAGCACGACAGCCGTGCCGGCCGAGCCGCCAAAGCCGGTCAGCCAGCCGAGGCGCTGGGCATAGGCGCCAACATATTCGCTCATGTGCTCGTCGGAGATCGGGATGACGAAGCCGTCGAGGCCTTGCCGCGCGAGTTCCTTGCGCAGCGCATCGAGCCGGGCTTCGTGGGTGTTCATCAGCATAGGTCTTGTCCTGAAGCGGTGCTGCCTGCCTTGCAGGCTCATGGATAGCACCATAGATGCGGGGGATGACGGAGACCACCCCTGCAGCACCGCCCGTGGCGGCAAAGAAGCCCCACACGTTCACCCACCACGGCGTGACGATCGAGGATCCGTACCACTGGCTGCGCGATCCGGGCTATCCGGAGGTGAAGGACGCCGAGGTGCTCGCGCATCTGGAGGCCGAGAACGCATGGTTCGAGGCGCGGATGAAGCCGCTGCAGCCGACGGTCGAGACCTTGCTCGCCGAGATGCGCGGGCGGATCAAGGAAGCCGACAAGTCGGTGCCGCAGAAGGACGGCGACTGGCTCTACTGGATCGAATACGAGGACGGCGCCGAGTACAAGAAGTGGTGGCGCCGGCCTGTTGCGGGCGGCCCCGACGAGCTGCTGCTCGACGAGGTCGCGCTGGCCGAGGGGAAGGAATACTTCCGGCTCGGCGCGCTTTCGGTTTCCAGCGACGGGCGGCTGCTGGCCTGGGCGGTGGACGACAATGGATCGGAGCGCTTCACCGCACGGATCAAGGTGATCGCGACAGGCGAGGAATTGCCGGACGTGATCCCGGGGACGCTTTCAGCACTCGTCTGGGCGGCGGGGGACAAGGCGCTGGTCTACAGCCTCGCCAATGCGCAGTGGCGCACGGACAACGCGCGGCTGCACTGGCTGGGAACGCCGGTGGAAAGCGATGTAGAGCTCTACCACGAGGACGACGAGGGTTTTCGCGTTTCGGCGGGGCTTTCGGCCAACGACGAGTGGCTGGTGATATCGACCGGCGACCACGAGACGAGCGAAGTGCGGCTGGTGCCTGCGGGCGATCCGCTCGCTGCGCCGTTGCTGGTGCGAGCGCGGCAGACGGGCGTGGAATATGATGTCGATGTGCGGGGGGACACATTGTTCGTCCACACCAACGACACGCACGAAAACTTCCGTCTGGCGACGGCGCCGCTCGCCGATCCGGGCGAATGGACGACGCTGATCGAGGGGACGGACGAGTTCTATCTGACCGGGTTCGACCTGTTCCGCGATTTCTATGTGGTGGAAGGCCGGGTGCGCGGGCTCGACCGGATCGAGGTGCGCTACTACGACGATTCGGCGCGGGTTGAGCCCATCGCGTTCCCTGAAGCGAGCTACGAGGCCTCGCTCGGCGACAATCCGGAATGGGCGATGGACAAGCTGCGGGTCAGCTACGAGTCCATGACCAGCCCGGCCTCGGTCTATGACTATCACGTGGCAGAAGCGCGGCTCGAACTGCTCAAGACGCAGGAAATCCCGAGCGGCTACGACGCTTCGCTCTATGAGACGGCGCGGCTGGAGATCACGGCGCGGGATGGCACGGCGGTGCCAGTCTCGGTGGTGTGGCGCAAGGGCCGGGAGGCCGGCGGGCCGCTCTATCTTTATGGCTACGGCGCCTACGGAATTGCCATCGGGCCGGGGTTTTCGACCACGCGGCTGAGCCTGGTGGATCGTGGGTTTGCCTACGCGATTGCGCATATCCGGGGCGGCGATGACCTGGGGCGGCGCTGGTACAAGGCGGGCAAGCTGGAGCAGCGGACCAACACCTTCAACGATTTCGTCGACGTGGCGAAGGGGCTGATTGCGGAAGGGTTCACGCAGGCGGGCAAGATCGCGATTGCGGGCGGTTCGGCGGGCGGCGAACTGATGGGCGCGGTGATCAATTCCGATCCCCAGCTGTGGGGCGCGGTCGCGGCGCATGTGCCCTTCGTCGATGTGCTGGCGACGATGCTCGACGAGGAGCTGCCGCTCACCCCGGGCGAATGGCCCGAGTGGGGCAATCCGATCGAGGACAAGGCGGCGTTCGACCTCATCCGCTCCTATTCGCCATACGATCAGGTGACGGCGCAGAACTATCCGCCGATGCTGGTGACGGCCGGGCTCAACGATCCGCGCGTGACCTATTGGGAGCCCGCGAAGTGGGTCGCCAAGCTGCGCGAGCAGAAGACCGACAGCAACGAACTGCTGCTCAAGACCAACATGGGCGCCGGACATGGCGGCAAGTCGGGCCGGTTCGAGGGACTGCGCGAGACGGCGGAGGAATTTGCCTTCATCCTCGCGCAGCTGGGCGTTGCGGCTTGAGCGTGCACACCAGGACCTTCACCGCCGGGCCCGAGCATATCGACGTGCTGGGCCATGTGAACAACGCGGTGTGGGTGCAGTGGATGGAAGCGGTTGCGACCTCGCATTGGGAAGCGCTCGCTCCGGCGGAATGGCAGGAGACCTATGTCTGGGTCGTGACGCGGCACGAGATCGACTATCGGGGCAATGTAGCCGAGGGCGAAAGTGTAACCGCGGAGACTTTCGTGCCTGATCCGCCGCGCGGGGCACGGTTTGATCGGCGGGTGGATTTCCGCAACAGCGCGAGCAAGGTGATCGTCAGCGCGCGCACGCAGTGGGTGCTGATCGACAAGGCCAGCATGCGCATCCAGCGCGTGCCTGCGGAGATGGCGGCGCTGTTTACCGGTTAGGCCGAGCGGACCTGCAGATCAGGGGTGAAGCCGGTCAGCCGCTCGCGCATCGTGCGGTTGCGGCCGAGGCGCTTGGCTTCATAGAGCAGGCGGTCGCAGTGGCTGTAGAGCACGGCGAACTCGACATCGAGATTGCCGGAGAGGTCGTGCTCGACCAGCCCCATGCTGGCCGTGACGACATGGCCGAGACCGGGGACGGCGGCGGCGATTCTCGCGCTCAGGGCACGGCGGCAGCGCTCGGCGCGTTCAGCGGCACCGGGACCGCGCAGCAGAAGCAGGAATTCCTCGCCCCCCATGCGGATCGCGCAGGCATCGCCGTCTTCGCCGAGGACGCTGGCGACGACCTTGAGCACCGAATCGCCGACGGCATGACCATGCCGGTCGTTGATCCGCTTGAAGTGATCGAGATCGATCACCGCCATGGTGCGGTATCCGAGGTGGAACAGGTCGTTGAACCGCCGCTCGATCGAATGGCGGTTCCACAGCCCGGTCAATGCATCGCGGCCAGCGACGCCTTCTAGTTCGGTCGCCCGCGCATTGGCAATGTCGCGCTCGTGACGCAGTTCGAGGAAGCGGATCACGATACCAAACGAGTTGATGAGAACTTCGGCGGCAATCGTGAGTTGGAAAACGACGACGGATTCAGTCGGTCGGGCGTGGGGCAACAAGTAGCAGCCGATGCGGTAGACGCCGACGATCAGCGTCGGGCTCCAGCCGAGGATGAGGAAGCTCACAAGCTTGCTGCCGCGTCGCCAGGCATCGACGAGGCCGACCACGATCAGCACGATGGCAAGCGAAACGCTGAGATAGGTTCCAAGCGCACTCCACGGGCGCAGAGCCTCAATCTTGGCTGCCGTGAACACACCGCCGGAGAACACCAAGGGTGCGCTGAAGATGAGCAAGCGGCGCACCGGCAGGGACAAGGCGTCGGGTTCGAGGAAGGTTACAAGGAACATCAGGCCCGCAGCGGCAATCGCGCAGTAGCAGATGCTGTTGATTGCAACCTCGGTTCCGGCCAGCGGATCAACCCCGATGTGGACGAAGCCGGTTCCGACGACGGTTGTTACCAGCATCAGACCGACCATCACGATGTGCCAGAGCACGAACTGTCGGCGCAGCACGATGTAGAAGCCGAAGTTGAGCAGGAGCGGCACCACCAGCATGCCGCAGATGGCCGCCATGGCGACGACGACGCCCATGTCCCAGCCGGAGCCTTCAACCGCGCTGTCGAGCCGGGCTTCGCTGGCGATGATCTTGTTCCACGGCTGCTCGATCTTCACCGTGACGAGACGCGGACGCGACGACGTCTGCGGCAGCGGGATAGCCATCAACGGACCGGCGATCAGGTGACGCGCCGAGGACGGCGTGTGCTGCGCGAAGCGGACGGCGCCGCGCTCGTCGACCACCCAGATGGTGATGGTACTGAAAGGCGAGGCATGCGTGACAAAGCTCTGCGCGCGCGGCTGAGCCGGATCGGTCAGGCGGAAGCGCACGTAGAGGCTCTCCGACCCGATATCGTAACCCGAATCCTCGCAGACCCAGCGCTCCGGCGAACGGCGCAGGTCCGCGTAGGTTTCCGTAGCGTCAGCCGAAGCGTGGCAAGTCTGATTCGCAGCAATGGGCACCGCGCCGGCGGGCATGGCGAACAGGCCGGATAGCATCGCCACCAGCCCGAACAGCACAATCCTGCGCCAGATCCAGTCCATGGGCTGGATCCTAACAAAATCAGCTTATGCGGGAGTTAACTTGACCCCGGTGGACAGGCCCTGCGGTCAGGCAAGGAGTTCGCTCACCGGCCGGTACGTATAGGCCAGTTCCCGTGCGACCGCTTCATAGGTTACCGCGCCCGCATGGACGTTGAGCCCGGCCGCCAGGTGGGGGTTGGCAGCGAGCGCAGCCTTCCAGCCGAGATCGGCGATCCTCAGCGTATGCGGCAGAGTGACGTTGTTCAGCGCATAGGTGCTGGTCCGCGCGACGCCGCCCGGCATGTTGGCGACGCAGTAGTGGACGATGCCATCGACCACGAAAGTGGGCTCGGCATGAGTCGTGGCGCGGCTTGTCTCGAAGCAGCCGCCCTGGTCGATCGCGACATCGACCAGCACTGCGCCGGGCTTCATCGTGGCGAGCATGTCGCGCGTGACGAGCTTCGGGGCGGCGGCGCCGGGGATCAGCACGGCGCCTATCACGAGATCGGCTTCCGCGACGCAATCGGCAAGGTTGGCGCGGTTCGAGAATCGCGTCTTGGCGCGGCTTTCGAAGTGGGTGCCGAGGCGTTCGAGCACTTCGGGATCGCGATCGAGAATGGTGACATCGGCGCCGAGGCCGGCCGCCATCTGTGCCGCGTTGAAGCCGACCACGCCGCCACCAATCACGGCAACCTTGGCGGGGAGCACGCCGGGCACGCCGCCGAGCAGCACACCGCGACCGCCATGCGCCTTTTCGAGCGCGGTCGCGCCGGCCTGGATCGCCATGCGACCGGCAACCTGGCTCATCGGCTTGAGCAGCGGGAGCTGGTTGCCAGGGCCGGTCACCGTCTCATAGGCGATCGCGGTGACGCCCGACTTGACGAGATCGGCAGTCTGCTCGGGATCGGGCGCGAGGTGGAGATAGGTGAAGAGCACCTGGCCTTCGCGCAGTTGTGCGCGCTCGACGGCCTGCGGTTCCTTGACCTTCACGACCATCTCGCATTCCGCGAAGATCATCGCTGCGTCAGGCTTGATCACCGCGCCGGCGGCTTCGTAGTCGCGGTCCGCCGCGCCGATGCCGAGCCCTGCGCCGGTCTCGACCCAGACTTCGTGGCCGTGCGCGACGAGTTCACGCACGCTCTCGGGCGTCAGGCCGACGCGGTATTCGTGGTTCTTGATTTCCCGGACGGTACCGACACGCATAGCAGGATCCCTTTCGCTCTCCGTTGGCGAAAGGATACACCTGGGCGCACGCCTTGTTTCACCTGATTGGTCGTATCACGCCGTCAGTTTTGGTGATATTTCCTGCATTGCGACCAACAAGCAGGAATTATTTGCATGGATCGGATCGACGCCGCGTTGATTGATGCACTGCAGCACGACTCGGCGAGAGCTATCGCGACGCTGGCCGAAGCGGTCGCACTCTCGCCTTCTGCCTGCCACCGGCGCGTGCGGGCACTGGAGGAAGCGGGGGTGATCAGCGGCTACGCCGCGCGTGTCGATCCGCGCCGGATCGGGCTCGCCGCCCTCGTTTTCGTCGAGATCACGCTGACAAGCCAGAGCCGCGAGGCGATGGACCGCTTCGAGCGCGCCGTCGGCGATTTCGACGACATCCTTGAATGCCATCTGATGTCCGGCGGGGCGGACTACCTGCTGCGCGTGGCAGCAGCAGACCTGGATCAGTATGACCGCATTCACCGCGATTGCCTGGCGCGGCTGCCGGGGGTCTCCTCGATGCGGTCAAGCTTCTCGCTGCGCCAGATCAAGCGGTTCGCGGGCTACCCGGTCCCGCGCGCGAGGGCATAGGCGGCGCCTTGCGAGGCCGCTGCGGCTTCTTGTCGGCGCTGTCGATCAGTACGAGATCACTGCCCGGTTCATCCATGCCATAGCGCCCGCGCAATTCCTGCTTGAACGCCTCGATCGCGTCCTCGTTCGGGAGATGGTCGACAGTGAAGCGCCGAACCACCAGCTCGTCGGCACTGTCGAGCACGGTGAGGAAACGCCCCGTCACGGATTCGGCAAGATGAGTGATATCAAGCCCGTCGGCGATGCCCCAGCGATGCCGGCCCCATGTCACGATGCGGCGGCCGCAATGGCGGCAGATGCTGTAGATCCCCCCATCGTTTTCTCGCGCGCGCCATGCGGTTGGCACGTGCTGCCGCGTGAACCAGCACTGGGACAGGGCTACGTAGGGCACGCCTTGACCTTTCCTCCGCGACGGATGCCATCCCGGGTGGGGCCGGGAAACCGGTGGCGGCCAGGATGGGCAGGACGATCCGCCGCCGGTCAACCATACAGGACGGCCGCGAGCAGAAATTGTTAAGCGAGGCGGACAAGCAGCATAAGGATCACAGCGGATTGCCATCCTTGTCGCGGTAAATCTCGCGGCGACCCACATGGTTGGCGGGGCCGACGAGGCCATCTGCTTCCATGCGCTCGATCCACTTGGAGGCAGTGTTGTAGCCCACCCCCATCTGGCGCTGCACCCAGCTGGCCGAGGCCTTCTGGCTTTCGAACACGAGCTGGCAGACCTGCCGGTACTTGCGCTCCTCAGGGTTGTCCGAGGCTGTGGCGTCAAGGTCGTCGAAGCCGAAGCCACCGTCTTCGGGTTCCTCGGTGACCGAATCGACATATTCCGGGCTGCCCTGCCCGCGCCAGTGATCGGCCACCCGCTCGACTTCCTCGTCGCTGACGAAGGGGCCGTGGACGCGGGCAATCGCGCCAGTGCTCGGCTTGTAGAGCATGTCGCCTTTGCCAAGCAGCTGTTCGGCGCCTTGCTCGCCAAGGATCGTGCGGCTGTCGATGCGGCTGGTGACGGCGAAGCTGATGCGCGTCGGCAGGTTGGCCTTGATCACGCCGGTAATGACGTCGACCGACGGACGCTGCGTGGCCATGATCAAGTGGATGCCCGCCGCACGGCTCTTCTGCGAAAGGCGCTGGATCAGGACTTCGATTTCCTTGCCGACGGTAACCATGAGATCGGCCAGTTCGTCGACGATGACGACGATCTGCGGCAGGACCTGGTAATCGAGCTGCTGTTCCTCGAACAGTTCCTCGCCGGTATCGGGATCGAAGCCGACCTGGATGCGCCGGCCCAGAGGCTTGCCCTTGCTGGCAGCGGCGCGGACCTTCTCGTTGAAGCCGGAGATGTTGCGCACGCTGACCGAGGACATCATGCGGTAGCGCCGCTCCATTTCCTCGACCGCCCACTTGAGCGCACGCACGGCCTTGGCAGGCTCGGTCACCACGGGCGAGAGGAGGTGCGGGATATCGTCGTAGGACTTGAGTTCGAGCACCTTGGGATCGACGAGGATGAGGCGGCACTGCTGCGGCGTGAGGCGGTAGAGCAGCGAGAGCAGGATGCAGTTGAGGCCGACCGACTTGCCCGAGCCGGTGGTGCCCGCGACCAGCAGATGCGGCATCGTGGCGAGGTCTGCCACGATGGGTTCGCCGGCGATGTCCTTGCCGAGGATGATCGGCAGCATGCCCTTGGAATTGACGAACTTGTCGCAGGAGACGAGCTCGCGGAACGAGACCATGTCGCGCACCGCGTTGGGCAGCTCGATGCCCATGACGGTGCGGCCGGGGATCGAGGAGACGCGCGCGGAAATCGCGCTCATGTTGCGGGCGATGTCGTCCGAAAGACCGATGACGCGGCTGGCCTTGATGCCGGGGGCAGGTTCCAGCTCGTACATCGTGACGACCGGACCGGTGCGCACAGCGGTGATCTCGCCCTTCACGTTGAAATCGTCGAGCACGTTCTCAAGCAGGCGCGCGTTGCGTTCGAGCGCAAGCTTGTCGATCTTCGGCCCCGAGGCGACCGGCAGCGGCTCTAGGATATCGAGCCCCGGGAGCGCGAACTGCGACTGGTCGAACAGATCGCCCTGCCGCGCCTTGCCGGGGACCTGCGCAGGCGCGGGCGGGCGCGAGGGGTCCGTGATTTCGGTCGGGCGGCGCGGCTTGGAGGGAGCGTCGGCGGCGACGACCGTGCTGTCCTCGACGGGCTCGCTCCGCGGCTTGGACGGGCGTTTGGGGAGCAACGTGGCGACACCGGCGGCGGCTTCGACAACGGGGCGATTGCCGCGGCGCAGGAAGGCCGGGATGCGCGGAAGGCGGTGCCAATCGAACATGAAGACCTTGGCGGTCACGACCAGGCCGGCAATCGCGGTGACAAAGGCCACAACACCAACGATCCACGGTTCGGCAGGCGGGACGAGATGCGCCACGCCGCGCACGAGCGCTGCGCCAAGCAGGCCCCCGAGACCGCCCGCACCCGCCGGCAATGTGCCGCCCGGCCCCGTGAACACCAGCGCAAGCGCCGTGCCGACCAGCGCCATGGCAAGCGTGAGCAGCAGAGCGAGGCGCCACCACGCGGGCAGCGGCGCGAAGCCTTCGTCTTCCTCGTCCATGTCGATCAGATCGCCGGCGGCATCCCACAGGCGCCGCGCGAAAACATAGAGCAGCGGCAGGAGCAGCACGCCGGGCAGGCCGAAAAACAGCAGCACGCGCTCCGCCGCCCAGGCGCCAGGCAGGCCCATCCAGTTTTCGACCGGGCTGCCTGAGGCGGTGCTGCCCGAAGGGTCGGTCTGGGTATAGGTGGCGAGTGCGAGGCCCAGCGCGATCATCGCCGCGAACAACAGCGCCGCCCCGATCAGCTCCGCACTGCGGCGAAAGCTGCGCCTCAGGATGGCGCGCCAGTCGGCGCCCTTGGCGGCGCGCCCTCCGGCGGGCGAAACGAGTGCGCGAGATGCCATGAAACCTGTCCCTTCTTGCCGCCATCATGCGCCCGAAGAGGGCATGGCGTCAAGAATCCATGGGCGAAAAACCCAAGGAATCCCGGCGAGTCGCGGCATTCTGCGGGTTCTACGCAAGGCCGTCGATGGCTGCCCAGCCCCACACCGGCAGACGCGCAGCGCGGCGTTTCGTCATGCCGCCAAGCGCAATCACAGGCAGCGGGGAACGGCGCGCAAGGTGTAGGAAGCGCACGGTCCCCAGCGCTGGCGCGCCGGGGTGCGAACGGGTGGGGAAGACGGGCGAGAGGAGAATGGCATTCGCCCGGGCGCGGACGGCAGCGCCAATCTCGGCCAGCGAGTGCGCGGTGGCGAAACGCAGGCCGGCGGTGTGGCCGAGGCTTTGCGGCGCTCCGTAGTGACCGTCAGCGCGCTGCCCGCGTACTTCGCCTGCGGTGATGATCATCACGTCGCGCTGCCTGCAGAGGCGGCTGAGAGTTTCGAACCGCCTGCGCCGCTCGGCAGGCGGCAGGTGGTAGTGCCGAAACACCAGCGCGCTACCGCGCGGCAGACGGGCAATTGCGGATTCGAGCCGGTGATCGTTGCGTGCGTCGGTGAGCAGGAGAGTCCGTGGGACAGGATGACACCGGCGCATGCCCCGCCTATAGCACCGCGCCATGACCGATCCAGAGGCCGCTTCGGCCACCCTGAGCCCGCTCGCCGCGATCCGCGAGCGCATCGCCCGCACCGCCGCCATCGCCCGCCGCAAGGCCGCGGACGTGACACTCGTCGCGGTTTCCAAGACCCATCCGGCGGAGGCGATCCTGCCGCTGATTCATGAGGGCCAGCGCGTGTTCGGCGAGAACCGCGTGCAAGAGGCGGACTCGAAGTGGCCTGCGCTCCAGGAAGCCTATGCCGATGTTGAGCTGCACCTCGTCGGCCAACTCCAGTCGAACAAGGCCGAAGATGCGGTGCGGCGCTTCGATTGCATCCATTCGCTCGACCGGCCATCGTTGGTCACTGCCCTGGCCCGCGCGATGGACAGGACGGGACGCCGCGTGCCGCTTTTCGTGCAGGTGAACATTGGCGACGAGGCTCAGAAGGGCGGCTGCGCGGTGGCGGACCTGCCGGCACTGCTCTCCGAGGCACGCGTGGCGGACCTGCCGGTCATCGGCCTGATGTGTGTGCCGCCCGCCGGGATCGAAGCCGCGCCGTTCTTCGCGCTCATGGCCAAGCTGGCGGACGATCACGGTCTGCCTTCGCGCTCGATGGGCATGAGCGACGATTTCGAGACCGCGGTGATGCTGGGCGCGACCCACATTCGCGTGGGGTCGGCACTGTTCGGTCCGCGCGGCTGAGCTATAATCAGCTTTGGTGCTTGGCGAGTTCGTCGCCGCTCAGCGTCACCATGTGCAGCAGGTTGGTCGAGCCCGGTGTGCCGAAGGGGACACCCGCGAGCGTGATCAGCCGTGAGCCGGCGGTGCCGAACGCGTGGCGCAGCGCCATGCGCTTGCCCTTGGCGATCATTTCCTCGAAGCTGCCGATGTCCTTGGTCGCGACGGCATGCGCGCCCCACAGCAGGCCCAGCTTGCGCGCGGTCATCGTCGAGGGCGTGAGCACCAGCATGGGCACACCGGGCCGTTCACGCGCGACGCGGCGGGCGGTCGAGCCTGAACCGGTGAACACAATGATGCCCGCGATAGGGAGCGCCTTGGCGATGCTGGCGCAGGCTTCGGCCAGCGCGTCGGCGGTCGTCGGATCGGGGCGGGTTTCGATGAAGTGGACGCGCGCGGCGTAGCCGGGATCGTTCTCGACCTCGCTGGCGATGCGGTCCATGATCGTCACGGCCTCTTCGGGCCAGGCGCCCGCAGCGGTCTCGGCTGAGAGCATGACCGCATCGGCACCGTCATAGACTGCGTTGGCGACGTCGGAGACTTCGGCGCGGGTCGGCGTCGGGGCCTCGATCATCGATTCGAGCATCTGCGTGGCGACGACGACCGGCTTGCCCTCGCGCCGCGCCTTCTCGACGATGCGCTTCTGCAGCGGGGGGACCTGCTCGGGATTGAGTTCGACGCCGAGATCGCCGCGCGCGACCATCAGGCCGTCCGCGAGTTCGAGAATCTCGTCGAGCCGCGAAATCGCCGCCGGCTTCTCGATCTTGGCCATCAATGCGCCATAGCCACCCATGAGGCGGCGCGCTTCGGCGACGTCTTCGGGGCGCTGCACGAAGGAGAGCGCGATCCAGTCCGCCCCGTGGCTGACCGCGAAAGCAAGGTCGCGGCGGTCCTTGTCGGTCATTGCCGGGACCGGGATCACCGCGTCGGGTACATTGACACCCTTGCGATCGGAAATGACGCCGCCGACTTCGGCCGAGCACAGGATTTCGTTATCGTCGGCACGGATTACGCGCAGGCGCAGCTTGCCGTCATCGATTAGGAGCCGCTGGCCGGGCTTCAGTATGCCGAACAGCTCGGGGTGCGGGAGCTGGACGCGCGTCTCGTCACCCGGCTCCGGATTGCGATCAAGCGTGAAGTGACCCGAATGGCGGATGACCGCGCGGCCGTCCTTGAACTTGCCGACGCGCAGCTTCGGGCCCTGCAGATCGCACAGGATGGTGATCGGCCGGTTGACCTTGCGCTCCAGCGCGCGGATCGCCGCGATCGTCTCGGCATGGACGGCATGTTCGCCGTGGCTCATGTTGACGCGGAAGGCATCGGCACCGGCGCGGAACAGCTTCTCGAGCATTTCCGGAGACCGGCTGGCGGGTCCGACGGTGGCGAGGATCTTCACCTTGCGGCCACGGGGATCCAGTTTTGCCACGTCCATCACCTCGAATTGAATGCGCCCGCCCTATGGCCTAACTACCTTGAAAACCCAAGGACGAACCCAATGGATACGAATGCAGAAACCTCATCGCCCGATGCTCTCGACGCACTGCCGGATGCCGTGGCGGCGGCCGCGTTCCGCCGCCTTGTCAGGCACTTGCGCCACCGGCACGACGCGCAGAACATCGATCTGATGGGCCTTGCCGGCTTCTGCCGCAATTGCCTGGCGGACTGGATCAACGATGCCGGGGCGGGGCTCGACAAGGCTGCGGCGCGCGAGGTGATCCATGGGCTTCCCGCCGACGAGTGGAAGACGCGCTACCAGACCGATGCGACGCCGGAGCAGCTTGCCCGCATGGCGGAGAGCATGAAGCGCAACGTGCCGGGGCACTGACCTTCGCGCGCAATGAAAAAGGGCGCCGGGATGACCCCGGCGCCCTTTTCTGTTTCCGGTTTCCCGAACGCCTTAGCGCTTCGAGAACTGGAAGCTCTTGCGGGCCTTGGCCTTGCCGTACTTCTTGCGTTCGACAACGCGCGGGTCGCGGGTGAGGAACCCGGCCGCCTTCACCGCGCCGCGCAGCGCAGGCTCGAACTTCGAAAGCGCCTGCGAGATGCCGTGCTTCACCGCACCGGCCTGGCCCGAGAGACCGCCGCCCTTGACGGTGGCGACGACGTCGTACTGACCCGAGCGGTCAGCGACTTCGAACGGCTGGTTGATGACGAGACGCAGCGTCGGGCGCGCGAAGTAGACTTCCTGATCGCGGCCGTTGACGGTGATCTTGCCCGAGCCGGGCTTGATCCACACGCGGGCGACAGCGTCCTTGCGGCGGCCGGTGGCGTAGGAACGGCCCTGCGCATCGACTTCACGCTCGCGCAGCGGCGCGGCAGGAGCCGAGGGAGCGCGGGGCGCTTCGGGAGCGGCCGGAGCGGCAGCGGCGGCAGCCGAGGTCAGATCCTTGAGATCCGCGAGGCTGGAGACGGTATCGGTGTCGGACATGGCTTACGCACCCACCTTGTTCTTGCGGTTCATCGCCGCGACGTCGAGCGGCTGGGGCTGGGTCCCGGCATGGGGATGCTCAGCGCCGGCATAGAGATGCAGCGCGCGCATCTGCGCACGGCCGAGGGGGCCGCGCGGGATCATGCGCTCGACGGCCTTCTCGAGCACGCGCTCGGGGAAGCGACCACCGAGAACCTT
>Ga0310345_10000681_pt1 | contig 45592 bp, 40 predicted proteins | sample HC15DNA20500_MG_FD_204667 | JGI IMG/M metagenome (GOLD analysis project Ga0310345, IMG submission 204667) | Marine microbial communities from station ALOHA, North Pacific Subtropical Gyre - HC15-DNA-20-500_MG | ecosystem: Environmental > Aquatic > Marine > Oceanic | place: Pacific Ocean: North... | reverse complement strand
GGTCCCAAAGACGCCGCCTAAGCCAACGGCCAGACCGCTCCGGCGGTCTGGCTTTTTCTCGTTCCGGTGAACGACGGCGGTTCGGGTCTGAGGCCCATGTCCGAAGTATGCGGTATATTTCGGACGCGGACGCAGAGGCGGATAGTCAGACGGGATATATCGCAGTTGCGGCTTCGATCTTTCTGCTCTGTGAGAGGGCGCATCGTGTGAACCCGCGTCGGAACCGAAGGTCCGCAGGGAGAGCTGGCAGCTCGCTGAGCAAGGCAAGCGCACCCATTCTCTCATTCGAGCAACCCGCGTCTGGGTCGTGTTGGCGAAGTTCCCTGGGGCGGCGAACTCGCCCTGCGCCGCAGGCAACGAAATCGCAAATCAACGTCATGCATCCCGGGGCAATGTCTCACGCCAGTGTCACCGGCGCGCGCCTTTCCGTCGACCTGTTGGCCTTTCAGATCGCTAGCCCGGGGTCGAGCGGTCGGCAACGCCGGGGGCAGGTTTCTGGACGGCTGGCGCCTTGAGCGCTGCCGAGGCATCGCCCACAACAATCCTGCCCCCGGCGTGCTCCATTTCATTCCGCCCCGTGCCGGGTGTCGCCCGCTCTCATGCCCCCGGTCTTTTCCACGATCCGTCCAACGACGATCAACGGAAAGGATCACACCATGACACTCGAACAATCCATCGACCTCGCCGAATTGCAAGCCGACATGGCCTTCGATGCTTACCTCGCCGCCTTCGATGAAGACGCCCATCCAGAGACCCTCGACAGCCTCGAGACCGAGGCGCTGATCGCCCGCAGCCGCTACGACGATCTGCGCAATCAGGGACTGGGTCACTGACCCAGACACCCCTGCGGGTCTTCGGATCCGCAGGGGTCTGACGCCGTCTCTCAGAAGCTTTGTGACGCCCTAACCGGGCGTGACCCACGCCATCTCGCGCGGGCAGATTTCGTCCTCCTGGCGCCCGATCCGTGACCGGATCGGGCGTTCGGTTTGCGTGTCGCCGCGTGCTCTTCGGGCGCAAGTTTCGGAAGCTTTTTCGCCCTGGTTGTCCTGCATCGATGAGGGCGGGACCCGTTCCATGTCGTGCGGCGACGCGGGGTCTTGATGGTGTCCAATGTCAGCAAAAATACACCACATGCAAAACGTAATATTGCGCAATGTGAAGTATTGAAGTATAAGCGAAGGAGAGAAGGAAGACGTTGGCAGGATATGTCCAATGTTTGCACATTTTGTCCGAGGGGTCTGACCCGTGCCGAGGCCAGCGAAAAACCTGAAGCTTGAAGAACGCATCGAAGTCGCGCGGCGCTTTGCGGCGGGCGAAAGCGCGAAGGACCTGGCGGCGGCATTTGGCATCTCCCCGCGCCATGTGAACCGGCTCGCGAAAGAGGAGGCGGGCGAGGGGATCGCGGTGCGCGATCCGAGCGAGACAGTGGCGTTCCGGGCTAGTCAGTCTGAGCTTGCAGCCTTCGATGCTGAGTGGCGCGCACGGGGTTTTGCCAACCGCTCGCAGGCGCTCAATGCGGTGCTGCGCGGGCGGTGCGGATTCCTCGATGTGCCGCGTGATCTGGTCTCGGAATTCTGCGCCGCTTGGCGTCAGGCGAAGGACGTGAGCGACGCTGGTTTGGTGCTCGCCAAGGCGGTCCATCGTGGTCGGCTGGAGGTCTCGGAGGCGGATCGCGCGGTGCTGATCGACCTGCTCGATCTGGCGCAGTCGATGAGCCGTGAGATGGGCCGGATGAAGGATGCGGCGCAGGTGCTGCGTCAACAGGAGTGGCCGCAAAAGGAAGAAGGGCATGGGGCGGAGAGCGAAGTTCTGGAGGACGGTCCGAGCGTGATCGGGAGCGGTTTGAGGCTGGTGCGCAATGGCTGATCCCCTCGCCCTCTACGCCTCGGTCATGGGGCGGCTCTGGGAGGATGAGCGCATCCGGGGCCAGGCCGCGGCACGGATCGACGCGCGGCTGGCAGGGCGTCGCCAGGGTCGCAGTTTCGCGCGCGTCGGATCCATGTCGGCGCGCAACGCGCTGAAGGCGGCCTCGGGCCAGAGCCGCGCGGCGGTGTTCAAACGGATCCGGGCGGGAGGCTGCAAGACGCGTGCTTCGCTCGGGGCACAGATTTCCTACATCAACGACAAGGCGGTCTACACCTATTCGACGATGACCAACGCGCTGACCGATGCTGCGGTGCTTTCTGAGGATCAGAAAGTGGACATCATCGAGGACTGGGCCGGGACCTGGCGCGGCTCGACCAAGCTCGGGTTCACCTCACACATGCTGCTCTCCTTCCCGACCGATATTACGGCAACCCAAGTCCGCGACATCGCCATGGACTGGACGGAGCATTTCTTCGAGAGCGGCGAATACGGCGACCAATGGGACTATGTTCTCGCGGTCCATGACGACCGCGCGCACAAGCACGCGCACATCATCCTGAACAACCGTGGCGTCGAAAACGGCACATGGTTTTCCTGTTGGGCCGAGGGCGTGATGTCGCCGCAGCTCATGCGCGAGAAGCAGGCCGAGATCGCGGAACGCTACGGCGTGATGCTTGACGCGACCACCCGGCTCGAGCGCGGCATCTTCGAGAAGCCTGCAGGGATCGAGGAGATCTACCGCGCCAAGGAAGAGGCCCGCCTGCCGCGCGAGATCGTCATGACGGCACAGGAATCCGCCATCGCGCAGGCGCAGGTGGTGGGCTTCGCCAAGGACTACAAGAACCTCGCCGACCTGCTGGACCGGATGGACCAGCGCCACATGGCGCGCGCCGTACGCGGCATGGCGGACGGGCTTGGCTCGGGCACGCCGTGGAACTTCACCGAAGGAGAGATAGACATGAAGGACATCAAGACCGTCGGTGATGCGATCGACTATTCCGAGCGCACGATCGAGGCGCTGCGGCTCAAGGCCGAGGAACTGGACCCGGCCGAGCGCGCCGCCTTCGAGGCCAAGGCCGCGCCGATCATCGCGGACCTCTCGCAGATGGTGCCGGACCCGGAGCTACGTGCGCGCTTCGGCAGGCAGCTCGAAGAGCCCTATCCGCCGGGGGCGGGCAGCGAGGTGCTGATCGCCGCTCTGCAGTCGGGCAATGACGACGGGCTGCGTGAGGTGCTCGACCGCGCCGAGCAGGTGGGCATGGACAGCGAGGAGCTGGTGGCGCGCATCACGGCGGGTGGCACGCGGAACTACGGCATGGCGCAGGATTGGGTCGAGCGAGACATGAACGCGGTGCTGGCGAAGGATGGTCTCAGCGTCGAGACCGCAAGTGACGACCAGCTCGATGCCGCGCTCGAGAAGATCGATGGCGTGATGGATGCGCTGATGGAACGGGCGAAGGAGATGGGCGTGGAGATCGGCCGGACCCTCGCGGACGAGGAGGAGGCGACGCTGCCCCTCATCGACGAGGACGACCGGGTGCCCAATCCCTACCTGCAGGACCTCGCCGACATGCTGCGCGATGGCAAGCTTACCGAGGAACAGGAAGAGACGGTCGAGCGGACCCTGCAATCCGAGCTCTTCAAGGAATTGGGGGGGGAGGGCTTGGCCGAGCTTCGCCGCGGCAACTACGAGGTGCTGGATGCGGCCCTGCCGAGCAAGCTCGATCAAATCACCGTCACGCAGGAGTTCCTGGAGATGACCTTCGAGGAAACGGGTGATCAGGTCTTCACGGACCGCGCCGCCGGGTTGCAGCAGGACAAGGCGACCGAGGTGGCGCGACTGCGCGGTCAGCAAGAGGCGCAGGAGTTGGGCCGCGACCGCGGTCTCGATGACGAGATGGAATTCTGAGGGGGAGATGACCACCATGACTAAGACACTTCCTCTCTGGGCCGCGCTCCTCTTCGGAGTGATCTGCGGCGCCGTCATCGGCACCATCATAGCCGCCTTCTACCTGACGCTGGCCCTGAAAACCGGCTTTGGCAGCTTCGACATGCTGGCTCTCTGGAAGGCCAGCGCCAGCACCCGCGCGGCGCACCCAGAGGCCTTCAAGGTGGGCTTCGGAGCCGTCGGCTTTGCAGCCATCGGCCTCGGTGCCTTGGCGCTGGCCTGGACCTGGAAGAAGGAGCGGGACGATTACGGATCGGCCCATTGGCAGACCAAGGCGGAGTTGAAGAAGAACGACATGCTGCAGTCACCGGGCAAGGGTTTCGTCTGCGGCAAACTCGGCGCGCCGACCTCGAAGGCGGAGTTCATCTCCTCGACCACCATCCCGCATGTGATGATGGTGGCCCCGACCCGCGCCGGTAAGGGTGTGGGTTTCGTGATCCCGAACCTTCTGAGCTTCGCGGGTTCGGTCGTGGTGCTCGACGTGAAGGGTGAGAACTTCGAGAAGACAGCCCGGCTGCGGGCGCTCAACGGCGACGAGGTCTATCGCTTCAGCCCCTTCGATTGGGCCAATGCCTCGCATCGCTACAACCCGCTCGCCCGGATCGCCAAGGCCCCGACATTCGCGCAGCGGTTCACCGAAGTGTCGATCCTCGCCGACCTCTTCCTCGACAAGGACAACAAGACCCTCGACACCTTCTCCGAGGCTGGCAAGTCGATTTTTGTCGCGGCCTGTCTGCTGGCGATCCAGCGCGGCACCCCGAACCTTGGCGAGGTGAACAAGATCGTCGCCGGCGGCGATTACAAGAACGCGCAATACAAGACCTATGCCGATGAGGCCGAGGAAGACATTTTGCGCGAGCTCTGGACCAATGCGGCCTCAGCCTCGTCGCGGCTGCTGACCTCGAACATTCAGGCGCTGATGACCGCCGGCCTCAAGCAATGGGACAACCCGGCGGTCCGCTCAGCCACCGAGGCGAGTGATTTTGATTTCTCGACCTTCCGCAAGACCCCACAATCGCTCTACATCGCCGTGTCCGAAGATCACATCGCGACGCTGGCCCCGCTCCTGCGCCTGATGTTCGCCGATCTCATCGCCTCGATCCGCCTGAACGAACCGGGCACGGACGAGCCCTGGCCCGTGATGATGATGATCGACGAATTCCAGCAGATGGGGGCCATGCCTTATCTCGAACGCGCGATCCACTCGCTGGCGAGCTATGGCGGCCGCGTTGCGATGATCGCGCAATCGCTTGCCTCGCTTGACCGGATCTACGGGCCGGAGGGCCGCGAGAGCCTCGAGAACGGGGCAGGGCTCAAGCTCTATATCACGCCGCGTGACCAGCGCACCGTGAAGGAGGTTTCTGCTGCGGTCGGCAGCACGACCCGCGAGGCGGTCACCCGGATGTATGGCCGCAACAAGGGCTTCCTTGGCGCGACCTCGACCTCGGCGCGGCTGGAAGAACGGCCGCTGCTTTCCGAGACGGAAGCCCGTCTGATGGACCCGGATGAGGTTATCATCCTCGCCTCGCCGCAGCATCCGATCAAGGCGAGCCGGATCAAGTATTACGACGATCCGTTCTTCAAGGAGATGCTGGCCCGACAGGAGGGTAAGCCCTTTCCCTTTCCGCCGAGCGTGCAGGGCGTAGGGCCTTGGGGTGGCGTGGATAGTGACGAGGCCGGCGCAGACGAGCAGGCGAAACCAGCCGAACGCACGCCGGTCCGGGATCGTTCACAGCGCCGCGAAGCGCGTGCGATGAGCGTGATGGCGATGGAGGCCGGGCGCGGGCAGCCTGAGCCGGAGACGCTCGAACGGGACGCGGTTGTGCCGAAGGAATGGGAGGCGGCGCTCGACCGGCAGGAGGATTTTATCGAGGAGTTGTTGGGTGGGTGAGGTTTCGTCTAGTGTTCTGGCCCGACGCAATCGGGCACCCCTGATCTGTCTCAAAGAAATGGTGCACTTCGTATGGTTGTGGAGTAGGTCTAGCGTTGACATCACATCTCTCATCTATATCGTGTAGAGATTAAGCGATTGGCTGTTTGAGGACATCGCCAACGACCCACCAAAGCACATAGAAAAGAGCCTGATCGTCGTGGCGCAGTTAAAGTTTATTGACCTTTTTGCGGGCCTTGGCGGATTTCATCAGGCGTTGAGTGCGTCGGGCGCTGAGTGCGTCTTCGCCTCGGAGATCAACGCTGATCTGGCCTCATTGTATGAGAAGAACTACGGCACAAAGCCCCACGGCGATATCCGCAGCGTCGATATTCCTTCGATCCCAGATCATGATGTCCTGTGCGCAGGCTTTCCCTGCCAGCCGTTCTCCAAGGCTGGCGAGCAGAAAGGCCTGCAATGTCCCCAATGGGGCGACCTCATCGATTACGTGATCGACATTTTGCGTGTGAAGGAACCGCGCTTCTTCATCATCGAAAATGTGCCAAACCTTGTCCGCCATGACGGCGGCAGGACGTGGCAGAATATCTGCACCCGGCTGCGCGCGCTCGACTATGACGTCGATTTTGCGCGCTTGTCCCCACATATGTTTGGGGTGCCGCAAAAGCGCGAACGCGCCTTCATCATAGGCGACCGCGAAGGGCTCGGCGGCTTTTCCTGGCCGGTGCCAGAAGACGCGGCGCAGCTTTCCATTTCGTCCGTCTTGGACGATAATCCCGAGGATGCTCTGCACCTAAGCCCAAACCATGTCCATTACCTGTCAATTTGGCAGGAATTCGTGGCGGCGTTCCCGAAAAATATGGAACTGCCGTCATTCCCGATTTGGGCGATGGAATTTGGCGCGGATTATCCCCTTGATGGCCTCACCCCGTATGAGCGCGGATATCGTCGGCTTGGCCGGTATAAGGGCGCATTCGGGCAGTCCTTGAAGGGGCTATCGCCCGAAGAGACTGAAGCTGCGCTTCCAGGCTATGCCCGCACCAAGCTTGAGCGCTTTCCGGAATGGAAGATCGATTTCATCGAAAAGAACCGCGCCTTCTACGCCGAGCACAGATCAATCATCGATCCTTGGATTGATCAGATAAAATCCTTCCCGCCCAGTTTTCAAAAGCTCGAATGGAACATCAAAGGTGGGGTGCGAGACATCTGGCAACATATAATTCAATTTCGGGCCAGCGGTATTCGGATCAAGAAGGCCGATACAGCTCCCGCACTGATTTCCATGACAACGAGCCAAGTTCCCATCGTAAGCTGGGAGCGGCGGTATATGACGCCGCGCGAATGCAGCCGCCTGCAAAGCCTCGAGCTCAACCATTTGCCAAGCACCAAGAACGGTGCCTACAAAGCCTTTGGCAACGCCGTAAATGTTGAAGTTGTGAAGCGCATCTTCGCCGCCCTTGTCACTAGAGAAGATGCAGCGGAGTCCGCACAGCGGGCCGTTGCCGCAGAGTAACATGAGCCGCCTAAACACGGTCAATATCCGGCCCGGCGTAAACGTCCTTTCTGTGTTGCCGCACCTTAACTACAAGGCGTGGTACGCCTTGGCTGAGTTCGTTGATAACTCGATCCAGAGCAGTATCTCGCGCCGCAAGGACTTGGAAGCCATCTCGGGCGGTTCCTACGTTTTGCGGGTCGATATCACCTTCGATGCGGACGACGGCCGGATCGTGGTTCTCGACAACGCGGCCGGGATTGCCTCATCCGACTATCAGCGCGCCTTCCGACCTGCCGAAATCCCGCCCGATGCAACGGGCCTGTCCGAGTTCGGCATGGGCATGAAGAGCGCGGCATGCTGGTTCGCGCCGAAATGGAGCGTCCGTTCAAGCGCGCTCGGCGAAAGAGACGAGCGCACCGTTTTCTTCGACATCGACCGCATCGTCCATGACAGCATCGAAGAGTTGAATGTCGTCACCTCGGTTGCGTCGGAAGACAAGCACTACACAGAAATCCGGCTGGAAGACATTCGCCGTTTTCCTAAGGGCCGGACCATCGGCAAGATCAAAGAGCATCTGGCCAGCATCTATCGAATATTCCTGCGCTCCGGCGCGCTGGAGCTCTTCGTTGACGGTGAGCGGCTGAGATATGACGAACCCAAGGTCTTGGTCACGCCATCTTACAAAGACCCCGATGGACCGCAGATCACTTGGAAGCGCGATATCGATATCGATCTCGGGCCAGGAAAATCAGCCACCGGCTTCGTTGCTATCCGGGAGAAGGCCGATACCCGACTTGCCGGTCTCGCGCTCTTCAGGCGCAACAGACTGGTCCTTGGCAGCGCTGATGAAACCTACCGGCCAGCCGACATCTTCAAGCGGCCAAACAGCTATGAATCACAGCGCATCTTCGGCGAAATCCACCTGAAGGGCTTCAGTGTCTCGCACACCAAGGACGGTGTTCAGTGGGGCGAGCATGAAGACGAGTTTCTTCGCAAGCTCTACAAAATCTTGAACGCCGAAGACCTGCCGATCATCAAGCAGACGCAAAAATACAGGGCCTTGGAGGACGCTCGCAACGCGCGCAAGGTCGCCCGCAGTGCCGCGCCCGCCGTGGCCAAGCAGTTCGATCACAGAGCCCTGGTTACATCGCAGCAGACGTTTCCGAGCGTTGTATCGCAGAGCTCCGAGCCTTCGCCGGACGAGAACCTTCCCGATGTTGGGGAGCAGCTTGACGCGGTTGCGGAAGGTGAGCGCGATGATTTTCAGTTTGAGTTTTTGTTCCGGGGGACGCCTTGGATCGTGAAGCTCGAATTGTCCTATGCCGACAAGGAAAGCGACTGGCTTTCCATCCAGAGTAGACCAGCCATCACAGACCCGGATCCGCGCGAAGTGCTAATCCGGGTGGCCATGCTCCATCCGTTCATGGCGCAGTTTCCCAATCTCGACTCGGAAGGCTTCGCTGCAGTGCTGAACATCGCTGCTACCATGGCGCTGTCAGAAGTCATCGCCACAGAGCTTGCCTCGCATCACCCCAAAGCAATCCGGCAATACACCAATGAAATCCTCAAGAACCTTGTGACGAGGACTGTCCCCGATGAGTGACGAAGGCATTATCCAAATTCACGATCGCCAGACTTCCGGCAAGTGGAACCCGGCGCAAGGTCCGGCTCTGACGCGCCTTCTTCAGTCAAACACATCACTTTCAGACACCGAGAAGACCCAGCTTGTGGCGGAAACCTTGTCGATCATGCGTCAATGCGCTGATCCAAAGAATCCCGGCGATCACAATACCGGTCTCATCATCGGCTATGTCCAAAGCGGCAAAACGCTTTCCTTCACAAGCTTGTCCGCGCTCGCGCACGACAACGACTATCAGATCGTCCTTCTTCTGGCCGGCACGACCAACAACTTGGTCGAGCAATCCTTCGAGCGTCTGAAGAAGGACTTGGAGGTCGAAAAGAACCGCAACTGGAAGCTGTTCTCGACCAGAGACAAAGGCTTCCAAGGTGCCGAGGTTGAGCGGGTCAAAAGCGAGCTTGCGAAATGGCGCAAGGGGAGCACGCGCTCGCGCACAGTGCTGATCGTCTCCATGAAGGAGCATCGCCATCTCGATCATCTGGCCACACTGCTCACCGGGGTCGATCTGACGAACGTGCCGACGCTCATCATTGATGACGAAGGCGACCAGGCGGGGATGAATACCAAGGCCCTGCAACAGGAAGAGAGCACGACCTACGCGCGCATCACGGCGCTGCGCCGTCTTTTCCCGCATCACAGCTATCTTCTCTACACTGCCACGCCGCAAGCGCCGCTTCTGATCAGCCGCATCGACACGCTCTCGCCTGACTTCGGTGCGGTGCTGACACCCGGAGACGCCTATGTCGGCGGCAAAGAGTTCTTTGTGGACGGGCCGGACAAGTACATCGAGCTCATCCCGCAAACCGATGTGCCGGACCGGGACGATCCGCCAGCGAGCCCGCCTGCCAGCATGCTAGAGGCCCTGAAAGACTTCTTCGTTGGCGTAGCCATCGGCCTGCGCGAAGAAGACGACCAGGGCGGCGGCAATCGCTCCATGATGATCCACCCGGCCATCCCGAAGGCCGATCATCTCATGTTTGCGAGATGGGCGCGGAACACGCGCGATGAATGGGCGGCCATCTTGGACGACCCGGATCATCACGGCCATGACGACCTGCTGGCAGGTTTTCGAACTGCCTTCGAACGGTTGAGCGAGACCTATGCCGTCAATTATGGCTTTGATCAGATCGAGCCGCTGCTTTTCGACGCCGTGTCGGAAACCGCCATCGCCGAGCTCAACACACGGGAGAAGACTAAGATACCCTCCATTGATTGGAAGGGTGATTATAGTTGGATACTTGTCGGCGGGATCGGCCTGGACCGTGGCTTCACCGTTGAAGGCCTGACAGTCTCCTACATGCCGAGGTCCATCGGGATCGGCAACGCCGACAACATCCAGCAGCGCGCTCGCTTCTTCGGCTACAAGAAGCGCTATCTTGGCCTCTGCCGCATCTATCTGACGACAGAGAACATCGAAGCGTTCCAAGACTATGTTTCCCACGAGGAATCGGTCCGCTCATCGATCTCCAAACACATCAAAGATGGGGGCGGCCTGAAGGACTGGCGGCGCACCTGGTTCCTCAGCCAAAGGCTTCAGCCGACACGGCGCTCTGTCATCTTGCTCGACATGTACCAGTCGCGGGGGCGTGAAGGGTGGATTTACCCCGACTATCCCTATGAGGATACCGGCTTCGTTGCCGATAACCGGGAAGCGGTGAACCAGCTACTCGGCGCGTTCGACTTCTGGGAATACAAGCAGGACGGCTGGAACCAGCAGCAGACCATTCCGGCGTTCAGTGACGACATTCCGCTCAGCGAGATAATCCCCTTCATTGGGCAAATCCGCTACAAGAACCCCGGCGATAGCTTGCAGCACTCGGCCATCATGGTCGGCCTCGAAAAGCTGGCTAGCGAAGACCCTGAGATGCGGTGCAGCGTCTTTGCCTTCTCCGGCCCATGGTCCGGCGTGGAAGCGCGCCGCAGTCTCGATACCAAAGATCCGCCTAAGATCCGAAACCTCTTTCAGGGTAGCAACGCGCGTACCAATTATCCCGGCGCGCGCCAAATCCGGGCTGACGACACGATCACCTTCCAGATTCATCGCTACCACCTAGAAAATGCCGCCAAGAACCGCGTGCTTCTAGAAGACTTGCCCGTGCTTGCCGTGCACATCCCCGAGCGTTTGGCGGAGCGTGTTTGGGTGGAACGAGAGGACGATGCTGTTTGAGGCGTATCAGGAACTTGCCCGTCGTTTCCCGGATGCCTGCCAGCATCTCTTCGGGAGCAAGATCGATGGTGCCCACGGCCTCTGGCTTTCCTTGGATGCGCAAGGGCAGCCCTATTTGCTCTTCGAGATGGCCGAGGATGATGGCCAGCCTGATCTGAAGCTGAAGGCCGTCGAGGTTCGCTTTGCGTGCCCCTGCGATATCCAGCTTCAGGATGGAAGCGCTCTGTCCGGCACCTACACGTTAGTTTCCCTTGCGAATGAGGATCCCGACATCATCCGTGTCTTCCTTCGCCTCTTAGAAGAGGCGTTCCTGGCACCCGGGGCGGATCACTCCGCTGCGGCCGTCCGCGACCAAATCCTCGCGATTGCCGATTTATTCACGCGGTTGAACGACGAACTAAACGACGTCGTTGGGCTTTGGGGTGAGCTGCACATCATCCGCACAGCTCAAGATTTGAACGCAGCAGTTAGGGCGTGGTCGTCGTCTGCACATGCCCGGTACGACTTTGTGACGGAGCATTTTGCACTAGAGGTGAAGACGACTCTGAAGTCTTCCCGGCAGCATCGGTTCTCGCTTGAACAGCTTCGCCCTAATGCCGACATCCGGGTCTATATTGCATCCATCTTGCTGATTGAACTGCCTGGCGGTGAAATGGCATGCGAGTTGATTGATGAGATTTACGCTGCATTAGACGATCCTGTTGTCCGTGCTCAATTCTTTCGCCAGTGCCTCCGAAAAGGCGGAGCGGGCATTTATGGATCGGACACGCGCTTTGCGACCTATCCTGATGGTGAATCTGTAGCAATGTTCCACGCTGGAGATTTGCCAGTACCTGTTGTCGCCTTCGGGGATCCCATATCTGAAGTGCGCTTTAGTTTGGACCTTACAGGAATGAGTGCTTCGCCGGACGGCTCGATGTCATTATTTGGCTGAACTTCTCCAAGTTTATTTTCCAGGCAGATAAAACTCGGTAATCCCCCGCTTCCCGTCCGCCCGCCCGAGTTGGACGATCACATCGATGGATCTCTGGATGTATTCCCGCACCTCGGCGAAGGTCAGCGGTGTTCCGGCTTGCAGAACCATGATTGCCAGCCGGTCGATGGCGAGTGCTGCGGTTTCAGCATGGATGGTGGAAACCGACCCACCATGACCGGTGTTGATGGCTTCGAGATAGGTCAGGGCCTCGGCGCCGCGCAGCTCGCCGACGATGATCCGGTCGGGTCGCATACGGAGGGAGGCCTGCAGGAGGGCGTTGGCGCTGCGTTGCGACCCGGAACCGCGGTCGGCCAGGAGGGCGACGGTGTTCGGCTGGCCGGGGAAGAGCTCAAAAGCGTCTTCGATGGTGATCAGCCGTTCGTGTTCACTGACATGGGTCAGGAGGTGTCGGGCGAAGGTGGTCTTGCCGGTCGAGGTGCCGCCGCTGATCAGGACGTTGAGCCGGGCCTCGACCAGGGTCTGTAGGGCAGCTTCGAGGTTGTCTTCGGCGAGACTGGCGATGTTCTTCATCTTCTCGGCGCGGAGCGCATCGAGCGAGACAGCCTTGCCGAAGAGATAGGCGGGGGCATAATCTCGGACGCTTCCGGAGGCGAATAGGCGGATAGTGATCGAGGCACCGCGATCGATGGCGGGCGGGACGGCGACCTGGACCCGGAGCGGGCGGCCCGCATATTCCACCTTGCCGGACACGAGGGGGTTCTTTTCAGAGACGCGGGCCTTGGCGTCGCCGACAATGGTCTGGGCCATGTTGAGGGCGGTGGTCCGGTCCACGGTCTGACCTTCGTGGCGCATGGTGGCGTCGCCCGCGACCTCGATCCACACCTTGCCGTCCGGATTGATCGCGATCTCGACCACGTCGTCGCGCCGCAAGAGGTCGCGGAACGGATCGAGATAACGCTCAAGGTAGGAGGTTGGTGATGCCGCCTCGGTCAATAGATCACCACATCCCGGTCCACGAGCACGGTGACCGAGGCCCCCTGATCGACATAGATCGTGGGCGCGATCGAGACCTGGTCGGCGATGACCGATCCGACCGCATCCTGAAGATCGCTGCCGACATCGCCCAGAACGATGCTTGTGGTTTCATTGTTGGCACTCTCCGCTGCTATGGCTGGTGCTGCCCCGATTACGGAAATCAGCGCCGCGCCGCCGAAGCGCTCGGCGAACTTGGTGTCGACGAGACCGGTGAGGCCGGAGCGGCCAAGCTGGTCCCCGCCCACGGCGGCGATTTCCATCGAGGTGCCGTCCGGGGTCAGAACGCGGGTCCAGAGAATGAGGATGCGCTTCTGGTGCATGTCGATCCCGGAGCGGTATTGGCCAAAAAGGCGGGAACCCCGGGGGATCAGGATCCGGTCCCCGGAAAACGCCGGGACTGGCTCGGAGACGACCGCGACCACGGAGCCCGGCAGATCGCTGTTGATGGCGGTCTGGAGCGCTGCCTGAATGACCGAGCCTTGCGTCAGCGTGCGCTCGGGATGGGTGAGGCGGGCGGCCTCCTGCACCTCGAGCGGTCGCGCATTCTGCAGGAACTGCTCATTGCCCGAGAGGGCTGGCTCGCCAGTTCCGGCGGCAGCAGGATCGGCCACCGCCGCGCCACTTTGGCCACCACGTGGACCGTCGGCATAGACCACGGCGGGGGATTTAATCTGCGCGGTCAGAAGTTCCTCGGCGATCCGTTCGGCTTCGCGCTGGCGTTGTTCCTCTTCCTGCCGGCGGCGCTCTTCGAGAAGTCGCTGATCGGCGATCAGCCCTTCGCGGTCGAGCTCCGCCTCGAGTCCTTCGCGCTGCGCCCGCTCTGCATCAAGCATGGCCTGCAGCCCCTCGATACGGGACTCGGTCTGGCGCTGCAGGTTGGCAAGTTCGGTTTCCTTCTCCGCTATAAGTGCTTCCAAGGCCGCCTTCTGTTCGTCGAAGGCCTCACGCAGGTCGGCAACGGCGGACTGGATTTCGGAATTGCGAGCGGCCTGGCTGGCGGCAAGGGCCTCGCGGAGCTTGGCGATCTCGGCCAGCACCTCGGCGCTTGCCTCCGGGGCAGGGGCCGCGGGCACATCGAGCGCTTCCTCGACCGCGATCAGCGCATCGTTGACCCGTTGTTCGGTCTCGTCGGGTGGGAATTCCAGCCGCCCGCCAGTGCCGGGGCGGCGGTCCTGGAAGGTCTCGACATCGGAGGTCTCAAGAGCGCTGTCACTTGTCTGAAGGCCAGTGGCCAACAAATACGCTACCCCGGCCCCGCCGAGGGCGAGGGCGGCGGCGAGCGCGCCGACTCCGAGGCCGTTCCCCCGGCGTTTGGACTTGCCGCGCTGGCTGAACTGGTCGAGACGGTCCTGAAGGTCGGGAGGGGTTTGATCGGCCATGGTCAGTTGCTCACGTAGATGGCGCTCTCGTCGCGCCAGGCGCAGATCGCCTCGTCGCCGATGCGCAGCGTCCAGTAGGTGTTCACCCCGAGCACCCGGACCGTATTTCCTTGCTGGGTCCAGTTGACGGTGCGCTCACGGCCCTGGTCATCGGCCTTGAAGAGGGCGGGCTGGCGGGCGTTTTCCGGGAAGACGAAGTAGGTATAGCGCCCGTCGTCATAAATATGGCTGGGGCGGAAGTCGCCGTCGCCCGAGACGCGGTAGTTGTAGTTGCGCGGGGCCTCATAGCCCTTGGGCTGGGAGGCCGCCGGCGCACGGCGTTCCTCGTCGGGGTAACGGAAGCGCACCTCGAAGAACATGCCGGTGCGGTTCGGGATCGAGCCCTCGCGCAGGTGGAAGGAATAGGTGCGTCGGTTGGTGATCACCGTCATGTTGGTCGAGGCATTGGCCACATGCGGTTTGATCGTGAGCACATTGCCAAGCTCAGGGATCGGATCGACCTGAAAGCTTTCGGTGTCGCCGACGATTACTGCCTCGAAGCGTTCCCCCGCCCCAAAATGGATCGTGGTGGAATGCCTGAGATCCGTCTCGATCCGATAGACCTGGTTTTCGTTGTAGACGGCGGTGCGAATGCGGATGTCGAGCGGGCCACCTTGCGGCGTGGCCTCGGCGAGGGCGGCAACAGGAAGGGCAAGCGCCAGAAGGAGCGCGGGCAGGGATTTCATCTTGGTCAGTTCTCCAGGGTCTCGGCGTCGACGCGGTAGGAGGTCACCACGAAGCCCAAGGGGTTGGCCCAGACGTCCTGAAGGCGCTGGCGGGTCTCGGGTTGGAAGTCGTAGCCGACGGTGGCGACATAGGACCGGGTGACGGTGCGGGTGTCGCGCGGCCGGCGCAGTGTACGGGTGAAACGGACCTGGGCCACGCCGTGCTCGATCTGGTTCACCGACTTGATCACCACCTCAATCTTGGCGTCACGCCCATAGACGGTGATCGGGTAATCCTCGTTGGTGGAGGACCAGAGATCGCGCAGCGTGCGAGCGGCATCGCCGTCCGAGCGATCGAGCACCGAATTGATGCGTTGCTCGCCATCGGTCAGGTCATAGGTCTCTCGATCGTCGACATAGGCCACGAGATTGGCCTGGATGATGGCATCGCTTTCCGACAGCGTCAGCGCCTGGACGGCGGCGACCCGGTCCATCTCGCCGGTTTCCTTGTCGACCACGACCACGAAGGTCTCGGTCGATTTGAGCGGAAAGAGGCTTGCGCCTGCGACCATGCCGGCGACACCAACCAGTACGCCTGCCGCCGCAACAAACCAGGCAAAGCGCTCGCGCCGTCGCGGCCCGTAGATGAAATCCGCTTCAAAAGCGTCGCGGTCAGGCGCGGTGGAACTGGTCACAAGCTTCTTCAAAGTAGTGGTCTTTCACATCAGGGTTTGCGGAAGGCCTTGGCGGCGGAGAGAAGCGCGCCGGGGCTTTGCCGGATCATCTCGCCGGTCTTCACGACGCCCGTATTGGCCATCTGGTTCAGTTCATGGGGTGATTTGCCGGTGACGAGGCGCGAAGTGGTGCCCGTGCCGTATTCCCGCGTGTTCACGAAGCCCTGGCGCGCGAGGCCGGTCAGCCCCACGGCATTCGAGGCAATGCCGACGACACCGGTCATGTTGGAGGCGATATAGGGGACCGAGGCCATGATCCCGGCACTGAGAATGAGGATCACGAGAAAGGGCAAGATCAGGCTGACCGTCTCGACATCGCCCGGATCTGCGGAGGCGTCCCCGATGGCCTCGGCGATGGCAACGATGATGCCCGCGGCCCCGGCTGCGGCGACCGGCATGAGCGCATAACCGATGGTGGCGCGGGTCCAGGCCTCGAAGAGGGATTGGGTTGGTTTGAAGAGCGAGGTCACGATCATGAAGGGGGCGATGACGATCATCAGTGCGAAAACGATGCGAGCGAAGGCGATGATCCCGGCGGTGACGGCCGCGAAGACGGCGGAAAGAACAAAGAAGATCGCGCCCAGGACCGCGCCGAAGACCCAGCCCGCGCGGTCGCCGATCGTATCGCCATAGGCGGTGATGCGGGCGACCATATTGTCGAGGCTCTCATAGACCCCGGCCTCGTCGCCCGAGCCGGTGAGCGCCAGGATCGAGGCGCCGACGGAGTCGGGGACATCGGTGACCACGCCATAGATGACGCTGAAATTGTCCCAGCTCTGCGCGAATATCCCGACCAGCGCCACCTTGATGCCGAAGGCAAAGCCGGTGCCGAAGGGCAGGGGGCGGAGTTGCATCACCGCGTTGATCCCCAGGAGGACGAGGAGGAGGGTCGCACCTGCCGAGATGACATTACCGACCGAGGCCGCCGAGGAGACGAAGCCGTCCTGCGCCACGGTGTTCACCGCGGCGTCGACCTGGCCAAGGATGTCGCGAATGACCCCCATTTACTCCGCACATCCTGCGGCAACTTGGGCTTCCAGCGCATCGGCCTTGGCATAGAGTTCGAGCACCTTGAACGGCAGGCGCGGGTTGTCCGAGGTCTGGAACCGGGGCAGGGGGGTGAGTGCCTGATCCCAGGTGAACTGGTCCAGCAGGCAGGTGCATGTTTCCGAGGCGAGGGCTTTTTCGGCAATCAGGATGCGCAGGATGGCGCGGTAGCCATTGCGCAGATAGGCCGTTTCGGCCAGATCGGCGGGCGGTTTGGGGACGCGGCAGGCGTCATTTTCGTCCCGCGCGATGGCCATCGAGCTGAAGGGCGTGTCACCGGAGGGATTTGTGCTCGGGGTCTGGGCCAGCGCGGCACAGGTCAGGGCACTCACGACGAGCGCGGCGAGACAAAGAGACCGAATTGGTGCCAAGCTGTGGGTCATGGATTGCCTCATGGATCCACCGCCATGGAACGGAACTTGCGCTCGTCCGCGAGGGTCGCGGCATCGACGACGCCGAGCTGGCCGGCACTGACGCCTTGCGCCGCTTCCAGCCGCCAGATCTGGGTCAGGATGATGCCAAGCTCGGCGGTGACGCGGGTGTTGAGATCGACGGCGGCTTTGAGGCCGTCCTGATCGTCGATGAGCCCGACCATGGTCTCGAGCCGCTCAAGGCTTTGGCCCGCCTCTTCGTGGCTTTCCTGTGCGGCGACGGACAGCATGGCACTGGCGCCGGCCGAGGTAGCGATGCGGTTGTCGGCAGGCTGGTCGGAGCTTGAGAGCGTGCTCAGGCGTTCCGAGGTGAAGCCGCTGCCCGACAGCACCCGCTCGACCGAGGCTGTGAGTTCCGCACCCGGATTGAAGCCGCTCAGGAAATCGCCGCTGGCCAGTGATTGCGCGGTGTTGAGGGGCGCCACGAGCTTGCCACGCAGAGCGCGGAATTCTTCGACCGTGGCGAAAAGTTCGCCGAGCCCGCTGCCCTCGATGAGCGAGGTCAGTTGCCCCTCGAGGTTCGTGAGCTGCGACAGCTGGGTTTCCAGTTCCAGCCGCATGGTGGCGAGCTGCTGCATCTGGACGTTCAGGTCCTCGGCCATGTGTTCGAGCTGCGCCACGAGTTGGCCAAGCTGCGAGCCGTCGAAAGTCGGCACACCTTGGGCCGTGGCGGGCGAGGCGAGCCCGAGTGTGGTGGCCGCAGCCACGGTCAGGAGAAGCTGTCTCATTCGGGAACTCCCATCTGCATGAAGTCGCGCTCGGCCAGGCGCTCGGCGACGAGGTGCTGCGCGTAAGCCGCCTCGCGTTGCTGGTTTGCCGCCATCAGCCGGACGCGAAGGTTGAGGATGCGGCCGATCTCGGCCTTGGCGTAGGTATTGAGCTCCCAGGCCGCCTTGGCATTGGGCTGCGCATCGATCTGCAAGATGATGGCGCGCAGGCGATTGATGACCTGTTCGGTCGTCGCCGAACTATCAGCCGCGTAATAGACGCCCGCCTCGGAGATGCTGGCATATTCGGCGAGCGCAAAGTCCGAGGGCGAGAGCGTGCCGAGCGCGTCGGCGCCACCCACCACGGCGAGATACTCGTTGTAGAACTTCGAGATATTGCGCACGTAACCTTGGGTCTCGGCAAAAGGCGGCACGCCCCCATATTCGATGACTCGGCCGGGGCCAGCGTTATAGGCCGCGAGCGCATGGGGGATGTTGCCAAAGCGGTTGAGCTGGGTCGTGATATAGCGCGCCCCACCGCGCAGGTTGTCCTTCACATCATATCGGTCGACGCCGAGGTCCGAGGCGGTGCCGGGCATGAGCTGGGTCAAACCATAGGCCCCGACCGGGCTTTCAGCGGCGACGTTGAAGCGGCTCTCCTGTTTGATCAGGGCCTGGAAGAGGCAGCGCCACTGGGTGGCCGAGAGACCCGCGCGGGCCACACCGGGCGCGCCTGCGAATTCGCCGGCCACCTCGACGATCATCATCTCGACGGTCTCGCGACCTTCACCGAAGAGGCGGCTGTTCATGGGGCTAGGGTCGGTATTGGGATAGACCGCCGCCACCCCGAAATCCGCATTGCCCTCGAGCGCGCGAATATCGAAGCCGGGCCCGGTGATCGCGGCGGTCATCTCCTCGAGGACGCGCAGCTGGTCGGCCTGCAGATCGGCCAGCGTGGACTCGGTGCGGTCCTTGTCCTGCTGGACGCCCAGATCCTCGGCCAGTGCCGTCACCCGCGCGATGGCGCGACCGATCGCGGAATTATCCTGCGTCGGCACGCCTTGGGCATGCGCGGGCAGGGCACCGAGGCCGAGGCAGAGCCCGGCGGATATGATCGCGGCACGGCTCATTCCGGACGGGGCAGGGGCTCGAAGGTGCAGTCGGGCTTGGCCGTCTCCCGCACCGGTGCGCCCATGGTCGAGAAGGAAAGCGCGGACCGCGTCACCTGCGGCTCGCTATTGCGTCCGAAGCAGGGCGAGGTTTTCTCGGTGTATTTCTCGCAAGCGGCCAGAAGGCCCGCGGCGGCGCAGAGCGCGAGGAGAGGTTTCGAACTCATATCACATGTCTCCAGAAATCAGGATTGGCGCGCCAATCGGCGGGCACGCGGGCTTCGCCGGTGGCGCCGCCGCCAAGGATGGGAAGGAGGTTGCCCAAGGCGGAGAGGTCCGCATCGACGAAGACGCTATCGCCCGCCGAGCGCACAAGCGCGATGCGCTGGCCGATAGTGGGTTGCACGAGAAGGGCGGCCTCCTTGGCGTTCACGCGCAGGAAGTCGTAATCCGAGATCGTGGCGCGGTCGTTTGGGAAAAGGATCTGGGTCGGCACCGTCTCGACAATGGTCTTGCCGACGCGGGAATCCCGCAGCTGGCTCGGATATTGCGTCATCATGATCACGACGCAGTTCATTTTGCGCAGCGTCACCAACCAGTTTTCCAGCCGCGCCCCGAAATACGGATCGTCGAGTAGCTTCCAGGCCTCGTCGAGCACGATGATGGTGGGACGGCGATCTTCGACCACGCGTTCGATCTGGCGGAAGATGTAGGAGAGGACCGCCATCCGCTCGGTGGTCATATCGAGGATCTCGGTCATGTCGAAACCGATGATGTCGGAGGCCAGTTCAAGCCCGGCACCCTGTTCCGGCTCATCGAAGACCCAGCCATAGCGCCCACCCGGGGCCCATTCGGCGACGCGGGACTGCAACTCGCCATCGTCATCGAGCGACTGAAACAAGGTCTCGAAACTCGCGAAGCGCCGGAGCGAGCCCTCGGCATGGGCATTTTGCGAGACCGCGCTTTGGATGTGTCGTGACTGCTCGCCAGTGAGGGTTCCATTGCGAGTGAGAAGTGTCGCAAGCCAATCCGAGAGCCAGGCGCGGCCACGTTCGTCGATTTCGGTATCGAGGGGGTTCAAGCCCGAAGGCACCCCAGCGCGGATTTCGTTGTAGCGTCCGCCCAAGGCGCGGACTGCCATTTCGAGGCCACGATCCTTGTCGAAGAAGAAAAGCCGCGCGCCGACCCGTTGCGCCTGAGCCGCTAGGAAGGCAGTGGTCAGCGTCTTGCCGGTGCCGGTGCGCCCCAACACGAGGGTGTGGCCGACGGTCGGTTCCTTGCCCTGGCTTCCCGCCTCGTGGAAATTGAACCGATAGCCCGAGGTGCCGACCGTGGGCAGGACCGAGATGGTCTGGCCCCAGGGCGACTGGTCAGGTCCGCGCCCTTCGACGCTGCCATGAAGCGCCGCGAAATCCGCGAAATTGATCGAGGAGATCGGTGTCTTCCGCGCCCGGTAGCCGAAATTGCCGGGCGATTGCGCGAAATACGTCGCTTTCAACGCCATGTTCTCGCGCACGATCACCGACATGATCTCCTGGCCCACGCGCTTGATCTGGGCGGCGGCGCGTTCAAGCATGTCGCGGTCGGGCGCGTAGACCGCGATGGAGAGGTGATGGTCGCCAAAGGCGATGCGCCCCGCCTCCTGGTCGTCGGCAGCCTGGCCGAGCTGTTCGCGCAGAGAAACGGCGGCATCGTCGGAAGCCTGCATCTGGCGGATGATGCGCTGGATGCGCTCGGCCATGATGTTGTTCGGGATCGGGCTGAAGGAGTTCGTGACCACTATGTCGAGGGGCAGGTCGAGCGCGTCGAGCAGCGTCACATCGGTCAATGCCGGATAGGTCTTCATCGAAAAGAGCGCGCCGTATTTGACCTGGCCGGTCACGGCGTCGGTCAGGGTGACGACATCGCCGTCGAAGGTCGCGCGACAGTTGCTCAGGGTGTGCGAAAGGGGCAGGGCGCTCTGCCCAAAGGCGATGGGAGAAAAGCTGCCGGCGTTCAGCGTGTTGAGATAGCCCAGCCATTCTCCGCCCTTGCGGGTCAGCCGGACCGGGTTTGCCGACGAGAGCGCCACCTCGAAGAAGCCCATGACCTCGTTCAACTCCTGCAGGCGTGTCGCGCGGTCCTTGACCCAGGCCTTGCGGGCGAGCGCCCGCAGGAGCGGAATGCGCGCGGAGATGTCGGGGCGCCGGATGACGCTGAGATAGAGCTGGCGCTTGGCTGGGCGCAGGTCTTTGACATGGGTCTGCCAGCGCGCGTCGATCGCGGCGGCGAAGCTGTCGCCCTCGATGGGGCGCATCCCGAGATCCTGCGGCACGGAGAACCGGTGGATGTAGAAGCCGAAGGCGTTGCCGGTCTGGGCGACGATGGCGGCAACCGCGCGTTTGAGCGCGTCGAGCCGGGCGTCCTCTATGGTCATCGGGTTCAGCCCATCAAGGCGCAGGGTCGCCATCAGATCGCCCTCGCGCAGGACCATGACATCGTCGTCGGCGAGGGAAAAATACGGCAGGTGTTCGGCGAGATAGCTCTCCCGCGCGAACGCCCCGCCTCCAGCCTGAAGCAGAGCGGTTCCATGAGTGGAAAGAGTACCTGCATCAAGCGCCAAAGCTGTCCCCTCCATGCAGGGCGCGGTTCTTCGTCGGGCGCACCGAGCCGTAAGAGACGCGCAGAACTTCGAAGAAATGCGGCTCGCGGTCTGCGACGAACCAGAGGAACGGATAGGCGACGAGGCCGATCAGGAAGAAGACCATCGACTTCGTCCAGATGAACGGCAGAACGACCCCGGTCGCCAGCACCACGAGGTATCCGACGGGGAGGCCCAGATACTTGGGCGGACGGGCGAGGCCCAGAAAGAGGGGGGATCGTTCTGCCACTGCTCTACTCGGTTCTCAGGAGAAGCCGTCAACAATGGTGCCGGCCGAGAAGATCAGCACGATCCCGATGATGACAGAGGCAAACCAGCCCCAGTTGAGCCGTCCCATCATGCACATGAAACCGGTGCCGATGACGGCGAGCGTGGCAACCGCGATCCCGATCGGACCGGTCAGCGCGGCCTCGACGGTTTCCAGCATGGTCTGGATCGGCGACAAGTCTTGCGCGAAGGCTGACGTTGCGAAAGCCGCCAGGGTTGTGGCGACAGGCAAGAGGCGGCTGAGGCGATGTCGAAGCATGCGAAGTTCCCTTGTTTTACTGAAGATCGATGAGGACCGGCGCGCGGTTTGGCACGCGGGTCGAGACGCGGATGTCCGGCGCGGAAACGGGCGTGCCTGCCAGCCGGGACCGGATCCGATGGATGCGCGCGATGTAGTCGCGGGTCTCGGCGAAGGGTGGGACACCGGAATATTCGACCACCCGGGGCGGCCCGGCATTGTAGGCCGCGAGCGCCAGGTCGATGTCCTTGAACGTGGCGAGTTGCGCCAGCAGATAGCGCGCGGCGCCGTCGAGGTTCTGGAATGGGTCGCGCGGATCGACCCCGAGGCTGCGGGCTGTGTCTGGCATCAGCTGGCCAAGGCCGTAGGCACCCTTGGGGCTCACGGCAGTCGGATTGTACCTGCTTTCGGCCTCGACCAGAGCCCGGAACAGGATCTGCCAGTCGTCCGCACCTAACCCGACCTGGCGCAGGGCACGGTTCCCCTGGTGGCGGTCAGCAGTCGTCCGGATCAGGGAGAGGATGTCGTCGCGCCCGGTAGGCGGTGTGGCGTCCAACGAAGCCAGAATGACTTCCGCCTCAGCGCTATCATCCAGCCCCGCCCAAGTAGGCCGCTCGCCGTGGAAGGTCCAACCGGAGGTCCGGGCCGTGCCGTCCCGACCGAAGGCGATGACGTCAGCCGCGCTCCTCGAGGGTGATGCTGTAGTCAGGACCAAAGCGCAGATCGCGCCCGTCACCGAACTCGAGATGATGTTTGAAGAGCCCTGGCCATATGTTGAAATACCGCGGTTCTGGCCCGTGCGGGGTGATCCGTGTCGAGACCAGAATGGCTTCCGGCTCACCCTCGCGCAGGTAGATGCACTGGTAGCGCGGCTTGCCATCGTCCGTGAACCCCACGAGTTCATACCGGCAGCGGAACGCGATGCCCTTCTCGGACAGGTCTTTGACACCATCGATGGTGATCAGGATCTGGTTGCGCGCTATCGGCATGTTCGGACTCTCCCCACGAGAGCCCTTCTACTTCACGACACTAAGGTCATAAAGTCATATGGAGTCAATACGACATATTGCAGAAAAATGTATATTGCGCGATAGTCTGCGCAACTTTTGCGGGAGAGCGACATGAAGCGACAGGCGATGGCAGCGGCGATGGGGGTGATGGCGGTGTTCGGAGCCCCGCAGAAGGCGCAGGCCTATGACATCGACTGCGCCATCATGCTCTGCATGGCGGGTGGTTTCCCTCCGAGCGCGGTCTGCGCGCGCGCCTATCGCACCATGATCCGCCGCATCACGCCCTGGCCGAGCCTGCCGCCCTTCGGTGTCTGCACCTTTGCCCATGTGCCGGTCGAGCTGGGTGGACCCGGCGGAGAGGGTGAGATCGATACCAATCTGCCGGAGTATGAATGGCTGAACCGCACTCATGTGATCTGGTTCACCGGGCGCTCCTACGAGCCGCGTGACGAACCACGTCAGTGGGATTGGTCGATCCGCTCCTGCGATCGCGAAAACCGGACCTGCCGCTACATCCAGCGGGTCTACGGGTCCCACACCCCCTGGCCCGCGACATTCGTCTCGGAAAGCGGTCAGGAGATCGCCTATCCGACCAGCGGGGGCCTTTGGCACTTCTATTCCCGTAGCATCATGGTCGAATACGGCGACTACGAGGGCAACATGGGCCACTCGGAGTGGTTTTCCTACTGATCCGAAGGGTCCGATGCCTTTAGGGAAACTGGGCGAAGCTCGACCAGGCAAACATCAAAGTGTTCTGGGTCGACATGCCAACGGCGACTCACCGAGCCATCATTCCAACGGTAGTCGGTGAACAGGTGAAGCTCGCGCGTCCCAACGTTCAGAAACCCATCCTGAAAGGGCCAACCTGTTTTTCTTTTACCCATCGAACCCACGACGCTCCATCTCACTACCTTTCGTGACGTTCCACTCGAGGACGCATCAGGGGCTGGCAAAAACTGGCTAGCGTTTTGTGAAGAGCTCGACGGGATCGACATTGAGCGCCTTGGCGATGCGTTCGAGAAGGTCGAGGGAGGCGGCGAACTTGGCGTTCTCGACCTTGCCCATATGGCCGCGGCTCACGTCGGCTCGATGAGCAAGCTCCTCCTGGCTGAGGCCACGGGCGCGTCTCAAGTCCTGGATGTTCAGTGCTACACGGTCCCGCAAGTTCATGCCCGCACAACGGGCACGGTGCGCGAAATATCGCCACGCGATATATGTTACATTCGGAGGTGCAGAGAAGAATTCTAGGAACGGCGCGAGATTGCCGGAATGGGATGCCTGCCGATACGCAGGTCACGGGATGATCCGTCTCGCTAACATTATGGGCCGTTCAATCGTTCTTTCGGAAAAGGGCGGCACCGGCAATACCGGTGCCGCCAGTTGGTCGCCCACAGGGAGGTTGTAGAGGACGAATTCTAAGGGGAAATTTGGGGTTGGTAAGAAAAGCAGTTGTGACACCCTTGAAGCCAAAAATTTATTTCGCTTGTAAGCACCCTTATTCCGATATGTGCTATGATGAAGTGCACTGGTCAGTGCAATTTGAGCCGAGGTCTGACGCGTCTCATCGCCTTGCCCAAGGCAGTCAGAACGACCGCGCGAATCCAGCCCTGCACAGAACTCAAGTGCTGAAAGTGCAGGTATTTATAGGCGCGCCGTGCGAGCCAGCCTTCGAAGGTAACGGTTCCGATTGCCTTTCCCATGAGAGCCGCAACCGCCCCTTCCTGACTGATCGCCACCAATGAGCCGCGATCAATATAGTGGAAATTCCGCAGGGGCTTACCGGCAAGATGCGCGGTGAGTTGCGCCTCAAGAAACTCGGCTTGCTGGGTTGCGACCTGTGCACGGGGGGGCAGAAATCCGTCCTTCTCGGGCCAGACGCATTCGGCACAATCGCCAATCACATAAATCTTTTCGTCATGTGTCGATTGCAGGGTAGGGCGTACCTTCAGCCGGCCAAGGCTACCGGTTTCAAGCGTCGAAAGCGTGCCGACGACCTCGGGTGCTCTGATGCCGGCTGCCCAGATTGTCAGGGTTGTTGGAAGAATCGTTCCGTCAGCTAGGTGAACTTCTTGCGAGGTCACATGCTGGACGCGCGCATTGACCGAAACGGTCACCGAAAGTTCACCAAGATGTCGTGTGACTTTCTTCGAAACCTTTTCCGGAAGGGCAGCAAGAACTCTTGGGGCCGCTTCGATGATGCGAATGTGAACAATTCCGGGATCTCTCAGGCGGTCTATACCGTTATGCGCAAGCTGCTCGGTTGCTTCGCGCAGCTCCGCGGCCAGCTCCACACCGGTTGCCCCGCCGCCGACGATATTGATATTGATCGTACTGTGGTCTTTGCCCAAGGCACCTGTTTCGAGCCGCAGGAACAGGTTGAGTAGCTCAGATTGTAGCCGTTTCGCCTGAGTTGGCGTGTCGAGCATCAGGCAATGTTCTTTGATCCCTGGTGTCCCGAAGTCGTTCGAGCGGCTGCCGATGGCCAGCACCAAGATATCGTAGGGCAGGGATCGGAGCGGCGCGAGAGGTCGGTTGTGCAGATCGTTGACAGGATCAAGCTGCACCATGCACCGGTCCCGGTCGATGCCCGCGAACCGCCCAAGGCGGAAATTGTAGCGATTTCGGTGAGAATGCTCGAGCAGGCTGATTTCCTCGTCGCTTCCCTTTGTTCCGACAGAATATTCATGCAGCGAGGGTTTCCACATGTGGGTCAGGTTTTCGTCGACAAGCGTGATTTCGGCGGCCTTTTTCCTGCCGAGCGATCGGCTTAGCCTGGTGGCCAGGTTTAGTCCCGCAGCCCCTGCACCGACGATGACGATCCGTGGGGGGTTCGTCTTTCTAAGTGTCATATTCCAAGTGCCTTGTAGATCTCTGCAAGCCGCCTTACGGCAATGACGTAGGCCGCGGTGCGCAGGTCGGGGATTTCAGGATTGCTGTTCCAAAGCATCGACATCTCGGCGTAGGCAGACCGGATCTTGTCGTCGAGCCCAGACCGAACAAGGTCAATTTCGCGCGCGCCGCTCATAAGTTCTTGGGCCGTTTCAGTAGGGAAGCTGCGGCCTGTCATATGTTCGATCGATTGGGTCAGCACCCTGTGACCGCGTTCGTCACGACGCCGTTCCATAAGGCCAAAGGGGATGTGGGTCAGGTTCTTGACCCACTCGAAATAGCTTACCGTGACACCGCCTGCGTTGGCGAAGAGATCGGGGATAACCACGATGCCTCGATCGCGTAGGATTGTGTTGGCGTCATAGGTGATCGGGCCATTGGCCGCCTCGACAATCAGGCGCGCCTTTACATGAGGCGCATTGTCTTTGGTAATGACGCTTTCGAGCGCGGCGGGGATCAGGATATCGCAGGCGTCTGTCAGTGCGGCTGTGCCGTCTGCATCATGTGTCCCGCCAGCAAAGCCTGCCACGCCACCCGTGGCCATGACATGTGCCTTGAGAGCGTCGATATCGAGGCCGTCGGGATTGCGGACGACGCCATCGCGTTCGATCACCGCGATGATGCGGCAGCCATCCTCAAGGCTGAGGAATTTGGCCGCGTGATACCCCACGTTGCCAAGGCCTTGGATCACGACCGTGCGATCCGAAAGCCCGTCGGGCAGCCCCGTGCGGGCCAGGTCCTGGGGATGGCGGAAGAATTCCTGAATGCCATATTGCACCCCACGTCCCGTCGCCTCGATCCGCCCCTCAATGCCGCCCATGGCCAGCGGCTTACCGGTGACGCAGGCGAGCGCGTTGATATCGCCGGACTTCATCCGGCGGTATTCGTCGGCGATCCAGATCATCGTTGTCTCATTGGTGCCGACATCGGGCGCGGGGACGTTTTGGCTGGGACTAAGGAAATCGTGGCGTGCGAGCTCTTGCGCAAAGCGGCGGGTGATCCGCTCAAGCTCATGGGGCTCCCATTCCGAGGGATCGATTTTCAGCGCACCCTTTGAGCCGCCAAAGGGGATGTCCATCAGCGCGCATTTGTAGGTCATCAAAGCGGCCAGCGCTTCGACCTCATCGAGATCGGCATAGGGCGCATAGCGAATGCCGCCTTTGGCGGGGCTTGGGTGGTTCGAATGCACCGAACGCCACCCCTCGAATGTGTACATCTTCCCGCGCAGCCGCACGCCGAACCGGGTAATATAAGAGGCGTTGCAGACGTTGATTTTATTCGCCAGACCCTCCTCCATGGACATCAGCTGTGCGGCGTCCGAGAACATTTGGTTCACGTCATTTAAAAAAGAATGGTCGGAGGACATGTGTTGAGTTTCCGGGAATGGGGAAAGGGTTTGGGACGATGGCAGGAGGACCACCGTCCCAGAGATTGGGCGGATTAGGAGATGCCGCCCAAACAGACGTTTTTCAGTTCAAGGAAGTCCTCGATCCCGTATTTGGACCCTTCGCGGCCCAGGCCGGACTGCTTGATGCCGCCAAAGGGGGCCACCTCGGTCGAGATCAGCCCGGTGTTCACGCCGACCATGCCCGACTCCAGGGCCTCGGCCACGCGCCAGACGCGGGACAGATCGTTGGCGTAGAAGTAGGATGCCAGGCCGAATTCGCTGTCATTGGCCATATCGATGACTTCCGCTTCGGTGTCGAAGCGCACCAGCGCCGCAAGCGGGCCAAAGGTTTCCTCGTGGCAGACCAGCATGTCGCGGGTCACACCCTTAAGGACCGTCGGCGCAAAGAAAGTGCCCCCGGTGTTGGTCCGATTGCCGCCGGTCGTCACCTCGGCCCCTTTGTCCAAAGCGTCAGCGATATGCGCCTCAACCTTGGTTACCGCGGCTTCACTGATCAGCGGACCGGTGGTCACGCCCTCGTCAAAGCCGTTGCCGACATGCAATTGGCGCACGGCCTCTTTCAGTTTTTTGGCAAAGGCGTCGTAGATACCGGATTGCACATAGATCCGGTTGGCACAGACGCAGGTCTGGCCGTTGTTGCGGAACTTGGCGATCATCGCACCTTCGACGGCGGCGTCCAGATCGGCGTCGTCAAAGACGATGAAGGGCGCATTGCCGCCCAGCTCCAGCGACATCTTCTTGATGGCGCCCGCGGCCTGTTCCATCAGGATCTTGCCGACGCGGGTCGACCCGGTGAAGGTGATCTTGCGCACCTTGGGGTTGGAGCAGAGTTCCTTCCCCACGCCCGAGGCATCGGTCGACGGGATCACGTTGAACACCCCCGCCGGAATGCCCGCGCGTTCGCCCAGCACCGCCATGGCCAGCGCCGACAAAGGCGTCAGTTCGGCCGGACGGGCGACAAATGTACAGCCAGCCGCCAGGGCCGGACCGACCTTGCGCGCAATCATCGCATTGGGGAAGTTCCAGGGCGTGATCGACCCGACGACGCCCACGGGCTGTTTCAGCACCATGATCCGCTTGTCGCGCTGATGGCCGGGAATGACATCGCCATAGATGCGCTTGGCCTCTTCCGCGAACCATTCGATGAAAGACGCCCCATAAAGGATCTCGCCCCGCGCCTCGGCCCAGGGCTTGCCCATCTCGGCGGTCAGGATCGTGGCCAGATCATCGGCGTTTTCGATCATCAGATCGTGCCAGCGGCGCAGGATCGCGGCGCGTTCCTTGCCGGTCATCGCCGCCCAGTTGTGGCCTGCGGCATGGGCGGCATCCACCGCCCGCGCCGTTGCGGCCACGTCCAGATCCGCGACCGAAGCCACAAGCTGACCGGTGGCGGGGTCGAAGACATCAAAGCGCGCCTCGCCTTCGACCCAGGTGCCGTTCACATAGGCGCGGGTTTCCAGAAGGCTCGGGTCCTTCAGGGACAAGGTCATCATGTTCTTCATCTCAGGCCCCTTTTACGGCGTCGATCGACGCCTCTAGGATGTCCATTGCCTCGGCAAAGACATCGTCGGGAATAGTCAACGGCGCGAGGAAACGGATCACGTTGCCATAAACACCGCAGGTCAGCAAGACGAGCCCGCGGGACAGCGCCTCGGCCCGGATGGCATTGGTAATCTCGGGGTTCGGGGCCTTGCCGTCGGCGGTGTTGAACTCGGCCGCGATCATGAAGCCGGGGCCGCGCACGTCGACCATTTCCGGCACGCGCGACCGGATCGCATTCAGCCGCTGTTTCAGGCGTGATCCCAGTTCGTTGGCGCGGTTGCAGAGGTCTTCTTCTTCGATGACATCCAGCACCGCATGGGCCGCGGCGATCCCCAGGGGGTTGCCGCCATAGGTTCCCCCCAGGCCGCCGGGTACGGCGGCGTCCATCACCTCGGCCCGGCCGGTCAGCGCGGCCAGCGGCAGGCCCCCGGCCAGACCCTTGGCCATGGTGGTGATATCGGCGGCGACGTCATAGGCTTCCATCGCAAAGAGCGTGCCGGTCCGGGCGAACCCGGTCTGCACCTCATCCGCGATCAGCAGGATGCCATGCGCGTCGCACAGTTTTCGTAGCCCGCGCATCAGATCGGCGGGGGCGGGATAGAAGCCGCCTTCGCCCTGAACGGGTTCCAAAATAATCGCGGCCACACGGTCGGCGTCCAGATCGGCCTTGAACAGCTTTTCGATCCCCGCCAGCGCGTCGGCGGTGGACACACCGTGCAGATCCACCGGGAAAGGTACGTGGAAGACGTCGGGCATCATCGCCCCGAAGCCCTTCTTGTAAGGCGCGACCTTGCCGGTCAAGCTCATCCCCATAAAAGTCCGGCCGTGGAAGCCGCCACCAAAGGCGATGATAGCGTTGCGGCTGGTGGCGGCCCGCGCGACCTTGATCGCGTTCTCGACCGCTTCGGCACCGGTAGTAACGAAGACAGTCTTCTTCTCGAAGTCGCCAGGCACCTTATCGTTCAGCCGTTCGGCCAGCCGGATGTAATTTTCATACGGTAGGACCTGATGGCAAGTGTGGGTGAAAGATTCCGTCTGTCGGCGCACGGCCTCCATCACCTTGGGATGGCAATGGCCGGTGTTGACCACGGCGATCCCGGCGGCGAAGTCGATATAACGCTTGCCTTCGACGTCCCAGACCTCGGCCCCGGAGGCGCGTTCGACATAGACCTGCGTCTGCATGCCGACACCCCGAGAGATGGCGTCATCGCGGCGGGTGGAGATTTCAGAGTTAAGCATTTTGATGACCCTTTTTTTGCATGAACAGTGAACGCTCTGTTCCCCGACCGCATCGTTGCGTTCTTTAGGAATCAGAGGTCGTGAAGGGGACGTTGACGTGCTGGTTCTGGCCTTAACCCATTCTCTCACTTGCGTAGGTTCCAGGAGAGGCAGGAAAGACCACCGTCTTGTCGCCGTTTAGGAACGCTCGACGGTGAATGTGGGCATGAACCGCGCGTGCAAGCACCTGGCTTTCTACATCACGCCCTAGCGAGACATAGTCGTCGGGCGATTGCGCATGAGTTACGCGAATCGTGTCTTGCTCGATGATCGGGCCTTCATCCAATTCGGCGGTCACGTAATGCGACGTTGCTCCGATCAGTTTCACTCCGCGTTCAAAGGCTTGTCTATAGGGGTTAGCCCCCTTGAAGCTGGGCAGGAACGAATGGTGGATGTTGATGATCCGACCAGACATTTTCTGGCAAAGGCTGTCGGATAGGATTTGCATGTACCGCGCAAGGACGACCAGTTCAGCACCGGAATCTTCGACAACCTGCAAAAGCTGTGCTTCAGCTTCGGGCTTGTTGTTTTTTGTGACCTTGATGTGATGAAAAGGCAGATCGTGGTTCACCACCACTTTCTGGTAGGTCATGTGGTTCGAGACGACACCGACAATTTCGATCGGGAGGGCTCCGATGCGCCAGCGGTAGAGAAGATCGTTCAGGCAATGGCCGAAGTTCGAGACCATGATCAAGACTTTCATGCGGTCTGCGGTGTCGTGGATGCCCCATTGCATGCCGAAGGCCTCGCCGATCGGGCCGAACCCTTCTCGCAAGGCGTCAAGCCCTGTGCCGGTTTCCGGGACAAAACTGATCCGGGCAAAGAAGCTTCCGGTTTCGGCATCGTCGAATTGTGACGCGTCAGTGATATTGCATTCCTGCTCGGCGAGGAAACCGGACACGGCGGCCACGATACCCCGCTTCGAGGTGCAGTGGACAGTAAGGACGTAGGTCATGAGTTTTGTTCTTTCCTATCAATCACAGCGCTCAGACCGCGAGATCGCGTGGTCTGGGCAGCCCCTTCTGGTCGCAGAAGGCATTGAGCGTGTTGGCCAGAAGGCAGGCGATGGTCATCGGACCGACGCCGCCCGGCACCGGCGTAATGGCACCAGCCACCTCTGCGCAGCTGTCAAAGTGGCAATCGCCCACGAGGCGTGCCTTGCCCTCACCCTTCCCGGGGGCGTCGATACGGTTGATGCCCACGTCGATTACCGTAGTGCCTGGTTTGATCCAGTCACCCTTCACCATCTCCGGGCGGCCCACGGCGACCACCACTATGTCGGCACGTTTGACCACCGTCTCGATGTTCTTCGTTCGCGAATGTGCGATTGTCACGGTACAGCTGTCCTTGAGCAACAGCTGCGCCATGGGCTTGCCGACTATGTTTGAGCGGCCGATCACGACGGCATCAAGCCCAGACAGGCTGCCGTGGTAATCGCGTAGCATCATCAGGCAACCAAGCGGGGTGCAGGGGACCATGCTTTTTTGGCCCGTCCCCAGCAGACCGACGTTGGTGATATGAAACCCGTCCACATCTTTCGCGGGGTCGATCGCGTTGATCACCTGATTCTCGTCGAGATGTGCGGGAAGCGGAAGCTGCACCAGGATCCCGTGAATGGTTTCGTCCCTGTTCAGTTCGGCGAGGAGCCCAAGCAGATCGGCCTCGGACACGTCGGCCGGCAGCCTGTGTTCGACCGACTTCATTCCGACCTCGACGGTCATCTTGCCCTTCGAACGCACATAGACCTCGCTCGCGGGGTCCGCGCCGACGAGAACCACGGCCAGTCCCGGCTGGCCATGGGCGGCAAGGGCGGCAACCTGTTCCGCCACCCGGGAGCGAACGGTTGCGGCGAAAGCCTTTCCGTCGATGCTCCGGGCGCTCATGTCAGCTTCTCTATCATCATCGGCACAGCGTCGAACAGGTCGGCAACAAGACCGTAATCGGCCACCTGGAAGATCGGGGCTTCTTCGTCCTTGTTGATGGCGACGATGATCTTCGAGTCCTTCATCCCGGCGAGGTGCTGGATCGCGCCGGAGATGCCGACGGCGATGTACAGCTCGGGGGCGACGACCTTGCCGGTCTGGCCCACTTGCCAGTCATTCGGGGCAAAGCCGCTGTCGACCGCGGCGCGCGAGGCACCTACGGCGGCGCCCAGCTTGTCGGCCAGCTTTTCGATCAGGGCGAAATCCTCTTCCGAGCCCACGCCACGCCCACCGGACACGACGATACCGGCGCTGGTCAGCTCGGGGCGGTCGCTTTCGGCAACCTTGTCTTCGACCCATTCGGACAGGCCCGGATCGCTGGCGGCACCGATGGTTTCCACGACGGCAGACCCGCCGGTCGCGGCGGCGTCGAAGGTCGAGGTGCGGAAGGTGATGACCTTCTTGGCATCTTTCGACTTCACGGTCTGGATCGCGTTACCGGCATAGATCGGGCGCTCAAACGTGTCACCATCGACAACGGCGGAGGCATCCGAGATCACCATCACATCCAGCAGCGCGGCAACGCGCGGCATGACGTTCTTGGCATCCGTCGTCGCCGGGGCAACGATATGGTCATAACCATCGGCCAGGCTGACGATCAGCGCTGCGGTGGATTCTGCCAGGCGATGACCCAGCGCCGCGGCCTCGGCGACCAGCACCTTGGCGACACCGTCAATGGTCGCAGCGGCCTCACCCGCGGCGGCGGCGGTGGCGCCCGCGCAGAGAACGGTCACATCGCCCAGGGCTTTGGCGGCGGTCACGGCCTTGGCGGTGGCATCCATCGCCAGTTCGCCATTATTGACTTCGGCAAGCAGGAGAACAGCCATTACACGACCCCCTTTTCTTTGAGTTTGGCAACCAGCGTATCGACGTCGGCAACGATTTCCCCGGCCTGACGGGCCTCGGGTTCGCTGGTCGAAACGATTTCCAGGCGCGGGTGCACATCGACGCCGTAATCGTCGGCGGTCTTCTCATCCAGCGGCTTCTTCTTGGCCTTCATGATGTTGGGGAGCGACGCGTAGCGCGGCTCGTTCAGGCGCAGGTCCACGGTCACGATGGCGGGCATCTTGACCTTGATCGTCTGCAAACCGCCATCCACTTCGCGGGTCACGGTGGCGCTGTCGCCGTCGATATCCACGGCCGAGGCAAAGGTCGCCTGGGACCAGCCCAGCAGCGCCGACAGCATCTGGCCGGTGGCGTTCATGTCGTTGTCGATCGCCTGCTTCCCGGCCAGCACAAGGCCCGGCCGCTCCTCTTCGACGACCTTGGCAAGGATCTTGGCCACGGCCAGCGGCTCGATATCCGTATGCACGTCATCGGCGGCGAGAAACAGAATCGCGCGGTCTGCGCCCATGGCCAGCGCCGTGCGCAGGGTTTCCTGCGCCTGCTTCACGCCAATCGAAACGGCCACGACCTCATCGGCCTTACCAGCCTCTTTCAGGCGGATCGCCTCTTCTACGGCGATCTCGTCGAACGGGTTCATCGACATTTTGACATTGGCGAGATCGACACCGCTGCCATCCGCCTTCACGCGGACTTTCACGTTGTAGTCGATTACGCGCTTCACGGGCACGAGCACCTTCATGGGCGATAATCTCCATTTGATCCTGCGGACCTGTTGATCCTGCAGACCTGATTTTTCGCACCATGAGTTTCTAAAAGTGAAAAATCAAGTATAAAAGTTCACCAGCGGTATAAGCCGGGCGCGCGGGGATAGATGAGGAATGCCAGACGCTTCGATGGAACCGCAGCAGGGAAGGGATGTGTGACAGCTACGATCACAAAAATAAAAATTCTCCATCGAAAGTTCATTTTCTATTGCTGCCTGCGCCGGAACCGGGCCATCATACTTGTCCACGACCAATGAAAAGTACCGGCTCCATGAACAAGAAGACACCGTCACTGGCGAGATCCACTGCGCTCCGCGGGCCCATTCAGGCCGAGCCAATTCAGGATTTGGGTGAAGTTCTGGAAGCCGGGGCGCTGGTCGGTCAGGAGATCAAGGATCTGAGGCGCGCAAGCAACGTCACGCTGAGCGAGCTTTCAGATGCCACCGGTCTGTCCAAGGGCTACCTCAGCCAGATCGAACGCGGAATTTCTTCGCCCTCGATCAAGGCATTGCATTCGATCAGCCGTGCACTTGGCGTGAACATCTCATGGTTCTTTCCGTCCCCGGCCGAGGATGACGATGAATTCCGCGAGTTCGTCGTGCGCCGCGACCGGCGGCGGCGCCTGGAATTCGAGAGCGGCATATGTGACGAGCTTCTGTCGCCAAACCTGGCGCGCGGCATCGAATTGTTGCGCTGCACGTTCCGTCCGCATTCCTTCAGCGGCAAGGAAGATTACAGCCACAAGGGCGAGGAGGCGGGATTTGTCGCGTCGGGCAAACTCACGCTTTGGCTCGACGGCAAGGAAATCTCCCTGTCGTCCGGTGACAGTTTCGCCTTCGAAAGCTCGATCCCGCATCGCTACGCCAATGAAAGCGACGAGGAGACGGTGATCATCTGGGCGATCTCGCCACCGTCTTACTGATTCGACCCTTAGTCGGGTCAACGGCCTCCGGTTTCCCAAACGCTTGCCGTGTTCGGTGTCCGCCGTCTGATGTCGCGCCGAACGGGCGGTGGCGTCGTGACCAGCGCCCCCGCGTGATCGTTTCCGTGCCTTTTTGTCCGCACTTTTAGGGATTGGCTTTGTATGGGCCAAAACCCTCGTCTGAGGCGCGTCCAGGCGATCTCAGCTCAGGCTTCGTGCCAAAAAACGGGTCAGAAATTTAAAAAAATAAAAACTTGACACATGAGTGACAGGGAAGTGAACATATGGTAATGAAATTTCACAAACAGGGAGAAACGCATGTGGCGCGTCGGAATTGATGTTGGTGGGACGTTCACCGACTTCTTTGCATGGAACGAAGAGGATGGGTCTTACAAGACCGCTAAGGTCCTGACCACGAAGGATGATCGCTCGCGCGGGGTTCTTCAATCCATTGAGACCGCGGGTATCCCGTTCGACCAGATCTCGTTTCTGATGCACGGAACGACAACTGCGACCAATTCGCTGATCGAACGCGATTACCCCGATGCGGCCTTTGTCACGACCGAAGGGTTCCGGGACACGATCGAGATCGGGCGTCAGCACCGCAAGGCGCTCTACGACCCGTATCAGACCAAGCCCAAGCCGCTGATCCGCCGTCGCCATCGCTTCACCATCGACGAACGCATGTCGGCCAAGGGAGACGTGCGCCGGGAACTCCGGGAAGACGCCGCGCGGGAGATCGCACGCGAGATCAAGGCGCGTGGCTATGGCTCGGTCGGGGTCGGCTTCATCAACTCCTATGCAAACGACGCGCATGAGAGAAAGATGCGCGACATCATCCTCGAAGAGGCACCCGGCGTGCATGTCGTCATTTCGTCGGACACCCGCCCGGTGTTCCGCGAGCACGGCCGGTTCACGACGACCGCGATCCGCGCCTGCCTCATGCCGATCATGACGCATTACTTCGACCGTCTGTCCGAGGTTCTGGCCGAGCGGGGCTTCACAGGAAAGCTGCTCATCCTCAAGAGCAACGGCGGCGTCATGGGCGCGCAAAACGCCAAGCTGCGTCCCGAGGAGCTGATCGAATCCGGGCCGGCAGGCGGGGTGGCCTATGCCTCCTACCTGTCCATCCATGCAGGTTTCGAAAACATCATTCATACGGATGTCGGCGGCACCAGCTTTGACGTGTCCATCGTCGAGAAGGGTGAGGGCCTCATCACCCGCGACCATGAGCTGGAATGGGAAGTTCCGGTCGCCGTGCCGATGCTCGACATCCACTCCGTCGGCGCCGGTGGCGGCTCCATCGGTTGGGTCGATGAGGGCGGATCGCTGCGGATGGGACCCCAATCGGCAGGCTCGACACCTGGCCCTGCCTGCTACGGCCGGGGCGGAACCGAGCCGACGATCACGGACGCGAACCTCGTTCTCGGACGTCTGAACCCGTCGCTCAGCGACAAGTTCGAACTGGACAAGGCGGCTGCTGAAGCTGCCATCGATCGCCTAGCCAAGAAAATCGGGTTGTCGCGTCTGGAAACGGCCGACGGCATGATCAAGATTTCCTGCGAAACCATGGCCCAGGCGGTGAAGGGCGTGGTCGTTGCCAGGGCCCGCGATCCGCGCGATTTCGTGCTTGCCAGCTTTGGCGGCGCGGGGCCGATGCATGCCTGTTTCGTGGCCCAGGCGATGAGCATTCCGCAAGTGGTGATCCCGGGCGCGGCCGGTGTAGCCTCGGCCTTCGGCGCCACGGCCATGGACATGCGCCACGATATCGAAACCTTCCACTACGCGGCGCTCAGCGATGTGAAGGTGGCCGATCTGAACCGGCTCTATGACCGGATCGAAGCGGATGCGCGCGCGCGTCTCGCCGCGGACGGCATCTCCGACGACAACATGGAGCTGCGCCGCACGGCACAGATGCGCTATGTGGGCCAGACATACGAGGTGGAGACGGATATCCCCTCGGGTGAACTGACCGACGCGCATATTCCGCAGATTGCCAACGCGTTTCACGCCGCGCATGAAAAGGAATACGGGGTGTCGAACGAAGCCTTCGAGATCGCCTTCGTGTCCCTCAGCGTCACCGCGGTCGGCAAGATGAAAGAACCGCCGGTCTACGATTTCAGCGGTCAGCAGTCTGTCGAAAGCCACGCCACCCGGCCGGTCTATTTCGATGGCACCTGGCACGACACCGAACTTTACGACGGCAAGAACATCGCGCCCGGCGCGCGTATGCAGGGCCCTGCCGTTGTCGAGTATCTCGACTCGATCGCTGTCATTCCGCCGAACTGCTCCGGCGAAGTCGACAAAAGCGGCAACCTTGTCGTCACCATCGGGAATTGAGGAGAACAACCATGTCTACCGAAACCAAAGGACGCTTCGGCGACGTCGACGCCGTCACTTTCGAAGTGCTGCGCAATACGTTCGAATATGCGTGCAATCGCATGTCCACGATCATGCAACGCACCTCGTTCTCGCCGATCCTGGCCGATATCCTAGACTTTTCGAATGCGGTCTACGACCCCGAGCTTCGCCTTCTGGCACAGGCCGCGAACTGTCCGGTCCATCTGGCGGCGATGCAGTACAGCGCCGACGCGGCGGCCCGAAAGTATCCAATCGAGACGATGAAACCGGGCGATATCTATGCGCTGAACGATCCCTATCAGGGCGGCACGCATACCAACGATATCACCTTCATCATGCCGGTCTTCTACGAAGAGGAAGTGCTTGGCTTCGCGGTGAGTCGCGGTCACTGGATGGACCTGGGTGGCGGTGCCGCGGGGGGGATGTCGTTCTCGACCCACGTGGCCGCCGAAGGGCTGCGCATCCCGCCGATCAAGCTCTATGAGAACTATGAAATCAATCCCGATTTCCTGGCGATCATCATGAACAATACGCGGACGCCCTTCTTTATCGAAGGCGACCTTCAGGCGCATCTCGGTGCGTTGCGGGCCGCCGAGCAGGAACTGCAGCGCGCCGCCCGGCGGTATGGGCTGACGACGGTGAAGGCCGCGATGAAGGAGTTGATCGGCTATACCGAACGCATCATCCGCAAGTCGATCGAAGAGATCCCCGACGGTGTCTATTACGCCGAGGATTTCGCCGATACCGACGGCTTCTCGCCCGATCCGGTCAAGGTTGCGGTGCAGCTGACTGTCAAGGGGTCGAACATCCATGTCGACTTCAACGGGTCGGACCCGACCTGCAAGGGCTCGATCAATTCGCCCTACGCCAATACGGCCTCGGCGGCCTATTACTCGCTTCAGTTCTTCCTTGCGCCGCATGCGCCGTCGAATGCCGGGATGTTCGTGCCCATCACGCTCGATATTCCCGAAGGAACCTGGCTGAACCCGCAATGGCCGGCGCCGACGATCGGGTGTACCACGCTGACCTCGTCCAAGATCACCAGTGCGATCTGGCAGGCGCTGGCCCAGGCGATCCCCGACCGCGTCACCGGCTCGACCTGTTCAGAATGCAACTGGTTCGTCTCCTCCACGAAGGATGAGCACGGCAACGCGAACGTGTTCTCGGATCTGCCGGCCGGTGGCTGGGGTGGCACGCCCTATAACGACGGGATGAGTGTTACGATGGACCCGCTCGGCAACTGCATGAACATGATGGCCGAAACGGCGGAACTCTTGTTCCCGATCGAGTACGAAGCCTTCGAATTGCGGCCCGACAGTGCCGGTGCCGGCAAGTTCCGCGGCGGCCTGGGAGCGAATTTCAAGGTCCGCTTCCTGTGCGAGGGCGAGATGAACATGGAAACCTCGCGGACCCGCGAAGGCAGCCCCGGCGTGAACGGCGGTCTGCGCAGCGACGTGCAGCGCTCCAAGCATCTCTATCCGGACGGGCGCGAGATCGTGATCGGTGGCCTGACCGAGAACGGCGACTGGTGCAGCCCGCTGCTGTCCAGCCACCCGTTCAACTACGACGAGGTGTTCCAGTTCGAAAGCACCGGCGGCGGCGGCTGGGGCGACCCGCGCGAGCGGCCTGCCCAGAAAGTCCTGGACGACGTTCTGGATGGTTATGTGTCCATCGAAAAGGCTCGGGACGCATACGGTGTCGTGATCGATCCCGAGAACATGACACTGGACGAAGCGGAAACGGCGCGCCTGCGCGCCGCCTAGCGAATACCCGGCGCCCCATGTCCTGGGGTGCCGGTCTCTTCGGGAAATCCACCGAAAACCACACGGCGCGACTGCGTGCGTGAACAAAGAAAAATTGTCAACAGGGATACCAGACCATGGAAAAGAAAATCAACTCACCGGCTGTGCTCAGCACGCGCCGCAAGTTCCTGGCAACGGGTGCCGGAACCGCTTTCGGGGCTGGGCTTTTGGCCTCTGTCAACGAGGCCAACGCTCAGCAATCGGGAACCATCCCGATCGGGCAGATGGCATCGCTCACCGGTCCACTGGCGGTCGACGGAATCGAACACAAGAACGGCCTGGAAATGGCCTGCGAGGAGATCAACGCCGCCGGCGGGATCCTCGGTAAGATGCTGGAGCCGACGACGCTCGACAGCAAGAACCAGACCGCCGAGGAGGTCAGCGCCGCCGCACGGCTGCTGATCGACCGCTATGGGTCGCACGCGATCATCAACGGCTACAATGTCGGCGCCAATCAGGCGGAATACGATCCCATCGCGGATGCGGGGATTATCTACATTCACTACAACACGTCCATCGGGCACCATGAAGCGTTCCAGAGCGATCCCGAGCGCTACACAGGTATCTTCATGGCGGATCCCGCGGAATACTACTACGGTGTGGGCCTGCCGGTGATGCTGGCCTCGCTACGCGACCAGGGTCTTTGGAAGCCCGACAACAACAAGATCGCGCTCGTCACGGGCTCGCTTCCCTATTCCACGGTGATTTCCAACGCGATCCGGGATACCGCGCCGCAATACGGTTTCGAAGTCTCGTTCGAAGAGATCGTTCCTGTTCCGACTACCGAATGGGGCGCCGTCCTCAACAAGGTGCGCGCCGAACAGCCTGCCGTGATCGCGAACACCCATTTCTTCCCTGCGGATCTGGCGCAATTCCAGATCCAGTTTGCCGAGAACCCGACCAACAGCCTTGTCTACATGCAGTATGGGCCGCTGCTCAAAGCCTTCTCGGAGATCGCGGGCGAGGCCGCCCGGGGTGTCATGTCGTCATCGGTCATCGGCATTCTGCCCGACGAGATCGGCAATGCCTTCCGCGACGCCTATTGGGCCAGGTTCGGGGAGACCGCCGAAGCCGACCCGGGTGCATCGACCTATTCCGAGATGTATCACTACGCGATTGCGGCCGCTCTGGCCGGCGGAACCGGGGAGCCGGGCGACTACGAGCAGAACCGCAAGATCGCCGACAACCTGCGCCGCTTCTCATTCCGCGCACCGTTCGGCACCTTGCGCTATGCTAAGGAGTTCAACGCAGCCCTGCCATATCCGACCATCTCACCGGATGCATCTCTGGCCATGCCGCATCTGCTCTACCAGATCAAGGACCCGGCCGCGGCCGTGCCGAAGAAGCTGATTTTCCCCGAACCCTATAACGAGGTCGCGTTCGAAACCCCGCCCTGGTTCACCTGAGCAAGACGCATGACGTCGCGCCTCGGGGCTCTGCCGGAGCCCCGAGTGCAAAACCACCAAGGAAAAACTGGAGCCAGGCGATGGAGCTTCTGACTGGAATTTTGACCAGCACGATTGCGTTGGGCGCGATCTATGCCGCGAGCTCGGTCTCGCTGGCGCTGCTATGGGGCAGCATTTCGATGCTGAACCTCGCGCATGGCGCCATGATCGTCATCGGGGCCTATGGCTCGGTGGCCGTCGTGACAGGGCTGGGCCTGCCTTGGTGGACGGGGCTTCTGGGCGGCATGATTGCGGGCGCTGCGGGCGGACTGCTGCTCTACGTCTCGCAGGTCCGGTGGATCTTCGGCAAGGCGAATTTCGATCTTCGGATCATCATCCTCACCATGGCGTTCAGCACCATCGTGGTCGATCTCATCAACAACCTGATAGGCGCAAAGATCCTGCGACAACCGTTTCAGGTCGAGGGTCGGTTCGACCTCGGCGCGCTGTCCATCGGGCACCAGACCCTGCTGGTCGTCTGTTGCAGCGCGCTCATGGTGCTGCTGCTGCAACTCGTCGTGCACAAGACCAATCTCGGCCGGCTCATCCGGGCCGTCTCGCAGGACATCACCGCCGCTCGGCTGAACGGCGTGCCGGTGCAGGCGGTGATTTTTCAGGTGACGGTTCTCGCCGGGATCATCTCGGGCGCCTCCGGCGTGCTGCTGACAAGCTCGACGACCGTCTATCCCGGTGCCGGGTTCGATCCGCTGCTCAAGGCGCTGATCGTCTGCGTCCTGGGCGGGCTCGGCAGCATTCCCGGCGCGCTGGCCGCGTCATTCGCGCTCGCTGGTCTGGAAACCACCGTGCAGTACACGCTCGGTGTGAAATGGGGGTTTCCCGTGTCGCTTCTCGTCGTGGTGCTGGTGCTGGTCTACCGACCGACCGGTCTCTTCGGGCGCCAGGAACTGGAGAGGAATTGACCCATGCGTTCAATGAAATCCCGCGATCTTCTGATCCTTCTTCTCTTTGTCGGCGTCCTGAGCCTTTTGCCCGCGCTGGGACTGAGCCGCTACGTTCTGGGGCAGATCACCCTGTTCATCCTGTGGGCGGCCGTCGTGTCGCAGTGGAACCTGGTCTTCGGCGTCGCCGGCATCCTGTCGATCGGCCATATGGCTCTGTTCGCGGTGGGCGGCTATGCCACCGCGCTCATGGGCCTCTATTTCGGCATGTCGCTATGGTGGACCCTGCCGGTGGCGGCTCTGGCGGGGCTGCTGATGAGCCTCGTCATGGCCTTTGCCACGTTCCGGCTGCGCGGCGCTTATGTCGTCGTGGTCACGCTCGCCATCGCCATGACGGTCTATCAGCTTCTGGTGACCGATGTGGCCTGCTTCCGGCAGACCCAATCGGTTTGCTATTCCTTCTCCGGCGGCGCCCGCGGCCTGTCGCGTTTCGGCGATTTCGGGTTTCGCGAGCTACTTGGATACAGCAGTGCGCCGCTTGGCAATTTCTACCTGTCGCTCATCATGCTCGCGCTGTCGATACTGGTCGCGATCATGGTCGTCTACAGCCCCTATGGGCAGGCCTTTAAGGCGATGCGCGACAACGAGGTCTGCGCCGCGTCGCGAGGTATCGAGATCCGGAAATATCAGGCCATCGTCTTTGCCGTCTCCGGAGTGTTCACCGGTTTGAGCGGAGGCGTCTATGCCGGGGTGATCGGCACGTTTGGTCCGCAGGTTCTCGAATTGCCCACGCTGCTGTTCCTGCTGTCGATGATGGTCGTCGGCGGCCGCGGCACCATTTGGGGCCCGGTGGTCGGCACGATCGTGCTGGCGCTTATCGACGAGGGCTTCCGCGACCTCGCGGCATGGCGCAACACCGCCTATGCGGCCGTTCTTTCGATCATCCTGCTCACATTGCCGGAGGGCCTGATGGGCGGATTCGCGTCACTCAGGAAGTGGGCCTTGAGCCCCAGGAAGGAGGGCTGAAACGTGACCCATTCACCGCAACATCTGCTCGAGGTGCGCGGCCTGACCAAGGCCTATGGGGCCATGAAGGCGACGAACGATCTCATCTTTCATGTCGACCGCGGCGAGGTTCTCGGCATCGGCGGTCCGAACGGCGCCGGGAAGACCACGCTGTTTGATCTCTTGTCCGGGGTGACCCCCCCGACCGCCGGGAGGATCCTGTTCGAGGGCGCCGATATCACCGGGCTCGGCGCCTCGGCGATCTGCCATCTCGGCATTAGCCGCACCTTCCAGCTAAACGCCGTCTTCAACTCGCAGACGGTCGCCGACAATCTGAAGACCTGCGCCTATTTCGGCAGCGAAAAGCGGCTCGTGCCCGGGTTGAGCTATGACCGCAGGTCCGAGATCCGCGCGGCCGAGGTACTCGATCTGACCGGTTTGACGGACTATGCGGATGTGATGGCGGGTGCCTTGCCGGTCTTGCAGCTGAAGCTGTTGATGATCGGATGCGCCATCGTGAGCCATCCCAAACTGCTGCTGCTGGACGAACCGGTCGGGGGGCTCAACCCGGCCGAGATCGAAACCTGCGCGGCGGTCTTCAGACAGCTTCGGGATTTTCACGGGACCACCATCGTCGTGATCGAACACGTGATGAGCTTCATGACAGCCTTTGCGGACCGGATCATGATCCTGCACCACGGTGCGAAACTGCACGAAGGGGCGGCGGGCAGTCTCGCCGACAATCCCGAGGTCGTGGATGTCTTCCTCGGTGTGTCCGGCGCTGCAGACAGCCGCAAGGGAGCACAGGCGGAGGAGGTCGGAAATGCCACTTCTTGAAGTCAAGGATTGTCACGCCGGTTACGGCACGGGGTCGATCCTGAACGGGATCGACCTGACGGTCGCGAAAGGCGAACTGATCGGCATTGTCGGCCCGAACGGTCATGGCAAGACGACGCTGCTGCGCGCGATATCGGGCCTGTTGCCCAGGACCCAGGGCAGCATCGCGCTGAACGGTCGATCCATCCTCGGGCTGGCGCCGGAGAAAATTGCGCGGATGGGGCTGGCCCATGTGCCGCAGGGCGATCTGGTCTACAAGAACATGACCATTCTCGAAAACCTGCTGGTCGGCGGCTATGCCAACCGGTCGGATGCAAGGTCCCAGGCGCAACTAGACAAGGTCTTCGCGCTCTTTCCCAAGCTCGAACAGCGCGCGGAGCAGATCGCCAGCTCCCTGTCGGGAGGTGAGCGCCGGATGCTGGGCATCGGCCGCGGCCTGATGATGGGGGATTGCCGCCTGCTGGTGCTGGACGAGCCTTCGCTCGGCCTGGCGCCGGTGGTGATCGACCAGATCTATGCGGCCATCGACGAATTGCGCGCGACAGGGATGACGATCGTCGTGGTCGAAGAGAATATCGCCCGGGTGGCCAACCATGCGGACCGGCTGCATCTGATGGATGGCGGCCATTTCGTCTGGTCCGGTGTCCCCGCGGAAATGCATGAAAATCGGAAAATAATCGACACCTATCTGGGTGCTTGAAAGACAGGAGCTACATTTATGGGCATTCCAAACAAGGCAGATGTGGTTATCGTTGGCGGCGGCGTTGCGGGCTGCTCCATCGCATATCACCTGACCAAGCTGGGGATTACCGATGTCGTGTTGTGCGAGCGCAAGCAGCTCACGAGCGGCACGACCTGGCATGCGGCTGGACTAGTGACGCAGCTCCGCGCGACGCGAAACATGACAGAACTTGCCCAATACACCGGCGAGCTGTTTCGCGATCTGGAGGCGGAAACGGGGCAGGCGACGGGCTTCAAGCAAAACGGCGCGCTGCGCCTTGCCACGCATGACGCGCGCTTCGAGGAACTGAAACGTGGCGTGTCCATGGCCCGAAATTTCGGGCTCGAGGCCGACGTCGTCTCCGCCGGCGAAATCCGCGAACGCTGGCCGCTGGTCGAAGTCGGCGACATCGTCGGCGGCATCTGGATGCCCAATGACGGGCAGGTCAATCCCGCCGACGTGACGATGGCGATGGCCAAAGGCGCGCGTATGCGCGGCGCGCGGATTTTCGAACAGACCCCGGTCGAGCGCCTGATCGTCGAGAACGGAAAGGTGCGGGGCGTGAAACTCGCCGATGGCGAAATCCGCGCCGACCGCGTCGTCATCGCGGGTGGCATGTGGTCGCGGGAATTCGCGGCGCAAAGCGGCGTCTCCCTGCCGCTCCACGCGGCAGAGCATTTCTACATCGTGACCGAGCAGATGCCCGATCTGCCCCGCGAACTGCCGGTGCTGTTCGTCGCCGACGAGTGTTCCTATTACAAGGAAGACGCTGGCAAGCTGCTGCTGGGATGCTTCGAGCCCGAAGCGAAACCCTGGGGGCACAACGGCATCCCCGAGGACTTCTGCTTCGACAGCCTGCCCGAGGATTTCGATCATTTCGAACCGATCCTCGACATGGCCGTCAAACGCGTGCCGGCGCTGGCTAACGCGGGTATCCAGCTGTTCTTCAACGGCCCCGAAAGCTTCACGCCCGATGACCGCTACCTTCTGGGAGAGACGCCCGAAATTGAGGGGTTGTTCTGCGCCTGCGGGTTCAACTCGGTCGGCATCCTGTCGTCCGGTGGCGTCGGCAAGGCGCTGGCGGATTGGATCAACGACGGTCACCCGCCGATGGAGCTGGCAGATGTCGACGTGCGCCGCATGCATCCCTGGCAGTCGAACAAGAGCTATCTCTTCGACCGGACCAAGGAAACGTTGGGCTTGCTCTACAAGATGCATTGGCCTTACCAGCAATATGAAACCGCGCGCAATGTGCGCCAAAGCCCGTTTCACGACCGCCTTGTCGCTCTCGGGGCCTCGATGACCGAAGCTGCCGGATATGAGCGGCCGGGCTTTTTCGCGCGCGATGGCCGCTCGACTGAGATCGGCTATTCCTTCGGCCCGCAAAGCTGGTTCGAAGACGCGCGCGCTGAATGTTTGGACACGCAATCAGCCGTGACCGTTTTCGACCAGAGTTGCTATGTGAAATTCCGGGTCGAGGGCCGAGACGCTTGCCGCATTCTCAACAACGTGTCAGCGGGAAATGTTGATGTTGCTATGGGCAAGGTCGTCTACACCCAGTGGCTCAACCCGCGCGGGGGTATCGAGGCGGATGTCACGATCACCCGGCTTTCAGAAACAGCCTATCTAGTCGTCACCATAGCCGCCAG
>Ga0310345_10000680_pt1 | contig 45598 bp, 41 predicted proteins | sample HC15DNA20500_MG_FD_204667 | JGI IMG/M metagenome (GOLD analysis project Ga0310345, IMG submission 204667) | Marine microbial communities from station ALOHA, North Pacific Subtropical Gyre - HC15-DNA-20-500_MG | ecosystem: Environmental > Aquatic > Marine > Oceanic | place: Pacific Ocean: North... | reverse complement strand
CTCAATCGGATATATCCCGCCTGCGGAGGCTGAGGCAAACTTCCACCAGCAACAAGCAGGTCAGGCCATGGCGGCCTGACTTAAACGAAACGGCCTCCACAAAACCCGGGGCGATTCAAGGTCGGTTCAATCAGGCTAGATGAGACGATGCTTATGCTTTGGGTTGGAGCAGCTTGAGCCATGGACGAGCCAACAGAGTTCGACATGCCTCACTCTGACCGCCAAAGCACTGCTCCACGGGGTAGGTGAATTCAGCTGATGCGGTATAGCGAATAGGCTTCCCGTCTTGATCGAAGATATCGCCACCTACTGCCTTGAGTAGAGCCTGGCCTGCGACAACGTCATGGGGTGAGACGGGGTATAACGAAACGCCTGCGGCCCCATCACCAGCTGCGACTCGGGCAAGCCGATAGGCGATGCTAGGCATCGGTTCGCAGATTGCGGGGGCGCATAGGATGTCGTTCTCAGCGCGCTTAGGGACTGCTGCCGTACTGACAAACACAACCGAAGCTTGAAGGAGGCGATTCGCACCGCACGGCTCAATGGCTTGGCCGTTACGAAGGAGCGAGCGCATTCCCTGCTGCCAAGCAATGCAGTCTGGCCCACGAGGAGTGGCAGGTGCGTAAACAACACCAAGCACCGGTTCTCCGTCATCCAGAAGCCCTACCGAGACTGCGGAGCCAGCTCGTCCAGCGAGAAAGTCTGCGGTTCCATCATTGGGGTCAACAACCCAACAATAGCGATGCCCAGTCTGATGGCGCCCGGTCTCTTCCCCTACGAAATCGCAGTTAAGTATCTGCTCAAGACCTCGACGCAGCATGACCTCGATCTCAACATCGACCTCGGCCTTGTAGCCACTTCCTCGCGGCCCGTCCAGTCTCCGAAGCTCATCGAGGATGAGAGCCCCAGCTTCAATCACCAGGTTGATAACTCGGTAAACGATCCCGGTTTCGAGCATTAGCTTTCATCTCTAGGGATGGTTCGACCAAAGCTTTCCAGATCTTCCTGAACGTCATCAAACATTGTGTGCACAAGCCGGTCGCGGCGAAGTCCTGAAAGGCATCGACCGAAACATCCAGAGCAAAGTACGACGTTGTAACCATCCCCAGAGTAGAGCGGACTCGAGACAAGAGCGCCACAAGGCATGTCCTTGGTGCTCACGACAGGAGCATCGCAGACACAACAGAGTTGAATTGGTGTGCTCATAGTGCGTTCACTCGCTGTAGGGGAGGCCAGTCTCAAGCTCTCTGCAATGCAGCCTTCAGGAGCCCTGAGAGCTATCCTGAATGGGTATAAGCACTAAATCCTTACCGGCAAGCTCGAGGTTTAGCTTGTCTCCAAGCCGCAATCCCATTGCCTCAAGCACCTCTGGAGGAATCTCCACGATCAAGTCGCCGCTACCATCACCTGCGTCGTGGCAAACAGCAGTCCTATCCGTGTCGCTCATGCATTGCCTCCGGTTTACGGACGAATGCTATAGACGATGTCATCGCGCACCTTCTTGTGCCGACCAACGCCAAGCAGGACGTAGATGGTGCTCCTGGTCTCGAAAAATCCATCGCCATCATACTTCTGCTGCAGGGAGCTCCTCACCCAAAAGCCCGGTGGAAAACGTCCAGCTGAGTCTTCGACCACCTCGTCGGCGTGGATAAGCCGTGCCATGAATCCATCAGACTCAATTTGTTGACGCGCTTCGTCTGAGATATCGAGCTCGACGAGAGTCCAGCTCTTCACTAGGCAGTACTGCTTGCCGGGATTTCGCCGGTGTAACTCAAGCAGGATCTGGTCTCGACTCAGATTGGTGCCGTTGATTGCGGGAGCATAGCCATATAGAAACTCCATGATTTCGAGTAGTTTTTCATTTCCACTAACATCCAGAATCTGGGGCTTCATGGTAGTCCTCGTGGTGATTCACGGATTTGCAACCTAGGGATAAGCCTAAAGCTGCAGTGGCTCACTTATGGCATGCGCAGGATCTAGTGAAGCTGTCTGGGCGTAAGGACAATCCCTGACTTCATTAAGCGATGAAGCGCCATCAGCGATGGCCGTCCGACGCCCTGCTTGAACGTAACCACGACGTACGTTGAGTTAAGAGTCGTTATGAGCCAGCGGCCTTCGCTAAGACGCAGACCGATGATGTCTGAGGTTCGTATGAGATGGCCGTCAGCAAACCGACCTGTACTTTCCCTGCGGGCATGTTGATAGCTGATCCCGACAGCGGCATTTGCGATAACAACCGCATCAACTAGAAAGCCCGTTACCGGAAGCGGATACTTTGCCTTCAGAGCATGGGCCAGCTGTCGTTTTGCATAAGACGAGATTGACCGACTGGTCTCTGGAATCAAGGTCGTTTTCAACATGTGCACCGCGTCAGCTGAGGTTTGTGTAAAACACGGTTTGCTGGTTCGTCAGCTCCAAAATTTCAGCCGGCGTCCGTGAAGGGTCGTAATAGTTCTTACCTTCGTGCGTCACGTAGATATGGATCAGCTCGTTGTCAGCTGATCTGGCAATGTCAATTTGTCTGATAGGTTCAAGCAGCCACCGTCCCGCGCCGTTCATCCACGCTGGGCTCATCAGCTGAAGCTCGCCGATGCGTGCATCAGGAGTTTTCAAGTTGGCCATTTCAAGAAAAGTAGTCAGGTCATTGGGCATGACGGTCTTTGTGTATTCAATACCACCCTCTGTCACCTTCACCGTTGCGTGAAGCCACGGACTCGAGATTTCGCGCTCAACGAGCCTCCAGTGGTGATGGTCGGGCCCGAACACGGGCGCCAGGTTGTAATAGGCGCTCTCGTGGGTTTTGAACATTAGTCAGCTCCAGATAATGAGTGCAATACCTTGTAGTGCTATTGCATGCATTCTGGCTCCATTCTTCCTTTTCTGCAATGGGAAGATTGGGATGGATTTCAGGCAGGCACTGGGCATGAGCTTGCGGAGAGTTCGCAAGTCCCGTGGGCTCACGCAGGAGGCGTTCTCGTCCGTCAGCAGCCGGACACATATGTCGGAGCTAGAGCGAGGAGTGATAGGGATTACGGTCGAGAAGCTGATAGAGATCGCTGAAGTTATGGGCGTTCACCCCCTCACAGTCTTACTCGACTCGTTCAGTAGCTACGAAGCGGTAGCTCCAGAGAGACTTTTGCAACAAATTGCCCATGAACACAATGAAGTTGGAAGCTACAGGTCGAATGAGAATGAGGCTGGAGCATAGATGTTATGTCTTTAACCCTGGGCCTCCGGCACGCCCTGCACTTGTTGTGAAAGCGGAACCAGAGGCCAGGCGCTTCGCTAAGACCAAAGGAACAAAACAGCTTTCAAATTCAACACTTGTGTGGCATTTAAAGGAATGATATTGTTTGAGCCAGTTATGGTTTCAGGCCTGATTATTGAGAGCCGGATAGCCTACCTTTTCCGGACGGACAGTATGCTTCCGAGGGATTTGCATACCACATAAGGGTTCGAGTCCGTGTGGGCCCACCACCTTCAAAGCCGCGCACCGCGCGGCTTTTTCGTTTATCCCTTTTATTGATGACGCGATTCGCGGAGACCTTCGTTCCGGCTCTTCGCTTACCAGCCGTGTTGACCGCAGACTAATAACCAGATCGCATATAAACAGCAGGAAAGGTTTCTGGACTCTCTAAGCTGACGTCTCTATCTTGCGCCGCGGGCTCGTTGTTTCGACGCGCCGCAGTTGCCATCCTTAAGGACGTCCATGCTCCCAGAATCGCTGCCGCTGTTGTTCGTCTGCGCCCTGCTGATCTGGCTACTGGTGGCGTTCGTTCGGGAAACCTGGAGCCCGGATATCGTCGTCGCGATCGCCGTGGCCGTCCTGCTGGCGACGCAGCTACTGACGCCGGGCGAAGTGCTGAGCGTGCTATCCAACTCGGCGCCGGTGACGATCGCCTGCATGTTCATCATTTCTGCTGCGCTGGAACGCACCGGCTGCATCGACGCACTGGGCACCTGGCTCGGCGACCTGGTCGGCACCAGTCCCACACGGGTGCTGTTCGGGCTGACCATTACCGCACTGGTGATTTCCGCTTGCCTGAACAATACCCCGGTGGTCGCGATCCTCACGCCGGTCGCGATTTCGCTGGCCAAGCGCGCCGGCACCACACCGTCCAAGCTGCTAATCCCACTGTCCTACGCGACCATCCTTGGCGGCACGCTGACAATGATCGGCACCTCGACAAACATCCTCGTCGATGGCGTCGCGCGCAAGGCCGGTCTCGCGCCCTTCGGCATGTTCGAGATCACCGCAGCCGGGCTGATCATGGCTGCAGCCGGCATGGCCTATCTGCTGACTATCGGCAAGCATCTGCTGCCGGAACGCGACACGCTGTCCAAGCTGCTCGGCCCACGCCTGGATCGCAACTTCATGACCGAGCTGCGTGTGCCGCTCAACTCGCCGGTGATCGGCAAGACCATCGCCGAGGCCAACCTCAACGGCGGCAGCGGCCTGCAGGTTCTGCAGGTGAACCGCAATGCGCAGCTGTTCAGCCGCCCGGAGCATGACTTCACCCTGACCGCCGGCGACCTGTTGATGATCCATGGCCAGGTCAAGGATGTAGTGGAACTGCGCGAAAGTGGCCACCTGACCTTCAATCGCGGTGATGCCTTCGAAACCATCAGCAGTGAGGATGTGATCCTCGCCGAGGCCATCGTCGGTCGCGGTTCGCGCTACAGCCACCGCCCGATGCGCGACCTCGACCTGTCGGCGCGCTACGGCATCAACGTACTGGCCGTGCACCGCCAGGACGAAAACATCCAGGGCAACTTCGATGACTTTCAGCTGCAGTTCGGCGACGTGATGCTGGTCGAAGGCAGCCCGGCGCAGATCAAGCGCTTTGCCGACAACGGCGAACTGATCAGCCTGAATGCGGTGCAGGAGCGCGCATTCCGCCGTGACAAGGCTCCGATCGCCATCATCGCGACACTCGCCGTGATGCTGCTGGCGGCTTTCGGCGTGATGCCGATCGAAGGGCTGGCGATCATTGGTGCCGCTGCCGTACTGGCGACGCGCTGCCTGGACGTAGAGGATGCCTACAAGGCGGTCGACTGGAAGATTCTCAGCCTGATCTTCGGCATGCTGGCCATCAGCATCGCCATGGACAAGGTGGGTCTGGTGCAGCTGATCGTTCAGAACGTCGCCACGCTCACGCCCTGGGCCGGCCCGCTGTTCATGCTTTCGTTCATCTACCTGCTGACCTCGCTGCTCACCGAGATGCTGTCGAATAACGCGGTGGCGGTGCTGATAACCCCGATCGCCATCGGTCTCGCGCAGCATCTGGGCGTCGATCCGCGGGCGTTCGTGGTCGCCGTGATGTTCGCCGCCAGCGCCAGCTTCGCCACCCCGATCGGCTACCAGACCAACACCTTCGTCTACAACGCCGGCGGCTATCGCTTTACCGACTTCCTCAAGGTGGGCATACCGCTGAACCTGCTGCTCTGGGTCGTGGCCACGTTGGTCATCCCGCTATTCTGGCCGCTCACGCCGCTCTGACGACAAGGCTTGCGCTGGGTCATTGACCGGCCAGGCGTTCAGTTTCATGCTCTCGGGCCTTTGCCCCCGACGAACAAGAACAAGGAGCGCGCCATGAAACTGGAAACCCTCGCCATTCATGCAGGCTATAGCCCGGACCCGACCACCCGGGCCGTGGCGGTACCGATCTACCAGACCACCTCTTACGCGTTCGATGACACTCAGCACGGCGCCGACCTGTTCGATCTGAAGGTGCCGGGCAACATCTATACGCGCATCATGAATCCCACCACCGACGTGCTCGAGCAGCGGGTAGCGGCACTAGAGGGCGGCGTGGCCGCACTGGCCGTAGCCTCGGGGATGGCAGCGATCACCTACGCCATTCAGACCATCACCGAGGTCGGCGACAACATCGTCTCGGTAGCCAAGCTCTACGGCGGCACCTACAACCTGTTCGCCCACACCCTGCCGCGCCAGGGCATCGAGGTGCGCTTCGCCGCCCACGACGACATCGCGGCCCTGGAAGCGCTGATCGACGAGCGTACCAAGGCGGTGTTCTGCGAATCCATTGGCAACCCGGCCGGCAACGTGATCGACCTCGTCGCCCTGGCCGAAGCCGCGCACCGCCACGGCGTGCCGCTGATCGTCGACAACACCGTCGCCACACCCATGCTGTGCCGGCCCATCGAGCACGGCGCGGATATCGTCGTGCATTCGCTGACCAAGTACATGGGCGGCCATGGCACCAGCATCGGCGGTATCGTCGTCGACTCCGGCAAATTCCCTTGGGCGCAGTACAAGGAACGTTTCGCGCTGCTGAACACGCCGGACGTGTCCTACCACGGCGTCACCTACACCGAGGCCTTTGGCCCTGCCGCCTTCATCGGCCGCTGCCGCGTTGTGCCGCTGCGCAACATGGGCGCGGCGATTTCACCGTTCAACTCGTTCCTGATCCTGCAGGGGCTGGAAACCCTCGCCCTGCGTATGGAGCGCCACTGCGAAAACGCACTCAAGGTCGCCGAATTTCTCCAATCCCACCCACAGGTGGCATGGGTCAAGTACGCTGGACTGCCGGATCACCCTGAGCACGAACTGGCCCGCCGCTACATGGGCGGCATGCCGGCGTCGATTCTCTGCTTCGGCATCGAAGGCGGCATGGAGGCCGGCGCGCGCTTTATCGATGCGCTCAAACTGGTGGTGCGCCTGGTCAACATCGGCGACGCCAAGTCCCTGGCCTGCCATCCGGCCAGCACCACGCACCGCCAGCTGAATGCCGACGAACTGGCCCGCGCCGGCGTGTCGCAGGACCTGATCCGGCTGTCGATCGGTATCGAGCACATCGACGACATCCTCGCCGACCTGGCCCAGGCACTGGCCGCATCCAAGTGTTGAGACGGCGCGCAGCTTGATATCCGCCAGCGAGGCTCCACATTATCGGCATATCGCCGAGGGAGCCTCGCCATGACCGATTCGCTGATCGTCCCGTGCGCACATTGCGCCAGCCTCAACCGCATCCCATCCGATCGCATACATGACGCGCCACGCTGCGGGCGCTGCAAGTCCGAGGCGCTGCCGGACCAACCGTTCGACCTGCAACAGGAGCAATTCGCCAACCAGATCAAGGGCGACCTGCCGCTACTGGTGGATGTCTGGGCCAGCTGGTGCGGCCCCTGCCGCAGCTTTGCCCCGACCTTCGCCCAGGCCGCGCGCCAGCTGCAGGGCCGCTGCCGCCTGGCCAAGCTCGACAGCGAAGCCAATGCGCAACTGTCGACGCAGCTCGGCATCCGCTCCATTCCGAGCCTGATCCTCTTTCGCGAAGGCCGCGAAGTCGCGCGCCAGAGCGGTGCCATGCCGCTGCCACAACTGCTGGCCTGGCTGGCACAGCAGGGCGTTCGCTGACGGCATAAACATCAGGCGGCAACCAGAACAGCGCCAAGTTCCACCCACAATTGCGACCTCCCATCAGGATATGTGTCGCAATGTTTGCCTAGCCATCATGGCACTTGGATAATGCCCGCACTTTTCGAGCGGCACTTCCAATGCAAGTAACACACGGACGTCTATGCGCTGGCCCCACGAGAGCCGCGCAGGCATGAGCGCAATACGCTTCGACATCGACCAATGGCAGGCCTGGGCGCCGGGCTGTGCCTGCCATGCCGACTGGTCGCGCTGGGCATTGGCCAGCGTCTGGCCGGACGCTCCAGACGCTCAGCCGGACGTATCCTTTTTGCCCGCCATGCAGCGTCGGCGCTTGAGCCGGCTGGCGCGCATGGTCTTTGCTGTCGCCGCCCCCCTGGTCGAAGACCAGCCGCCGATGCCGCTGGTGTATGCCTCGCGCCACGGTGAAACCACCCGCAACTTCGCCCTGCTCAGCGACCTGGCCGAGCAGCAGCCGCTTTCGCCGACCCAGTTCAGCCTGTCAGTGCACAACGCCATCATCGGCCTCTGGTCGATCTTTCAGGGCGATTCCAGCGAAATGACGGCCCTCGCCGCGGAAGGCGACGGGCTCGAGCACGCGTTCCTCGAAGCCGCGCTGCTGTTGAACGAAGGTGCGCCGGCCGTTCTGCTGGTGATCGCCGAGGAAACGCCGCCAGACGCCTATCGACCCTGGATTGATGATGTCCAGATACCCTACGCGCTGGCGCTGCGACTGACCGCCGGAGACACCTGGCAACTGCAACTGCAATCGGCCGACGAGCCCGCCGTGACAGCATCCGCACCACATGCGCTGGAGCTGATCCGGGCATTGCTCGATGGCCGCTCCCAACTCACGCATCAATGGAAGACGCGCAGATGGAACTGGCAGCGGACGCGCTGAAGCGGCCCAATGTGCCGTGGCTGTGGCGCCTGATTGCCACCGGGCTGTCGTTCGCCTTGTTCGGCATCGGCGGGCTGTGCCTGCGCATACTGGTCTTCCCGCTACTCGCGCTGCTGCCTGGCGACGCCATCACCCGACGCAGCCGTGCACGGCAAACGGTCAGCCGGCTGTTCTGGCTGTTCGTACAGTTCATGTACCGCAGCGGCGTGCTGACCTATGAGGTCGAAGGTGCCGAGCGCCTCGGTCGCCCGGGCCAGCTGATCATCGCCAATCATCCTTCGCTGATCGATGTGGTGGTGCTGATCGCACTGATCCGCGACGCCAACTGCGTGGTCAAGCAGAGCCTGTGGAACAACCCGTTCACCCGTGGGCCGATCCGCGCCGCGCAGTACATCAGCAACAACGGCAGCGCCGAGATGCTCGACGAAGCCGCCGAATCCCTGCAGCAGGGCCAGACGCTGATCATCTTTCCCGAGGGCACCCGCACCACGCCCGGGCAACCGCCGCAGTTCCATCGCGGAGCGGCGGCCATCGCCCTGCGCGGCGCGCGGCTGGTGACGCCAGTGGTGATCAGCGTGACACCGACCACCCTGACCAAGGCCGAGCCCTGGTACCGCATCCCCTCGCGGCGCTTCCACTTTCATCTGCGCGTGGGCGACGACATCGACCCGCAGGCATTCGCCGCCCTGGGCGCCGCCCCGATCGCCTCGCGCCGCCTCAACGACCATCTGCACCGACACTTCATAAAGGAGCTCGCACTCGATGAGCCAACTCACGCTTGAAATCAAGCAACTGATCATCGACGCCCTGGGTCTGGAAGACCTCGGCCCAGACGACATCGACGCCGACCAGCCGCTGTTCGGCGAAGGGCTCGGCCTGGATTCGGTCGACGCTTTGGAACTGGGTCTGGCGATCCAGAAGCGCTTCGGCATCAAGATCGACGCCGACGCCAAGGACACCCGCAAGCATTTCGCCAGCGTCGACAGCCTGGCAGCCTTCGTCAGCGCCAGTCGCGCCATCGCCTGAGGAATATCTGCCGTGAACAGCCGTAACGAGATTTTCCAGACCCTGCGCGACGCCCTGGTGGAACTGTTCGAACTCGAAGCCGAGCGCATTAACCTCGAAGCCAACCTCTATCAGGACCTGGAGATCGACAGCATCGACGCCGTCGACCTGATCGACCACATCAAGCGCCAGACCGGCAAGAAGATTGCCGCCGAGGAGTTCAAGGCCGTGCGCACTGTGGGCGATGTCGTCGAAGCGGTTTATCGACTGACCAACGCGGAAACTGCCTGATAGACAAGACAACTGCGCTGGCGCGGCGCAGGGACTGACTGGGCCGCACATGCAGCGCGCCCCAAGGCACTTTGCGGAACCGATCGATGCTCTCACGTTCACCCAGGATGCCAGCCGGCGCCGCCCGGCTGGCGGGGCTCGCCCTGTTGCTCGCCGGGCTGGCCTACCCCTTCGCCGTCTACTTCGGCATTGAACACCTGTCGCCACGCGCCTTCGCCGCGCTGCTCGGGGCGCTCTGGCTCGCCCGTCTGCTGAGCACCGGCCGCTCAGCCAGCCGCTGGACCGCCGCTGTGGCGCTGCTGTTCTGCCTGCTGCTGGCGCTGCTCGACGACAGCACGCTGCTGCGCTGGTATCCGGTGCTGATCAATGTCGCCATGCTCGTACTGTTCGCCGGCAGCCTGTTCAGCGGGATGCCGGTCATCGAGCGCCTGGCGCGACTGCAGGAGCCCGAGCTGCCGGCCTCCGGCGTGCGTTATACACGGCAGGTGACCAAGGTCTGGGCAGCCTTCTTCATCCTGAACGGCACGATCGCCGCTGCACTGACACTGTGGGCGCCGCTGAGCTGGTGGACGCTGTACAACGGCCTGATCGCCTATGTGCTGATCGGCCTGCTGTTCGCCGGCGAATGGCTGGTTCGCCAGTACGTGAAGGATCGCGCATGAGCTGGCTTCCTCTTACCGAACTGTTGCTCGAGGTCGATCCGCGGCCTGTGACCAACCAACCGCCACTGTCACTCGAACAACTGCAGCAGCAGGCACTGCGACTGGCCGGTGGGCTTCGAGGGCGCGGGGTGAGAAACCTCGCTGTACATCTGGAAGACGCGGTACAACTGGGGATCGCCCTGCTCGGCGCCTGGCGCGCCGGCGCGCGGGTCCTACTGCCAGCCGATCTGCAACCCGCGAGCCGCTCGCGGCTGAGGCCGCACGTGGAGCTCTGGCTGACCGATCAGCCTGGCGACTGCAGCCTGACGGACCTCCTGGCTGCGCCACTCGCCCCTGCAGAGCTCGATCCCGAGCTGCTCGGCCTGACGCTCTGCACCTCCGGCTCCAGCGGCGAGCCCAAGCTCATCGACAAGCACCTGTACCAGCTGGCCAACGAAGTCGAAGCGCTGGAGGCGCTGTGGGGTGCCGACCTCGGCGATGCAGCAGTGATCGGCAGCGTCGCCACGCAGCACATCTACGGACTGCTGTTTCGGCTGCTCTGGCCGCTTTGTGCAGGTCGCCCCATGCTGCGCCGCACCCTACCGTTCGCCGAGGACATGCAGCGGGCCAGCCGTGAACAGTCAGCGTTCTGCTGGGTGGCCAGCCCCGCCCTGCTCAAGCGCATGGGCGACAACCTCGACTGGCCGGCGCTGCGCCAGGTGCGTCGGGTGTTCTCCTCTGGCGGGCCACTGCCGGCCGAGGCCGCACAACTGCTCTGGGAGCGCCTCGGCCAGTGGCCTACGGAGATCTATGGCAGTTCCGAAACCGGTGGCATCGCCTGGCGCCAGGGCGGCGAACTGTGGCAGCCGCTACCGGGCGTCGAGCTCGGCCAGGACGAGCAGGGCGCGCTGCGCGTGGCCTCGCCCTGGGTCGCCGGCGGGCACGTCGAACAGACCGCCGATGGTGCCGAGTTGCATGCCGATGGCCGTTTCGCCCTGCGTGGCCGGCTGGATCGCATCGTCAAGCTGGAAGAGAAGCGGATCTCGCTACCGATGCTGGAAAGCGCCCTGGCCGAGCACGCCTACGTCAGCGAGGCTCGCCTGGGCGTCATCCAGGACCAGCGGGCCTATCTCGGCGCGTTGGTGGCGCTGAGCGAGGCTGGCATATTCGCCCTGCGCAACCAGGGCCGGCGCGCCGTCACCCAGGCTCTGCGCCAGCATCTGAACGACCACTGCGAAGCATTGGCCCTGCCGCGGCGCTGGCGACTGCTGCATCAGCTACCGGGCAATGCCCAGGGCAAACTGCCCCAGGCCGAACTCGACGCTCTGCTGCTGGCGCCGCGCCCGCGCGAACCGGAGCGTATGCAGCAGCAGTGGCAGGACGATCACTGGCAGATCGAGCTGCGCGTGCCGCTGGACCTGGCGCACTTCAGCGGCCATTTCCCGCGTACGCCGGTCCTGCCTGGCGTCGTTCAGATCGAGTGGGCGATGAACCTCGCGCGCGAACTGATCGACGACCTGCCGCCACGCTTCGGTGGCATGGAAGTGCTCAAGTTCCAGCAGCTCGCTCGCCCGGGCGATCACCTGGAGCTGAGCCTGCGTTTCGATCATGCCCGCGGCAAGCTGTACTTCGCCTATCACAACGCCGGCAACCCTTGCTCGTCCGGCCGCATCCTGCTGGGAGCTCGCCCATGACCACGCTGAATCCCTTGCCGCGCGTCGAGGAGCAGCCGATCGCCAGCGTGACGCCCGCCCTGCCCAACGAAGAGGATTGGTTCAAGCCCTGCGCGGTGATCCCGGTCTACAACCACGAGCGCAGCCTGCCCGCGGTGGTTGCCGCGCTGCGTGCGGCGGATCTGCCCTGCGTGCTGGTGGACGACGGTTCCTCCCCGGACGCAGCGGCAGTCATCGACAAGCTGGCCGAGCAGACCGGCGTCTTCCTGCTCCGCCATCAGCGCAACCAGGGCAAGGGCGGCGCGGTGATCAGCGGCCTGCGCGAGGCCCGGCGACTGGGCTTCAGCCATGCGCTGCAGGTCGACGCCGACGGCCAGCACGACCTGTCCGGTGTCGAGCTGTTCCTCGACCGCGCCAGCCAGGCGCCGGACGCGGTGATCTGCGGCTATCCGAGATACGACGCCAGCGTGCCCAAAGGGCGCCTGTATGCCCGCTACCTGACCCATGTCTGGGTCTGGATCAACACACTGTCGCTGGCGATCCGCGACTCCATGTGCGGCTTCCGTGTCTACCCGCTGGAGCCGACTTTGGCGTTGCTCGACAGCGTGCGACTGGGCCGGCGCATGGATTTCGACACCGAGATTCTGGTGCGCCTGCACTGGCAGCAGCAGCCGATGGTCTGGCTGCCGACGCGGGTGCATTACCCGGCCGATGGTATCTCGCATTTCCGCCTCTGGCTGGACAACGCGCTGATCTCCGCCATGCATGCCCGGCTGTTCTTCGGCATGCTGCTGCGCGCGCCAAAACTGCTCGCCCGGCGCCTGCAGCGATGAGCGAAGCCCCGATGCCCTCGCACTGGGCGGCGCAGCGCGAGCGCGGCAGTTTCGCGCTGATGCGCCTGACCGCCTGGGCGGTACGGCTACTTGGTCGGCGCACCATGGCGCCGCTGCTGTATCTGATCGTGCTGTATTTCTATCTGTTCGGCCGCAGCGCCCGTGACAGCGCGCGCCAGTATCAGGGCAACCTGGCACGCTGGAGCGGGCGCGCCGAACTGCAGCCAAGCACCCGCTCGGTCTATCGCCAGTTCATGAGTTTCGCCGAAGCGCTGTTGGACAAGCTGGATGTCTGGAGCGGGCGCGTCGGGCGGGAACGCCTGGTGATCCACGACCCGGCCAACCTGCACGCCAGCCTCGCCGGGGCGCGCGGTCAGCTGCTGGTCGGCTCGCACCTGGGCAATCTGGAGATCTGCCGGGCCCTGGCGGAGATCGGCGGCGAAGTGCGGATGAACGTGCTGGTGCACACCCGTCACGCCGAGCAGTTCAATCGCCTGCTGGACCAGTCCGGCGCCGACAACCTGCGGCTGATCCAGGTCAGCGAACTGGACCCGGCGACCATGCTGCAGCTGTCCCAGCGCCTGGAGCGTGGCGAGTGGCTGGCCATCGCCGGTGATCGGGTGCCGCTGCATGGTGGGCGCACCGCCGTGGCGGACTTCCTCGGTCAGCCGGCAGCCTTTCCCCAGGGGCCCTGGCTGCTCGCCGGCCTGCTGGAATGCCCGGTGAATCTGCTGTTCTGTCTCAAGCAGGACGAGCGCTTCCATGTGCATCTCGAGCCGTTCGCCGAACGCATTCGCTGGCGCCGCGCCGAGCGCGACGCGGTGATCGCGCAGGCAGTGCAGCGCTACGCCGACCGCCTCGCCGCGCGTTGCCTGGAGGCGCCGCTGCAATGGTTCAACTTCTATCCCTTCTGGAACACACAGGACCCGCGTCGTGACTGAGCCCGTGATCTTTGGCGAACACCTTCTGCGCATCGAGGACGTGCTGGCCGTGGCGCAGCGCCGTGCGCCGGCACGGCTGCAGGCAGACGAGACCTTTCGCAGCCGCATCACCCGCGGCGCGCAGTTTCTCGACACCCTGCTGGACCGCGAAGGCGTGATCTACGGCGTTACCACCGGCTATGGCGACTCCTGCGTGGTGGCGGTGCCGCTGCATCAGGTCGAAGCGTTGCCGCAGCACCTGTTCACCTTTCATGGCTGCGGGCTGGGCAAGCTGCTAGACGCCGAAGCCATCCGCGCCGTGCTCGCCGCTCGCCTGCGTTCGCTTACCCATGGCATGTCCGGTGTACGCATCGAGCTGCTGGAACGCATGCAGGCATTTCTCGAACACGATGTGCTGCCGCTGATTCCTGAGGAAGGCTCCGTCGGCGCCAGCGGCGACCTGACCCCACTGTCCTATGTCGCTGCCGCCCTCGCCGGCGAGCGCGAGGTGCTGTATCGCGGCGAGCGCCGCAGCGCCGCCGAAGTGCATCGCCAGCTCGGCTGGACACCCTTGACCCTGCGTCCCAAGGAGGCGCTGGCGTTGATGAACGGCACCGCGGTGATGACCGGACTCGCCTGCCTGGCCTACGCCCGCGCCGACTACCTGCTGCAGCTGGCGACCCGCATCACCGCACTGAACGTGATCGCCCTGCAGGGCAACCCCGAGCACTTCGATGAGCGCCTGTTCGCCGCCAAGCCGCATCCTGGGCAGGCTCAGGTCGCCGCTTGGATTCGTCAGGACCTGGCCATCGATGCGCCCGCGGCGCCGCTGCATCGATTGCAGGACCGCTACTCCATCCGCTGCGCCCCCCATGTGCTCGGTGTGCTGGCCGACAGCCTGGGCCTGCTGCGCCAGTTCATCGAGACCGAACTGAACAGCGCCAACGACAACCCGATCATCGATGCCGACAACGAGCGCGTGCTGCACGGCGGGCACTTCTATGGCGGGCATATCGCCTTCGCCATGGACAGCCTGAAGAACCTGGTGGCCAACGTCGCCGATCTGCTCGACCGCCAGCTCGCCCTGCTGGTCGACACGCGCTACAACCACGGCCTGCCGAGCAACCTCTCCGGCGCGCCGGCCGCCACGGCGATGATCAACCACGGCCTCAAGGCGGTGCAGATCGGCGCCAGCGCCTGGACCGCCGAAGCGCTGAAGAACAGCATGCCGGCCAGCGTCTTCTCGCGCTCCACCGAATGCCACAACCAGGACAAGGTGAGCATGGGCACCATCGCCGCCCGCGACGCGTTGCGCAGCCTGGAGCTGAGCGAGCAGGTCGCCGCGGCCACGCTGCTCGCTGCCCAGCAGGGCGTCTGGCTGCGCCAGCGCCAGAAAGACACGCGCCCCCTGCCCGCACCACTGGCGGCCATGCACAGCGAACTGGCGGCGACCTTCCCCCCGCTGATCGAAGACCGGGCACTGGAAGGCGAACTGCGCCTGTGCCTCGAACAGATCCGCAACCGCCACTGGAGGCTTTATGCGTAAGGACGGCGTACTGCAGGCCGAGGTCGAGATGCTCGTGCCGTTCTTCGATGTCGACTCCATGGACGTTGTCTGGCACGGCCACTACGTCAAGTACTTCGAGGTCGCCCGCTGTGCGCTGCTCGAGCGTATCGGCCACAACTACCAGCAGATGCGCGACGCCGGCTATGCCTGGCCGATCATCGACGTGCAGCTGCGCTACATGCGCGGCGCGCGCTTCAACCAGCGCATCGTGGTGCGCGCCGACCTGGTGGAGTGGGAGAACCGCCTGAAGATCAACTACCTGATCCGCGATGCCGAAACCGGCGAGCGCATGACCCGCGGCAGCACCGTGCAGGTCGCCGTGGAGATCGCCAGCCGCGAGATGCTGCTGGCCTCGCCACGAGTGTTCGTCGACGCGGTGGAGCGCGCACTGGCATGACGCCGCTCTTCAAGAAATGGCTGGCCGCCGCCGTCCTGCTGCTGGTCACCACCATCGCCATGGCGCAACCCTTCGACCTGCCACAGCTCGCCGGACAACTGAGCGGGCCGGCCGTGGTACGTGGCGACTTCATTCAGGAAAAGCACCTGAGAGCCTTGCCGCAGCCGCTGACCAGTCACGGCCAGTTCACCCTGTCCCGCGACCACGGCCTGCTCTGGCTGCTGCAACAGCCGATCCGCCAGGACTATCGCATTACGCCTCAGGGGATCGCGCGGCGCGGCGAACAGGGCTGGCAGGCGGTCGACCCGCAGGGCGGTTCGGCCCGACAGAACCAGCTGTTCCTCGCCGTGCTGAGCGGCGACACCCAGGCGTTGCAGCGCGACTTCGACCTGCAGCTGAAAGGCGACCCCGACGCGTGGCGGTTGCAACTGACGCCACGCGGCGCGCTGCTCAAGCAGATCTTCGCCGACATCGAGATCCAGGGCGGTGAGACGGTGACTCGAATCGAGCTGCACGAAACCCAGGGTGATCGCACGCTGATCCGTCTGCTCGACAGCCAGACCGACGTCGCCCTCACGGCCAGCGAGCAACGCGATCTTGCCGACTGAGCGCCTGGAGACCCGGCGCTGGCCGGCCGCGCTGTTCTGCCTGGCGCTGCTCGGCCTGCTGGCGCTGAATGCCTGGCAATGGCGCGACGGCCCGCCGCTGAGCGCCAACCTGCTGCAGCTCCTGCCCGACGCGAGTCACGACGCGCTCGAAGGGCTGGCGACCGAGCGCATGCAGGAGCCGCTCAAGCGCGACCTGATGCTGCTGATCCGGCATGACGACGAGCGTGAAACCTGGCGCCTGACTGAAAGCCTGGCAGCCGAACTGCGTGGCAGCGGCCTGTTCGCCCAGGTGCGCGAGCGGGTACAGCCCGATCTGCCGGCGGTCGCGCGCCAGCTGCGCGAGCAGTCCCTCGGACTGCTTGGCGATACCGAGCGCCAGCAGCTCATCGAACATCCCGCGCGGTTCGTCCAGCAGCGCATCGAGCGCCTCTACGACCCGTTCGCCGCCAGCCCGCTGCCGCTCGAACAGGACTGGTTCGGCATCGCCGGCCTGGCCCTGCAACGGTTGCCGCAGCTGGGCAACGTTCGCACCGGTGGCGATGACCGTCTGATTGCCGAGCACGCCGGCAAGCGCTGGGCCGTCGTGCACGCGCGCACGCAGGGCGATGCGTTCGATGAGCGCCTGCCGCAGCAGGTAGCCGCACTCGTCGAGGCCGCCCGCAGCGCTGTCGAAACCGCCGGCGGCGAACTGCTCGCTGCCGGCGGCGTGCTGCATGCTGCCCATGGCCAGCGCTCGGCCCGCGCCGAGGCGAGCCTGATCGGCAGCCTGTCGCTGGGTGCCACCCTGCTGCTGTTGCTCTGGCTATTCCGCACGCCGCGCATCCTCCTCGCCGCCTTGCCGGTGCTGGTCGGCGCGCTGTCGGGGGCGGCCGCCTGCATCGCGCTGTTCGGCCAGATGCACGTACTGACCCTGGTGCTCGGCGCCAGCTTGATCGGCGTCAGCCTGGACTTCCCGCTGCACTACCTCTCCAAGAGCTGGACCCTGCAGCCCTGGCACGGCCGGCGCGCGCTGGGCCTGATCCTGCCAGGACTGGCGCTGGCCCTGCTAACCAACCTGATCGGTTATCTCGCGCTGGCCTTCACGCCTTTCCCGGCACTGACCCAGGTGGCAGTGTTTTCTGCAGCCGGCTTGCTCGGCGCCTTTCTCTGCACCACCTGCCTGCTGCCTGTGCTGTTCAGCGGCTATCTGACCCCTTGGCCGCGCCCGCTGGGCTGGGCGCAGCGCTGGCTGCAGCTGAGGCAGGCGTTACTGGCGCGCATCGCCACGCCCTGGCTGCTGGCCGGCCTGGGGCTGTTTTGTCTCGGCGGCGTGTTGCAGCTTTCGTTCAAGGACGATCTGCGCCAGTGGGTCAACCGCGCGCCGGCACTGCAGCAGCAAGCCGAGCGTATCGCTGCGATCACCGGTTTCCAGCCCACCAGTCAATATTTCCTCGTGCGCGCGGAAAATGCCGACGCCCTGCTCGAGCGTCAGGCGCAGCTGAGCCGCCGCCTCGACGCTCTGCAGACCGACCAGCGGCTGGTTGGCTACCTAGCCCTGAGCCAGCTGGTCGCACCGACTACCGAACAGAACCGCCTGCGCGCCGCCCTGCCGCACCTGCTTGCAGCCAGCCAGCCGCTCGCCGTCCTGGGTGCCGCGACGAGCAACCTGCAGGCCGAGATCGAGCGCCTGCAGGCACAGCCAGCGGTGACCATCGAGGCGGCGCTGGCAGGCCCGTTGGGCGAGCCCTGGCGCGCGCTCTGGCTCGGCGCGCAGAACGACGGCGTCGCTGGGCTGATCAGCCTGCAGGGCCTGCGCGACGGAGTCGCCCTGGAACACATCGCTGAAGACGTGCCCGGCACGACACTGGTCGATCAGCCGGCCCGCCTCAACCAGCTGTTTGCCGCGACCAAGCTTCAGGCCGGCGAACTCAAGCTGCTCGCCAGCCTGCTGATCTTTGCCCTGCTCTGCTTTCCCTTCGGGCCGGGCGGCGCCCTGCGTTGCCTGGCCGTGCCCCTGCTGGCCTCCCTGGCGAGCCTGGCCAGTCTCGGCTGGCTCGGTCAGCCGCTGACGCTGTTCGGCCTGTTCGGCCTGCTGCTGGTCACGGCGATTGGCGTGGATTACGCCATTCTGATGCGCGAGCAGATCGGCGGCGCCGCGGTCAGCCTGGTCGGCACCCTGCTGGCGGCCACCACCACCTGGCTATCGTTCGGCCTGCTGGCGGTGTCCAGCACGCCGGCGGTGAGCAACTTCGGCCTCACCGTCAGCCTCGGCCTGGCATTCAGTTTCTTCCTGGCCCCCTGGGCCATCCACCAGCAAGACCCACCACCACAGGCAGGGAGGCCGTATGGCGCCGCTTGAGACGCAACACCGTGAAGTCGTGATCATCGGAGCCGGCCCGTCCGGCGCAATCGCTGGCGCGCTGCTCAAGCGCCAGGGCCACGACGTGCTGATCGTCGAACGCCAGCGCTTCCCGCGCTTCTCCATCGGCGAGAGCCTGCTTTCGCACTGCCTGGACTTCATCGAGGAAGCCGGGATGCTCGAGGCGGTGCGCGCGGCGGGCTTCCAGACCAAGCACGGCGCGGCCTTCGGCTGGGGGGAGCGCTATACGGATTTCGACTTCCGCGACAAATTCACTGCCGGCCACGGCAGCACCTATCAGGTCCAGCGTGCCGACTTCGACAAGCTGCTGGCCGACCAGGCCGAGCTGCAGGGTGTGGAGATTCGCTACGAGGAGGAAGTCACCGCGGTGGACTTCACCGGCGAACGACCCTGGCTGCAGATTCGCCGGGCCGATGGCAGCGAATACCGCGTCGATGCCGCCTTCGTGCTCGATGCCAGCGGCTACGGCCGTGTGCTGCCGCAACTGCTGGATCTGGAAGCGCCATCGGGCTTCCCGGTGCGCCGGGCGATCTTCACCCATATCGAGGACCGTATCGACGACCCACGCTTCGACCGCGAGAAGATCCTTATCACCACCCATCCCACGCTGCGCGATGTCTGGTACTGGACCATTCCGTTCAGCAATGGCCGCTGTTCGCTGGGTGTGGTCGCCAGTGCCGAGCGCTACGAAGGCCGGCCGGTCAATCTCGATGCCTGCCTGCGCGAATTCGTCCAGGAGGCACCGAACCTCAAGCGCATCCTCGCGAATGCCGAATGGGACACCCCGGCACGCCTGATCGGCGGCTACTCGGCCAACGTCAAGAGCCTGCACGGTCCGGGCTTCGCCCTGCTGGGCAACGCCGCCGAGTTCCTCGACCCGGTGTTTTCCTCCGGCGTGACCATTGCCATGCGCTCGGCCCACATGGCCGCGGCCGTGCTGCATCGCCAGCTGAGCGGCGAAATGGTGGACTGGGAGCGCGAGTTCGCCGCGCCGCTCAAGCGCGGCGTCGATACCTTCCGGACCTACGTGGAGGGTTGGTACGATTGCAGCTTCCAGGACGTGATCTACTACGAACACGCCCAGCCGGAGATCCGCCGGATGATCTGCTCGATCCTCGCCGGCTATGCCTGGGACGAAAAGAACCCCTATGTCGCCGAACCCAAACGCCGCCTGCGCGTCCTGGCCGAACTCTGCTCGGCGGGTGCCGGTGTCTGAGCGGCTTGAAATGAAGCGGCTGCTGCTCGGCCTGTGCTTCGTGTTGCTGGCGGGCTGCGCCGCGCGCGCACCGCTGCCGGCGACCACCCCGGCACTGGGGGTGCCACTGCAGCTGCATGTTCAGCGCCGGGGTAGCGCGCCGGCCGACTGGCTGCTGGTGATCCAGCGCGAAGGGGTATCGCTGCGCTGGTCGCTGCTCGACCCGCTGGGCATTCCACTAGCGCGACAGCATTTGCGCGGCGGCGCCTGGCAGGCTGATGGGCTGCTTCGACCCAATCCGGAGGCGCGCGAACTGTTCGCCGCCCTGCTGTTCGCCCTGACCGACCGCGACCAGCTGGCCGCGCTGTATGGCAGTGAGGCGGAGCAGCATGATCCCGCTGAGCGCCAACTCCGCCAGGCTGCCAGCGTACGCTGGCAGGTGCGCTACCGATCCACCCAGAGCTTCGAACTCGACGTGGCGCCAGGGCTGACCTATCGTGTCGCCCCCTTGCCCGACTCGACTGGAAGCCAACGATGACCGCCTACCTCGACGCCCTTGGCGTGATCTGCGCGCTCGGCAGTGGCAAGACCGAGGTGGCAGGGCGGCTGTTCGCCGGCGATGTCTCGGGCATGCAGGTCCACCCGCTGCCTGTGGCCGGCCGTCGACTGCCGGTAGGCGCGGTCCGCTCAGCATTGCCGGCAATGCCTGATAACGATCCGCGCCATGCCACCCGCAACAACCAGCTGCTGCTGGCCGCTGCACTGGAGATCGAAGGCGATATCCGCCAGGCCATCGCCCGTTACGGCCGGCATCGCATCGGTGTGGTCCTGGGCACCAGTACCACCGGCATCCAGGAAGCCGCACAGGGTATTGCCGGCCTGCTGCACGACGGCGCCTTTCCACCCGGCTACCACTATGCGCACCAGGAGCTGGCAGCACCGGCGAGTTTTCTCGGTGAATGGCTAGAACTCGCCGGCCCCTGCTACTCGATCTCCACGGCATGTACCTCGAGCGCCCGCGCGCTGCTAAGCGCCAAGCGTCTACTCGATGCCGGGCTGTGCGATGCGGTGCTCTGCGGCGGCGTCGACAGCCTGAGCGATCTCACACTGCAAGGCTTCACCGCGCTGGAAGCCACCAGCGAGTCGCTGTGCAATCCCTTCTCGCGCAACCGCAACGGCATCAACATCGGCGAGGCGGCGGCGCTGTTTCTGATGACCCGCGAGCCCGGTAATGCCGCCATCGCCCTGCTTGGCGGCGGCGCCAGTTCCGATGCCTACCATATCTCCGCCCCCGAACCGGAAGGCCGCGGCGCGCTTGCCGCCATGCGCCAGGCGCTGGCCACTGCCGGCTGCACAGCGGAAGAGGTCGATTACCTCAACCTGCACGGCACAGCCACCGCGCACAACGACGCCATGGAAAGCCAGGCCGTTTCCACGCTGTTTCCTCAGGGCGTCGCCTGTTCTTCGAGCAAGCCGCTGACCGGCCATACCCTCGGCGCCGCTGGCGCGCTGGAGGCGGCGTTCTGCTGGCTTGCGCTATCGCGCTTCAACGCCGACCAGCAGTTGCCACCGCATCGCTGGGACGGCCAGCCGGATCCGGAGATGCCACCGCTGCGCCTGGTGACCGCCGAACTGCGAATGGGTAGAACCTCGCCGCGCCGAATGATGAGCAACTCCTTCGCCTTCGGTGGCAACAATATCAGCCTGATCCTGGGAGACGCGCCGTGATCGACTGGCCCCTCGCCGAACTGCTACCGCATGCGGGCGACATGATTCTGCTCGACGCGGTCGAGCGCTTCGATGAAGACAGCGTGGAGACACACCTGCAGGTACGCGCCGACGGCCTGCTCAGCGCCGCCGACGGCAGTCTGCCTGCCTGGGTCGGTGTCGAGATCATGGCGCAAAGCGTCGCGGCCTTCGCCGGCTGCCATGCGCGTCAGGCCGGGCAGCCGGTGGAGCTGGGCTTTCTGCTCGGCACCCGTAGCTACCAGTGCAATGTCGAAACCTTCCCGGTCGGCGCCCGGCTGCGCGTCCGTGCCACTCGTTCGCTGCAGGACGACAACGGCATGGGCGTGTTCGAATGTCATCTCGACGGCCCCGGCATCCATGCCGAGGCCCGTCTGAACGTGTTCCGCCCGCCCGAAGTGGCGAGTTACCTACAAGAGTCTGCCCCATGAGTGAAACCGTCCTCGTCACCGGCTCCAGCCGAGGCATTGGCCGCGCCATCGCGCTGCGCCTGGCCCGCGCCGGCCATGACATCGTGCTGCACTGCCGCTCGCGCCGCGACCAGGCCGAAGCGGTCCAGGCCGAGATACAGACGATGGGTCGCAGCGCGCGCATCCTGCAGTTCGACATCGCCGACCGCGCCGCCTGCCGACGTGAGCTGGAAGCCGATATCGAAGCGCACGGCGCGTACTATGGCGTGGTCTGCAACGCTGGCCTGACCCGCGACGGCGCCTTCCCGGCCCTGAGCGACGACGATTGGGACCAGGTACTGCGTACCAACCTGGACGGTTTCTACAATGTGCTGCAGCCGCTGACCATGCCGATGATTCGCCGCCGCCAGCCGGGGCGCATCGTCTGCATCACCTCGGTATCCGGCCTGATCGGCAACCGCGGCCAGGTCAACTACAGCGCGTCCAAGGCTGGCGTCATCGGTGCGGCGAAGGCGTTGGCGGTGGAGCTGGGCAAGCGCAGGATCACCGTCAACTGTGTTGCACCCGGGCTTATCGATACCGAGATGCTCGATGCCGAACTGCCCATCGAAGAAATGCTGAAGATGGTTCCGGCGCAGCGCATGGGCACCCCGGAAGAGGTCGCCGGCGCGGTGAATTTCCTGATGTCCGCCGAGGCGGCGTATATCACCCGCCAGGTGATCGCCGTCAACGGAGGGCTGTGCTGATGAGCGGCAGACGTGTAGTCGTCACCGGCATGGCCGGCATCACCTCCCTGGGCAGCGACTGGACGAGCATCGAAGCCAATTTCAGTGCCAACCGCAGCGGCATCCGCCGCATGCATGAATGGGATCGCTTCACCGAACTGAACACGCGCCTGGCCGGCCCGGTGGACGACTTCAGCGTGCCGTCGCACTGGACGCGCAAGCAGCTGCGCAGCATGGGCCGCGTGTCACGACTGTCGGTGTTGGCCGCCGAACGCGCGCTCGTCGACGCCGGTCTTTTGGAAGACGCCTCGATCCGCGACGGCCGCATGGGTGTCGCCTGCGGTTCGTCCACCGGCAGCACCGAGGAGATCAAGGCGTTCGGCAACATGCTGCTGAACTCGGTGGCCGACGGGCTCAATGCCAACTCCTACATCCGCATGATGCCGCACACCACCGCGGCCAATATCAGCATCTTCTTCGGCCTCACCGGCCGGGTAATCCCCACCTCCAGCGCTTGCACCAGCGGCAGCCAGGGCATCGGCTACGCCTACGAGGCGATCAAGTTCGGTCGCCTGCCGCTGATGCTGGCGGGTGGCGCCGAGGAGCTGTGCGCCACCGAGGCCATGGTCTTCGATGCGCTCTATGCCACCAGCCTGAAGAACGACGCGCCGCATACTTCGCCGCGCCCCTACGACAGCGGCCGTGATGGCCTGGTGATCGGCGAAGGCGCCGGCATGCTGGTGCTCGAGGAACTGGAGCACGCACTGGCCCGCGGCGCGACGATTCACGCCGAGCTGGTCGGCTTCGGCAGCAACGCCGATGGCCAACATGCCACCAAGCCGGAACAACTGACCATGCGCCGCGCCATGGAACTGGCCCTGGAAGACGCCGGACTTGCGCCGGCGGCCATCGGCTACGTGAATGGCCACGGCACTGCGACCGAACAGGGCGACATCGCCGAAACCCAGGCGACCCAGGCGCTGTTCGGCAGCGGCATGCCGATCAGCTCGCAGAAGTCTTTTCTCGGCCACACCCTCGGCGCATGTGGCGCTCTGGAGTCCTGGTTCAGCATCGAGATGATGAACCGCGACCGCTATATCCACACGCTCAACCTGGATTCGGTCGACCCGCGCTGCGGCGAGCTCGACTATCTGCAGGGTGCGCCGCGCGCCATGCAGCACGAGTACGTGATGAACAACAATTTCGCCTTTGGCGGGATCAACACCTCGCTGATCTTCCGTCGCTGGGCCTGAGCTTCACCCACAACCGCAAGGAAAAAGCCGATGAAAACAACAGCATGGATAGGCACAGCGCTGGCGCTTCTGGTGCTGCCGGGCATCAGCCAGGCCCGTGATACCACCCATTACCTGCCGTTCGACGCCGTTGTCGCCGAAGCCACCCAGGCCGGCCGCTTGGATGGCAGCGTCAAGTTCTACCTGGCCGGCAAGACGCCGAAGCATGCCAAGGTCGTGCGTAGCGGCGTTACCACCAGCAAGAAGACCAACGCCTTCAACAAGACGGACGAAGGCGCCTGCAGCTGGGCGCTGCAATCGGCGCTGATCGCCATGCAGCAGGCCGCCAAGGCTGCCGGCGCCAACGCCGTGGTGAACATCGCCAGCAACTACAAGCATGTCGAATACAAGGACAGCCAGAAGTACGAATGTCATGCCGGCGCCATCATGGCCGGCGTCGCCCTCAAGGGTGACCTGGCCACCGTCAAGTAAGCATCTCCTGCCGATGCGCTGGGCAAGGCATCGGCTCCTCCGCGGCGACCACCTGCCGGAACGTTTGCCGGCGCCGTCGAGTCCACTGAACATCAGTTACCTCGACAGGAGCGCCTCATGTTCGGCAAGTCTTCGCACACCTTCGAAATCAACTACATCTACCAGAACGACCCACGCGCCGAGACCTACGACGCGGATGTCGACAGCCTGTCCCAGGCTGAAGCCGCGCGCCATCTCATTCAACTGCACAATGCCGACGCCGAGAACAGCCTGTTGATGCCGAAGGCCGATGCCGACGACGCGCGGCTGCTGGAGCAGGCCGAAGTCATGGGCATCACCGACATCCGCGTGACCCGTGTTCCGAAACAGGACAAGGGCGAAACGCCCGCGCATTACAAGCAACCCTGAGCCACCGTTGCGGTTGCGGCGTCAGCGCTGACTCAACGCCTCGCGTGTCACCAGATCCATGAAGGCCTGCGCCAGGGGCGACTGCTCCTGGCGGCGCTTGACCAGCCACACGGCTGTGGTGGCGTCCTGATCCGACAGGGTGCGAAAGCGCACGCCGTCGATGCGGATGCGCTGGAACGAGGCCGGCAACACCGACACTCCCAGCCCGGCGGCGACCAGGCCGATGATGGTCAGCGCCTCGTTCGCTTCCTGGGCGATGCGCGGGCTGAATCCCGCCTGCCGCGCCAGGTTCAGCAGTTGGTCATAGAGACCGGTACCGTAGCTGCGCGGAAAGAACACGAATGGCTCATCGGCCAGTTCCGCCAGCGCCAGGCCCTCCTCCCCTGCTTCGGCAAGCGGATGCCCGGTATGCATCAGCGCTACCAGTGGCTCGCTGAACAGCTCGACGGTTTGCAGGCCTGCCGGCAAGGCGAAAGGACGGATCATGCCGACCTGCAGCGTCTCGTCCTGTACCGCGTCGATCACCTGCTTGCTGGTCATTTCCTGCAGGGCAAGGTGCACCGCCGGGAAGGCCTGGCGGAAGGCCAGAATCGCCCGCGGCAGAATCGAGGTAAAGGGCGCCGACGAGGTGAAGCCGACCTGTAGCTCGCCGATCTCACCCTGCTCGGCACGCCGCACCACGTCAACCGACTTGTCCACCTGAGCCAGGGTGCGCCGTGTCTCGTCGAGAAACAGCCGGCCGGCATCGGTCAGCGACACCCGGCGGTTGGTGCGATCGAACAGGCGCACACCCAGTTCCTGTTCCAGGGCCTGGATCTGCTGGCTCAGCGGCGGCTGAGAAATGCGCAGCAGTTCGGCTGCCCGTCCGAAGTGCAGCTCTTCGGCCACCGCGACGAAATAGCGTAGATGTCTGAGTTCCATGTGCGCCCTAACGATTCGCAAAACGTATCAATAAGGTCGAATAATATATTGGATAGCTTAAACAAAGCTTCCTATCATTTCGTCCATAAACCCGAACAACAGCAATCGCGCCCGCCGATCGAAAAAAAGCGATCGCAGGCGTAACGGGCCGCTTTGGGCCGAAAAAAGCGAATCGGACAGAGGTCTTCATCGTGAGCAGTACGCACGACGCGTCAGCAGAGCTACCGGCGCCTGGCGCGCCCATCAGCCATACCGAGAAAGGCACCCCGCGCTTCGCGCGCACCGCCCTGGCCCTGTTCGCCGGCGGCTTCGCCACCTTCGCCCTGCTCTACTGCGTGCAGCCGATGATGCCCATGCTGTCGCAGGCATTCGGCATCAACGCAGCGCAGAGCAGCCTGATCCTTTCGCTCTCGACGCTGACCCTGGCCGTCGGCCTGCTGATCACCGGGCCGATCTCCGATGCCATCGGCCGCAAAACGGTGCTGGTCGCCTCCCTGCTCGCTGCCGCCGTGTTCACCGTCGGCAGTGCGCTGGCGCCCAGCTGGCATGGCATTCTGCTGATGCGCGCACTGGTCGGCCTGGCGCTCAGCGGCGTGGCTGCAGTGGCCATGACCTACCTCAGCGAGGAGATCCATCCCCACCATCTGGGCCTGGCAATGGGGCTGTATATCGGTGGCAACGCCATCGGCGGCATGAGCGGACGCTTGCTCAGCGGCGTGCTGGTGGACTACCTGTCCTGGCATAGCGTGCTGGGACTGATGGGCGGGCTGGCGCTGCTGGCGGCACTGCTGCTCTGGCGCTTTCTACCGGAATCGCGGCATTTCCGTCCGCGACCGCTGCGCCCGCAGGGGCTGCTGCAGGGCTACCGCCTGCACTTCCGCGATGCCGGCCTGCCCTGGCTGTTCCTGCAGGGCTTTCTGCTGATGGGCAGCTTCGTCACGCTGTACAACTACATCGGCTATCGACTGATTGCCGGGCCGTTCCACCTCAGCCAGACCATGATCGGTCTGCTGGCGGTGCTCTATCTGTCGGGCATCTACAGCTCGGCACAGGTGGGCGCGCTGGCCGATCGCTTCGGCCGGCGCCGGGTGTTCTGGCTGGTGATCGCCCTGATGCTGGCAGGCGTGGGCCTGACCCTGTTCGACCGACTGCCGCTGGTACTGCTGGGCATGCTGCTGTTCACCTTCGGTTTCTTCGGCGCCCACTCGGTCGCCAGCAGCTGGATTGGCCGCCGTGCCCGGCAGGCACGCGGCCAGGCCTCCTCGCTCTATCTGTTCAGTTACTACCTGGGCTCCAGCATCGCCGGCACGCTGGGTGGGGTCTTCTGGCACGCCGCCGGCTGGGATGGCGTCGGTCTGTTCATCGCCTCGCTGCTGCTGATCGCCTTCGCCGTGGCGCTGCACCTGGCGCGCCTGCGTCCGCTGCCGGAGCCGCAGACGGCACACTGAACCCGCATGCAAAACGCCCCGCTGATGCGGGGCGTTTCGTTTCGAGCCGATGAAAAGTCAGGCGTGGTATTGCGCGGACAGTTCGTGCACCGACTCGATGAAGGCGCCGGCATGGACTGGATCGACTTCCGGCGTGATGCCGTGGCCCAGGTTGAACACGTGGCCATTGCCATGACCGAAGCTCGCCAGGATGCGCGCGACCTCGGCGCGGATGGCGTCGGGCTTGGCATAGAGCACGCTCGGGTCCATGTTGCCCTGCAGTGCCACCTTGTCACCGACGCGGCGGCGCGCCTCGCCGATGTCGCAGGTCCAGTCCAGCCCCAGCGCTTCGGCACCGGCGTCGGCCATGGACTCCAGCCACAGCCCGCCACCCTTGGTGAACAGGATCACCGGCACGCGGCGGCCGTCATGTTCGCGGATCAGACCGTCTACGATCTTGCGCATATAGGCCAGGGAGAACTCCTGATAGGCCGCGGCCGACAGGCTGCCACCCCAGGAATCGAAGATCTGCACCGCCTGGGCGCCCGCCAGGATCTGGCCGTTGAGGTAGCTGGTAACCGACTGCGCCAGCTTGTCCAGCAAGGCGTGCATTGCCTGCGGGTTTTCGTAGAGCATCGCCTTGGATTTGCGGAAGTCCTTCGACGAGCCGCCTTCGACCATGTAGGTCGCCAGGGTCCACGGACTTCCGGAGAAACCGATCAGCGGTACGCGGCCATTGAGTTCGCGGCGAATGGTACGCACCGCGTCCATCACGTAGCCCAGATCCTTCTCCGGATCGGGAATCGGTAGCGCCTCGATGTCTGCCGCACTGCTCACCACCTTCTTGAAGCGCGGACCTTCGCCGGTCTCGAAGTACAGGCCCAAGCCCATGGCGTCCGGCACAGTGAGGATATCGGAGAACAGGATCGCGGCATCCAGCGGATAGCGATCCAGCGGCTGCAGCGTCACCTCGCAGGCGAGCTCCGGATTCATGCACAGGCTCATGAAGTCACCGGCCTTGGCGCGGCTGGCCCGGTATTCGGGCAGATAGCGGCCGGCCTGGCGCATCATCCACACCGGGGTGACGTCGACAGGCTGCTTGAGCAGGGCACGAAGGAAACGGTCGTTCTTCAAGGCAGTCATGGCAGGGTTCCAGCGAAAAAGTGCCGTGCATTGTCGCAAAGCGGAAAAAAAAAGGCACGGCGAGCGCCGTGCCATTTGCCTGTGGGCTTGATTCAAATCAGGCCGCTCCGAGCGCCTGTCGGCGCCCGGCCAACAGCGATCAGACGCCGAGGTAGTCCATGATGCCTTCGGCAGCCTGGCGCCCTTCGTAGATCGCGGTCACCACCAGATCGGAGCCGCGGACCATGTCGCCGCCGGCGAAGATCTTCGGGTTGCTGGTCTGGTGCTTGAACTGACCCTGCTCCGGGGCGACGACGCGGCCCTGGTTGTCCAATTGGATACCCTGGCCCTCGAACCACGGTGCCGGGCTCGGCCGGAAACCGAAAGCGATGACCACCGCATCGGCCGGCAGCACCTGCTCGGAGCCTGGGATCGGCTCGGGGCTGCGGCGGCCACGGGCATCCGGCGCGCCGAGACGAGTCTCGACCACCTTCACGCCTTCGACCTTGCCTTCGCCAACGATGGCGATGGGCTGGCGATTGAAGAGGAACTTCACGCCCTCTTCCTTGGCGTTCTTCACTTCACGGCGCGAACCCGGCATGTTTGCCGCATCACGACGATAGGCACAGGTCACGCTCTTGGCGCCCTGGCGGATAGAGGTACGGTTGCAGTCCATCGCGGTATCACCGCCGCCCAACACCACGACCTTCTTGCCTTTCATGTCGATGAAGTCTTCGGCAGACTTCTCGAAGCCGAGGTTGCGGTTGACGTTGGCGATGAGGAAATCCAGCGCGTCGTACACGCCCGGCAGATCCTCGCCAGGGAAGCCGCCCTTCATGTAGGTGTAGGTCCCCATGCCCATGAACACCGCATCGTAATCGGCCAGCAGCTGGTCGATGGTGATGTCCTTGCCCACCTCGGTGTTCAGGCGGAACTCGATGCCCATGCCGCTGAAAATCTCGCGGCGGCGGCTGAGCACGGTTTTTTCCAGCTTGAACTCGGGAATGCCGAAGGTCAGCAGGCCACCGATCTCGGGGTTCTTGTCGAACACCACCGGGGTCACGCCGTTGCGCACGAGAATATCCGCGCAACCGAGGCCCGCCGGGCCGGCACCGATGATGGCGACCTTCTTGCCGGTCGGCTTGACCTTGGACATGTCCGGCCGCCAGCCCATGGCGAAGGCGGTATCGGCGATGTATTTCTCTACCGAGCCGATGGTCACCGCACCGAAACCGTCATTCAGCGTGCAGGCGCCTTCGCAGAGGCGGTCCTGCGGGCAGACGCGGCCGCAGACTTCCGGCAGGGTGTTGGTCTGGTGCGCCAGCTCGGCAGCGGCGAGGATGTTGCCCTCGGAGACCAGCTTGAGCCAGTTGGGAATGTAGTTGTGGACCGGGCACTTCCACTCGCAATAGGGGTTACCGCAGCCCAGGCAGCGGTGGGCCTGTTCGCAGGCCTGCTGCGGCTTGAAGGGTTCGTAGATCTCGACGAACTCCTTCTTGCGCTGGCGCAGCAGTTTCTTCTTTGGATCCTTGCGCCCGACCTCGATGAACTGGAAGTCGTTATTCAGACGTTCAGTCATTTCAAAACCTCTCAACAGCGGCCGTAGACGATACATACGGCTGCAAGACAATCAGGGTGAGCAGCGGCCCCGCGTTGGCTGGGGCCGCTGCCTGAAGCGGCTTATTGTTATTGCGGGTTGGCCCGGGTGCTCGACAGCAGCGAAGCCAGGTTGGCCGCCTTGGGCTTGACCAGCCAGAACCGACGCAGGTAGTCGTCGAGATTATCCAGCAGTTCAGCCCCCCACTCACTTGCGGTTTCCGCAACGTACTCGCGCAGCACGTCCTGCAGGTGGCTGCGATGGGCTTCCATCGCCTCGCCGGTAATGCGCTGCAGGTTGACCAGTTCGTTGTTCACGCGGTCGACGAAGCTGTTGTCCATGTCCAGCACATAGGCGAAACCGCCGGTCATGCCCGAACCGAAGTTGTGTCCGGTCTTGCCGAGCACGCAGACAAAGCCGCCGGTCATGTACTCGCAGCAATGGTCGCCGGTGCCCTCGACGACGGCGTGGGCGCCGGAGTTGCGCACCGCGAAACGCTCACCCGCGGTGCCGGCAGCGAACAGCTTGCCGCCGGTGGCGCCGTACAGGCAGGTGTTGCCGATGATCGCCGAATCCTGCGACCGATAGCTGGCGCCCTGCGGCGGGGTGACCACCAGCTTGCCGCCGGTCATACCCTTGCCGACGTAATCGTTGGCGTCGCCTTCCAGGTACAGGTTGAGGCCGCCGGCGTTCCACACGCCGAAGCTCTGACCGGCTGTGCCCTTGAAGCGGAAGGTGATCGGCGCGCCCGCCATGCCTTGGTTGCCATGCTGACGGGCGATCTCGCCGGAGACGCGGGCACCGATGGAACGGTCGCAGTTGCAAATTTCCAGCTCGAACTCGCCACCGCTCTTGGCGTCGATGGCGCCCTTGGCCAGCTTGACCATCTCCTCGGCCAGCAAACCCTGGTCGAACGGCGGGTTCTTCTCCACCTCGCAGAACTGCGGTTTGTCGGCGGCAATGTTGCTGCCGCCTAGCAGCGGGGTCAGGTCGAGGTTGTTCTGCTTGGCGGTGTCGCCCGGCAGCACTTCGAGCAGATCGGTACGGCCGATCAGCTCGCCGAGGCTGCGCACGCCCAGCTTGGCCAGCCACTCGCGGGTTTCCTCCGCGACGAACTGGAAGAAGTTGACCACCATGTCGACGGTGCCGATGAAGTGATCCTTGCGCAGCTGCTCGTTCTGCGTGGCAACACCGGTGGCGCAGTTGTTCAGGTGGCAGATGCGCAGGTACTTGCAGCCCAGCGCGATCATCGGTGCGGTACCGAAGCCGAAACTTTCAGCGCCGAGGATCGCGGCCTTGATCACGTCAAGACCAGTCTTCAGGCCGCCATCGGTCTGCACCCGGACCTTGCCGCGCAGGTCGTTGCCGCGCAGGGTCTGGTGGGTTTCGGCCAGGCCGAGTTCCCACGGCGAGCCGGCATAGCGAATGGACGTCAGTGGCGAAGCGCCGGTGCCGCCGTCGTAGCCGGAGATGGTGATCAGGTCAGCGTAGGCCTTGGCCACGCCGGCAGCGATGGTGCCGACACCCGGCTCCGCCACCAGTTTGACCGACACCAGCGCCTGCGGGTTGACCTGCTTGAGGTCGAAGATCAGCTGCGCCAGGTCCTCGATGGAGTAGATGTCGTGGTGCGGCGGCGGCGAGATCAGCGTCACACCCGGCACGGCATAGCGCAGTCGGGCGATCAGGCCGTTGACCTTGCCACCGGGCAGCTGACCGCCTTCACCCGGCTTGGCGCCCTGGGCGACCTTGATCTGCAGCACTTCGGCGTTGACCAGGTACTCCGGTGTGACACCGAAGCGGCCGGTTGCGACCTGCTTGATCTTCGAGCTGCGCTCGGTGCCGTAGCGGGCCGGATCTTCACCGCCTTCGCCGGAGTTCGAGCGCGCGCCGATGCGGTTCATCGCCGCGGCAATGGCCTCGTGCGCTTCCGGCGACAGGGCACCGAGCGAGATACCGGCGGAGTCGAAACGCTTGAGGATCGCTTCCAGCGGCTCGACCTCTTCCAGCGCCAGCGGTTGCTCGGCCACCTTCACCTTGAGCAGGTCACGCAGCATGGCCACGGGACGCTGATCGACCAGTGCGGTGTATTCCTTGAAGCGGCTGTAGTCACCGCTCTGCACGGCCACTTGCAGCGCGCTGACCACATCGGGGTTGTAGGCGTGGTACTCACCGCCGTAGACGAACTTCAGCAAGCCGCCCTGCTGAATCGGCTTGCGGCTGCTCCAGGCTTCGGCGGCCAGCGCCTTCTGCTCGGCCTCGAGATCCTCGAAGCGCGCCCCCTTGATACGGCTGGCGACGCCACGGAAGCTGAGCTCCACGACCTCGTCGGACAGGCCGACAGCTTCGAACAGCTGCGCACCGCGGTACGAGGCGATGGTCGAGATGCCCATCTTGGAGATGATCTTCATCAGCCCCTTGGAGATGCCCTTGCGATAGTGCTTGAACACTTCGTAAAGGTCGCCAAGCACCTCGCCAGTGCGGATCAGGTCGCCTAGCACCTCGAAGGCAAGGAACGGGTAGACCGCAGTCGCGCCGAAGCCGATCAGCACGGCGAAGTGATGCGGATCACGGGCGGTGGCGGTTTCCACCAGAATGTTGCAGCTGCAGCGCAGGCCGGTTTCCACCAGACGGTGGTGAACCGCACCCACGGCCAGCGAAGCATGCACCGGCAACTTGCCTGGTGCGATATGACGATCGCTGAGGACCAGCAGCACCTTGCCACCACGTACGGCTTCCTCGGCCTGATCGGCAATATTGCGAATCGCCGCCTCGAGGCCGATGGTCTCGTCGTAGTTCAGGTCGATGACCAGACGTTCGAAACCCGGACGCTCCAGGTTCATGATCGTGCGCCACTTCGCCGGCGAGATCACCGGGGTAGTCAGGATTGCGCGGTTGGCGTGATCGGCGGTTTCCTCGAAGACATTACGCTCGGCACCCAGACAGGTTTCCAGCGACATCACGATGGCTTCGCGCAGCGGGTCGATCGGCGGGTTGGTGACCTGTGCGAACTGCTGGCGGAAGTAGTCATAGGGCGACCGTACGCGGCGCGACAGAACTGCCATGGGCGTATCGTCGCCCATCGAGCCGACCGCTTCCTGGCCCTGCTCGGCCAGCGGACGCAGCACCTGATCACGCTCCTCGAAGGTGACCTGGTACATCTTCATGTACTGCTTGAGCTGGTCAGCGTCGTAGAAGGCCGAACCGTGATCGTTGTCATCGAGGGTCGACTGGATGCGCAGCGCGTTCTGCCGCAGCCACTTCTTGTAGGGCTGCTGCGCCTTCAGGTGGTTGTCGATGTCGTCGGTGTGCAGCACCTTGCCGGTGTGGGTGTCCACCGCGAGGATCTGCCCCGGGCCGACACGGCCCTTGGCCAGGACGTCCTCGGGCTTGTAATCCCATACGCCGACTTCCGAGGCGAGGGTGATGTAGCCATTCTTGGTGGTCACCCAACGCGCCGGGCGCAGGCCGTTGCGGTCGAGCAGGCAGACTGCGTGGCGTCCGTCGGTCAACACCACGCCAGCCGGGCCGTCCCAAGGCTCCATGTGCATGGAGTTAAATTCGTAGAAGGCGCGCAGATCGGGGTCCATGGTCTCGACGTTCTGCCACGCTGGCGGAATGATCATCCGCAGGCCACGGAACAGATCCATTCCGCCGGTGACCAACAGCTCAAGCATGTTGTCCATGCTCGAGGAGTCAGAGCCGGTGCGGTTGATCAACGGCGACAGGCTTTCGAGATCCGGCAGCAATTCGTTGGCGAACTTCAGGCGGCGCGCCTGGGCCCAGTTGCGGTTACCGGTGATGGTGTTGATTTCACCGTTGTGCGCCAGGAAGCGAAACGGCTGAGCCAGGCGCCATTGCGGCATGGTGTTGGTGGAGAAACGCTGGTGGAATACGCAAATCGCAGTGGCGAGGCGCTCGTCACCCAGGTCCGGGTAGAACTGGGCCAGGTCGGCCGGCATCATCAGGCCTTTGTAGATGATGTCTTTGTCGGAGAGGCTGCAAACATAGAAGGCGCTGTCGTCAGCCAGTGCCACTTCCGCGCGGCGCCGGGCGAAGAACAGCTTGATGCCGAAATCACGTTCAGCGATATCGTCTCCGGCAACGAACACCTGCTCGATGCGCGGCAGCCGTTCGAGCGCGAGTTGGCCCAGGACACCGGTATCGACCGGCACCTCGCGCCAGCCGACCAGCGTCAGGCCCTGGGCGACGATCTCCTCGCTCAAGCGAGTCCGTGCGTGGTCGGCCTTGGCTGCGTCCTGATCGAGGAACACCATGCCGACGGCATATTGCGCGGGCAACTCGACATTGAAGTGCTCCAGTGCCTTCGCGCGCAGAAAGGCATCTGGCTTCTGCATCAGCAGACCGCAACCGTCGCCGGTCTTGCCATCGGCATTGATGCCGCCGCGGTGCGTCATACAGGTCAGGGACTGGATGGCAGTCTTTAGCAGGTGATGGCTAGCCTCGCCCTGCATGTGGGCAATCAGACCGAAGCCGCAGTTATCCTTGAACTCTTCAGGACGAAACAGACCTGCTCTCATAGGCACTCCACCAGCTAAATACGTTGTAAATCAACCCCTTATTGACGGCGCAGCAAATCACCCCGTCATTCACGTGGGCAAAAGGGGGAGCAGTTTACAAAGCCAGCTAGAGCGACACAATTTATTTTTGCAAGCCCCAAAACAGTGCATTGCGCACTTTTTTGGGGCATTTTTTACGCTATTGGCCGATTTCTTTTTGCACGCTGCCAAATGTACGCACCCAAGGCTTGCCGGATTGCAGCGACGCAGGCAGTGATTTGACCGCCGCTAGCGCCGCGGCGCGACTATTGAAACTGCCATAGGTCACGACATAGAGCGGCTTGCCGTCATGCTGCTTGACGAAATAGCGATAGCCACTTCCTTGCTGCCGGACAATTGCCTGCGCATTTTTCTCGGCACGTGTGCCGAGAATCTGGACCAGGTGGTTGCTCGCAGGCTGGCTCGCATACCAGCTACCGTGCCCCGACACGGGCGGTGAAGCCTCGGTGGCGACACTCGGCTTGGCTGCAGCTGCGCTCTGTCGCACAGCGACCGGCTCTGGCGTAGTCGCCGGTGCCGGCGCCGCGGATGCGACCGACGAAGCCTGCTGCGATATTTGCGGAGCGGGAGCGGGAGCGGGCGCTACGGGAGAGGTAGCGTTTACCGGCTCCGAATCATCAGAGTCGGACATTGCGACGCCACTCTCGTCTTCCCCACCCGCTGCGGCAGCGAGAGGTTCTCGAATCACAGGCTGCGCATCATTACCCAACGGCAAGGACAACGGACGCTCGCTACCATCGAACTCGATAGCGGCCTGCCCGTCCTGCCCGGCTGGCTCCTGACCGGCATCAGCCGTGGCCGCGGTATCGAGCGGTAGCTGAGTCACCTCCGGCGCGACTGATTGCCGAACGTCCTGCCCACGCAGCAGCAGGAAAGCCACCGCAACGAGCAGGACAACCGCAAGGGCGGCCAGCACGTGCTTGCGCGGCAGCGCGAAGCCAATGCCGCCGGCCTTGTGGCGCCCGCGGCTGCCCTGCATCGCGGCAAGGAGTTCATCACGGGCGATCTGGTTGATCGAGCCAGGCCAGCCGCCCGATTCATCGTGGATGCGCGCGATCTGCTCTTCGCTGAGGCAATCGATGCCGCTACCCGCGCCCTCGAGCCGCAACGCCAGGTACTCGCGCGTCTCGTCTTCCTCGTATGGCTGCAAGGCAATGACATGGTAGCGCTCGTCGCCCTCGCTCAGGGCCTCGAGACGTCCGGCAAGGGATGTTTCACCAAATAGAAAAACGTGAGGGCGGGCTTCGGGAACTCCCGCAGCAAGGCGCAGCAGCGTCTCGATCGCCGCTGCAGTGAGGCGTTCCGCGTCGTCTACCAGCAGATAGACTTCCTGCCCTGTGAGGGCCAGCTGGACGACCTGCGCCATCACACCCTCAAAGTCAGCCTCGCGACTGTTCAGCGCCTGCGCGATCTGCGCGATCAACGCCGTGGAATCGGTAGTGTCCTGCGGCGTGATAACGACACTCTGGACCGCTTGCTTGTTGCTGCTGGCCACCAAGGCCTGCCGGAGCAATGTCTTGCCGCTGCCTTCGGGCCCCGTCACCAACAGCAGCAGCTGACTGTAGCGCGCGAGGTGATGCAACTGCCCCAGCACTGGCTTACGCTGCGCGGGAAAGAACTTGAAACCCGGAACACGCGCCGCGAAGGGGTCATGGCTGAACCCATAGTGGCTCAGATAGGCATCGTCGGCCGACAAACTGGTCATGGAAATTTTCTTACGCTCCCATCTGTTCCGTCATTGCGCCGTAGTTGGCGTTCAAGGTCGCTTCCAGTACATCGCGAGGGAAGTCGCCAGTCACCACGGCCTCTCCCATTCCACGCAGCAGGACCAGACGCAGCTTGCCGTCCAGGACTTTCTTGTCGACCGCCATGTGCTGCAGAAAGTCGCCTGGCTGCATTTCGGCAGGAGGGGCCACGGGCAGAGCCGCTCGCTGCAGCAAGCGTATAGCGCGATCACGCTCCGCCTGCTGAATCCAACCAAGCCGAGAAGACATCTCGAGGGCCATGACGGTTCCCGCAGCTACCGCCTCACCATGCAGCCAGACGCCATAACCCATATGGGTCTCGATAGCATGGCCGAAGGTGTGCCCCAGATTGAGGATCGCCCGGACGCCGGACTCGCGCTCGTCGGCATTGACCACCCGCGCCTTCGCAGCGCACGAACGATGAATCGCTTCGGTCAAGGCGACCGGGTCGAGAGCCCGCAGCCGGTCGACATTCAATTCGAGCCAGCCGATAAACTCTTCATCGCAGATCAACCCGTACTTGATGACTTCCGCCAGCCCGGCCGACAGCTCACGGGATGGCAGAGTGGCGAGTGTCGAAGTATCGATGATCACCGCTCGAGGCTGGTAGAAGGCACCGATCATGTTCTTGCCCAGCGGGTGATTGATACCGGTTTTGCCGCCGACCGAAGAGTCCACCTGGGACAGCAGGGTTGTCGGCACCTGAATAAAATCGACCCCACGTTGATAGCTTGCCGCGGCATATCCGGCCATATCGCCAATGACCCCACCACCTAACGCAATGATCATGGTGTTGCGGTCATGACGCGCCTCGAGCAGCGCATCGAAAATCATCTGAAGCGTCTGCCAGTTTTTGTGATTCTCGCCATCAGGCAGAATTATGGAGGTAACAGCGTACCCGGAGAGCGCTTGTCTGAGCCGCTCGAGATACAGCGGCGCGACCGTCTCGTTGGTAACGATGGCAACCTGGCGCCCGCGAATCTTTTCCTCGAAGAGATCGCAGCGGTCGATCAACCGCTCGCCGATGTGGATGGGATAGCTACGCTCACCGAGATCGACCTGAAGAGTCCGCATGACACCCCCGAAATAAAGGGGCTTAGGATAACGCAGATTCGTCGCGGCTTTCACCGGGCGCAAGCGACGCGAGACGATCGAGAATCTCCATCACCACCAAACGCGGCGGCCGCTCATCGGTCTCGATGATGACGTCCGCAATCGATCGATACAACGGATCACGAACTGCCATCAGGTTCGCAAGCACACCGCGCGGATCAGCCGCCTGCAGGAGTGGACGATTACGATCCCGGGCGGTGCGCTCGAGTTGCTGATCGACCGAAGTGCAGAGGTAGACCACACGCCCGCCAGCACGAAGTGCCTTGCGATTGTCCTCACGCATCACTGCGCCCCCGCCGGTGGCGAGCACCACGCCGTCGAGCCGGCAAAGATCAGCTATCACCGCGTGCTCGCGCTCACGGAAGCCACCCTCGCCCTCGACATCGAAGATGAGCGGAATACTGGCGCCGGTACGCTGTTCGATCTCCTTGTCGGAGTCCTTGAACGGCAAACGCAGCTCTTTGGCAAGCAAACGCCCGATGGTGCTTTTCCCAGCTCCCATCGGGCCCACGAGGATCAGGTTTTGCATTAACTTCAGCGACTGACTTGAATCGCCTGATTATTCATGATTCGCGGAGTGATGAACACAAGCAGCTCCGACTTTCGGTCCTGAACCAGGTCACGGCGGAACAGTCGACCGACAAAAGGAATATCACCTAGCAAAGGCACCTTATCGACAGATTTGCTCTGCGTATTGGAAAAGACACCGCCGATAACAATCGTTTCGCCATCAGTCACTAGAACCTTCGCATTAACTTCATTCTTACGAATGGCTGGAACACCAGTCGTAGCAGCTTGTGAAAAATCAGGCTCATCCTTGGTCACCTTGACCTCCATGATAATTCGATTATCCGGGGTAATCTGCGGTGTAACCTCCAACGAAAGTGCTGCCTCCTTGAACGAAGTGCTGGTGGCACCGCTCGAGCTGGCCTCCTGATAAGGTACTTCAGCACCCTTCAAAATTTTCGCAGTTTCTTTGTCTGCCGTGACAACCTTGGGCTGAGAGACAACCTCGCCATTTCCAGTTTTCTCCATCGCAGAAAGCTGAAGATCCAAAATAGCGTTATTAGTAATAAACCCCAACCCTATGCCAGATGTCGCACCAACCGCCCCCATGTCGACAAAGGGAGTGTTCATTGGTACTTCAGGTATCCCTAGGAAACGCCCAACCTGACGAGAGGGGATGTAGCCATCTTCTCCGGGCTTGCCGCTCGCATCAGGATCGTCAGCAACACCGAGCTGTCCGTTCTTTCCCCAAGCATTCCACTTATCCCCAGCCCAAAGATTCCCTCCCCAGCGAACCCCTAAGCTTTTATCGTAGTCGACGTTAGCTTCCACAATCCGGGCCTCAATCATCACCTGACGTACCGGAATATCTAACTGAGCGACTATACGGCGCAGCTCATCCAGTCGTTCCTGTGTCTGATAAGCGATAATATTGTTTGTCCGATCATCGACAGCAATAGACCCACGATCTTCTGCCGATGCAGCATTATTGGTAACTGACTGAAACAACCGAGCAATATCGGCAGCTTTAGCATAATTGACCTGAACCACCTCGCGACGCAGCGGAGCAAGCTCGGCGATCTGCCGTTGCGACTCTAACTCCTGTCGTTCGCGTGCAGCAATTTCGTCAGCAGGCGCGACCAACAAGACATTACCAACCTGACGTTTATCAAGACCTTTGGTTTTGAGCACCAGATCAAGCGCCTGGTCCCAAGGCACGTTTTGCAGCCGCAGGGTTATGTTGCCGGCTACAGTATCGCTCGCCACCAGATTCAGATCGGTGAAGTCCGCGATCAACTGCAGTACGGAACGAACGTCGATATCTTGAAAGTTGAGCGACAACTTCTCGCCTGAATAAGCAAAACGCTCCGACTGACGCTTCTCCGCCTCATCCTCTGTCAGCGGCTTGATGCTAATGGTGAGTTTGTTGTCAGTTTGATAGGCCAAATAGTCATACCGACCAGTCGGCTGAATGATCACACTCGCACCTTTTCCCTGAGCGGAAGAATCCACAAACTGCACGGGAGTAGCAAAGTCCTGAACATCAAGACGGACACGCAGTGCTTCTGGCAGTTGAGCTTTGTCGAAAAGGACACGGATCTTTCCGCCCTGCTCCTCAATGGTCGAGCTGATTGATGGATCGGATAGCGTAATAATCACGTTACCGGCTCCATCATCGCCACGCCGAAAGTCAATATTGTCAATGGCCTTGCCAACAGCCACCGCCTTCGCGGGAGCCGTCGTAACAGACGGCTGCGCCACTGCGCTCGGCTGCGCTGAGACCGATGCCGGGCCATTCACGCCGGCATTTTCGCCCAGCACGACGAACAGATTCTTGCCATCCACTCGAGTGGAATAGGGCACCAGCGAAGTGAGGTTTACGATCAACCGAGTACGTCCTTGCGCCTCAACGACCGTAACGCTACGCGCATTACCAACCCCCAACTCACGATTCTTCGCTCCCAGATTGTTCGATACGCCCGGCAGATCCAGGGCAATGCGAGCAGGCTGTTCAAGGGTGTAACCACGCGGCGGCGCAACGGGCTCGTCGAAAGCCAGCTTGAGCTCGACTCGATCGCCCGGCAGAGCGGCCACATCCAAGGCATTGAGATTGGCTGCCAGCACAGCCGGCGAGACGAACGCCACAAGCACTGAAATGCCGAGGCGCGAGAGAGTACTGTTCATAAATTGCTTCCGTTGTGCAGACCGGTAAAGGTTTTCCATGCTTGTGCCCCGCGCTAGGTGCGCTCTTTCAAGGTCAGACTGCGCGGGCGCTCCAGCCACCCACCCTCTCCATCCGGAACGATTTCCACTACATCCACCGCCGCTTCGCTGATCTCGACGATGCGGCCATGGTTACGGCCGAGATAGTCACCAATCCTGACGCGATGAACACCGTCCCCTCCCCGGATCAGCGCATAACGCCCCTGCCCGTTGGAAAGCGTGCCGACCATGGTGAAATTTTCGATATTGAACCCTTCGAGGAACTGCTTGACGCGCGACTCATCAGGTTGGATCTCCTTGGAGCCTTTTTGCCGCTGCGCCAAATCCAGCTTGACGGGCGGTTGGAACGGATGCCGCAGCGCGGCCGCGCTGTATGTAAAAGCCTCATAGGGGATGAACGCCGGCAGCGGCTCAATCGTTCCCCTCGGCTTTGCCCGAACCTCATCCATGAACGACTGCAGGTCGCTGAAATCCGAGCCGCTACCACAACCACCCAACATCGCTAGGCTTAAGCCCAGCGCAACGAGTTGCACGTTTCTCATTTCTGCAACCCCTTGTCGTTGTACCGATAAGTCTTCGCGACGATGCTCATCCGCAGCTTGGACGCCGAGTCGTTCTTTTCTGACTTTATTTCAAAGTCGTGCAACGTAACGATTCGCGGCAGACTGGAAACCCCACTCACGAAGGTAGCCAGATCGTGGTAACCACCGATCACCTTTATGTTTATCGGAAGCTCGATATAGAACTGCTGCGCCACTTCCGGCTGCAACTTGATTTCCTCAAACTCCAAACCACTGCCCAGACCAGTCCGAGTTATATCCTCCAACAGCCCTGGAACTTCCGTATCACTCGGCAGCTGCCTCAGCAGAGCACCGAATGATGTTTCCATTTCTGCCATCTGCTCCTTATAGGCTTCAAGGTTGGCCGCCTGAAATGCCTTGCTGGAGAACTGTTGCTTTAGGGTCGTTTCCTGAGCCTGCTGCTGCTCCAACTGCACCTGCATATCCTGCAAATGAAGGTAATAACCCAGAGCCAGCACCACGGCGAGCAGAATGACGCCCGTAATGAACTTGACCGGCGCGGGCCACGAGCCGAGGTTATTCAGATCCAGGTCGGCGATATCAATCTTACGAAGACTCTGCAACGAATCAGCCAGACTCATGGCTTCGCTCCTTCCGTAGAGACGGCTGGCTGGGTCTGCTGTACCGTCAGCTGAAAGACGTTTTCCTGATCAACCGCACCAGCCGTTACCGCCTTGACTTCATTCAGGTTGGGTGATTCAAGCCAGTCCGACCCATCAAGATTACGCATGAGATTGGAAACCCGATTATTCGACTCAGCAGCCCCGACGATCGCAATGTTCTTGCCGGTCATTTTTAACGAAGTGAAATAGACTCCATCTGGCAGCGTGCGCACCAGCTGATCGAATACGCGACCAATGATCGGGCGATTTCCCTGTAGGTCCTGAATGATCTTCATACGCTCCAGCAATTGCTGACGTCGTTCCTTGAGCTCTTTGATCTCCTTGATTCGCGCATCCAGCACGGCAATTTCTTTCTTTATGAATTCGTTGCGCGCACTCTGTTGCTCGATCGCACCCTGAAGATAGCGATCACCAAGAAAAACAAGGCCAGCCGCAACCACCAGCACACCGAAAAGAGAGGCAAGGAACCGCTGCTTGCGCTCTTCGCGCAACTGCTCGCGCCATGGAAGAAGGTTGATCTGCGCCATCAGTCGAAACTCCTTAGCGCCAACCCACACGCAATCATCAGCGAGGGCGCATCACTGGCCAGCGCGCCCGCGTTGACCTTGCTACTCAAAGCCATATCGGCAAACGGATTGGCAACTAGAGTCTGGGTGCCGATCTTCTGCTGAATCAGATGATCAAGCCCCGGGATGGAAGCCGTTCCACCAGCAAGCAGAATGCAATCGACATCATGAAACTGCCCAGCAGCGAAGAAGAACTGCAGCGAGCGTGAGACCTGCTGAACGACCGCCTCTTTGAACGGAAGCAAAACCTCACTGTCGTAGTCATCAGGAAGCCCTCCCTGCTTTTTAGCGAGGCCAGCCTCCTCTTGTGACAGCCCATAACGGCGTTGGATTTCCTCCGTCAGCTGCCGCCCCCCGAACAATTGCTCACGACTGTATATGGTGCGTCCGTTATGCAGGACGCTCAGAGTCGTCATCGTTGCGCCGATATCCACGACAGCGACGGTCAGTTCACCATGCGTGCTCCCCAACTGCGGCGCCAGAAGGTCATAGGAGCGCTCGAGCGCATAGGCCTCGACATCAACGACCTTCGCGGTGAGCCCGGCCAGAGCCAGTGCCGCCTCGCGCACTTCGACGTTTTCCTTGCGACAGGCAGCGAGCAGAACCTCGACCCGACCGGGCGCACGCGGCGCGGGGCCCTGGACCTCGAAGTCGATCGCCACCTCTTCCAACGGATAGGGAATATATTGGTCGGCTTCGATCTTCAGCTGGTTTTCCAGCTCCTCGTCAGACAGCCCGGCGTCCATCTCGATCGTCTTGGTGATCACCGCTGAACCGGAGACAGCTACCACGGCTGACTTGCAGCCGGTCTTAGCCTTTGCGACCACACGTTGCAGAGCCTGGCCAACGCCTTCCAGTTCAGCGATGTTCTTTTCGACCACGGCATTTGGTGGGAGCGGCTCAACCGCATAAGCCTCAACCCGGTAGCGGTTCCCCGATCGACTTAATTCGAGAAGCTTGACTGAGGTCGAACTGATATCGATCCCAAGCAGCGTGTTCGCTTTCTTAGTGAAGAGCCCTAGCACGACCGATTTCCTATCTTTATCCGCAACTTACGGATTAATTATGTTTATCCACATTAAATAACAGGCTTGACAGAAGCGCAAATGGCTACCCGGCAAAAAAAACGCATATAATGTGAACGGTTTTCCTCTTTCAGCATCGCCACCTTCCCCCTCCCAAAATTCCCGGATTCCCAGAACCCCGATGCGTCTTTTGAAATTTCTTGCCTGGTCGTGCTTCGCAGTCTTCTGCGCACTGCTGCTGAGCATCAGCGGTGCGTTTCTCTACCTCAATCCCAACCTTCCCTCGGTTGAATCCTTGCGCAGCATACAGCTGCAGATTCCACTACGGGTTTACAGCGCCGACGAAAAGCTGATCGCCGAGTTCGGCGAGATGCGCCGATCGCCTATCCGCTTCGAGGAAATCCCAGAGGACTTCATCCACGCCCTACTCGCTGCCGAGGACGATAATTTCGCCAATCATTATGGCGTCGACATAACCGGCCTGATGCGCGCTGCCACGCAATTATTGAAAAGCGGGCAGATCCAGACAGGCGGCAGCACCATCACCATGCAGGTCGCCAAGAACTATTTCCTAACCAGCGAACGTAGCTTTTCACGCAAAATCAACGAAATTCTGCTGGCCTTGCAGATCGAGCGCGAACTGAGCAAGAACGAGATCCTCGAGCTGTACGTCAACAAGATCTACCTGGGCAACCGCGCCTACGGCATAGAGGCCGCCTCTCAGGTCTATTACGGCAAGTCGATCTCCGAGCTAAGCGTCGCCCAGCTGGCAATGATCGCCGGCCTACCCAAAGCTCCGTCAGCCTTCAATCCATTGGTCAACCCGGCTCGCAGCAAGGAGCGACGCGACTGGATTCTCGGAAGGATGCATAAGCTTGGTTCGTTAGATGAAACGAGCTATCGGCAGGCACTGGCCGAACCTGAGACCGCTCGGTACCACGGCGCAGCACCCGAACTCGATGCTGCCTATATAGCGGAAATGGCCCGCGCCGAGATGGTCGGACGCTATGGCAGCGCGGCCTATACTGACGGCTTCCGGGTGCATACCACAGTCTCCAGCGAAAGGCAGATAGCAGCCAACATCGCACTCGATAGCGGGCTTATCGAATATGACCAGCGACACGGCTACCGCGGCCCGGAGGCACGTCTGGGTGACCTCCCGCGCGAATCTTGGATGCAGGAGCTGCGCAAGTACAGGAGTCTTTCCGGGCTGCATCCGGCCGTTGTCACGCAAGTGGAAAACAGCGGCATCCTGGTTCTCACTCGCGACGGCAACGAGCATCCGGTCGCCTGGGACAGCATGAAATGGGCGCGCCCGTTTCTCGGAACGAACAGCATGGGTCCGCGGCCACAACGCCCCGCGGACGTTGTGAAAATCGGGGATGTCGTGCGTATTCGCTGGCAGGACGACTCGGCACTGTTCAGCCAGGTCCCGCAAGCACAAGCCGCGCTGGTGTCGCTCGACCCACAGGACGGCTCGATCGAAGCCTTGGCAGGTGGATTCTCGTTCGGACAGAGCAACTACAATCGAGCCATCCAGGCCAAACGGCAACCCGGCTCGAGCTTCAAGCCCTTCATCTACAGCGCCGCTCTGGATGCCGGCTACACTGCGGCAAGTCTCGTCAACGACTCGCCGATCGTATTCGTCGAGGAAGGGATGGATCGGATTTGGCGACCCAAGAACGACAACAATACGTTCCTCGGCCCGATTCGCATGCGCGAGGCGCTCTATAAATCCAGAAACCTGGTATCGATTCGGCTGCTGCAGACCCTCGGCGTTGGCCATACGATCGACTACATCAGCCGCTTCGGCTTCGACCCGCAAGATCTACCACGCAACCTGTCACTTGCCTTGGGGACCGCTACCTTGACCCCGATGGAGATTGCGACCGGCTGGACCACTTTCGCCAATGGTGGTTACAAGATAGAGCCGTACCTGATCCAGCGAATCGAGGATCGCGAGGGCAAACTGCTCTTCGAAGCAAACCCGGCGCGTGTACCGCAGCATGAATCGCAGGATCATGCTGTGGAGGTCAGTGCAGCGCCGGAACACGAGCTCTCGGCTGATGAGCAGACTGATGGCCAGCCTCGCTTCGCCGAGCGGGTCCTCGATGAACGCACCGCGTACATCATGACCAGCATGCTGCAGGACGTCATCAAGCGGGGTACTGGCCGGCGTGCGCTCGCCATGGGGCGCGACGACATTGCCGGCAAGACCGGCACCACCAACGACTCGATCGACAGCTGGTTCTCTGGTTACAACGCCGACATCGTCACGACCGTCTGGGCAGGCTTCGATCAGCCGCAGAGCCTGGGGCGCAATGAATACGGCGGCACGGTCGCCCTGCCGATCTGGATGACCTACATGAGCGCCGTGCTCAAGGACATGCCCGAGCATCCACCCGCCGAACCGGACGGCTTGCTGAAATTGCGTGTCGATCCGGTCAGCGGTCGCGCCGCAGCGCCAGGAACCCCTGACGCCTATTTCGAAGTATTCAAGAGCGAGGACTCACCGCCACCGATGGGCGAGTTCGAGTCGGGCTATCAGGCTCCTGGCAGCCCTCTACCTGCTGACGAGGCGGCTCCGCTGGATCTGTTCTAAGGACAGTCCTCAGCCTACCGCAGGCACAAAAAACCCCGCCAAGCAGACTGTGTGAAAACCTAGCAGTCTGAGAGCAAGCTGAAGACAATGCCTCCATCAGTTGATGGGGGCATTGTCGTTTATGGGCTACATCCAGGGCGAAGGTCGTCAGCAAAGCAGCCTGTTTCCTC
>Ga0310345_10000679_pt1 | contig 45647 bp, 32 predicted proteins | sample HC15DNA20500_MG_FD_204667 | JGI IMG/M metagenome (GOLD analysis project Ga0310345, IMG submission 204667) | Marine microbial communities from station ALOHA, North Pacific Subtropical Gyre - HC15-DNA-20-500_MG | ecosystem: Environmental > Aquatic > Marine > Oceanic | place: Pacific Ocean: North... | reverse complement strand
CGATCATGGCGGCAGGATCGATCGCGGGATCGGGATCACGCAGCAGCGAACCGCCGGGGACGGCATCCTGCTCGACGAGCATGACGCGCTTGCCTGCTTCGGCCGCGGCGAGTGCGGCCTTGAGGCCGGCGGGACCGGCACCGACGACAAGCACGTCGCAGAAGCCCGCCCTGTGCGAGAAGTTGTCCGGGTCGGCTTCAGTCGGCGCATTGCCGAGACCGGCGGCGCGGCGGATGAAGCCCTCGTAGAGCATCCAGTGCTTCGCCGGGCCGAAGAAGGTCTTGTAGTAAAACCCGGCGCCAAGCGCAGGTGCGGCGAGGCCGAAGATCGAGGCGACATCGAACGAGAGGCTGGGCCAGCGGTTCTGGCTCTTCGCCACCATGCCGGGATAGACGAACACGTCGGTCGCGCGCGTGTTGGGCTCGGTGCGGCCACCGGTGCCAACCGTGACGAGCGCATTGGGCTCCTCGATCCCGGCCGTCATGATCCCGCGCGGACGGTGATACTTGAAGCTGCGGCCGACGAGGCCGACGCCATTGGCGAGCAGCGCGGCGGCGAGCGTGTCGCCGGGGCGCGCGTGATAGGTGTTGCCGTCAAAGGTGAACGGGATGGTTTCCGCGCCGGTCACGGTGCGCGAAGGACCGCTCATGGCAATGCCTCCGGACCAATCGTTTTCACGGCATGGATTGCGTGCGTAACGCGGTGGCGGGTCAGCACCATCCACGCGCGGCAGCCATAGGTGTGGCGCCAGATTTCATCGTCGAGCCCCATCGGGTTGGCGCGGGTGTAGAGCGCCTGCATCGCGGCGTGGGTATCGCCGGCGGGATCGACTACGGAGTCGGTCGTGCGCTCGTAAGTAAACTCGGTCTGGGCACGCGGGCCGCAGTGGGGACAGGTGATCTGGTACATCGCTTTGCCTGTCTCAGCGGTGGTTCGGGAAAGGACCGACGGAGGTCTCGTCGATCGTCGCGCCGGTCATGAAGCGTTCGAGGCTGAAGGGCGCATTCAGTTCGTGCGGCTTGCCGGTGGCGAGGGTGTGGGCGTAAGTCCAGCCTGAAGCGGGTGTCGCCTTGAAACCGCCGTAGCACCAGCCGGCATTGAGATAGAGCCCGTCGATGGGGCTCGGGCCGATGATCGGCGAACCGTCGAAGCTCATGTCCGTCACGCCCGACCAGGTGCGCAGCATCCGGAGGCGCGAGAGCGCGGGCATGCAGGTGACGGCCTGCGCGATGGCGTGTTCCTTGATAGTGGGCTGGCCGCGGCGGGCGTAGCTCGGCCAGTTGTCCGGATCGCCGCCCATCACGATGCCGCCCTTGTCGGACTGGCTGACATAGAAATGCAGCGATTGCGACATGATGACGGACTGCACCATCGGTTTTACGCCTTCGGTGACGAGCGCCTGCAGGGTCTGCGATTCAATCGGCAAGCGCAGACCGGCCAGACCCGCAACGTGGCCGCTGTGACCGGCCACGCAGATGCCGGTGCGGCTGGCAAGGATGCGGCCGCGGGTGGTCTCGACCCCGATGATCCGGTTGCCGTCCTTGACGAACCCCGTCACTTCGCACTTCTGGATGATATCGACACCCAGCGCGTCAGCGGCACGGGCATAGCCCCAGGCGACGGCATCGTGCCGCGCGGTGCCGGCGCGCCACTGGATCAGCGCGCCGTCGATGGGGAAGCGGGCATTGCGGGAGAGGTCGAGCAGCGGCTCGATCTTGGCGATCTGCTTGGGGGTGAGCAGTTCCGCGTCGATCCCGTCGCAGCGCATGGCATCGCCGCGTTCGGCGAGCTTGATCATGTCGCCATCGTTGTGACCGAGGAACATCGCGCCGCGCGGGCTGAACATCACGTTGTAGTTCAGATCGTCGCTGAGATTGTGCCAGAGCTTGAGGCCGAACTCGAAGAAGTTGTGGAGCTGCGGCAAGCGGTAGTTCGAGCGCACCAGGGTGGTGTTGCGCCCGACATTGCCGCCGCCGATCCAGCTCTTCTCCAAGACCGCGGCATTGCGGATGCCGTGGACCTTGGCGAGGTAATAGGCCGTGGCGAGGCCATGCCCGCCGCCGCCGATGATGATCACATCATAGCTCGCCTTCGGCTCAGGATCGCGCCACGCCGGTTCCCAGTGCTTTTGCCCGTTCAGCGCGCCGCGCAGCAGGCTGAAGGCGGAATAGGGCGTCTTCATGCGGCCTGAGGGGCCTGCCAGCCGCGCTGTTCGCGCCAATCCGCGCCGATGCCATCGAAGCGCGAGAGGCTGAGCTTCTTGATATCGGTGAAGCTGCACTGGCCGTCGACGACAAGATCGCGCACCGCGTGGCCCGAGGCGGGCGAGAGGCCGAAGCCGACGCCGGACATGGTGACGACGGTGACGTTCTCCGGGTCCTTCATGCGGTCGATGATCGGGCGGCCATCCGGCGTATTCTCGACGATGCCTGCCCACGAGCGGATCACATTGAGATGCGCGGCCTTGGGGAACAGCTCCGCGACGCGGCGCGCGAGGTTGCGCGTGAGCGGTGAGCTAGGCCGCGCGGGCGGACCGGCCTCGAACGTCTCGAGCCATTCGTGCGGGCCGCCGCCGTAAGCGAGATTGCCGCGCAGGGTCTGGCGGCCATAGAGGCCGTTTCCGTCGACGCCGCCGATGGGCATCATCGGCGCGGGTTCGGTAACGATCATTTCCGCGCGCGCGGCGGCGAGCGGGACTTCGACGCCGAGCTTGGCCATGAGTGCCTGGATTTGCGGTCCGGCGGCGACGACGACGGCATCGCATTCGTGGCGGCCACTGGTGGCGTGGACAGCGACGACCTTGCCGCCATGCGTCTCGAACCCGGTGACCGGGCTGTGCTGATAGATGCGCCCGCCGAGGTCCTGCAGCGCCCAGGCATAGGCCTGCACCGAGCGCTGCGGATTGGCGTGACCGCCGAAGCGGTAGTGCATGCCGCCGAGGCAGTTGTCGCCCGCAAGCGGCACCATGCTGCGCACCTGATCGCCGTCGAGCAGGTCGACACGGTAGCCCATGTCGTTGTTCATCTTGGCAAGATAGTGGTACTGGTTGAGCTGCTTGGGGCTCACCGCAATGACGAGGCGTTCCTGCTGGTGCTCGGTCGGATAGCCGAGCAGTTCGTCCATGTGCGGCCACATGCGCTGCTCTTCCTCGAACAGCGGGCTCTGGTAGTGCGAGGCGCCGCCACCGTTACGGCCCGAGGCTTCCCAGCCGACGATGCCCTTGTCGAGCACCGTCACCTGTGCACCGGACCGGGCGAGCCACCATCCGGCGCTGAGGCCGGAGACACCGCCGCCGACGATGACGACTTTCATGCCGGCCGCAGTCCCGGCGATTTTCGCCATGGTTTCCTGCGGGGTTTCCTTGGGCGTGGGCATACCGACATAGGTCATCTTAGAGGCTCCACCCTTCGGCAATGGCAGTCTGGTGCTCGCGCTCGCGCGGCGTGTCGATATCCCGGTAGGGCACCCATTGCGTGGGGATGCCGAACCAGACGTCCCAGCCAGCGCGCATCTCTTCGCTTTCTTCCCAGTCGGCCAGAATGCGCAAGGGAAGCGGGCGGACCGGGGCGCGGTGCGTGGCGAGCGGGACCGAGCCGAACGGGCCATCCGCCGCCATTGCCAGCATCATCGCCACAGAATCGCGGCAGCGGCGGCCCTGGCACACGCCCATCCCGGCGCGGGTGAGGCGCTTGATCTGATCGGGATTGGGCGGACCATCCTTGATCAGCGTATCGAGCGAGCGCGCCTGCATCGGTGCGGGGCGGTCGAGGTAGCGCGGGGGCTGCACGCCGAGCAGATCGGCGCGGGTCACTTCCTCGCACTGGCAGACGATGGTGTCGGGCTTGGAGAGCGCGCCGAGTTCTCGCGCCCATTCCATGCGGTAGGCGACGTGGTCAAAGCCGGTATCGGCAAGGCCCGCGCAATCGCCGACGCAGGTGACGCCGTCGTTCTCGCCCGGGATATAACCGCCACGCGCGCCGTCGAGCACGCGCTTGCCGCCCATCGCATCGATCAGTTCGATGGAGGGGACAAGGCCGATGGCCAGCACGATAGTGTCGACCGCGATTTCGGCGCCCGAGCGCAGGCGGACCTTTTCGACGCCGTCAATGCCGCCGATGGCTTCGGCAGGGGCATCTTCGAGATAGAACGGGATCTGCGCGGCGCGGATCGCCTCGGCGAGCGCTTCCTGTCCTTGCGGCGCGGAGCGGACCTCGACGAGGCCCGCGACCTCGACACCCTTTTCGCGAGCCAGCAGCGCAGTTTCGAGCGCAAGGTCGTGGCTGCCGACGATCAGGATGCGCTTGCCCGCAAAGGCTTCGTAATGCGCGAGCAGGCGCTCCAGCGCGGCGGCGCCCATCACGCCCGGCTGGTTCCAGCCCGGAAAGCCGATGGCCAGATCACGCGCGCCGGTGGCGAGGACGAGTTCCTTGTAGCCCACGATCCAGCCGCGATCCTTGTCGGCCAGCGCGACGACGCTTTCCGGCAGGCCGGTGATGCCGGGGCCATTGCGATAGACGCCCCAAGCGCTGGTGCCGAGAAGCACTTCGACGCCCGCTTCCATAGCGGCCTCGAGTTGTGGCTCGCTCATGAACACGGTTTCGAGCATGCGCTCGGCGTTCTGCGTCGCGGTGGTCATGCGGCCGCCGAACAGCAGCGGCACGTCGTTGCCCATGGCAGCGCCCGGGATCGGGTTCTCGTCGACGAGGAGGACGGACTTGCCCTCCCCTGCCCCAGCGAGCGCGGCGGCAAGGCCCGCCGGCCCCGCGCCGACGACGACCAGGTCATAGCGCGCTTCGGGCGCAGGGAGCTTCGTGCCGATCGCGTGGGGATCGGTGCCATTGTTCAGGTGCATGGTTCAGACAGCCTCTAGTGCCTGGGAAAGGTCGGCGATGATATCGTCGGCGTGTTCAAGCCCGACGGACAGGCGCATTGTGCCGTCGGTAATGCCACCCGCAAGGCGCCCTTCGCGCGGGACGGCATAGTGCGTGGTGGTCGCCGAATGGCAGATCAGCGTTTCCGATCCGCCCAGGCTGACCGCGAGCTTCAGCAGCTTCAGCGCATCGAGCATCCGAAACGATTCCGCCTCGCCGCCGTGGAGGTGGAACGAGAACGTCGAACCCGCGCCCTTGCACTGGCGATCATAGACGGCCCTGGCCGGGCTGCCTTCGGGCAGGAAGCCGAGGTAGGTCACCCCTGCTACCTTGGGATGATCGCGAAGGAATTCAGCCACTTGCCGCGCATTGCTCATGGCGCGCTCGATCCGCACCGCGGCGGATTCGAGGCTGCGAACCACAAGCCAGGCCGTGAACGGGTCAAGGTGGTTGCCCCAGGTCGTGCGCAAGGTGCGCAGTTGGTGAATCAGCTCCAGCTTGCCGCTCACCCCGCCCGCCAGCAAGTCGCTATGCCCGGCGCAGTACTTGGTGAGCGAGGTCATGCAGAGGTCAACGCCCTGCTCGATGGGACGCTGTGCGAAAGGCCCGAGCAGGGTGTTGTCGACCACGACGAGCGGACGACGCCCTGTCTCGCGGCCGATCTCGTCGGCTACCGCGACCATGAGGTCAAGATCGACCATGGCAGCAGTCGGATTGGCCGGGGTTTCCGCCACGATCAGCGCCAGCGGCCCCTTGGCGAGCGCCGCCTTGGCAGCGGCACGCACCGCTTCGGGGTCGCAGCCGTCGGTGTAGGTTTCGACGTGGGTGCCGAAGCCCGGCATGACCGAGCCGTAGAGCATGTCCACACCGCCATAGATCGGCCGGCCATGGAGCACGCTGTCACCCGGCTTCACGAAAGTGAGCGCGATCGAGGAATGCGCCGCCATGCCGCTCGAGAACGCGGCAGCCGCTTCGGCTCCGTCAATCGCGGCAAGGCGCGATTCCAGAATGTCGAGCCCCGGATGGCCAAGGCGCGAATAGATATGTCCCTCGCCCTTTTTCCCCGCCAGCGGCCCGGTGCCATCGAAGAACGCCTCGTGGACGTCCTTCGCGTGCTGGGCACTGGGGTAGATGAAGGTCGAGGTCAGGTAGACCGGCGGCTTGACCGCGCCGAGCGCCTCGGCCGGATCATAACCGAAAGCGACGGCGAGCGTTTCGGGGCGGAGCCCCTTGGGAGAATCAGCGGCCATGCGTCTCGACATACTTGCGGGCGGTGTCGCAGTACCAGTCGGTAAAGCGAAGCGCGAGCATCTCGGCCTCCTGCGAATAGGGTCCAGGGCGGTAGCCGGGGCTGTTCACGCCGAGCTGGTTGTTCTCCGCCAGTTCCTTGTCCTGCAGGTTGGTGCGCGTCCACAGGTCGGCGAGTTCCTCGACCGAATAGTCGACGCCCTCGACCGCATCCTTGTGGACGAGCCACTTGCCGGTCACCGCGGTCTCGTGCGGACCGATCGGCATCGCGCTGAACATGAAGGTATGGTCGGCGGTCGAATGGGTGAAGCAGTGCGGATCGACGGCAAGCCGCATCGAGCCGATATCGCCGCCATTGAGATTGCACATCAGCTTCTTGACGAGGTGCTTGCCGTCCATCGAGAGCGAGACGACCTGGGGATTGAGCTGGAAGCGCGCGAGTTGCCACCACTCGCCCTCGATTGCCTCGGTAGCGAGACCGAGGGCGGCCATCGTTTCATGGAAGGTCTGAACCTGCGTATCGCCGTCGATCTCGAAATGCTTCGACATGCCGACCGGGAAGGTACGCGCCAGTTCCGGGTGACCGGTTGCGCAGTGATAGCACTCGCGCCCGTTCTCCATCACCAGCTTCCAGTTGGCGTATTCGATGATCGTGCTCTCGAACGCGAGCTTGGCGTTCTTGAGGTCATGTGGCGCGAGATACTCCTCGAGCTTGATGGCGAACTCGTTGAACGGCGGCGGATTGTCATCGAAGCAGATGAACAGGCAGCCGGCGACGCGTTCGAGCTGGATCGGGCGCAGGCTGTGGCTGGCCTTGTCGAAATCGGCTTCCATGCGCATTGCCGAGAGCAGCGAGCCGTCGAGCTCGTAGGTCCAGCGGTGATAGGGGCACACGATCTTGGGCGCAGCGCCCTTGCCGGCGGCGCACAGGATCGAGCCGCGGTGGCGGCAGGTATTGTGAAAAGCGCGGATCTCGCCATCGCGGCCCTTGACGATGAGCACCGGCCACTTGCCGACCATCTGCGAGATGTAGCTGCCGGCCTTGGGCAGCTCGCACTCGTAACCGGCCATGAGCCAGCTGGTGCCGTAGATGGCGGCCATGTCGAAGTCGAAGACCTCGGCATCATTATAAAGAGCCTGGGGGAGGCAGTGGCCTGCCGGCCGCTGATCCAGAAGCGAGCCGATCCGGCTGAGGTCGATCATGTGTGGGTTGTCCCGATAACACGAGGAACGAATGTGCCATCGGGTGGACCAAGCAAGCGAATGCAGCCAATCGGATTTCCTTATGCCGCCATGGAAAATTGACAAAAAGGCATGGCTCGCGGGCGCCGTGAACGCCCATGCGGCACCGGCCGATGGTTACGATTTCGTCCAAATTCGAGCAAATTTCAGCAATATCAGTGCGTTGCGTACCTCTGCAAACCTATGCGCGGCAAGGAGGACCAAAAAGCCACAATCGCCCGCGACGTTGCAGCGCCGCAATCTGGGGGTGGATTTAGGCCTTGCTTTGACCTAGGCTTAGCCAAACGCGACGATGAGCGTGCTGAAAACGGGGAGTAAAATCAGGGAATTGCCTGCTCGGGGATGGTCCGGCCAGATGCGGCCGAACCGGTGTAAAGCGGCCAAGTGAAGTGCCCTTCACACATTTTCCTGCAGGATGTCTCTGATCCTTCCCGCGACATGCACGCGCCGCCGGCGTGGTTTTGAGGGCCCCGGTCAGGTGCCGGGCGGGAAATGAGAAAGATGGGGGTACACATGAAATCACGGTTTATGTTGTCGTGCGCTGCTGCTGCAGTCGCGCTCGGCTCGGGCGAAGTGGCGCTGGCGCAGTCCGCGCCGCAGGCTGATGCCGCCTCCACCAGCTCCGATGTGATCATCGTGACGGCGCAGCGCCGTGACCAGTCGATCCAGGACGTGCCGCTGACCCTGCAGGCGTTCAGCACCGACACGCTGAGCAAGCTCAACGTGACCTCGATCGAAGGCCTTCTGAAGTACACCCCGAACGTCACCTTCTCGAACAACGGTCCGGGCCAGGGCGCGATCTTCCTGCGCGGCCTCTCGGCCGGTTTCGCGGGTCAGCAGTCGTCGGCAACAATCGGCGGCTTCCCCAACGTCGCGGTCTATCTCGATGACCAGGCGCTGCAGTTCCCGGCCCGCAACGTCGACGTCTATGTCGCGGACATGGAGCGCGTCGAAGTGCTCGAGGGTCCGCAGGGCACCCTCTTCGGTGGCGGCGCGCAGGCCGGTGTGGTCCGCTACATCACCAACAAGCCCAAGCTGAGCAAGTTCGAGGGCCGCTTCGAAGGCAGCTTCGGCGGGACTTCCGGCGGCAGCACCAACGGCTCGTTCAATGCGATGATCAACGTGCCGATCATCGAGGACAAGCTGGCAGTTCGCGTTGTTGCCTACACCGACCACCGTGGCGGCTACATCGACAACAAGTTCTCGACCTTCACGCGCCGGCCGACCGACCTTGGTTCGTACTACCTGTCCTACCAGGGCAACGGCAACCAGCTGACCCCGGACCAGCAGACCCGCCAGGGCAAGTACGACAACCAGTCGCTTGTCGAAAACAACTTCAACCCGGTCGACTACACTGGTGCCCGCGCCGCGCTGGCCTGGCAGGTCACGCCGGATTGGGATCTGCTCGTCACGCAGGCCTATCAGAAGCTCAAGTCGCGCGGCACCTTCGCCGTCCAGACCTATACCTACGACTACGCGCCGCTGACGGGTCTCTCATCGACGCTGTTCTCGCCCCAGTACAACGAAGACGACTACTGGAACACCGCCTGGACGCTGAACGGCAAGATCGGCGACTTCAAGGTGATCTATACCGGTTCGTACCTGACGCGCCACATCACGCAACAGGGCGACTATACCAACTATGCCCGCGCGACCTACGGCATCTTCTATCAGTGCACCGGTGCCGGCAACTACTACTGGAATGTCGGCGCGCCGCCCTATTGCTACGAGCCGAACAGCTACTGGAAGGACCGCGTCCGCAATACGCACGAGAGCCACGAAATCCGCATCTCGACGCCCGACACGGGCCGGATCCGCGCGATCGTCGGTGGCTACTACGAGAACTTCAAGATCCAGGACGACATGAACTGGTTGTACAAGACCATTCCTGATTGCGGTCTGGACTCGAATGCAGCCGATCTCCAGGCGGCCGGCACGGTCTGCCTTGGTCGGGTTGCGCCCAATCCGAATGCCACACTCAATCGCCCCGGTCCGCGTGAGACTGGCGTTGCCTTCGGTCAGGACATCACCCGCGGCTACAAGCAGTACGCGGCGTTCGGCTCGGTCGATTTCGACATCACGCCGAACCTGACGATCACCGGCGGCACGCGGTACTACTACTACGACAACTTCCAGAAGGGCTCGGTCTACTCGTCGTTCAACGCTGCCTGCTATCAGGTGCCGGTCTGCACGACAGGGTCGAACCTCGATGCACTCGGCCTCAAGACCACTTACAAGGGCTTCCGCAGCAAGGGCACGATCACCTGGAAGCCGAAGCCGGGTACGCTGCTCTACTTCACCTACAGCGAAGGTTTCCGTCCGGGCGCGTTCAACCGCGGTCCTTCGGCCCGTGTGCAGGATCCGCGCCTGCCGTTCATCGGCGCCGACGGCAAGGGTTCGGTGACTAACACCGGCAACGGACGCAACTTCCAGCTGCTGGTTCCCGCCGCCTATGCGCCGGACAACCTGATCAACTACGAAGTGGGCCTCAAGACCGACCTGTTCGACCGCAAGGTGACCTTCAACCTGTCCGGTTACATCATGCAGTGGAAGAACATCCAGATCGGGTTCTTCAACCCGGCGGCTGGCTTCGGCAACACCGCGTTCGCGACCAACGGTCCGAGCTACAACATCAAGGGTGTTGAAGCGCAGATTTTCGCCCGTCCCTATGAGGGCCTGACGATCAACGCTTCGGGAACCTACAACAGCAGCAAGCAGTCCAACGCGCCTTGCTTCATCGCCAACAACCCGACGGCGTCGAGCTTCGGGAACTGCATTACCGAGCGCTTCGGCAACGGCTACGATCAGGCAGGCAACCCTCTGACTCTGCCCGTTCAGAGCCCGTTCGGCACCGTCGGCAGCATCACGCCGTTCAGCCCGAAGTTCCAGGGTAACATCCGCTTCCGCTACGAGTGGGCCGGCAAGAACGGGATGGACTGGTTCGCGGCGGTCGGTGGCAACTACATCAGCGCGCAGTTCAACCAGCCCGCGACCTATCCGTCGGGTGACGTACCAGGCAATGGCAACGTGCTGGGTCCGAACGGGATCATCGTTCCCGCAACGACCGTGCTGCGCTACCGGATGCCGGGTTATGGCCTTGTCGACAGCCAGATCGGCTTCACCAAGGACAACTGGACGGTGACGCTCTTCGGCGACAACATCTTCAACTCGCACGCCTCGACGTTCACCAACTCGTCGCAGTACATCAAGACCTCGACGATCGTGCGTCCGCGGACCTATGGTATCAAGATCGCCGCCAAGCTGTGATCGGATACCGCTGAGGGACAGGGGTGGCTCCGCAAGGGCCACCCCCATCCTTTCGGTGATGCAAGATGACGGACGGGCACGGTTGATGGACAAGCATGGCGATGGCCGACAGGACCGACCTTAAATGGCCACGCAAGCAGACATGACCCGCTCCATGCCTACCTCTCCTGCTGCAAATTCAGAGACTTCGCTTGCGTCAAAGATCAGAGCGCTGCATGCCCTGCAGGCGAAAGACGACTATGCCGCCGCTGTCAGCGGCGCCCGCCAGCTTCTCAAGACCGAGCCGAACAACCGCGATCTTCTGCTGATCGAGGCGCATTCGCTGCGCATGATGCAGCAGACCGACGCCGCGCTGGCCGCACTGGAACGGCTTGCGGCCAGCCACCCCCGGTTCAGCCAGCTCTATCTGGAGCGCGGCCTGTGCCATGTGGCCCGGCGCGATGCGCCTGCTGCGATATTCGATCTGCGCGCCGCCGTGACACTCAATCCGGCCCTCGCGATGGGTTGGCGCATGCTCGACGGGCTTTACCGCATGACCGGCGACATGCGCAGCGCCGAACTCGCTGCCGCGCATTTCGCCCACCTTGCCAGTATCCCGCCGCAAGTCGTTCAGGCCAAGGTCCTGTTTGGCGACGGCGAGATCGATGTTGCTGAAGATCTGATCCGGCGGTTCCTGCTGGAGGCGGGCGACCATCCCGAAGCCATGCGCCTGCTCGGCCAGATCGGCCACCAGCGCAATGTGCTCGATGATGCCGAGACGCTCTACGAAGGCGTGCTGGCAATGGTGCCCGGTCACGATGAAGCGCGGCACGAATATGTGCAGGTGCTGATCGCGCGGCACAAGTTCCCGCAGGCGCGCGAGGCGCTGGAGCCCTTGCTGAAGCGCGATCCGCGCAACCACGTGCACCGCATCCAGGCCGCGACGATCAAGGTAGGCCTCGGCGATTTCGAGAGCGTGATTCCCGAGTACCGCGCCATGCTCGCGGAGATCGAAGGCGATACTCCTGACGCCCGCGTACGGCGTGCCGATCTCAACCTCTGGCTGGGCCATGCGCTCAAGACAGAGGCGCGCACGGCCGAGGCCATCGATGCCTATATGACGGCGACGGCAAACCGGCCCGACTTTGGCGATGCCTGGTGGAGCCTCGCCAATCTCAAGACCTACCGGTTTTCCGCCGAGTCCATCGCAATACTCAAGGAACAGCTGGAAAGCCCGACGATCGCGGATGTCGACCGCGTCCACGTTGCCTTCGCGCTCGGCAAGGCGCTCGAGGATGCGGGTGACTACGAAGGTTCATGGGCCGCCTATTCGCGCGGCAACACGATGCACCGCGCCAGCAACGGCTATGTGCCCGAGGTATTCGAGACCAACACGCGCGAACAGAAGCGGGTGTGCACACCCGCCTTCTTCGCCGCGCGCGAAGGCTGGGGGCTGGATGATCCCTCGCCGATCTTCGTGCTTGGCCTGCCGCGTTCGGGCTCGACTTTGCTCGAGCAGATCCTCGCCTCGCATTCGATGGTCGAAGGCACGCAGGAACTGCCGGATATCCAGCGCATCGTCCACGAGTTGCAGGGCCGTGAGCTCAACTTCGACAAGCCGCTCTATCCCGGCTCGATGGCGGATCTGGACCGTGAGGCTGTTCGCAAGTTTGGCGAGCAGTATATCGCCGATACGATGCCCAACCGCATCCTCGGCCGGCCCTACTTCATCGACAAGATGCCGAACAATTTCCGGCATATCGGCCTGATCCACCTGATCCTGCCGAACGCCAAGATCATCGATGCGCGGCGCGACGCGATGTCGTGCTGCTTCAGCAATCTCAAGCAGCTTTTCGCGCAGGGGCAGGAATTCACCTACGGCATCGAGGACATCGCGCGCTACTACAAGACCTACGTCGAGCTGATGGACCACTGGGACACCGTGCTTCCCGGCAGGGTGCTGCGCGTGCAGCACGAGGATGTGGTAGACGATCTCGAAGGCAGCGTGCGGCGCATTCTCGATTACTGCGGCCTCCCCTTCGAGGAGGCCTGCATCGAGTTCCACAAGACCAAACGCTCCGTGCGCACGCCGAGTTCGGAACAGGTGCGCCAGCCGATCTTCCGCGACGGGCTCGATCAGTGGAAGAAGTTCGAACCCTGGCTCGAACCCCTGCGCGAGGCGCTGGGACCCGAGCTGGCACCACGATAAGACATCAGGAAAAGGGACAGGAACGGCCAATGGCAGCGATAGGCGCAACGGCAGCCCCGGCGGGTGAGGAGAATGCTTCGGTAGCGCTGCGCTGGTACGTGCTGTTCATCATGATGCTGGCCTACACGATCAACATCGCGGACCGTTACGTGATGTCGACCGTGCTCGAGCAGATCCGGCTCGACCTGCACCTCAGCGATGGCGGCGTGGCCTTCCTCACCGGCGTGTCGCTCGCGCTGTTCTACGTGAGCATGGGTATCCCGCTCTCGTGGATTGCGGACCGCTACAACCGCCGCAACCTGCTCGCGATCTCGATCACGCTGTGGTCGCTGATGACGACGCTGTGCGGCCTCTCACGCGGCTATATCGAGCTGCTGCTGGCGCGCATGGGCGTGGGCATCGGCGAGGCGGGCGGCACGCCTTCGTGCAACTCGATCATCTGCGACTACTTCCCCGCCGCGCGGCGCCCGATGGCGCTGACGATCTTCTGCCTCGGCGCTCCGATCGGCGCATGGATCGGCGCGGACATGGCGGGCGCAGTGGCGAACGCCTATGGCTGGCGTGCGGCGTTCCTCGTGCTCGGCGTGCCGGGCCTGCTCCTTGCATTGCTCATCATGGCGACGATCCGCGAACCCAAGCGCGGCTGCCTCGACGTGATCAAGAGCGACGATGACCCGACCCTGATGGACACGCTGCGCTTCTGCATGACGCAGAAATCGGCGGTCCACGTGATGATGGGCAGCGGTGTCGGCGCGCTGTGGGGTTGGGGCCTGATGTGGTTCATCCCGACCTTCCTGCAGCGCACCTATCAGATCGACGTGGGCCAGGCCGGCGCCATCGTCGGGCCGATCCACCTCGTGATGGGCATCGGAGCCTCGCTGCTGACGGCGTGGATCCTCGCCCGCCCGTCCTACACCGATCCGCGAAAGATCGTGTACCTGCTCGGCGGCGTGACCGCCGTGGCCACGGTGCCGGGCATCATCGCGATCTACACGCACAACCTGACACTGGCGACCGTCTCGCTGTGGCTGTTCATACCGGGCATCTATTTCTACATCGGCCCGGCCTTCGCGCTCGGCCAGAACCTCGCGCCGCCGAAAATGCGCGCGATGTTCAGCGCGATCGCGCTGCTTATCGCCAACGTGTTCAACCTCATCGTCGCGCCGCAGGGCGTCGGCATGCTGAGCGACTGGTTCGCGGGTCCGGCCGGACCTGACGCCAATTCGCTACGCTCGGCGCTCCTCATCCTCGCGCCGACCGGGTTCTGGGCGGCGCTTCACTATTTCCTCGCCGCGCGCACGATCGTCGAGGACCAGCAGCGGGCTATCGGTCATGTCTGAGCTTTCTCCCCTCCCCTCGTACATTGGCGGCGAATGGGTCCTCCCCGCCACCTCCACCGCCGTGTTCGAGGCGATCAATCCGGCGACCGAGGAAGTCTGTGCGCGCGTGGCGCTGTGCGGGCCGGACGATGTCGACAAGGCGATGGCGGCCGCCCGCGCGGCGTTCGACGGTTATTCGTCGATGAGCCTTGATGACCGCCTGACCCTCGTCGAGAAGCTGATTGCCGTGTTCGAGGCGCGCTATGACGAGATGGTCACCGCGATCAGCACCGAAATGGGCGCGCCTTACGACCTCTCCTACAATGCGCAGGCTGAATGCGGGCCCGGTCACCTCAAGGAAACGGTCAAGGCCGCGCGCGAGATGGTGTGGGAGCGTCCGCTGGGCGGGCGCGGCCGTCTGGTGCACGAAGCGATCGGCGTCTGCGCTCTGATCACGCCGTGGAACTGGCCGATCAACCAGCTCGCCGCCAAGATCGGTCCTGCGCTCGTCGCGGGCTGCACGATGGTGCTCAAGCCGAGCGAGATCGCCCCGCTTTCCGCGCAGCTGTTTGCCGAATTCATCCACGAGGCGGGCTTCCCGGCGGGCGTGTTCAACATGGTTCACGGCACCGGCCCCGGCATTGGCGATCACCTGACCAGCCATCCCGAAGCTGACATGGTCTCGTTCACCGGCTCGACCCGCGCGGGCATTCAGGTGGCCAAGTCTGCTGCCGAGACGGTCAAGCGCGTCAGCCAGGAACTCGGCGGCAAGTCGGCCAACGTGGTCTTTGCCGATAGCGGCCTCGAAGCCGCCGTCACGCGCGGGGTGCGCCACTGCTTCGGCAACTCGGGCCAGTCGTGCAACGCGCCGACGCGCATGCTGGTCGAAGAGTCGGTCTATGACGAGGCCGTCGCCATTGCGAAAAAGGCCGCAGAAAGCGTCACGCTCGGCGATCCGATGGAAAAGGGGCCCCATATCGGCCCTGTCGTGAGCAAGGTGCATTACGACAAGATCCAGCGCCTGATCGAGGCGGGCATTGCCGAAGGCGCAACGCTGGTGACGGGCGGGCCGGGCCGCGCCGACGGGTTCGACCGCGGCTACTATGTGAAGCCGACCGTGTTCGCTGGCGTGAACAACGAGATGACCATCGCACGCGAGGAAATCTTCGGGCCGGTGCTGGTGATGATCCCGTTCAAGGACGAAGCGGAGGCGGTCAAGATCGCGAACGATACGCCCTATGGCCTTGCCGGCTACGTCCAGAGCGGCGATATGACCCGGGCGCGGCGCGTGGCGCGGCAGATCCGTGCGGGCAGTGTCTACGTGAACGGCGCGGGGCAGGACTACTGCTCGCCCTTCGGCGGCTACAAGCAGTCCGGCAACGGGCGGGAGTGGGGCGAGTTCGGCCTCCACGACTACCTCGAGATCAAGGTGATCAACGGCTTCGAACCGGCATGAAGCTCGCCGATATCGAGACGTTCGTCGTCGGCAACCCGCCGCCGCATTTCGGCGGGCGTTACTTCGTGTTCGTCAAGCTGACGACGGCCTGCGGAATCAGCGGGATCGGGGAGGCCTATTGCGTCCCCTTCTCGCCGCACCTTGTGGCGAAGATGATCGAGGACGTTTTCGCGCGCTATGCGGCGGGGCGCGATCCGCACGATATCGAGAACTTGTGGCGCCGCGTCTATTCGAGCGGGTTCACCCAGCATTCCGACCTGTCGCTGATGGGCGTGCTGAGCGCGCTGGAAATGGCGTGTTGGGATATCATCGGCAAGGCGGCGGGGAAGCCGGTCTACAAGCTGCTCGGCGGGCAAGTGCACGAGCGGTTGCGCGCCTACACCTATATCTACCCGCGGCCGGGTGACCAGACCGACGTCTACCACGATCCGGACCTCGCGGCGGAGCGATCGGCAGAGTACCTCGCCATGGGCTTCACCGCGCTGAAGTTCGATCCGGCTGGCCCCTACTCGGCGTTTGACGGGCGGCAATTGTCGCTGGAGGCGCTCGATCTTTCGGAGCGCTTTGCCAAGACCCTCCGCGAGGCGGTGGGGAGCAAGGCGGACCTCCTGTTCGGCACCCACGGCCAGATGACGGCAGCGGGCGCCATCCGGCTGGCAAAGCGGCTTGAGGCGGCCGATCCGCTGTGGCTGGAAGAACCGGTGCCACCCGATGCGCCGGAGGAAATGGCCAAAGTCGCACGCGCGACCTCGATCCCCATCGCCACCGGCGAACGCCTCTCGACCAAGTACGATTTCGCGCGGCTGCTCGAAGCGGGTGGCGCGGCGATCCTGCAGATGAATCTGGGGCGCGTCGGCGGGCTGCTGGAAGCCAAGAAGATCGCCGGAATGGCCGAAGTGCACCACGCGCAGATCGCGCCGCATCTCTATTGCGGACCGGTGGTTGGCGCTGCCAACATCCAGCTGGCGACGGCAACGCCCAACTTCCTGATCCTCGAAAGCATCGAGGACTGGGGCGGCTTCCACACCGCGATCCTGAAGCAGCCGATCCGCTTCGAGGAGGGTCATGTCATCCCGCCGACGGAACCGGGCCTTGGCATCGAGCTTAACGAAGAAGTGGCGCGAAACCATCCCTATACCGGGGATATGCTGCACCTCGAGATGACACAGCACCCGGTATTCTGATGCCAAGAATCCTATGAACGAAGTCTTTGATTATATTGTGGTCGGTGCGGGCACCGCCGGCTGCGTGCTGGCAAATCGCCTCACCGAGGACGGCAAGTCCACGGTGCTCCTGCTGGAAGCCGGCGGCAGCGACCTTTCGATCTGGATTCAGATGCCGATCGGCTATGGCCGCACTTTCTTCGACCGCCGGATCAACTGGATGTACGACACCGAACCCGTCGAGGGTCTCGGTGGGCGCAGCAGCTATTGGCCGCGCGGCAAGGTGATTGGCGGCTCGGGCTCGATCAACGCGATGGTCTATGTGCGCGGGCAGCCGCGCGACTTCGACGATTGGCGGGCAGCGGGCAATCCGGGCTGGAGCTGGAGCGACGTGCTGCCCTACTTCACCAAGTCCGAGGACTTCGACCGCTTCAGCGCGCACCATGGACGCGGCGGGCCGCAGCACGTGACCGAGATCACCCCGCACGTCCACCCGGTGTGCCACAGCTTCATCGAAACGGCGGAAGGCCTCGGCTTTCCGGTGACGAGCGACTTCAACGGGAGCAACCCGGAAGGCGTTGGCTTTTACCAGATCAACACCCGCGGCGGCTGGCGCGCTTCGACCGCCAATGCGTTCCTCCATCCCGCCCTCAAGCGCAAGAACCTGAAACTGCAGACGAAATCGCATGCGACGCGTGTGCTGTTCGAAGACAATCGCGCGGTCGGCATTGAATATCGCCGCGGCGGCAAGCTGCATCAGGTGCGGGCGCGCCGCGAGGTGATCCTTTCCGGCGGCGCGATCAATTCGCCGCAGCTCCTGATGCTGTCCGGCGTAGGTCACGGCGCAGCGCTCAAGGGCCAAGGAATTACCGTGCAGCAGCACCTGCCCGCCGTGGGCAAGAACCTGCAGGACCATCTCGCGGTCTCGTACTTCTACAAGGTGCGCACCGCGACCTTGAACGATGAGCTACATCCGCTGCTCGGCAAGGCACAGGCCGCGCTGCGCTTCGCATTCGACCGGCGCGGGCCCTTGTCGCTGAGCGTCAACCAGAGCGGCGGCTTTGTACGCAGCGGGCCAGATGCGCCGAACGTCGATCTGCAGCTCTATTTCAGCCCGGTGAGCTATACCAAGACACCGCTTGCCGCGCGCAAGCTGCTCAATCCGGATCCGTTCTCAGCTTTCTTGCTTTCGTTCAATCCTTGCCGGCCGACCAGCCGCGGGCATCTCGAACTGCGTTCAGCCAATCCGCTGGAGCATCCGCTGATCCAGCCGAACTACCTCTCGACCGAGAACGACATCGCCGAAGTGCTGGCCGGAAACCGCCTGCTGCGTCGGATCGCACAGAGCCGCCCGCTGGCGGACATGATCACCGAAGAGCTGATCCCAGGCCCCGACGTGCGCACCGAAGAAGACCAGCTCGCCGATTTCCGCGCGCGGGCGGATACGGTCTATCACCCCACCGGCACCTGCGCGATGGGGCCGGATGCGGCGACATCGGTCGTGGACGCACGCCTGCGGGTGCACGGCACGGAGGGGCTGCGCGTGATCGACGCCTCGATCTTCCCCAACATCACCAGCGGCAACACCAATGCGCCGACGGTGATGGTGGCGGAAAAGGGCGCGGCGATGATCCTCGAGGATGCGCGCCAGCGCTAGATTTCCGCCTCCCCCGTCCATGCTGAGCTTGTCGAAGCATGCTGGTGCGGCGGTAGCGCCAGCACCCTTCGACAAGCTCAGGGTGAGCGGGGTTTGGGACGTTGCCTGAGGTTAGCGCCGCACCACCACTTCGTAGCCCTGCTCTTCGGGCTCGTCGTCGACCATCTGCTCGGGGAAGCCGGTGCCTAGTACCTTGATGCCGAGCGGCTCCTCATAACGGCGGATGATGTTGGGCGAATGTTCGCGCGGGCCGAAGGCGGCCTCGCCTTCCTTGAACAGGCGCACGATCAGCGGCGACATCTCGACCGGAACGCCGGTCTCCTGCGCGATCTTGTCGAACAGGCCGACGTCCTTCGAGACGAGATCCATCGTGAAATTGATGTCGCGGCTGCCGTTGAGGATGACCTGCGATTCCGTCTCGTGGACGAAGCTGTTGCCCGAAGAGATGCGGATCGCCTCGTAGGTCGTGTTCATGTCGAGCCCGACCGCCTTGCACACCGTCAGCGCCTCGGCGAGCGCGACGAGGTGCGCGGTGCAGAGGAAGTTGGTCATCACCTTGAGCTGCGAGGCGGTGCCCCAGTCGCCGGTGTGGAGCACGCGGCGACCCAGCGTCTTGAGCACGGGCAGCACGCGCTCGAAACCTTCGCGCGGACCGGCGGCGAAGATCGAGATGTTGCCGGTGTCCGCACGGTGGCAGCCGCCCGAGACCGGGCATTCCATGAACAGACCGCCCTTGGCCTCGACCAGCGGGCCGAGGCGGAGGACCTCGGCATAGTCGGTGGTGCTCATTTCCATCCAGACCTGCCCGGGGCGCATGACGGCGAGGAAGCCATCCTCCCCTTCGGCCACGGCAGCGCTGGCGGCAGGCGACGGCAGGCAGGTGATGATAACATCGACCGCTTCGCCCAGTTCGCGCGGGCTCGCCGCTTCCTTGGCGCCGCGCGCGACATATTCGGCGACGAGTTCGGGATTGAGATCACGCACGGTCACGTCATGCCCGTTGCGGATGAGGCTGCCCGCGAGTTTGCCGCCGACATTGCCGAGGCCGATGAAACCGATCTTCATAAAACTCTATTCTCCGGGAACGAGCACGATCTTGCCGACGTGCTTCTTTTCAAGAAAGGCGCGCTGCGCCGCGACGATTTCGGAAAGCGGGAACGAGGCGGCGACGATCGGGCGGATTTCGCCGCGTTCGATGTAGCCGACAAGATTGGGGAAGACCTGCGGTTCAAGGATCGTGCAGCCGTAGAGCGTCAGGTCCTTGAGGTAGAGGGTGCGCAAGTCCAGCTCGGCGATCGGGCCGGAAATCGCGCCCGCCACGCCGTAGCGTCCGCCGCGTTTCAGCGCGACCAGCAGGGCGGGGAAGCCCGCGCCGCCGGCGACGTCGATCACCACGTCGAAGCTTTCGGAAGCGACACTGGCATCGCGGGGCAGGACTTCGGATGCGCCGAGTGCACGGACGCCATCTGCCTTTTCGGCGCTCGCAAGCGCGGTGATCTCGGCTCCGCGCCGCTTGGCCAGTTGCACCGCTGCGGAACCGACACCGCCCGAAGCGCCGGTGATTAGCACGCGCTCACCAGCGGTAAGCGCCGTGCGCGTAAGCATGTTCTCGGCAGCCGAATAGGCGCAGGGGAACGAGGCCAACTCGACATCGGTCAGCGCCGTATCGATGCAATGCGCGTGGACCGCTGGCATCTTTGCGAATTGCGCGAAGGCGCCGTCGACTTCCGAACCGAAGTAGGTGGCTTCGAAGCGACTGGCGCTGCGGAACACCGGTTCCACCAGCACGCGCTGGCCCACGCGGGCCGGGTCTACCCCCTCCCCTACGGCCACGATCCGCCCAGCAGCATCGGCGCCCTGGATGCGCGGGAACTGTGGCAGGGCGCCAGTCCAGCCGGAATCCTCGGTCCTTGCCTCGGCAAAGCCATCGCCCCCGCCCGCCTCGGTGGCCACAGTGACGGACTTGGAATACCATGCGGTGCGCGTGTTGATGTCAGTGTTGTTGACCCCGCAGGCGCCGACGCGGATCAGCACTTCGCCCGCGCCCGGCTGCGGCACGGGCACATCGGTGCGATACGACAGGCATTCGAGCCCGCCATTGCCGGTCAGCAGCACGGCTTCCATCTTGGATGGAATCTCAATCATCTCGCCATCCCTAACCCCCGTTCGTGTCGAGCCCTTCGACAAGCTCAGGATAAACTTCGGGGCGGCGCCCCGAAGTCGAGACACCTGGCGCGGCGACTGGTGTCTCGACTTCGCTCGACACGAACGGGGGAGTTGGATTTGGCATGTGAAATCAGGCCAGTGGCGGGAGCTGGGACTTCAGCCAGTCGAAATGCGCGTAGGACATGCCGCGATAATCGTCCCAGCCGCGCGCGGTCTTCTCGGCCACTTCGTCGGACAGCACGTTGAGCGGCTGGCCGCTGGCATATGCAAGCAGCAGGGTCTGCGCGGCCTTTTCGAAGAAGTAAAGGTCCTCGAATGCTTCGGCGACAGTTGGCCCGGTGCAGGTCACGCCGTGGCTTCCCATCAGCAGCGTCTTCTTGTTCCCCAGCGCGGCGGCGAGGCGCAGGCCTTCCTCGGCCTCGTCGGCAATGCCGCCAAAGCCCTGATCAATGGCGAGCCGGTTGAAGAAACGCGCCGTGTTGTTGTCGAGCGGGAGCATGCGCGGATCCGCCAACGTCGCCAGCGCGGTGGCGTGCGGCGGATGGCAATGGATGATCACCCGCGCCGTCGGGCACTGGCGGTGCACGGTGCCGTGGATCGTCCACGCCGACGCATCGGGCGCATCGGGGCGGTTCATCACATCCGCATCATCGGCATCGAGCAGCATCAGGTCTTCGGGCTTGATGCTGGCGAAATGCTGCCACTTGCGATTGAGGAGGAACTGCTTGCCGTCGTCCGAAACCGCCGCGCTGAAGTGGTTGCCGACCGATTCCGACCAGCCCATCTGCGCAGTAATGCGGAACGCGGCGGCGAGGTCCTCGCGCAGCGCGGCGACTTCGGCTTCCGTCACTTGAAGCGGCCCTCGCTCGTCAGCGCCCGGTAGGTGCTGCGCATCTCGCCGCGATCCGCATAAGTCCCGCGCAGGTAGCGCGCGCCGCTGGTTGCCGAATAGGCTTCGCGCCCGTGGACGATGCGGTGATTGTCGAACACGATGCATTCGCCCGCATTGATGCGGAAGCGCATGAGGTACTTGTCCGATTGCAGCATCCGGCCGAAGCGGCAGAACGCGGGGTAATAGCGGTCGAGCAGGTCCTGCGGCAGATCGAACACGTCGGCCATGTGCTGGCTGATCGTCACGCCCGAGACTTCGCCGTGCACATCAAGCTCGATCACCCGCTGGCGCGAGCGGACGTCGTACGTGTCGTGCTCGCAATAGAACGGCACTTCGGTCTCGGCGAGGAGCTTGAAATCGTCCGGAAAGAGCTCGCGGAAGTCGTTCGCGACCGCCACGCCGTCGAGGAACAGGTTCGCCCCGCCCTCCACGCTGTTGGCGCGGCAGTGAAGGAACTGGACGCCAGGGGCCATGTCCTCGGCCGGGGTATCGGTGTGCAGCTCGAGCGCCTTGGCGGTGTAGGCAAGGTTGGTCGGCTCGATATGCGTCATCACGTCGAAGTATTCGCCGAAGAACGTGGGCCGCACATGCCCCATCAGCTTGACCAGATCGGTCAGCGCCTCGTCGCTGTCGGGCATGTCGGTCACCAGCGCGACGCCTTCGACGATCAGCGCCTTCAGCCACTCGGCGACCTTGGCCTTGTCTGCCATGAGCTCGGCCTGCGCGAAGCGCGCGACGTTCGGATAATGATCGGCATACCAGGCGCGGCGCGGCAGGTCCGACGGATCATGGCGGCGTTTGCCCTCGGCATAGCTTGCCAGCCATTCGAGCGGGTAGCGGCTGGTGTGGTTCTCACCGTCCCACGCCACTTCGAGCGCCCCCTCGACCACTTCGGCGCGGCGGGGGCGCGGCGCGGCTTCGAGATGGAAGATATCGAAGACCCGCTCGCGCGTCTGGCTGTCGAACGAAGTCGGGCAGTTGTCGCGCAGCCAGTAGTTGTTGAAATAGGCGGTCTTGCCGCCGGGAAGCAGGAGTTCGAGCCCGGTGTCGGTCAGCGTGACCGGTGCGGTGGACGAGGTGGTCAGCGTCATTGTCTTCCCCCGCTGGGATGTGCGGCGGCCTGCCTGCCGCTCTCGATTGCGACTTTAGCCCGGAATGGACCGGCTCAGCAGTGCATCATCAAGAATCATATACCGTATCAATGCGTGTAATGCACTTGCGTCGATGGATCAGGCCCCGCCCAGCAGGTGCTCCGCCCAGGGCAGCTGCGCGAGGATCGGCGGCAGGCTTTCCTGGCGGATCGTCTCGCCGGCCAGCGTCGCGGTTTCCATGGCCAGATCGCCGAGTTCGCCCGCGCGGCTGACGACCTGGATACGCCGGGCAAACCGCGCGCGCGGGAGCGGCTCGATGCGAAGGTCGGGGATCAGCGCGGGCATCGCGGCGAGGCAGAGCAGTGAGGTGATGCTCCAACCGATGCCGAGCGCGACTGCATTGAGCTGCTGCGGGACGATATCTACCTCGATCACGTTGGGCAGGCGCAGCCGCATCCGGGTAAGCTGGCTTTCGATGCGCTGGCCCATGCCGGTATCGAGCGAATAGCGCACGAAGGGCAGGCCCTCCGCCGCGGCGATGGGATCGGCGACGCCGCGGAAATTCGGCGGGAAGACCAGCACGAAGGGATCGTCGAGCACGTCATGGTGGACGACGCCTTCCTGCTTTTCGAGCACGCTGCTGCCGGTAATCAGCAGATCGACGCGCCGCGCGAGGAAATCCTGCTGCTGGTTGAGCGAGATGCCCGACCGCACGCGCCAGCGCGCAACGCGCGGCCCCAGCCGGCTGAGCAACGGGCCTGTGAGCAGAATGGCCAGCGATTCCGCCATGGCCACGGTCACCTTGTCGATCGGCTGGTTCGCGCCTTCGCGCACCTCGTCGACCATCGTGCGCGCCGTGGCGAGGAGGTGCGTCGCACGCTCGTAAAGCGCTCGGCCCGCCGGCGTCAGGCCCAAGGGGCGCAAGGTGCGGTCAAACAAGGTCGCGCCAATGCCCTGCTCCAGCCGCGCGATGGTCTGTGAAACAGCGGACTGGGTGATGCGCAGCTGCTGTGCGCTCGCGGTCATCCCGCCCAGCTCGACCGTGAGGACGAAGACTTCCAGCGCATGGAAATCGAACTCGGCTGGGAGCAGCATCAGCGCCTCACGATAAAAATGGCTGAAGCCCCATATTATAAACTGTTATCGTAGGGCAAGAATGTTCGTGGGGGGCATCGCGGATTGACGTAGATCAATGCGGGGCGCAAAATGTCCATATCGCAAGGGAGATACCGAGATCGCGCCCGATCGCCTCATCAACCGCCGCTGGCTGCCGCTGAATGCGTTGCGCGCGTTCGAGGCGGTGGGGCGGCATATGAGCTTCACCGCCGGCGCCCATGCGCTGACGGTGTCGCAAAGCGCGATGAGCCGCCATGTCTCCAGCCTTGAGGATCTGATCGGCCGCCCGCTGTTCGAGCGAGGCCCGACGGGCCTGAAACTCACACCTGCGGGTTCGATCCTGCTGCCGGTCGTGAGCAAGTGCCTCGATCGGATGGAGCAGACGATCAACACGATCCGCAACAAGGACCTCGAAAGCCGCCCGATCCGGCTGCATATTCCCCCTTCCCTGCTCTACCAGAACGCGCTGCCGCTACTCGCGAAGTTCCACAAGGAGCATCCGGAAATCCGCATCGATGTGGTGACCTCGAATGTCACCGGCGCCCCGCGCGACAATGTCGACATGGCGGTGGTGTTCGACCGGCCCAATGTCGACGACAGCGTGGCCGACCTGCTGTGGATGGTGCGCGTCGCCCCGCTCTGCTCGCCCGAGACGGCAGCGGCGCATGTCGGCAAGAGCTTCGAACAGTTCCTGCACGACAACGAGTTGCTCCACGTGAAGCTGGAAGGCGAACCGCGGGGGCTGCTGTGGTCGAGCTATGCCGCACAGCAGCGCCTGGCGATCGAGACCAACGACGGGCTGGCTTTCGACACCGCGTTTTCTGCCGTGCGCTATGCCATCGGTGCATCGGGCGTGGTGCTGGCAGATATCGACATGTTTGCGCAGGAAATTGCCAGCGGACAACTCGTGATGCCCTATGACCGCGTTTCGGCGGACGGCTTCGGGTACTATCTCAAGACCCACGCCGAAGACCTCGGCGACCCGGCGATCTTCCTGCTGCGCGAATGGATCATCCGGCACTTCTCTGGCGGCATGGGACGCGATGCCAATGCGCCGACCGAGATGGTGCCGGAGATGCGGGGCTGACCTGCAGCGTCAGCGCGCCGGTGGCAGGTGCTTGAGCAGCAGCCCGTCCTGATGGTCCTTGACGAAGCCCTTCCACGTCGGGTTCGCGCCGCCTTCGCTCACCGCATCATAGCGCTTGTCGTCGCTTTCCCACTTGGCGCCGTCGGACTCCTCTGACGGCACCGCGAGGTACTCGGCCTTGGCCGCCTCGCCCTTCAATTGCAGATCGAGGAACGCGGTGATGAAGTGGAGCGCGATCGAATTGACGCGGGGCTTGCGCCACATGCGGTCCTCGAACCAGTCGAAGTCCCACAGGGTGCCGCGCATTTCGGCCGGTGCGGGATTGGTGCCGATGGCGTGGCCCGCCCCCTTGAGCGCGAGCAGCCAGCGGTCGGAGCCCTTGGCATCGCGGAAGATAGCGGCAGGGCCGGGATCGTAGCCGACAGTGCGGTCCGCCGTGCCTGCGACGACAAGGAGCGGCGCCTTTATCGCGGAGAGGCCATTGCCGCCCCATGCGGCCCACGGTGCGCCGCCCGCAGGCGCGATGGCCACGACAGCCTTGATGGCAGGATCGTGAAGCGCGGCTGCTTCAGAACCGTTGCCGGTGTAGCGATCGACCAATGCGGGGGGTAGGCGCTTCACCGCCGGGCTCGCTGCATCAAGCTCGGCCCCTGCAACAGTAAGCGCGCCATAACCGCCGAACGAATAGCCGGCGAGCGCGATGCGCGTAGTATCGCCGAGCGGCCCGAGCAGACCGTCGCGGATGCGCCGGAGCACATAGGTGATGTCGAGCGGGCGGCGGATGAGCGTCGCGGGCGTCTGCGCCGTGTCGGTGATGGCCGGATCGCGGTGGCGGATCGCGACGACGACATAGCCCTTGGTGGCAAGGTTCTCACCCAGCCAAGAAAGCATGACCGGATCGTTGTTGTAGCCGTGCGAGAGGAGGACGATCGGATAGCCTTGTCCGGCCGGCTTGGCATCGGTCACCGCGAGCGCGGGGACGGTGAAGTAAGCGGGCGGCTTGGGCGGTTCGGAGACAAGGCTGGCGCGGTAGGTGGCGCGGCGGTCCTTGGGCCCGACTTGCGCGGGATACCAGATCACCAGCGGCATCGTGCGGTCGGCGCGGACCAGTTCACCCTTGGCCAGCGTCCCCAGCGGATCGACCGCGCCCTTGTCCACCACCGTTTTCTCGATCACCCCGACCCCGTTGGGGCCAAGCGCGGCAAGCGCCGGGGCGCCGACTTCGGGAATGCTGGGTGGCGGCGCGGCCTCGGCAGGCGCGGCGGCAACCGATGACGCGCTGAGCATCGCGGCAAAAACCGACAGCGGCCTCAAGCGCGAATCATCCGCAAGGCGCGATCGCAGACGCGGATGTCTGCGAAATCGGTGGGGTTATCCGGGGTTTCCCGATCATGTGCCGGGTTTGTCCTGTCCTCTCGCATGGCCCCTGTTACCGCATTTACCTTGGCGCGCGCTATCTTGTATTCGCATCGCACATTGCGCTAGCTGCATTTGTCCGACCACGCACGCGTGGCTAAGGAGCGGGCGCCACCACACACGCCGCAATGGCAGGCAGGAGCAACCACGTGCCGGATCCGGAAACTTATGACCTGCTGATAGTCGGCGGGGGGATCAATGGCGCAGGGATTGCCCGCGATGCCGCCGGACGCGGCCTTTCAGTACTTCTGGTCGAACAGGAAGACCTGGCCAGCCACACCTCCTCGGCCAGCACCAAGCTGATTCATGGCGGTCTGCGTTACCTCGAATACTACGAGTTCCGCCTGGTGCGCGAAGCGCTGATCGAGCGCGAGCGGCTGCTGGGCATGGCACCGCATATCATCTGGCCGCTCGCTTTCGTGCTGCCGCAGATGAATTCCCCGCGTCCCGCCTGGCTCGTGCGATTGGGTCTGTTTCTTTATGACAACCTCGGCGGGCGCAAGAAGCTGCCGGCCACGCGCACGGTCAACCTCGCCCGCTCGGCACTCGGCAATGGTCTCAAGCCCGGCGCGAAGACGGCGTTCGTCTACTCGGACTGCTGGGTGGAGGACAGCCGCCTCGTCGTGCTCAACGCCCGCGATGCGGCCGAACGCGGTGCAAGGATCGAAACGCGCACGAGGCTGGTTTCGGCCATGCGTGAGGGCGCGCTTTGGAAGGCCGAGATCGCTGGCAGCGGCGGCACGCGCACAGTGATGGCCAAGGGCCTCGTCAACGCGGCGGGTCCGTGGGTGGAAGACGTGCTCCAGCGCGCCGCCAGCGCGAGCCAGGACCGCGGTGTGCGGCTGATCAAGGGCAGCCATATCGTGGTGCCGAAGCTCTATGAGGGCGACCACGCCTTCATGTTGCAGAATCCCGACCGCCGGATCGTGTTCGCGATCCCCTACGAGCACGATTACACGCTGATCGGCACGACCGACGAACCGTGGCAAGGGCAGCCCGGCAAGGCGCAGATCTCACCCGAGGAAACCGACTACTTGTGCGAGACGGTGCGGCGCTACTTCGCACGCGAGATCCACCCGGCTGACGTCGTGTGGAGCTACGCCGGCATCCGCCCGCTTTATGATGATCATGCCGCGAGCGCTTCGGCGGTTACGCGCGACTATGTTCTCGATCTCGATGGCGGAAACGGCAAGGCCCCGCTGCTCAGCGTCTTTGGCGGCAAGATCACGACCTATCGCAAACTGGCCGAGCATGCGCTTGAGAAGCTGGTGCCGTTCTACCCCGGCGCCAAGGGCGATTGGACAGCCGGAGCGGATCTGCCCGGCGGCGACATTCCGGGTGATGACTTCGAGGCGTTTGTCGCGCGGCTCGCTTCAGCGCATCCCGGTCTTCCCCGTCCGCTGCTGACCCGCCTCGCCCGCGCCTATGGCACCCGCGCGCAGGCGATCCTCGGTACAGCGCAGACGCTGGATATGCTCGGAACCGACTTCGGCGGCGGGCTGACCGAGGCGGAAGTCGACTATCTGGTCGATCAGGAATGGGCGCGCAGTGCGGAAGATGTGCTCTATCGCCGCAGCAAGCTCGGCCTGCATGTGCCGCCAGGCACAACGGAAGTGCTCGAAACCTATCTCGCGCGTAAGAACTTCTAAACTCGAAGGCCTTTGCGCTTAACCACCGTGTGCGCCGCAATTCCGCGGCTCATGACGGCAGGCGCACTTGAGACACGACAAACGCCTTCATGATCACTGCGAAATAGTCGGCGCGGGCATTTAGAAGGGATTCAGCAGGCACTGGCATTGTCGTAGCTGCCATTCAGCAGCGCGAGCCTTCCGCCATGCCCCGCTTCTCTGACCTGTCCGTCGTCACTCGCGTCGCGGCGAGCACCGACCCGTTCATCAACGCCTTGCTTCCTGCCGACGCGATGTTCCGGGTGATCTGGTCGACCAAGGATGCCGGCGGCACGACGCAGATCAGCTACAGCTTCCCCTGGGCGGGCGGCGTCGCCAGCCAGTTCACCACGCCCTATGGCCGCGCCGAGAACACCGCCGCAGTCACCGGCGCGGTAAATGCCAATCAGGCGCCGATGATCGCGAAGGCCTTCGAGGCCTGGTCGAATGTCGCGAACCTCAAGTTCACGCCGGTAACGGAGACCGCCGACGGCACTGTGGGCGATATCCGTATCGCCTTCTCCTCGGCGATCTCCGCCGGATACTGGGGCTATTCGCTCGGCGTCTCGGACGGTCGCGCCAACGCGCACGGCGACATCTGGATCGACAAAGGCATCATCGGCCAGTCGTTTGCGCCGGGCACCTACAACTACATGGCGATCCTGCACGAGATCGGCCACAGCCTCGGCCTCAAGCACACGTTCGAGGCGCCAAAGATCCCGGCGGGGTACGACAACCAGCGCTATTCGATCATGTCCTACACCTCGCCCGAGAAGGTCTGGTGGCGCGATCCGTCGACAGGGCGGACCGAGTGGCTGATCAAGACCCCGATGGTCTACGACATCCTCGCGATCCAGAAGCTCTACGGCGCGAACATGACCTATCACACCGGCGCCGATACCTACGCCTTCGACCCCGCTGCCCCCTCGTTCGAGACGATCTGGGATGCCGGCGGGACGGACACCTTCAGCGTCGCCGCGTTCAGCCAGGGCTGCACCGTGGACCTCCGGCCGGGGGCCTACTCATCGCTTGCCTATGACAGCGTTTCGCTCGCCAACAACATCGGCATCGCCTTCAATTGCAACATCGAAAACGCGCTGGGCGGCAGCGGCGGGGATACGCTGATCGGCTCAGAGCTCGCCAACGTCCTCGACGGCGGTGCCGGGGCGGACAAGCTGCAGGGCAATGGCGGCGACGACACGCTGCGCGGCGGTACGGGCAACGACCAGCTCGACGGCGGGGCGGGCAATGACACGCTGATCGGCGGTGACGGCGACGACGTGCTTGTCGGCGGTGCCGGCAATGATCTGCTGGACGGCGGCGCCGGTACCGATACGGCCAGCTTCGCCGCAGTCAGTGCCTCCTTGCGTGTGAGCCTCGCCATCTCGGGCGCGCAGAACACAGGCGCGGGGAACGACACGCTGGTCAGCATCGAAAACCTGATCGGCGGCACCGGCGCGGATATCCTGACCGGCAATGACGGTGCCAATGTAATCGACGGCGGCGGCGGGGCGGACCAGCTGTCCGGTGGCGGCGGCGCGGACATCCTCATCGGCAGCGGCGGACGTGACACGTTGCAGGGCGGCCTCGGCGGCGATGTGTTCCGCTTTGCCGAACTTGGCGACTTCCCCGGCACCACCGCGACGACGGCCGACACGATTCTCGATTTCAGCAGCGCGCAGGGCGACCGCATCGATCTTTCCGCCCTCGACGCGGTCAAATCCACCACAGCGGTCAACGATGCGTTCACATGGATCGGCAGCGGCGCCTTCACCAAAGTTGCCGGGCAACTGCGTTATGTCGTGACCAGCGGGGTGGGCCTCGTCCTCGGCGATATCGACGGCAATGGCGTGGCCGATTTCGCGATCCGGATCGAGAAGGCCCCGGCCCTCACCAGCCTCGATTTCATCCTCTAGGTTCGGACCACCTTGAGCGGCACGCCCTGATAGGAGAGGCCCGGCAACAGGCTCTCCTGCTTCATGATCACGCTGCCGGGGCCGACATGCGCACCTTCGCCCACCACGCAGCCGTAGAGTGGGACGGTCCCGGCGCTGATCGTCGCACCTGCCATGATCCGCACCTTGTCGACCTTGAGCACGCGGTCCTCGAAAGTGTGCGCCTGGAAGAACGCCGTCACCGTCGCGCCGTCGCCGATCTCAATCATGTCGGGATCGACGACTTGCGAGAACTGCGGCCCCAGCACCGCGCGTTTGCCGATCTTGAGGCCCATCAGGCGCAGGTAGATCGTCAGCAGGAAGGTGCCTTCAAGCTGCTGCAGGATCGCATTGGCATATCGCGCCCACGCGACGAAGACGAAGTCCCACCGGCTCGCCCAGCAGGACCATAGCGCGTGCTGGCCGGGCTTGACGCGGCCCATGAGGGTCCACTTGAGCACGGTCACCACCAGCAGCAGCGCGAGCAGCGGGGCCAATGTCGCCAGCGGAATGACGATCAGCGCGAACTCGAGATTGGTGGATTCCGGCGCGCCTTCGACCAGCAGCTTGTACCACAGCACCGTCGCCAGAAGCGGGCCGACCGGCAGCACGAAGCGCAGCAATTCCCAGAACACCCGGTTCCAATAGCGGATCGGTGAGGGATCGTGCGTCAGACTGCGGTCCATCTCGACCACCTGACGGCGCGGCAGATCGAAGCTCGGGCGGCCGAAGCGCGATTGGCCGGCGGTGATTTCCGTGGAGTTCGCGACCGTGCTGATGCCGATCAGGATATCGTCCGGCAGGACTTCGCCCGCCGGGATCACCGCATGGTTGCCGAGGAAGGTGTTGCGGCCCAGCATGATGGGCGCAAGGAGCACCGTGCCGCGCGAGATTTCCGGTCCGCCGAGGTAGATGCCATCGGCAAAGAAGGTCTCCGCGCCGATGGTGACGAGTTCGGGCGTCACGTCGAAGATCGTGCTGATCTCGCACTTCTCGCCGATGTTCGCGCCCGCGAGCCGCAGCCACTGCTTCCAGAACAGCGTACCCGAAAGCCACTGGCCCGCGTTGAACGTCGTCGCCGATTTCAGCCAGACGCGGATATAGGCCAGGCTCCAGCGGTCGATCACGCCGGGCTGCACGCGCCCCATCGCGCGCAGCATCAGCGCGCTCCACACCAGGCTGACAGGGACGCTGATCACCGTCACGCCGAAGACGACCGCGAGGACCTGCGGATCGAGCTTGGGCTCGTAGATCCAGACCCAGATTTCCTCCGAACCGACGCCGAGGAGGCCGCAGAGCAGCAGCGCGAGGAGCCCCGTCGGCAGTGCGCCAAGCATGGTGGCGACGCCTTCAGCCGCGAGTGTGGCCAGACCATGGGTCACCGGATGAAGGCGGCGGCCATACGTGGTGAACGTCGGTGCGTCCGGCGCCGGGCCGACGCGGCGGGCGGGTACGCCGTCCCACAGCTCGCCGGCCGGTACGCTGGTCCCGGGGTTCACCACCGAGAGCGGCGCGATCACGCTGCCCGCGCCGATGCGGCAATCGTGCTCCACCGTCGCGCGGGTTTGCAGCGTGGCATCGGCCTCGATCACGATCCGGCCAAACACAATATCGCCCCGATCATATTCGGCGAGCCCGATATGCACGTCCTGCCCGAGCGTCACATTGTCGCCGATCTCGAGCAGGTCCCAGCCGCCGCGATGGAGGTGCACGCCGCGATGGATATGCACACCGCGCCCGATCTTTGCGCCCAGCAGCCGCAGCACCGCGTTCTGGAAGACGGTGCCGGACAGCATCGGCCAGGGGATCAGCCGCGCCGACTGGACAGTAACCCAATGGCGCAGGTGATAGGGACTCCACACTGGTGCCCGCACCGCACGATAGCGCCCGATTGCGATCGCCTTGACCAGCAGCGTGAAACCGACCGAAACCGGCAGGTAGAGCGCGACACCTGCAACCGTAATCAACGGCGTAAGCAGCACGAAGCCGACCAGATCAAGCTTGTCGAACAGCGCCGGAAACAGTTCCCATGCCACCCACCAGCTGACCCAGCCGCCGAACGCCAGTTCGCCTGCCAGCCATCCGAGCTGCACGATATTGGCGAGCAGCGGCTGCGCCTTGCCCTCGCGCACAAGTTCGGGCGCCTTATGCTGCGCAGCATGGGCAGCGGCTGCATTGGCTTCCTCGCCCATCGCGGCCAGAGCGCGCACTGTGCGGGCGGCATAGATGTCGCTGACGGTGATCCAGTCCGCCGCGCCTTCCTCGCGCAGCAATGTGACAAGCAGCGCGGCGCTGAGAGAATCGCCGCCGAGGTCCTCGAAGAAATCTTCCTCGACCGACACCCCGCCCGGAAGCGTCAGGATATCGGCAAAGGCGGCGGCCAATGCGGTTTCGAGCGGCGTTGCGGGCGGCACGACGTCGCGGTCCGGCTGGGTATCCGCCGTAAAGCTCATCGGCGGCAGTGCGGCCCGGTTGAGCTTGCCACCGACCGTCGTGGGCAGTTCATCCAGCAGGCCGATCCGGCGCGGCACCATGTACCCCGGCACGGTGCTGGCGAGCTGGGTGCGCAAGTCCTCAAGATCGAGCGCCGCGACGCCCTCCCCCGCCACCACATAGGCGACCAGTTCCGGCACCCCGCCGGCATCCTGCAACCGCGCCGCCGCTGCGCGCACACCGGGAAGTGCGGCCAGGCGAGCCTCGATCTCGCCCAGTTCGACGCGGTAGCCGCGGATCTTGACCTGCGCATCGATGCGGCCGTGGTAGAACAGGTTGCCGTCAGGTTCGCGGTGGACGAGGTCGCCGGTGCGGTAGATCCGCCCGCAAGTCGGGTGGTCGACGAACTTTTCGGCAGTCAGGTCCTCACGGTGGCGGTAACCGCGCGCGACCCCCGCCCCGCCCATGCACAATTCGCCCTGCTCGCCCTCGCGCACGGGTTGAAGCGCATCATCCAGGACAAAGGCCTCCATGCCGGGCACCGGACGACCGATAGTTATCGGTCCGCCGGGCACGATGTCGCCGCGAAGGCAAGTGACCGCGCATTCGGTCGGGCCATAGCCGTTGACCATGCGGCGCCCCTTGGCCCAGCGGTCCGCAATATCGCGCGGCAGAGCCTCACCACCGACATAAAGCAGCTTCAGATCAGGCAGCGCGCTTTCGGGATCGCGACAGCCGCTGCTGCGCAGCAAAGTCGGCGGTGGGCAGAACACCGTGGCGCGCTCGCTGCGCAGCCATTCGACGATGTCCGGCCCAAGCCGCGCGGCTTCGTCATCCATCACCACCAGCGTCGCGCCCGAGGCGAGCGCCAGCCAGATTTCCTCGATCGAACTGTCGTAGGCGGCTGACGAACCTTGGATCACGCGGTCCGCTGGGCCGAGGCCGAATTCATCAAGATCGGAAGCCACAAGGTTCGCGACGTTGCGATGTTCGACCATGACGCCCTTGGGCTTGCCGGTCGTGCCGCTGGTGTAGATCACATAGGCGAGCTGTTCCGGGTGGATTTCATCCGGCAATGCTGCGCCCGCAGGTGGCTCCTGCGCCGCCAGCTCCGTCACTTGCAGCAGGGGCACCTCGCCCACGACGGAACCGAGCCGCGCGGCACCCGCCGCATCGGTCAGGACCGCGACCGCATCGGCATCTTCCAGCACTTCGCCAATGCGATCATCCGGGAAGGAAGGATCGATCGCCGTGTAAGCCCCACCCGCCTTGAGCACCGCAATCTGCGCCGCATAGAGCATCGGCGAGGTGCGCGGCAGCAGCAGCGCGACAATCCGCTCTGCCTCCAGCTGCGGCGCGAGATAGAGAGCCAGCCGGTCGGTCAGCGCCACGAGTTCGGCATAGCTGATCGTCTGCCGGTCCGGCCGATTGCGCGCAGGCGGCACCTCGATCGCGGTCTGGTCCGGATAGCGGGCAGCGGCCTTCGCAAGGAAAGCGTGCAGCAAGACAGGACGGACATCGGGCGCGGTCAGCATCGCGCCCCTCTATCGCTGCGGCAATTGCGGTCAAGCGGTGTATGGCCCGGATACCGTGGAGGAAAACTCCGTTTGACACGGGCGTTTTGCAAGGACCGACGCACTGTGCGAAAGACAGGCGGACGACGCACGACAGGGAGCAAAACTTGCGCACAATTGCCCGATCGATGCTGCTGGCGTTTGCCGCCCTGACCGGAATGCTGTCTCCCACGCTAGCCGCAGCCCGCGCGCTCGACGTCTATCTGGAAGGCGATCCGACTGGCTCTGCCCCCGCCCCGGTCTCTGGCGGACTGCTGCTCATGGGCGGCGGCGATCACAATCTCGATGCCATGCGCTGGTTTATCGCCAAGGCGGGCCATGGCCACATCGTGATCCTGCGGGCATCGCAGCATGGCGAGGCGAGCACCGAATTCTACCGCGACATCGGCGGCGTGCTTTCGACGGAAACTTTCGTCACCCATTCCCGCGCCGCCAGCCGCGATGCGCATCTGCTCGAAGCCTTGCGCAAGGCGGACGGCGTCTACATCGCGGGCGGTGACCAGGCCCGCTACGTCCGGCGCTGGCGCGGCACGGCGATTGCAGCAGCGCTCGACGCCCATGTGCGCGCGGGCAAGCCGCTTGCCGGCACCAGTGCCGGGCTGGCAATGCTGGGGGAGTATCTCTACGGCGCGATGGACGGTCAGAGCCTGACGAGCGCGAAGGGCCTTGCCGATCCCTATGGCAACGGCACGACAATCGAGACGGACTTTCTCCATCTCGCACTGCTGAAGGGTGTGATCACCGACAGCCACTTCACCCAGCGTGACCGGCTGGGTCGGCTCTTTGCGTTCATCGCCAAGGCACAGGCAAGCGGGCCTGCCGATGCGCCGCCGCTGATCGGGCTCGGCATTGACGAAGGCGTGGCACTGGCAGTGGAACCGGACGGGACATCCCGCGTCTATCCCTCGGCGCCGGGAACCGGCGTTTCGGTGGTCGATGGGAGCGGTATAGGCCGTGCTGCAACGCCCGGTCCGCTTGTCGCGGCGCGGGTGCGGGTAACGGTCGGCGGTCCGGGATCGGTGGTGCACCTGCCCTCCGGCGCGATCGAGAACCCGATCGCCGTTCGGGACTACAGCGCAGGCGGCGGGACAATCACACCCCTGCCTTGACGCTGCTCAAGCCCCGAACAGACGCGCCGCTGCGGCATCGCACAGCGCGACGCAGCGTTCGCGCGGGGTGCGCTGGTCCGAGAGGTAGAACTCGATCCACAACCCGTCGAGCACCGCCGAAAGCAGCGCGATGGCGTCTTCAAGCGGCAGCTTGCTCTCATGCTGCGGCAGGTTCGCCACAAGGCGTTGCAGCAAGGCGCGCTGACGCAAGTTGAAGCTTTCCGAAACCGTCGCGAAATCGTCCCGGCTGCGCGCCTGCTGCCAGAACACCATCCACGCGCCGATAATGTCCGGCCCGGCCCAGTCGTCCGAGAAAACCGCCACGAAATAGCGATGCAGCGCCTCGCCTGGCGCGCCCTCACCGGGCATTGCCGCCGCTTCGAGCTGGGTGAGCATGTCCTCGCAGAGCTGCTCGTAGGTTTCGAGCAGCAGGTTGTCCGGATTGCGGAAATAGTGGCGCAGAAGGCCATGGCTGACCCCGGCCTGCCGGCAGATCTCCCGGCCGGTCGCGCCCTTGGCCCCAAGCCGAGCGAGGCAATTGACCGTCGCCGCGACAAGGTCTGCCCGGCGCACCACCGGCGAAGCACGGCGGCGGCGCGGGCGCGCTGCGATCTCGGGACTGGCCACGTTCACACCGTCTGCCGCGCTGCGCGCTGGCCGAGGAGGTAGACTACTGTCCCGCTGCCGAGAAGAATGGTGGTGAGGCCGAGGATCTTGATGACCGCCAGCACCTTGTTCGGCTCGTCCGGCGCGGGAAACGCGGCAAGAACCAGTGCGGTGAGCGTCGTGACAAGGCCGATGCAGGCAAACACGGTTGAAGTTGCCCGCCCGCCCGGCAGGCGCGTAAGCGGCGTATCACTCGGCGTCCCCTGCAAGCGGATCACCGCGAGGAAGACGAGCGCGAACGGCAAAAAGGCGGCGATGATTCCCATGCTGACGAGCACGTCATAGGCGCCTTTCACGCCAGTACCAGCCTGTCCGAGTATGCATAGGACTGCACCAAGCCCGCCCTGCACCAGAATGGCCACGTAGGGCGTGCCCCATTTCGGGTGAACCTTGGCGAAAACGGGAGGGAGCAACCGGTCGATGCCGACGGCAAACGGGATGCGTGCGGCGCACGAAAGAAAGCCGCTCGCCGCGCCGAGATTGCCGAGCGTAATAAGGAGCGCGAGGGGTACGACGAGCCACCCCGCCCCCACTTTCTCGGCCGCCACCGCGCCTGCCTGAACGAGGCCCTGCAGCGTATTGACCTCGCTCGAAGGCATCGCCAGCAGGACCGCGAATGTGCCGATGATGTAGCACGAGACGATCACCAGCCCCGCAATCGGCAGAGCGCGCGGGATCGTGCGGCGCGGGTCCTTGATCTCGCCGCTCATGAACGAGGCGGTCTCCGCGCCTGAAAGCGCGAAGGCGATCGCGGCCCACATGATCATGTGCTGCAGATCGAACACCGGCACGAACGATTGCGGCGTAAACTGCGTCGCCGAGCCGAACTGCCACCACGCGATCCCGCCCAGCACGATCACGATCAGCGCCGGCCCCCACATGCCGACCGCACCCAGATTGTGCAGCCAGCGTCCGAAGCGCATGCCGAAAATGTTGATGGCGGTGATGAAGGCAAGGGCCGTCAGCGCAAAGCCCATGAAGAACAGCGGATTGCCGCGCAGGAACAGCAGGCTCGTCCCCCCGATGTAAAGCGCGTTGCCTGCATCGAAATAGAGCACGCTGGGGAAATAGGGCAAGTTCGAGGTGAAGTAGCTCCATCCCGCCATGAAGCCGACGTAAGGCCCGAACGCTTCCCGCGTCCAGATGTAGAGACCGCCCTCCTGCGGGTAGCGCGAGGAGAGCTCGACGATGGCGAGCACGAACGGCAGATAGAAGCACAGCAGCGCGCCGACCCAGACCACGATCGAACTTGGCCCGAACGCGGCTGCGGTGGCGATCCAGCGCAGGCTGACGCCGGTGACGATGTAGAACATCGCGAGATCGGCAACGCCCATGACCTTGTGAGGCTGAGGCGCGCCGCCGGCCATCAGCGGCGGCCCTGCTTTTTCGTATCCTTGAGCACCTGCATCGCCGCGTTATGCCCCGGCGCGCCCGTCACCCCGCCGCCGGGATGCGCGCCCGCACCGCAGAGGTAGAGCCCCTCGACCGGCGTGCGATACTGCGACCAGCGCGGCACCGGGCGCATCGAGAACAGCGCGCCGGGGTGCAGGTCGCCGTGGAAGATATTGCCTTCGGTCAGGCCGTAGATCCGTTCCAGATCGAGCGGGGTGAGCATGACGCGGCCGAGGATCAGTTCGCGCAGATTCGGCATGTGGCGGCTGATCTGGTCGATGATCGTCTCCGCCAGTACCTCGCGCTTCTCGTCCCAAGTACCCTCGCGCAGCTCGTAGGGCAGGTACTGGATGAAGCAGGTCAGCATGTGATGCCCCGGCGGGCAGAGGCTGTCATCGACGAGGCTGGGGATCACACAGTCGATCCACAGTTCCTGCGGCACATCGCCAAAGCGCGCGGTATCGGCGCAGCGCTGCGCGCCTTCGAGCGTCGGCGCGATAGTTAGCAGCGCGCGCTCCAGTGGCGTTGCATCAGGGCTGCGACCGATGACGGTCGGCTCGCCGGAAAGCGCGATGTTGAGCTTGGCCGCCGGGCCGCTCATCTTGATCGCGGCAATATCACGGCGGAAATCGTCCGGCAGATCGGCCTTGGCCAGCAGTGCAAGGAACGTGCGCTTGGGATCGGCGTTGGAGAGCACGACTTTCGCGCGCACCTGCCGCCCGTCGAGCAGCGTCACACCGGTGGCGCGGCCTTCGTAGACATCAATGCTGCCGACCGGTGCGCTGGTCTCGATCACCGCGCCGAACCCGCGCGCGGAGGCCGCTATGGCGCCGGAAACCGCGCCCATGCCGCCCATCACGTGGCCGTTGAAGCCCTGCACCGCGTGATCGCCGCCCGCGAGCAGGTGGAACAGCAATCCTACGGCCGAGCCCGGCTCGTAAGGCCCGCCGTGCTTGCCATAGACATTGTTCGCCAGGATCATCCGCTTGGCCGCTTCGGACTCGAAGTGCCGGTCAAGGAACTCGCCGAGGCTGCCGGTGAGGAACTGCACCATCTCGCCGATCTCGCTGCCCTTGATGCGGCGGAAGCGGCGGATCATCCGCAGGCCCTCGCGAATGCGGTCGAGCCCGCGCGCGGCAAGGTCCGGTGGCGATTCCAGGAAGAACGGCTGGAGATAGGCCGCAAGCGCCTTGAGCTTGCGGTCAACTTCGAGGAAGGCTGCGGCATCGCGTGCGGAGAAGCGCGCAATTTCCTGCGCCGTCCGCTCCGGATCAGCCCACCAGCGGATGATCTCACCCTCGCCCAGCGGCACGGTCAGGATCGGATCGCAGGCCACCATCCGCAGTCCGTGACGGCCAAGATCGAGATCGCGGATCACCGTCGGCATCAGCATCGAGGCGATGTAGGACGTGAAGGAGACGCGGTGGCCCGGGATCACCTCTTCGGTCACGCAGGCACCGCCGACAATAGGCCGCGCCTCGAGCACCAGAACCGAGCGTCCGGCCTTGGCGAGATAGGCCGCAGCGGTCAGGCCATTGTGCCCGGCCCCGACGATGACCGCATCCCAGACCGTGGTCGTCACATCCACCACTGCGCCCGAATTCCTTCCTTGCATTCTGACTGGCTGAGTGCCTCAATGGCACTTATAAGGCAAGCGTCTAATAAGCGGTGCGGAGTGTTGGTGATGAGCGACAAGGCCAATGGCGGAATGGAAAAGTCGCTCGACAGCGCCGCCTACCTGACAGCGGATGCCTTTGCACGTGACAAGGCCGCCATCTTCCACAGGCAATGGTTCTGCGCCGGCCGCGAAGAGGACATGCCCGCCCCCGGCGACCACAAGATTTTCGATATCGCTGGCGAAAGCGTGATCGTGGTGCGCGGCAAGGAAGGCGCGATCCACGCCCACTACAACGTCTGCCGCCACCGGGGCGCGCGCATGTGCGATGCGGTGAGCGACGCACGCTGGAACGTGAAACTGGATGCAGGCGTGGTTGGCCGCACGATGATCCGCTGCCCCTATCACGGCTGGTCCTATGCGCTCGACGGCCGCCTGCTCGCCGCGCCGCAGCTGCAGGACGCGGCGGGCTTCGACAAGGCCGCGTTCGGCCTGCATCCGGTCGCAGTCGAGACGTGGGGCGGCTTCGTCTTCCTCAACCTCTTGCCTGAAACCGCACCTGATTTCGCGGCGGACCTTGCGGAACCGTCGCGCCGCCTTGCCAACTATCCGCTCGCCGATCTCGTGACGGCGCGGACGATCAATTACGAGGTCAACGCCAACTGGAAGCTGATCCTCGAAAACTACAACGAGTGTTACCACTGCCCCGGCGTGCATCCGGAGCTGACCGCGATTGTCCCCGCATTCAGGGTGCGCGGCGGGATCGATCTCGATTGGGAAGCCGGCATTCCACACCGCGAGGGCGCCTATACCTACACCTGGGACGGCACCACAAAGCGCGCCCCCTTCCCCGGCCTCTCAGAGGAAGAGAAGGTGCGCCACAAGGGCGAGTTGATCTACCCGAACCTCATGTTCAGCGTCTCATGCGACCATGCCGCCGCCTTTGTGCTCTGGCCGCTGGCGGCGGAGCGTACGTCGATCGAGTGCCGGTTCCTGTTCCATCCGGACGAGGTGGCGAAGGCAGATTTCGATCCGTCCGATGCGGTTGATTTCTGGGACCTCGTCAACCGGCAGGATTGGGCGGTCTGCGAACGCGTGCAGTCGGGGATCGCCGCGCGCGTCCACACCCACGGATATTACGCACCGATCGAAGACCTCAGTCTCGATATCCGCCGCTATATCGAACGCTGCGGCGAGCCCTGAGGTGCGCCGCTAAGATGGAAAGGAAATGGCGGAGAGGCAGGGATTCGAACCCTGGATACGGTCACCCGTATGCCGCATTTCGAGTGCGGTGCATTCGACCACTCTGCCACCTCTCCGCGAAGTGTCGATGAGCCAGCAAGCGCTGTCCCGGTCGAGGAAGGGCGCCGTTAGCGCATGGTCCGCCGCTTGCCAAGGGGAAACATGTTACACCTGCCCTACAATCCACGGCTGCGCATCACGGCTCGCTTGTTTCCCTCAGGCAGCGCCCTATATTCGCATCCATGGATAGAGCGATTTTCTTTTCGCCCCAGGCTGGCCGTGAGATCACGGCTCCCCACGTCGCCAAAGCGCGGTTCGGCATCGGCGATGTCGTGCGGCACAAGCTGTTCGATTTCCGCGGCGTCATCTTCGATATCGATCCCGTCTTCGCAAACAGCGAAGAGTGGTACGAATCGATCCCGGCCGAAATCCGCCCCCCGCGCGAGCAGCCGTTCTACCACCTCCTCGCGGAGAACGACGAGAACAGCTATGTCGCCTATGTCAGCCAGCAGAACCTGATGGCTGATGCGGAAGGCGGCCCGGTGGACCATCCTTCGGTGCACGAGATGTTCGATGCGTTCCGCGACGGGCGTTACCGCCTGCGCCGCGGTCTCTCGCACTGATCCGATGCGCTGACGGCGGCGCGCCCCGCCGTCAGTTCTTCAGCTTCCAGCCCGACTGGAAGATGTAATAGATCGCCACCCACAGCACGAGGTTCAGCACGCCGAGCCCGATCGCGCCGTGCAGCACTGCCTCGTTGGTCGTGCCGATATCGCTCTGGCCGAGGAAGCCGAAGCGGAAGCCCGAGATCACGTAGAAGATCGGGTTGAAGCGGCTGATCATCTGGAACGTCGGCGAAAGGTTGCTGATCACGTAGAACGTGCCCGAGAGCATCGACATCGGGGTGATCACGAAGTTGGTGATCGCCGCATTGTGATCGAATTTCTCCGCCCAGAGCGAGGTCAGCACGCCGATCAGGCCAAGGAGGATCGACCCCATCAGGCCGAACCAGATGACAGCCCAGGGGTGATGCACCGTAAGATCAACCCCCGGCCAGAACAGCATCGCGCCCGCCACCGCAAGGCCCACGAGGATCGCACGCGTCACCGCGGCTGCCACGAGCGCAAGAATCAGTTCAGCGTTGGAGATCGGGGGCATCAGGTAATCGATGATCGTGCCCTGGATCTTGCCGACGAGCAGCCCGAAGCTCGAATTGGCGAAGGAATTGTTGATCATCCCCATCGCGATCAGGCCCGGCGCGACGAAGGTGGCGAAGGGCACGCCGAGCACCACGCGGCCGCCGCCGCCCAATGCCAGCGTGAAGATCATCAGATAGAGCAGCGTCGTCACCGCAGGCGCCCAGATCGTCTGGGTCTGCACCTTGAAGAACCGGCGCACCTCCTTCATATAGAGGGTCCACAGCCCCAAGCGATTGAAGCTGCGGAAGCGCAGTTCGCCGGGCGGCGGAAAATCCCCCGAACGGCTGGGTTGTTCACGGAAGGATGCGGCCCCGTCGTGGGGGATCGGTTGATCGGCCATGATCGGTGCGGTATCGCGCATGCCGGATCAAGGCAAGGCATTGCACGGTTTGCTTCACACGGCAGGCCCCTGTCCTGCGGTGAAGGTGCCGACAGGACCAAGTACTGAAGGATTTGAGACGGCATGAGCTGGACGGACGAGCGGATCGAGAAGCTGACCAAGATGTGGGAAGGCGGCGCCACCGCCAGCCAGATCGCCGAGGAACTGGGCGGGGTCAGCCGCAACGCCGTTATCGGCAAGGCGCATCGCCTTGGCCTCAAGGCGCGCCCATCCCCGGTCAAGCCGAACGAGAAGGCCGAGCCTGCGCCTGCTGCCAAGGCCCCGCGCCCTGCGCCCGAACCTGCCGCTGTGCCCGCCGAACCCCGCGCCGCAGCGCCGCGCCCGGCCCCGGCAGCGCCTGCCAGCCCCCCGGCCGCGCCTCGCGCGCCCGCCGCGCCGGTCGAGGTCGCGCCGGCTCCCGCCGCGCCCGCACCTGCCGCATCGGCGGAAGCACCGGCCGCCCCGCCGCAGCCGCGCATCGTCTCGGTCGGCCCCGGCGGCTTCCTGCGTCAGGGCCCCGGTGACCAGCAGGCGCCGATTCCCCCTGCCCCGCCGCGGCGCCTCGTCCCCGCTCGCCCCAGCCAGGAAGTGGCGGACAAGACCGGGCTGCTCGATCTCAACGACCGCATCTGCCGCTGGCCGATGGGCCACCCCGGCGAGCCGGACTTCCATTTCTGCGGCGACAAGGTGAACCCGGGCTTCCCCTACTGCGTCGAGCATTGCGGCCGCGCCTATCAGGCGCAGCTGCCGCGCGGCCATCGCCGTCCGCCCCCGCCGATGCCGTTCGGCGGGCCGCGGGTGCGATAAATCCAGTCCAGAATGGCTAACGGTGCAAGCCCCGTCCGATAAGGCCCAGTTGCCGCTTCGGGCAGCGTCATAAGTCCGTTCCGGTCCAAAAACCGCAGAATTGCGTCACTTTCAGCTCCCGCCCGTGGTTAACCTCGGGTGGACGCCGCCGTTCTTCCCGGCATGAGCGAACAGACATCAGATGAGAACGCGCGCAAGTCGCGCTGGTGGCAGTGGTTCAGCGGGAGCGCCGAAGCGGACGCCGATGAACCGGGCATGGAGCCGCAGGTCCCGCGCGAGCTGACCGCACGCGAAGTGTGGCTTCCGGCCAAACGGCGGATGATCAGCAAGATCGCCGATTTCCTGATCGATCACGATCTCGAAGTCCTGCCGATGACCCTGACGGTGGCTTACGAATGTGTCACCGGCGGAGCCCCCCGCCTCGCCCAGCTGATCCTGGAGCGCACCGAGAAAGGCCTCCCGATCACGCTGAGCTGGATCGAGGAGCAGCGCGGCGAAAGCACGCACGATAAGAACGGGGAAGCACTTGCCGTGCTGATGAGCCGGCTGGAGGACAGCCTCGACGAGTTCAGCAAGACCACCAGCGGCGCTCGCAATGCGACAAGCGAGTACAGCAGCGCGCTCAAGCAGCATGTCGATGAACTCGAAGGTGTCGGCCGGGCCGGTGTCGTCATCACCGAACTGGCCGCGCTGACCCGGGCCATGATGGAACGCAGTATCGCCATCGAGAACGAACTCGCCTGCAGCGAACGCCGTGCCGAAGTGCTGCAAAGCTCGCTCGAAGAAACCCGCCGGATGGCCGATATGGACCACCTGACAGGTCTGCCCAACCGCCGCGCGTTCGATCACATGCTGGACCGCGAAATGCGCGAGGCGCGCGAGGCCGGGGAAACGCTCTGCGTTGCCTTTGTCGATATCGACCATTTCAAACGCGTGAATGACACCCACGGCCACCCGGCCGGCGACCGCGTGCTCAAGTTCGTTGGGGAGACGCTCAACCGCATCGCCGATGCCCGCTGCTTCGTGGCGCGGCACGGCGGCGAGGAGTTCGCCGTCCTCTGGCGCAACCACACCATCGAGAAGGCGTGGAAGAAGCTTGATGCTGCACGGGAAGAGATCGCGGACCGCCGACTCGTCAACCGTGCCAACGACACGCCGTTCGGTAGAATCACCTTCTCAGGCGGCATCGCTGATGTCTTTGCTTATCCGGAAAAGAGCGCGGCATTGAAGGCGGCGGATGAGGCGCTCTATCTGGCCAAGCAATCGGGCCGCAACCGCATCCTCAAGGCCGGCGAGGACCCGGGCCCGCTGGTGAAGGCGGCCTGAGGAGGAACACGACATAGCCCGCAAAGCGCGGGTCCCGTGCCAGCGCGGCAGGCGGGGTCCACTCGCCGCCTTCGACCAGCGCGATCTTGTGGGTCAGTGGCAGCGTGTCGATCCGGCGGAACCAGGTGGCATAGCCGGGGATCGTGGTGCGGCCCTGATAGGTCTGGATGACCACTTCATCAACCAGCCCCGCGAGCCGCGCCAGTTCTGCCGGATCGCCATTCGCGCTCCAGTCGAGCAGGCCGGTGATCGAAAGACGCGTGCCGGGCGGCAATTCGCGGCGGACCTGCTCAAGGAAAGCGCGATAGCGGTCCAGCCCGGGCGTCGCCGCGTCGAAATCGATCTGCAGTCCCTCCAGCCGATTGCCCGCCGCCCGCCACCGCTCCAGCATCGCGCGTATCGCATCCCACACACGCGCATCCCAATCGAGCCGCTCGGCCCTGACGGTCAGCCAGATCTTGGCCCGGCGCACATGCGGCAGCCCCGCGCGCATATCGACGAGCCGCGCCGTTCCGCCGCGCCGGATTTCGCCGCCGAGAATGTAGACCTCGCGCGCCCTAGCGAGCGCAGGCGCCGGCGGCACTCCGGCCCAAAGAAAGAACTGGTCATAGCGCGCCGGATCGACCCGCTGCGGCGCTTCCGCCCGCTGGCACGCTCCCAGCGCCAGAACAACCAGCAGCGCCGCCCAATGCCGCCTCACCAATAATACTTCAGCTTCTGCGTCCAGGGGCTCTTCGGAAACTCGCGCCGCAGCCGGTCAAACCAGCCCTTGCGCGTCGCGATGGGCACGTCCTCCCCGCCGCAGCTGTTATAGCCGGAGGGACCATAACAATTGACCGCCCGGAACAAGGCATAGGCCCGGTCATCCGGGGCGCTGCGCGGATCGGCGATGACAGCGGCGTAGATCGCCCCGCGCGCCAAAGGCTTGCCGGGATAATCGTCCGCCGCCCCGCCCAGCAGCCCTTTGGACGGCGCGGTATCGAGCGTGACGAACCCGTCGAAGCCGTTGAGCCGCCAGAACTCGCCAAGGCACAGCCGCGGATGGACGTCCTGCGGATTGGCTGCCAGTGCCGCCGCGGTTGCGATCAGCGCCGGACAGGCAAACCCGCCGCCCGAGGTCTTGCCCTTGGCAAACAGCCCCAGCGGCGCGGTTGTGCCGGGCCCGAAGCCCCACAGCCCGTCAGTGGTCGCATCCGCGCGCACCAGCGACTGGTTTGTGCGGAACCCCGCATAGTCGCCCCGGCTCAGCTGCTTGTAGAGCAGCGTGAACAGCGCCGTATCGCGCTGCTCCTGCGGGTTGGCGACATCTAGCGCGACCCGCCGCAGCAGCGCAGGCCCGGCAGAATGCGTCAGCAGGATATCGCGCACCATGCGGTCGGTGATCGGCGATCCCGGCGCGAACACTTGCGCCAGCTTGCCATGCCGCTCCCAGTTCATCGCCAGGCCCAGCTCGACCGTCGGCCGCTGCCACAGCGCCTTCGCCCCGCCGAGCAGTTCGAGCCAGAAACCAGCCTCGTTGGGATCGCCCTTCGCCGCCAGCGCCTGCCCGCGCAGCACCTGCCGGCTGAACGCGAGCGGGGTGTAGCTCGGCCGCTTCGCATCGTCCGGGATCAGTTGCAGCACCCGCGCATAGTCCTTGGCGACGTAGAACGCGTGATTGGCCTGAAGGAATGCATAGAGCTGCGGCGCGCGCATGAACCGGGCCTGCTGGCTCGCCAGCACATCGGCGCCGAGCGGGTTCTCCACGCCGCCCATGTCATAGCGGTCGTCCGGATTGGCGACGCGCATGGCCATGAGGTCCGCCGCCGCCAGCAGCAACAGCCCTCCCCCGCGCGGGTTGGGGTTGTCGCTGGTGGACAGATACTTGCCGTCCGCCTCGTCGATCAGGCCGACGAGCGCCTCGCCGTCGGTCGGCACCGCCGCGAGCAGGCTCTCGTAGCGCTCGCCGAGCGCGGCGAAATCGCCGGTCAGCCACATCGCGCGGCGCTCCAGCCCCCGCGCGGATTCGGCATAGCGACCCTTGGGCCAGGCCTTCAGATAGTCGGCGAGCGCCATCCGGCCGCGCTGGGCCGCAGCCTTGTCGACAGACTTGAGGCCATCAAAAAAGCCATACTGATCAATGCTC
>Ga0310345_10000678_pt1 | contig 45667 bp, 37 predicted proteins | sample HC15DNA20500_MG_FD_204667 | JGI IMG/M metagenome (GOLD analysis project Ga0310345, IMG submission 204667) | Marine microbial communities from station ALOHA, North Pacific Subtropical Gyre - HC15-DNA-20-500_MG | ecosystem: Environmental > Aquatic > Marine > Oceanic | place: Pacific Ocean: North... | reverse complement strand
TCACGGCCTGATGCCGCGGGCGCGCACCTGGGTGGACCCGCTGAGCAGCGGCTTCTTCTTCGACGGCTGGTCCCGTGCCATCCGCACCACGCTCTCGATGCTTCCGTCCCGCGACTCTCCCGCTGAGCCACCGCAGACCTGGCTGCTCTCGATCGGGTGGCGCCGGGCCGGAGGCGCGATCGATCCCGGCAAGCGTCCCGGCCCCGCGGAGCGCCACGCAGCCTGAGCTGCCGAGCCTGGGGCGGCTCGATGATCGAGCTGGCCGGCCCAGCGCCGCGAAGCGCCTGCTCCATCCCCGCCGGACTGCTCCAGCTGCGCCACCGTCTCCGGGCCAGCACAGCGCGCGTATCGACGCGGAGCTCGAAGCCGGGCGTGTGTCGACGACCCGGCGTGGGTTGCACGGCAGGAGGGCTCGTCCGGCGGCTCCACGTTCCCGCGCCTGGCTTCGATCCGGCACGTCGTCGCGCGGGGGCTCGAGGCGCGCTGGGCTCGACGGCGACCGCGGGGCTCACGGAGCCGCAGTTGATTCAGCAGAGATGCCGCCGTGAGGCGCCGCCCCGGGAGTGTCAGCGCGATGACCCGGCGCGTCCCTCGACCCGCGACTCGAGACCGATGCCGGGGCGGCCGAGTCGCACCGCGCGCTCGATTCGGCAGAGATGCATCCGCGGGCGCTCGTGGGGGAGGCCTTCCTTCTTCGAGGCCTGCGTCTCCGGGACCGGTGTTCCCGCGGCCCGTCGCCCGTCGCCGCTGCGGGGGCGGAGGAACGCCGGTTCGGCCCCTCCGCGCGTGGACTCGATCGAGCAGGTTCGGAGAAAGCCCCGAGCGGCGCGCGGGATCTCTGGCGCGGCGGTCGAGTGCGCGCTCGATTCGGCGGAGATCCGCGCCGAGATCCGGGCGTGACTGGACCGGTCACGGGAGCCAGGCCGGTCGGTCCCGCCGCGGCCGACGCGCTCTCTGCCGATTCGAGTGGCCTCGCTCCGCTGCGCGTCTCGGCAGCCTGGTTCGCCTCCGAAGAGAGCTGTCGTCGTCTCGGCCGACCCGAGCGCGGACAGCCGCCCCGCTGGCGCGGCGAGCAGCGCCCCGCGGAGCTCCGCCGTCGCGCTCGATTCGGCGGAGATCCGTGGGCGGCGGGCCGAACGGTCGACCAACGCGTCGATCGAGGCCGCGGCGTGGGGCGGGCGACGCCGTCTCACCCGCGTCGAGGAGCTCCTGGGTGGCGCCCTCGAATCGGCGGACATCCGCGCCGGGGGCGTGGATGGACTGGTCACGTGAGCTGGGCGGAGCCTCCCGCGCGAGCCGTCGGGCGTGCCGTCATCTCTGCCGCCGCGCGCCCGCCGTCGAGCATCTCGGCCGGTGCGACGGGCTCGTCGGTCGCGCTCGATGCGGCAGACCTCCGCTGCGCGCGCGCCCGACGGTCCTGCACGGGGCGCTCGATTCGGCAGAGATGCGTGCGCGGGACCCGCGAGCCTGGGCCGCGGCAGGGGGATGGAGGTCGGCCGTGCGGCCGAGCCGGTCCTGGCCGGCGTTCTCGAATCGGCGGACATCCGCTGGACCGGTCACGTGAGAACGCCGGCGACCGCGCCATGGCCACGCCGGGTCGCCCCTCCGGAGCTGTCGGCGCCTGCCGTCAACTCTGCCGATTCGATTTGGCAGAGCTCCCGCCGAGCGCCCCCGCCGGAGCGGGGGGACCGCCGTCGAGCATCTCGGCCGGTCCGACGGGCTCGTCGGCTGCGCTCGATTCGGCAGAGATGCCCACGCGCCGTTTCGGCGCCGAGGCGACGGTCCCGCGTCGATGTCGGCGTCGGCCCCCGGACCGCTCGACGGTCCCTCTCGATCGTCGCCGCAGGTACCGAGACCATTCGGATCGCCTACGCGAAGGCCGATGGAGTGACCGAAACCACTTCGATGGCCCTCGCGAGCGTCCGCGGGTTGGTCGAGACCACTCGGACGGCCTTCGCGAGCGTCCGCGGGGTGGTTCGAGACACTCGATGGCCCTTCGCGAGCGTCCGCGGGTTGGTCGAGACCACTCGATGGCCTTCGCGAGCGTCCGCGGGGTGGTTCGAGACACTCGATGGCCCTTCGCGAGCGTCCGCGGGTTGGTCGAGACCCTTCGGATGGCCTTCGCGGAGTCCTCCGAGCCGGTCCGGGTCAGTCGCGGGCGCCGAGCGAGGGACGCCTGCTAGGCTTCGGCGTGATCCGCGCCTGGCTGCAGGCGGCGCGCCCGCTCGCGCACGCCAACATCGCGCCGCCGATCCTGGTCGGGATCGCGCTCGCCGCGGCCCATGGCGTCACGCTCGATCCGTGGCTCGCCGCGCTCGCGTTCGGGTTCGGGGTCCTCGACCACCTGTACATCGTCTTCGCCAACGACCACGCTGACCGGGCGGCCGACGCGCTCCACGAGGCGCCGACCGTGTTCAGCGGGGGCTCGCGCGTGATCCCCGAGGGGGTGCTCGACGCGGGGCAGCTGAAGCGCGCGGCGGTCGGCGCCGGCGTGGCGCTCGCCCTGTTCTCGGTCGGGGTCGCGGTGGTCTTCGACCGGCCGTGGCTGCCGGCGCTGGCGGCGGCCGCGCTCGTGCTCCTGCACGCCTACAGCTACCCGCCCCTGAAGCTCTCGTACCGCGGCTTCGGCGAGATCCTGCAGGGGCTCGGCGTGGGCCTGGTGCTGCCGCTCGTCGGCTTCTATCTGCAGTCCGGCTCGATCGCGGCCGCGCCGTGGGAGGCGTTCGCGCCGCTGGTGATGATGGCCTACGTGTCCAACATCCTCACCGCGCTGCCCGACGTCGCCGCCGACCGCGCGGCCGACAAGAAGACGTGGCCCGTGCGGCGCGGCGAGACCCGGGCTCGGCGCGACGTGCTGGTGCTGCTCGGGGTCGCGCTGCTCCTGGCGAGTCAGGTCGGTCCGGAGCTGCCGGTGGAGCTGCGGGCCGCGACGCTGGGGCCGCCCGCGCTCGCCGCGCTGCTCGCGATGCGCTGGCTGAACCGGGCCGACGCCGCCCACCGCGCCGATCTCCTCCGGTTCGTCGGCTTCGGGCTCGCCGCGATCGGGCTGTTCCAGATCGGCTGGGCGCTGGCTCTGCTCAGCCTGAGCTCATAGGCGCAGCGCGCGGGCCCGCTCCTCCCGCGCCCGGGCGAACGGGCGATCCCAGACCGCGTCCGGGAGGAGGCGCCAGGTCGGGACCGGGATGAGGCCGCGGGCGGCGAGGTCGCGGTAGAGCGCCGACTCGGCGTCCGGGTCGCGCGAGAAGGGGAAGGGGTTGCGCGCCTCGGGGCCCGGCAGCCGCGGGTACTTGGCGTCGTCCTCGTCGATCAGCGCGAGCAGCTCGTGGCCGCGCGCGTGCACCGACCGCAGGAAGGAGAGCGCGAACGGGCCGACGTCGGCGCGGGCCTCCGGGTCGCGGCTCACCCACTTCGCCCAGTCGAAGCCGTAGACGAAGTCGTGCACGTAGCGGAAGCGGATCGTCGTCTGCTGCCCGAAGAGCCCGTGCAGCGCCACGATCTCGTGCATCGAGGCCGCGAGGTGCCCCCGGGCGTCGCCCGTCGCCTGGGCCTCGCGCAGCAGCTCCCCGAACACGCCGTCGAGATCCCAGAAGAGGTTGTCGGGGAAGTGCTCGGCGACCGCGTGGGCGACGCGCACCATCCCGTCGGCGAGCTCGGGGGCCAGCGCGCCCGCGTCGGGCAGCAGCCGCTCGCCGAGGCTCCGGAGCGTGGTCGCCGCGTCGCGCTCGGGCGCCAGGCTGTGACGCAGCACGCGGGCGCGCTCCAGCTGCGCGTCGCAGCGGGCGAGGCGCTCCAGCGGGGAGTCGGCGCTCAAGGCTTCGGCCACAGGTTCCACCCTACGAGGAGCATGGAGGCGAGGGCCGCGCCGCGCCAGATCGCGTGGTGGAGCGCGGCCTTGTAGTGCTTCTGCGCGGCGAAGGCGTCGGTGCGCGCGGCGCCGCTCCGCGCGATCAGGGCGCCGACCCAGCCGAGCGCGAGGAGGGCGGCCGGGGCGCCGACGAAGAGCGGCACCGCCGGGTCGAAGAGGCCGGACAGCGCCCACGCGGAGGCCCCGACGAAGGCGAGCGCCTCGACCGCGCGTCGGCCGGCGAGGTTGCCGAACGCGGTGACGAAGGTGCGCTTGCCGCCGCGTCGATCGGAGCGCTCGTCGGCGAGCCCGCTCGCGATCGCGCTCGCGAGGCCCATCGCCGCGAAGCCGAAGAGCAGGCTCGATCCCGGCGGCGTCAGATCGCCGCCCTGGAGGTACGCCTGGAGGCAGGGCAGGGCGAGGCCGACGCCGAACATCTCGAGCAGCTCCCCGCCGCCCCGGTAGTTCAGGCGCAGGGGGGGCAGGGAGTAGGCGGCGAAGAGCGCCAGGCAGCCGAGCGCGCCCGGACCGAGCCAGGGGCGATCGAGCCAGGCGCCGCCGACGAAGCCGAGCGCCGTCGCGAGCGCGCCCGCGCCGAGGCCGGCGAAGAGCAGGTGGTGGGCCGGGAGGATGCCGTCGGGGATCGTCTTCGGGCTGCAGCCGTCCGGGAACATGCGGCGCTTGATCGCGTCGACCTCCCGATCGCCCCAGTCGTTCAGGAAGACGATGAAGAGGAGGTCGAGCACGGTGAAGGCGGCGCCGATGGCGAGCGCCTCGAGGCTCAGGCCGTTCCAGGTGCCGAGCGCCTGCCCGAGCACGAACGGCACGAGCAGCTTGGGCCAGCTCGCAGGCTTGGCCGCGTGGATCCAGCGTCGGGCGTAGGTCTCGGGCACGGGCTCCTCACAGGGCGCCCGTCCGATATAGGTGCACGAGCACGTAGGCGGCAGCGCTCGCGACCACGAAGGCGAGGAAACCGAACATCACGATGGCCATGACCACGCCGCGGCGGGGCTTCGGGGGCGGGCTCGAGGCGGCCACCGGGGAGGCGACGTCGGCGATCGAGATGTCGGGCAGGCTGCCGGGCGCCGACTCGGTCATCAGCCGGGTCTGAGCGAGCGGCGCCTTCGGGGCGGCGGGCGCGCTCGCCACCGGGTGGCCGAGGGGGGAGGGGCGATCGTGCTGGCTGACGTGGGTCGGGTCCGTGGTCTGCCACCCCGGCGGCGCCGCGCCCGGCTGGCTGACCCGGCTCGGGTCGGTCGCCTTCCAGAGATGCGAGGTGTCGGCGCTCGAGACCGGCGGCGTCGCCGGCGTGGGGTTGGCGGTCCGGGTGCGCTCGAACGAGTCGGCGGGCGCGACCTCCGGGTAGGCGGGCGCGGGCTCCACCGGGACCGCGCCGGTGCGGCTCGGGAACGAGAGGTGGAGCGACTGGCTCAGGGACTCGCTGAGCCCGCGGACCACCTCGCCGAGGTGCCGCGAGACGGTCGGCGGCGGCGAGACGGACGAGAGCGCCTCGAGCAGGGCGCCGGCGGTCTGGAAGCGCTGCTCCGGATCGGGGTGCAGGAGGTGCTCGACGATCGAGGCGAGCGACTCCGGCGCGTCGGGGCGGAGCGCCTGGATCGGCGTGAACGCGCCGCCCTGGATCCGCTGCAGGGTGTCCAGATCCGTCACGCCTTCGAAGGGCCGCTGCCCGGTGAGCGACTCGTAGAGCAGCACGCCGAGCGAGAAGAGATCCGAGCGGGCGTCGAAGATCCCGTGGCGGGCGTACTCCGCCGCCATGTACGGGACCTTGCCCCGCACCACGCCCGACTCGGTGCGACGCTTGGTGCCGAGCACGCGGGCGATGCCGAAGTCGGTCAGATAGACCTCGCCGGCCCGGCTGCAGAGGACGTTGGACGGCGAGATGTCGCGGTGCACGACCGCCTCGCGCCCCCGGCCCGGCGTGTGCGCGAAGTCGAGCGCGTTGGCCAGCTCCACGCCGACGTGGGCGACGAGGTCCACGTCGAGCCGCGAGCCCTGGTCCCGCTGACGGCGCAGCAGGGTGCGCAGGTCCATTCCGTCGACGAGCTCGAGCGCGAGGTAGTGCGAGCCGTCCACCTCCCCGAAGTCGACGACCTGGGTGATGTTCGCGTGGCGCAGCCGGGCCGCGAGGCGCGCCTCCTCCATGAACTGCGCGACGAACTGCGGGTCGGCCTCGAAGGCCGGGAGGATGCGCTTCACGCAGACCTGCTGCTCGAACCCCGCCGGCCCGCGACGTACGGCGAGGAACGTCTCGGCCATGCCGCCCGCGCCGAGCCGGCGAGCCAGCTCGTACGGACCGAAGCGAACGGGTGCGCTCATGGCGTGCCGAGAGTAGCGCAACCGGTCGGGCGCGCCGTAGATTGCGCCCCGATGAAGGACGCTCGCTTCGACACACGCGCGGTGCACGCCGGGGACGCGCCGGACCCTCACACCGGGGCGCTCGACCCGCCCGTCGTGCTCGCGAGCGCCTACGCCTTCGACGACGCCGCCGACGCGGCCGCGCAATTCGAGGGCACCCGCCCGGGCCACATCTACACGCGCTGGCGCAACCCGACGGTGCGCGCGTTCGAGCAGAAGGTCGCCGCGCTCGAGGGGGCCGAGGACTGCGTGGCGCTCGCGAGCGGCATGGCCGCCGTGCACGCGGCGCTCCTGGCGACGCTGAGCGCGGGCGATCACGTGGTGGCCGCCGAGAGCCTCTACGCCGAGACCGGGCGGCTCCTGCGCGGCACGCTCGCGCGCTTCGGCGTGGTGACCACCTTCGTCGACGCCACCGACCCGGCGGCGATCGAGGCGGCGCTGCGGGACGAGACGCGGGTGGTCTACCTCGAGACGCCAGCGAACCCGACCCTCGCGATCACCGACGTGGCGGAGGTCGCGCGCCGCTGCGGCGGGCGGACGATCATCGTCGACTCCACCTTCGCCACGCCCTACCACCAGACCCTGCTCGACCGCGGCGCGCACCTCGTCGTGCACTCGGCCACCAAGGGCCTCTGCGGTCACGGCGACGCGGTCGGGGGCGTGGTGGTCGGCGACGCCGAGCGCGTTCGCCGGGTGCGGGAGGAGGGCGTGCGCACCGCGGGGGGCGCGCTGTCCCCGCTCAACGCGATGCTGCTCGCGCGCGGCGTGCGCACCCTGAGCGTGCGCATGGAGCGCGCGTCCCGGAGCGCGGCGGAGCTCGCCCGCCGGCTGCAGGGCGACCCGCGGGTGGCGCGCGTGCACTACCCGGGGCTGACGGATCACCCGGGACACGCGATCGCGGCGGATCAGATGCGAAACGGCTTCGGCGCGCTGCTCGCGTTCGAGGTGGAGGGCGGCCGCGCGGCCGGCGCGCGCTGCTACGACGCGGTCGAGCTCGTCAGCCGGGCGGTGAGCCTCGGCGACGTGCGGACCCTGATGACGCACGCCGCGAGCACCACGCACGCCTCGTGGACGGCCGAGCAGCGCGCGACGGCGGGCATCGCCGACGGCCTGATGCGGCTGAGCGTGGGCATCGAGGACGTGGAGGATCTCTGGGCCGACCTCGACCGCGCGCTCAGCTCTGCATCATCCGGTTGAACTTCTCGGTCAGCACCGGGTCGGCGGACATCTTCGCGCCCCACGCCTGGGCCACGGTGCCGTAGCTCATCATGTCGAGCCCGTAGCGGCCGAGCGCGCCCTGCATGTCGCCGCGCTGCATCCCTCGGAGGATCGCGACGTAGTCGCTGAGCCGCGCGACCGGCTGCCCGGGGAAGACCTCGGGATCCGGGTCGGCGTCGCCTTCGTTCAGCTGCCGCTGCGCCGCCTGCTGCTGGGCCATGCGGAGGTGCATGTCCTGCTGGCCCTGCTGGATGCGGTCCATCGCCGCGACCTCCTCCCCGCTGACGCCCATCGCGGCGAGCTTCCGGCTCCGCTCGAGCAGCAGGAAGCGCTCGTGCAGCTCCGGGCTCGCGTTCAGCGCCTCCTGCCATTCGGGGATCGGCGGGCCGCCGTCGGCGCGGCGCTCGACGTACTCCTCGAGCGTCAGCCCGGCGTAGCGGCGGACCGGCGGGCGCACGACGTTCTTGGTGCGCACGGCGCCGTGGTAGCGGTCGATCCACTCCTCGAGCTCGCGCCGCTCGCCGGCGTCGGCCAGCCCGAGCCACACCTCGGCGAGCGGGAGCTCCCAGGCCGTGAAGCCGCGCTCGGGGATCAGGGTGCGCAGCCAGCGGAAGATCCCGAGCACCTCGCCCTGGATGGCGGGGCTCTCGTGCACGCGCCAGCCGAAGGCCACGATGGCGGCCGCGGTCACCCAGTCGCTCGGGCCGTAGACCATCGAGTAGAGCGCGGCGCGGGCGCTGCCGGTGTCCCACGGGCCGAGGTGCGAGAGCGTCGCCGCGGTCGCGACCTGGCAGCGCCACGTCCAGGTGAAGGCGTCGAAGCCGTCCTCGGGGAGCGGCGGGTTCGTCAGCACCGAGAGCAGCTCGTGGTAGCGCGCGGCGTGCTCCTGGGCGGCGGCGCGCGCCATCGGATCCCAGCGCTCGCGGGAGAACGGCGCCCGCGCGATCGCCGCGACGCTCGCCTGGGCCGCCGCGTCGCCCTGCGGGTGGGCCTTCACCGCGCGCTCGCCCTCGTGGCGCCAGACCGGCGTGCTGACCTGCGCCTTGTCGAGCCGCGGGTCCGGCTGCTGGATCTCCTCGACCTCGAAGTCGAGCGAGCCGGTCGCGCCGAGCGCCCGCATCGCCAGGTCGAACGCGACGCCCACGCTCGGCGAGTCGAGGTGCCGCGAGGTCATGCCGAGCGAGAGGTGCCCGCCGACGCCGCAGCAGCGCACGACGTGGGCGATCTCGCTCGAGAGGTGGCGCGCGGCCGCCAGGGTCGCGTCGCCCGGCCCGGGGAGCACGGTGACGTAGGGGACCGGCGGGTCGACCTCGTCGGCCAGCTGGCGCACGTGCGCGTCCCACCAGCGGCGCTCGCGGGCCCGGATCAGCGCCTCCCGATCGGCCTCGCCCCGCTGCGCGCGCCAGCGGGTGAACCAGAGGGCCTCCTGCGCGCCGGGGTAGTCCGGCTGCCGCTGCAGCAGCTCCTCGAACAGCTGGGCCGCGTCCCCGTTGCGCGCCTCGTCGGCGTACGCCCAGGCCGCGTCGTGGAGGGGCGACAGCTCGCTCGGCGCGATGCGCAGCGACTCTCGCGCCTGCGCGAGCGCGTCGTCCGGCCGGCCCGCGTCGCGGTAGGCGTTGGCCAGCGCCGAGCGCAGCCGCCAGTCCTCGGACCACAGGCCGACGCCCTCCTCGGCGACCTGAATGGTGCGCTCGGGCTCACCGAGGCGACGACGGATCATCGACTCGCCGAACCAGAGCACGCTCTCGGTGCGGTAGACGCCGCGGAGCGCGGCGAACACCTCGGCGGCGGCGCGCAGGCCGATCACCCGGAGGTCGCCGTCCTCGGGCGGGGCGGGCGTCTTCAGGGCCACGCCGAGCGCGGTCTTCACCACCGTCGGGAAGAGCACGTCCCACGGCACGCTCTCGATCACCGCCGGCTGGAGCCAGCGCTGCACCCAGTAGAAGTAGGGGACGTGCGGGGCGACGCCGATGGCCGCCGTCAGCAGGTCGAGCGCCTCCGGGAGTCGCCGCTGCATCATCAGCACCCGGGCCCGCCCGGCCGCGGTCGCCACGTGAATCGCGCCGGACGCGATCGGGAGCGTCGAGAGCGGGTCGTCGGTCGACGTCACGATCTCGTCGAAGGTGTCGAGGTACTCCCGCTCGTTCGGGTAGAGCATCAAGAGATCCGACGCGTGCAGCGTCGCCGTCTGGAGCTCGCCGCGCCCGTGCGCCTCGCGGGCCAGCGTGTGCACCCGCCCGGCGAGCTCGCGTCGCTCCTGTTGCGCGGCCGGGAGCGCCTGGGGGTCGAGGGTCTCGCCAGGGTTCATGCCGCGAGCCTGGCCAAGCCCGCGCTCCCGGTCAACGGTCGTAGCGGCCTTCGTCGGGGAGCGCGGCGCCGGCGTTCAGCGCTCTCGCGAGCTCGAGGAGGCGGGGCCCGTCCATGCGCGCGTACCAGGCCTGATCCAACCCGGGGTGATCGGCGGCCGCGAAGTAGCAGGTCGCGTTCGGGCCGAAGCTGCAGGCGCCGAGGCAGCCCGACTCGGTGAGCCGCACCTTGCCGCCGGCGGTGTAGTAGGCGAGCCGCTCGCGCTCGAGATCCGACCACAAACGCGCGAAGAACTCCGCGCTCCCGCGCTCGCGGCAGCGCTTCCCGGTGCAGACCATCAGGTGCGCGCGGGTCTGGAAGAAGAGCGGCTGGCTCACGCCACGCTCACCAGGCGCGCGTCGGCGGGGGAGGGCGGAGCCACGCGGTCGGGGTGGAAGATGCCGGCGAGGGTGCGGGCCGCGTCGGCGGCGGAGCTCGGCGTCAGGCGCGAGAGGAGGCGCACCGCGTCGACCGCCCAGCTGGGCTGCCGCGCCGCCGCGCGCCCGACCGGCTTGCCCTCGGCCTGGAGCCGCGACAGCTCGGCCGCCGCCTGCTCGGTCGTGTAGCCGCAGGGCGTGAACACCAGCAGCTCCGCCTCCGGGAGCGGGCCGCTCACCCGGCGCGAGGGCCCGCCCGGCGCGGCGAGCACGTCGCGGCCGCCGGCGACGCCGATCAGCTCCGGCACCCAGTGCCCGGCCGAGAACGGCGGATCGCCCCACTCGAGCCCGAGCACCCGCCGCACCGGCGCCCCGCGGAGCGCGCCCCGCACCTCGTCGAGCGCCGCGCGGAGCTCGCCCACCACGCGCTCGGCCGCCTCGGTCCGGTCGGCCGCGTAGCCGATCGCGCGCAGATCCCGCTCCAGCCCCTCCAGGCTCGTCGCCCCGAGGCGGAGCAGGTGGGCGCCGTCCGGGAGCTTGCCGCGCAGCGACGCGCCGTTCACCGCGCACACGTCGCACACGTCCTGGGCGATCACGAGGTCGGGGGAGAGGGCGGCGAGCGCGTCGAGGTCGGTGCGGTAGAGCGGCGCGCCCTCGGCGACCGCGGCCGACACCGCGCGATCGATCTCGGCCGGGTCCCGCTCCGGCGCCGCGCCCAGGGTGCTCTCGGTGAGGACGGGCAGGCCGGCGGCCGACGGGTGATCGCACTCGTGCGAGATCCCGACGAGCGCGCGCTCGAGACCGAGGGCCAGCACCAGATCGGTGGCCGAGGGGACGAGCGTGGCGATGCGGAGCTGGGTCATTCGGAGAGCGTTCGGGTAGCATGACGCCCCGTGGAGATCGAAGGGAGGGCGGTCGCCATCACCGGCGTGGGCGGCTTCATCGGCCGGCGGGTCGCGGCGCTCGCCCGGGCTCGCGGCGCGCGGGTGCGGGGGATCGATCTCGACGCGGCGGCGGCCGCCCGCGCGGTCGAGGACGGGGTCGACGCGCGGCCCGGCGACGTGACCGATCCGGCGTCGGCGGCCTGGCTGACCCGGGGCGCCGACGTGGTCGTGCACGCGGCCGCGGTGGTGAAGGAGGCGGGGCCGATGCCGCTCTTCGAGGCGGTGAACGTGGGCGGGACCCGGACGGTGGCCGCCGCCGCGCGCGAGGCGGGGGTCGCGCGCTTCGTGCACCTCTCCTCGGTCATGGTCTACGGCTTCGACTTCCCGGACGGCGTCGAGGAGGAGGGCCCGTACCCCTGCACCGAGACCAACCCCTACGTCGTCACCAAGCTCCGCAGCGAGGGCACCGCGATGGCCTTCCATGGCGAGATGGGGGTCACGATCCTCCGCCCCGGCGACGTGTACGGCCGGGGCTCCGGCCCCTGGGTGGATCGCCCGCTCGGGCTCATGCGGCAGGGCCTGATGATCCTCCCGGACGGGGGCCGCGGCGTCTTGAACCTGGTGCACGTCGACGACCTGGCTCGCGCGATCCTCGACGCGGTGGCGCGCGACGTGACCGGGCTCCCGATCAACGTGTGCGACGGCGCGCGCACGACCTGCGCCGACTACTTCGGGGCCCTCGCGGAGGCGGCCGGTCTGCCGCGGCCCCGCGCCGCGCCGCTGTCCTTGTTGCGCCCGCTCTTCGCGTCGATCGAGGCGGCGGCCGACGCGGTGGGGCGTGAGCCGCCGGCCCGGGTCGACGCGCTCCGCTACCTGCTGCGGCCGGGCGTCTACTCGAACGCGCGGGCCCGGACGCTCCTCGGCTGGGCGCCCTCGGTCGCGTGGGCCGACGGGATCCGCGACTGCGTGTAGCATCGAGGCGTGGAGATCCAGTTCCTGGGGGCGGCGCAGACGGTCACGGGGTCGATGCACCTCGTGAAGACGCCGGAGGCCAACGTGTTGCTCGAGTGCGGGCTCTTCCAGGGCCGCCGCCGCGAGTCTCGAGAGCGCAACGAGTCGCTCCCGTTCCGGGCGCGCGACGTCGACGTCTGCGTGCTCAGCCACGCGCACATCGATCACTGCGGGTTGCTCCCGATGCTGGTGAAGAGCGGCTTCCGCGGCCCGATCTACTGCACGCCGGCCACCCGGGATCTCTGCGCCGCGATGCTCGAGGACTCGGCGATGATCCAGGCGCACGACGCCCGGTATCTGAACCGCAAGATCGAGCGCGAGGAGCTCGACTCGGAGCTCATCGAGCCGCTCTACGACCTCGACGACGTGGTGAAGACGCTCGGTCAGATGATCGGCGTGCCGTACCACCGACGCACGCCGATCGCGAAGGGCGTCGAGCTGACCTTCCTCGACGCGGGGCACGTGCTCGGCAGCGCGGTGGTGGTCCTCGACGTCGACGACGTGGGCGCCGAGCGGCGGGTGGTCTTCACCGGGGATCTCGGCCGCAGCCACATGCCGATCCTGCGCGACCCGGAGGTGCCCTCGGGGGCGTCGTTCCTGATCAGCGAGAGCACCTACGGCGACCGCCTGCACGGCCCGATCGAGCGCATGGACGACGAGCTCGCCGAGACCCTGACCCGCACCGTCGACCGGGGCGGCAAGGTCATCATCCCGTCGTTCGCGCTCGAGCGCGCCCAGGAGGTGGTCTACGCGCTCAAGCGTCTGAAGCGCGCCGGGCGCATGCCCGAGGTGCCGGTCTACGTCGACTCGCCGCTCACCGTGAAGGTGACCGACATCTTCAAGGCGCACCCCGACTGCTACGACGCCGAGACCCGCCGCGAGCTCGCCGGCGCCGACTCCCCCTTCGAGTTCGAGGGCCTGACCTACGTGCAGTCGGTGGAGGAGTCCAAGCGCATCACCCACTCGAGCGATCCCTGCGTGGTGATCAGCGCGAGCGGCATGTGCGAGAGCGGCCGCGTGCTCCACCACCTGAAGGCGGGCATCGGCTCGCCGGACAACACGGTGATGATCGTCGGCTGGCAAGCGCAGCACACCCTCGGCCGGCGCCTCGTCGAGGGCCGCATGCGGGTCAAGATCTTCGGCCTCGAGCGCGAGCGTCGCTGCGACGTGAAGGTGCTCAACGGCTTCTCCGCCCACGCCGACAAGGACGACCTCGTCGCCTTCGCCGAGGCGGTGCGCGACGCCGGCCCCCTCACCCGCGTCGCCCTCGTGCACGGCGATCCGGTGCCCCAGCGCTCCCTGAAAGAGGCCCTCGAGGAGCGCGGCTTCCCCGACGTCCGGGTGCCCGCCTTCCGTGATGAAATCCGCGTCTAGGCTGCCCTCTCCCTACTCGCAGGAAGCTCGGCCGCTGCCTCCTGGCAGGAAGCTCGGCCGCTCCCTACTCGCAGGAAGGGAGGAAGGTCGGAAGGGAGGAGGGAAGAGGAGGTGGGCAGCGGGGTGGTGGGCTGGCCACCCCCAGGCCGTCGGTGCGGGCGGACCAGCCACCTGGGGCGGACTAGCCCCCCAACCCTCTGAGCCTCTCTCCTCGTTTCCCACCTTCCTCCCTTCCTGCGAGTAGGGGCCGAGGGGGTGGTCAGTCTAAGGCCGTCAGCGGCCCCGCCCCCGACCGTCTGAGCCTCTCTCCTCGTTTCCCACCTTCCTCGCTTCCTGCGAGTGGAGGGGTCGAGAGGGTGGCTGGTAGGGAGGCGGCGAGGCGGGGGCGCTACGGGAGGGGCCGGCCGAGCTCGTCGCCGAGCTGATCGAGGAAGCCGCGCATGAAGGTGACGCGGCGCTCGGCCTCGGCGCGGCCGACGGCGGTGCGGAAGGTCGCCGGGAGGCGGAGCAGCTTGGTGAAGAAGTGGTCGACCGTGAAGCGCAGGTCGTCGTGCTCGCGGGCCTCGGCCCAGGGGTCGCCGGGATGGAAGTAGCAGGCGCCCATGCGGGTGCCGGTGGAGACGGTGCGGAAGAGGCCGAGCGCGCCGACCGCCTCGAGCCGATCGGCGTCCTGGAGCGCGTCCCCGAGCGGGCTCCGCGGGGTGGCGCCGCGGCTGTAGGAGTGGTCCTCGATGGCGTCGGCGATCAGGTCCACGCCCTCGAAGCCGAGCTCGCCCAGGATGTCGCGCGCCCTGGCCGCGCTCAGGCCGGACGCCTCCGCGCGGCGCGGGTCGTTCTTCTCGAGGTTCACCACGTCGTGCAGGAGCGCGGCCGCCACCGCGTCGCGCGGCTCGCCTCCGCAGCGCATGGCCCAGCCGGCGACCCGGAGGCAGTGCTCGAGGTCGTGCCCGGGATCGTCCTGCGGCAAGAGCGGCGTCACCCGCTCGAGCAAGGCCGAGAGGCGCGGGTCGGAGGCGATGGTGTCCAGGGCGAGGGTTCGCGGGTTCATGCGCAGGTCCAGGCGAGGCAGAGCTGGGAGAAGAAGTAGAGCGGCGTGCCCCAGAGCCGGTTCGCGAGCGACCGCTTCACGAACCGGTCGCGCGCCACCGCGAGATCGGAGAGATAGAAGCCCACGGCGCCGAGCAGGATGCGCGGGTCGGAGGCGACGGGGAGGGTGGCGACCGCGAGCGCGACCATCGCGGTGATCACCAGCACGTAGAGCGTCACCGGGCCGCGCATCTTCGAGGGCAGGTGCGGCCAGAGCCAGCGGAGCGCGATCGCGGCGGGGAGGGTGAGCGCGGCGAGCGACACCCCGGCCCAGGTCGGGTCGACGCCGCGCACCCCGAACGCGACCGCGTAGCCCACGTGGCCGAGCAGGAACGCGAAGATCCCGCCGAGGAAGATCGCCTTGCGCTCGCGCGGGATGAGCAGGACGTCGCCGAGCGCCGCGAGCACGAGCCCGGCGAAGATCACGCGGCCGTAGTCGTCCTCGAGCGCGCCCCAGGCGATCGCGGCGCCGAGGAAGGTCAGCGCGGCGGCGGGCTTGAGCGCCCACACCCAGGCGCGGCGCTCGCGGTGGTGGGCGAGCAGCAGCCCACCGACCAGGGCGGTCATGAGGATCCACGGCACGCGCGGACCATAGCTCGTTCGACGTCAGCAGCCGCCGCCGCCGCCCTCCACCACCGTCAGCTCGGCGCTCGGTCCGCCCCACGGGACGCCGTGCGGCCCGCTGAAGTACCCGCTCGGCGCGGGCGGGTCGTCGAGGAGCAGATCGGCGGTGGGCGAGAAGAGCCCCGAGCCCATGTTGTTCGTCGAGGTCACGCCCGCGGGCCAGTCGAGGGTCACCACGTCGTCGAACGCGCCGTGCATGTCCGGGTGGCGGAGGAGGAAGACGCGGGCGTCCGCGGCGTCGTGGAGCGGGTTGGCCTCGCCCAGGTCGGTGAGCGCGGGGAGACACGAGCCGTCCGCCGCCCGCACCGGGGCGGTCGCGTTGACGACCGTGCCGTAGAGCGCGAAGCGGGGCTGCCCGGTGCCGACCGGATCCACCACCGTCTCGTCGAGCGCGGCGTCGAGCTCGATCCGCACCCGCGCGTTCAGCGACTCGAACGCGAAGCGCGTCTCACCGCCGCTCGACTCGCGCTCGGAGACGACGCCCTCCAGCGTCAGCCCTCGCAGCGGCCGCATCAGGACCCGGTCGTCGATCCGCGCCACCGGGGTGACCGACTCGATCTCGCCATCGACGAGGGAGGCGCGATAGAGATGGTAGCCGTAGCGCCGCGCGCTCTGCTCCTCGGCCACCCACGGCTCGGAGCCGACCGGGAGATCCCCGGCGCGGGTCCGGAACACGAGCTGCTCGTCGGCCACCGCGAGGCCGCCGTACGCGACGCCGGCCGAGTCGGCGGGGAGGCGCACCCGTGGAGACGTCTCGAAGGCGGTCAGGCAGACGTCGATCGACTGGCCGTCGAGCATCTCGCGCGCGACCTCGGCGCAGATCGGCCCGCCTGGTGGCCCCCCGTCGGTCTGGCGGCCCGCGTCGTCCCGGCCCGCGTCGGTCACGCGTCCGCCGTCGTCGGGATCGGTCGCGCCGTCGTCGCAGGCGGCGAGGAGGAGAAGGAGCGCGAGGGGGCGGGCGAAGCGAGGCATGGGGCGACTCTTCGCGCCCGGGCGTGGCCCCGCCAGTTAATCCGCGTCGTTAACGCAGCCGACGAGCGCGTAGCCGCCCTCGCTGCGGGTGATCGCGTCGCGCAGGCCGGCGGCGCGCAGGTGGCTGAGGGCGACCCGGAGCCGGTTGCGACCCGAGCCCTCCACCAGCCGCTCCCCCCAGACCCGGCGGGTGAGCTCGGCGGGCGGCAGCGCGCGATCGCCCGCGTCGGCGAGCACGCGCCGCACGCGCCACATCGGCGAGCGGGCCGCGAGCGACACCTCGACGCCGCGGTAGGTGAAGGCGCGCCGCCGCGGGTGGAGCCGCACCGTCTCGTGCCGCGCGACGTCGAGCTCCCGCCGCCGCAGCGTGTGCGCCGCCAGCGCGTGCGCGCAGCGGAGGTGCAGCGAGTCGTGCTCGCCACGGGGGCGGGGCGCGAGGCGGGCGAGCGCGCTCCAGGCTCGGGGCGGGAGTCGCTCGGCCGCGGCGCCCGGGCTCACCGGGCAGGCGTGGAGCGCGCGGGCCGCGACCCGGCAGACCTGGACCACGGAGGCGCGCGCCGGGTCGGCGGCGAGCCGACGCGCCGCGTCGAGCGGCGGGCGCCAGGGCTCGCCGCGCGCCGCGCGCGTGACCGCGAGGAGCGCGAGGGCGGTGGACCGGGAGGGCCCGGCGTCCGCCTCCCGGAGCGCCGCCTCCGCCCGCTCGAGCTCGTCGACCGCGTCGTCGAGGCGCCCTCGCGCCAGCGCGACCCGGCCGGCGTAGACGCGCCAGAGCGCCACGAAGAGCGGCGGGGCCGGCGCTCGCAGCGCGCGCTCGAGCGCCTCGGCCGCTTCGTCGAGCCGGCCCGAGAGCTCTCGGGCGAGCGCGACGAACGAGGCGAGCGCGCCGCGCCGGCCCGGGGGGAGGCACGCCGCGTCGAGCGCGGTCTCCGTCGCGTCGCGGTCACCGAGGAGCGCCGCCGCCCGCTCCGGGCGCCCGAGCTCGAGGTGGATCACCGCGCCGACCATGCGCCCCTCGAGCTGCCAACGCGCGCCGCCCCAGCGCGCGTGGCGCGCCTCGGCCTCCTCGAGGGCCACGAACGCGGCCTCGGCGGCGCCGCGGTCGCGGGCGACGTGCGCGCGCGTCAGCCAGGCGCCCGCCGCGGCGGCCTCGTCCGCCTCGGCCTGCTGCGCGCGTGCCAGGAGCGGCTCCGCGGCCGCGGCGCGCCCGGCGTTGAACGCGGCCCGCGCGTGGACGAGCGCCGCCCTCGGGCCGTCGAGCCCGTCGAGCACGGCCGCGAGCGCGTCCGGGCGGCCGGCCACCCGGAAGCTCTCCGCCAGCGCGAGCCGCAGCGGGGGCGCGTCGGGGTGCGCGCTGCCGAGGTCTCGGAGGGCCCGCACCGCGTGGCCCACCGCGCGGTCGCGAGGCGCGCCGGTCGCCGTGACGAGCCAGCCGAGGCAGGCCCCGGCGCGCGCCTCGGCCGGCCCGTCTCCGGTGGCCAGCGCCTCGAGCGCGCCGGCGTGCCGCGCGAGGAGCGCGAGGGCGACGGGCTGCCCGAGCCACTCGCCCGCCTCGTGCAGGCCCGCCGACCAGCGCCCGACGGCCCGCGGGGCGGCCGCGCCGTCCGCGCGAGCGCGCGCCACCGGGGCGAGCGGCGTCGGGATCCAGAGCGCGCCCGCGGAGACGACCCGCAGCAGCCCACGATCGTGGAGCGCGCGCGCGGCGTCGAGGTCGAGGTCGGCGAGGGGGAGGGCGTGCTCCGGCGCGATCGCTTCCGTCAGCTCCGCGAGGACCGACCACCCATCGACCGTCGAACGGGGCAGCCCGGTCAGTCGCCGCTCGACCTCCGACGACAGGGCCGCGAAGAGCGAGGGCGGCATCCGGCCGCGCTCGAGCTCCTCCCGCGCGACCTCGAACCCGAGCTCGGCGGCGCGCCTCCCGAGCGCCACCGCGACCGCGACGAGGCCCGCGCTCCACTCCGCGAGGAACGCCACCTCGGGGGCCGACAGCGGGCCGCGCCGGAGCGGAGCCTTCCGGTGGGCTGCCCGCAGGATCGACGCGATCGGCCCGTCGGGGCCGTCGAAGCCGAGCGGCTCCACCACCGCGGCCGCGCGAGCCCGGCGTCGCGTACGGGTGACTCGAGGGGCGCGGTCGAGCACCCAGCCGACGCCGACCCCGGGCTCTCCGAACACCCGGTCTCCGGCGCGGAGGCGCCGACGCAAGGCGCGTCTGTGTCGATCGCGCCCGATCGCGTCCGGCTGCACCGCTCGACGGTACCAGAGGCGAGGTCCACGGTGGGGGTGCAGGGGAGCTGAATCTCTGTCAGTCTCGATGCCGATGATGCATTCGCGGCTCCACCGGTCCCCGGCCCCCGCGGCCATCCTCGCGCTGGCGAGCTGTGCCCTGGCGACCTGTGCCCTGGTGAGCTGTGGCGAGGCCGAGAGCCCGGTCGCTGGCGACGCCGGAACCGCCAGCGAGGTGAGCTGCGAGGTGTCCTGCGGGGTCTCGGCCGGGGCGCTGGTCGAGCGGGCGGAGGCCTGCGGGATGGACCGCCCGAGCCTCGAGGGGCCGCCCCCCGCGAGCGGGTGCCAGAGCGACGCGGAGTGCGAGGAGGGCGTCGGTCCGCGCTGCACCCGGGCCCACAGCGCGGGGGTCTGCACCGCTCACGAGTGCCTGACGAGCGACGACTGCGGCGCGGGCGAGGTGTGCGCGTGCGGCGTCGGCCCGCTCGCCCAGAACCGCTGCCTCGAGGATCGGTGCGCGGGCGGAGAGTGCTTCGTCGCCCACGGCTGCGGCGGCGCGGATGGGGTCCTGAACGGGCCTTTCGCCGCCGCCTCGCGCACCGACGCCGACGCCTGCCGGACCGACGCCGACTGCGAGGAGGGCGCGGAGCGCTGCACCTTCGCCGACGGCCGCTGGGCCTGCGTCGGCGCGTGCAGCGATTGAGCGTGCTGGGAGGGGCTCTCAGGGCGGCAATGTCTGCCGCACCTCGAGCGGCCTTCACTCCTCGGGGGGCGACATCAGCTGAGCGACCTCGTGTCGCCCGGTGATCTCCTCCCAGGTCGGGAGGATGTTGTCGCTCGCGACGGTGAGCACCCGGAGGCGCAGGACCACGCGCGTCACGGTGGAGGTCTGGCTGAAGCGGACCTGGCGGCCTTTGCTCTGCTCGAAGACCGCCTCGGAGCCCGGGCGCGGGAAGGGGTGGCTCAGCTCCATCGCCTCGCCGTCCCGGCGCTGACCGCCGACGAGCCGGGCGCCGACGAGGGCGTGGTCGGAGTGCGTGCGTCGGGTCGCCTGGTCGACGACCGCGATGCAGACCAGGCGCGAGTCGAGCGCGTAGATCGTGTTGCGCGTCCAGATCTCGACGAAGGTCCACTCGTGGTCGGGCAGCGGCGCGGTGCGTCGCTCGTGGATGAGATCGATGTCGACCGCGGGCTGGCCTCGCCGGCCGACGTGTCGCTCGGGCTTCTGCGGGCTCGAGACCACCGGCGTCCCTTTCTCCTCCTCGAACCGCGCCTGCTCGGGCTCGAGGTCTTCGGGCGGGCGAGGCTTGGGCGGCCCGAAGCCGCGGAAGGTGTTCCGCTTCCCCCGGTCCCCGCCCTTTCCAGCGTCGTCGCCCATGGCGGGGAAGGCTACACGAGCGGCGGGCCGGACGCGACCGGATGGTGACGCTCCAAACGCCTTCCTTCGCGGCGCCCCATTTCGGTATTCTCCCGCTGCCGTGAACTCGAAGACTTGCCCTCGCTGCCAGACGCAGAACCCCGCGAACGCGGGCGCCTGCTACAACTGCGGCACTCAGCTCTCCCAGCCGGGGTACGCCCCGCCGCAGGGGAGCCAACCCGGCTACGCCCCTCCGCAGCAAGGTCACCCTCAGCAGGGACGGCCTCCGCAGGGGCAGCCGCAGAGCTATCCGGGACATCCGCCGCAGGGGAGCCAGCCGGGTTACGGGCAGCAGCCGCCGCAGGCGGCGCCGTCGGGCGGCGGCGTGCCGAAGTCGACGATGGCGATGAGCTCGCAGGACGCCATGAAGGCGCTCAGCGCGGCCGGGCTGTCCGTCCCGGGGCAGCAGCAGTCGTCGCCCTCGATGCCGGCGGCGCAGGGCGAGATCACCATCGGCCGCGATCCCTCGAACACGATCGTGCTCGAGAACCCGGTCGTCTCGGCGCGCCACGCCCGCATCACCCGCAACCCCCAGGGCGGCCTGCTCGTCGAGGATCTCGGCTCGACCAACGGCACCTACCTGCGCGGCGAGCGCATCCAGCAGCGGGTGGTCACGCTCCAGGACGACATCTACCTCGGCTCGGCGCCGCTGCGCATGACCGATCCCCGGGTGTCGGCGCTGATCCTGCGCATCAACCGCCCGCCGACCAAGGGCCAGCCCTTCACCGTCGGCAGCGACGGCGGCTGCGACATCGTCATCCACGACCCGCAGGTGGCGCCGCGGCACGCTCAGCTCACGGAGCTGCCCGACGGCTCCTACCAGGTCCAGGACCTCGGCAGCCCGAACGGCACCGCGATCGACAACGCGAGCTTCCGCATCCAGCAGGCGATGGCGAAGCCGTCCAGCGTGGTGCTGCTCGGCGGCTTCTCGCTCCCGCTCCAGCTCCTCCAGCGCATGGTGGAGAACGCCAAGGGCGAGGGCAGCGTCATGCAGATGGCCGAGGCGGCCGTGCAGGGCCTCAACCTCGACAAACCGGTCATCACCGTCGGCCGGGCTCCCGGCAACGATCTGATCCTGCCGCACCCGTCGGTCTCGAGCCGCCACGCGCAGATCAGCAAGCAGCAAGACGGCCGCTTCCAGATCCGCGATCTCGGCTCGACCAACGGCACCTACGTCAACGGCCAGCGGGTCGCGCAGCCGGTCGTCGCCGGCCCGGGCGATCGGGTCACGGTCGGCGCGGTCACCCTGCTCCTCGGCGCCCGCGGCATCGAGGGCGCGCAGCGCGCCAAGGTCCGCCTCGACCTCGTGCAGGTCGGCCTCACGGTGAAGGACCGCAGCACCGGCAAGCCGCGCGCGCTGCTCGACAACGTCAACATGTCGATCTTCCCGGGCGAGCTGATCGGCATGCTCGGTCCGTCCGGCGCCGGCAAGAGCACCCTGCTGATGACGGTGCTCGGGATCATCCGCCCGACCAACGGCGGCGTGCTGCTCAACGGAAAGCCCCTCTTCAGCCAGTACGAGTCGTTCCGGACCAACGTCGGCTACGTGCCGCAGGACGACATCGTGCACCCGGAGCTCACCGTCCGGGAGGCGCTGCGCTACGCGTGCAAGCTGCGCCTGCCGTCCGGCACGTCGAAGAAGCACATCGAGGAGTCGATCGACGCGACGCTCAAGGAGGTCGGCCTCTGGGAGCAGCGCGACCTCCGCATCGGCAGCGCCGAGCAGAAGGTGCTCTCCGGCGGTCAGCGCCGCCGCGTGAACCTCGCGGTCGAGCTGGTCACGGACCCGTCGCTGCTCATCCTCGACGAGCCGACGTCGGGTCTGAGCTGGACCGACGCGGCCGACGTCATCAGCACGCTGCGCCGCCTGGCCGACAACGGCCGCACGATCGTCGTCACGATCCACCAGCCGGACTACCAGGAGTACGAGAAGTTCGACTCGGTCTGCATCCTCGGCCGCGGCGGCAAGCTGCTCTTCTTCGGGCCGCCGTCGCCCGACAGCTACGACTTCTTCGGCGCCGCGCCCGGCAAGCCGCGCGAGATGTTCGACCACCTCGAGCAGCTCCCCGCCGACCAATGGCGGGAGCAGTACCATCAGACCGAGACCTATCGGCGCTTCGTCGTCGAGCGGGCCGGCAACGCCCAGGCGCAGAGCGGCGGCGCCCCACCCAAACCGCGGCCACGCAGCTCGCTCCGGCAGTTCCCGGTCCTGCTCGGCCGCTCGCTCAAGCTGACCCTGCGCAACCGGGTCGCGCTGTTCCTGCTCGTGATCCAGGCGCCGCTGCTCGCGGTGCTCATCGGGCTCACGACCGGAGGCGCGACGAGCTTCCAGGTCCCGATGTTCGGCTGCAGCACCCGGGACGAGGCCACCGATCAGTGCGCGGGCATCGACGACCGCATCGCCTGTGATCCGCAGCGCCGCATGGCGGTGGCCGCGCGCCTGCCGGACCTCACCACGCCGCACGCCGACGACCGGGTGAAGGACCCACGGACGGCGCTGCTCGCGATGCTGATGGCGCTCTTCCTGCCGATGATCATCGCCAGCTCGAACGTGCTCGTCAGCGAGCGCACGGTCTACGAGCGAGAACGCCTCGCCGGCCTGAACATCCTGCCCTACGTGACGGCGCGGCTCTGGGTGCTCTTCATGCTGGGGGCGGTGGTCGTGGTGCTGCACGTGCCCATCGCCTACTTCATGTGCGACCTCGACGGCGCCGACGGCTTCGTCGGCAAGATCGTCAACCTCGGCAAGTACATGTTCGTCGGCTTCTGCGTGACCAGCACCGCGGCCGCGATGGGCATGGCGCTCAGCGCCGCGGTGTCGAACCCGGTGAGCGCGCTCTGGGGCATCAACTTCCTGGTCATCCCGCAGCTGCTCTTCGCCGGCTCGATCAGCCGCCTGCAGGACCTGACCGGCGTGCTCAGCTGGTTCACCGCCACGCGCTACGGCCTCGAGGCGCTGACCGCGGTCGACCTCCGCTCCCGCGAGAACCTCGCCGACTGCCAGGTCGAGCGATACCTCGAGAACATGCCCAACTTCTTCAACGACCCCGACGCCCTGCTCGGCGGGTTCGTGACCGACTTCCCGCTGATCTTCGCGGCGATCGGGATGGGCTTCATCAGCTTCGTCGCCTTCGTGCTCACGTCGATCCTGCTGAAGATGAAGGACAAGTAGCGCTCGACTCGGGCCGGGCAGCCCGGGTCGAGCGCCAGAGCCGAGCCGGTGAGGACGGCGGCCAGCTCGCGCGCAGCGCGAGCGCGAGCCGCAGGGCCCCCGGCGCCCCGTCGCCGGGGTCGGGGCTGAGCGGAGCGAGGCCCCGGAGTGGGTGGGGGGGCCCCGCGGAAGCCGGTACAGCGGCGCGTGCATAGGGCGCGGATGCGCCCGGAGTCGCGCGCCGTTGTGCCGGCGCAGCGGGGGGGCGGGGGCGGACCCGCCCCAGCCCAAAAGTCACAGCCGCCAGTCGAGGTGGGCGCCGACGGTGATGGTGGTGGCGAGGGCCCAGGGGAAGCCGCTCTCGGCGCCGACCACCTGGGTCCCGATCCCGTCGAGCCCCACGCCGAGCTCGCCCGCGTCGGGGAGCGCCACGCCGAGCTCGAGGCCCGCGCGGAGGCTCACTCCGAAGCCGGCCGCGGGCGCCGCGCCGCTCGGGGCCGCGATCACCGCGCCCACCCCGGCGCCGAGGACCGGGTGCACGTCGGCGTCCGGGAAGAAGCGGTAGGTGAAGGTGGCGTCGGTGGTGTAGAGGCCGGTGTCGACCGGCTCCCCGTCGGCGTCGTTCAGCGAGGCCGCGTAGGGCGCGAGGCCGAGCCGCAGGCCGAACTCCACGTCGGCCAGGGCGAGCCCGACGTGGGCGTGGCCGACCGGCACGACGCCCCCGGAGACCGCCTCCCCGCCGAGCACGAACATCGGCCCGATGCCGGCGCCGAGCACGAGGCGGGGGCCGGCGGTGGAGGTGGCGGGCGAGGGCGGATCGACCCGCGGACGGATCACCACCGGGTCCGGCGGCGGCGTCCGGATCACGACGCGGACCGGCGGCGGATCGCTCGGCGGGTGCACCACGATCACCCGCGGCGGCGGGAGGGTCTCCGGGTAGATCTCCACCGCGCGCGCGCGGCCGGCCCACGCCGTCGCGCCGCTCCCCAGCAAGAGCGCGGTCAGCGTCATCCACGTGTTCTTCATGCACCTCTCCCTGCGCCTGCGCGCGTCGGTCTCTCCTCGATGGGCCCGGCGTCAGCCGCCGGACAGGAACCGCTCGACCTGGTCCGGCGGCACGTCCTCGGGGGCGGTGGGCTCGACGATCACCGCCCGGTCGTCCCCCACGCTCACCGCCACCCGGTCGCCGAGCGCGAGCGCCGCGCGCAGATCCGGGCGCGCGCGGAGCAGCGCGATCCAGGCCGCGCTCCCGGCCCGGAGCCGCAGCGCGCGCATCGACCGCCGGTAGCGGCTGTCCACCCACACGCCGCGCACCTGTCGGAACGGGCGCCCGGCCACGAACCGGCTCGCGCTCGGCACCGCGTCGGCCCGCTCGGCCGAGCGCATCTCGCGCAGGCGCCGCGAGAGGCGTCGGCCCGACTCGCCGGTCGCCGAGGGAGCGGTCGCCGCGCTCCCGCCCCCCGCCGACGAGGCGGCGCCGTCGAAGCCGCGGAAGTCCTGCTGCGCCTCCTCGGCCGGCGGGCGCGGGGCCGCCGGAGCCTGCGCCTCGGGGCGCCGCAGCTGGCCGGGGGACGTGTCCAGATCGAAGTCGAAGGTGGTGGTGGGCGGCGCCGGCGGGGGGAGCCCGGGCGGCAGCGCCTCGTCCTCCAACACCAGGTAGCTGGTGTACGGGGTGACGATGCCGAAGCGGGTCGCGAGTCGGACCACCTCCGCGCGCAGCTCCGGCCGCTCTCCGTTCATCCGGATCGCGTCGAGCAGGAAGCCGATCTTCCGGGTGCCCCAGATGCGCGGCAGGAAGTCGTTTCGCGCCTCCTCGCGCGGCAGCGTGACCGGGTAGGCGAAGCGGTGGGTCTCGGCCTCGCCCGCGAGCCGGCCGGTCAGCGTGACCTCGGTCGGACCCTCGCCTCGGTAGCGACCGACGACCATGAGCTGCCCGCCGCGGTAGAGGTGCCCGAGGTCCCGGGGGTAGACGTCGTGCACCTCGGCGCCCGGGACCGCGAGCCGGAGATCGGTGAAGAGCGGGAACGCCACCCGGTCGTAGAACGCGCTCATCCGGCGCTCGAGCTCCGCGCCGTCCCGGAAGTAGTCGCCCGTGCCGCCGGTGCGCTCCGCGATCGCGTCGAGGAAGGTCGTGTTGACGTCGTCTCCCACTCCGAAGACGTGCACCCGCGCGCCCCGGGCCCAGCTCGAGACGCCGTCGAGGATCTGGCCCGGCTCGGTCTGGCCGACGGTGGGCATGCCGTCGGTGAGGAAGACGACCATTCGCGGCATGTCGCGGCGGGGCGGCGTCCGGAGCGCCTCCCGGAGCGCGCCGTGGATCGCGGTGCCGCCGGCCGGGACGAAGCGCGCCCCGAACCGCCGGGCGCGGGCGACGTTCTCGGGGGTCGCGGGCGCGCTCCCGCCGTCGAAGAGCGCCTCCACCGCGGTGGAGAACTGCACGACCTGGAACCGATCGCTCGGGTTGAGCCGCTGCAGCATGTGATCGAGCGCGGCCTGGGCGCGGCGGATCTTCTCGCCGGCCATCGAGCCGGAGGTGTCGAAGACGAAGACGACCTCCTTGGCCGCGATCTCGCGCTCCGTGATCTCGGCCCGCGGCGCGACGAGCGCGAGGAAGTAGCCGTCCTCGCCAGGGGGGCGGTGGGTCAGGAGGCTCAGCCCGACGTCGCGATCCTGGACGGTGTAGTAGAGGTCCAGGTCCTCCTCGAGCGCCGCCTGGTGCGCCTCGAAGCCGATGGTGGCGTGGTGCTCGGTCGGCCGCGCGACCGCGATCGCGTGGGTCGGCGAGTAGACCGCGCGGATCGGCGTGCGCGAGACGAGGTCGGCGGTGAACGTGAAGTCCTCGAGGGTCCGCGCCGCGCTCCCGCCCGTGCGGAGCGGGTAGCGGTAATGGACCACGCTGCCCTGGTAGTCGAGGGTCTGGGTGAAGCGCAGCTCGACCCGCTGCTCGCCCCCGGCGGGGATGGGGAAGACGCGGGCGCGGAACAAGCGGCCGCCGATGTGCTCGACGAGCCCCGGGTCCTGCATGCGCGCCACGATCTGCTCGTAGACCCGCCGCGCCTGGCCGGCCTCGAGCAGCTCCCCCTCCTGCCGCTCGCCGTTCACCCACATCGCGAACCCGCTGACGGTCGCGCCCTCGGGCACCGGGAAGAGGTAGGTCGCCTCGAGCACCTGGCCGGTGTGGTTGCGAAAGATCTGCTCGACCCGGGTCTCGGCCACCCGCTCCCGGATCGACGCCGACACCCGGTGGTAGCGGATCGCGAGGGGCTCCACGGCCCGGTCGGTCGGCACGAGATACCCGACCGCGTGGGCGCGCCCGGCGCTCGCGAGCGCGAGGGCGAAGGTGATCGAAGCGATCGCCGCGTTCCGCATGGCTCCTCCCCTGGGCAGGGGAGGCTTCGACGTCCGGCGTCCCGGGAGGATCTGGACCCGAGGAAAAAAGAAGGCGACCGCTCGGGTGAGCGGTCGCCTCGAGAGCGCCCCTGCGCGGCAGCAGGGATCGGGGGCTCAGATCTTGCGGTACACGCCCACCACCACGCCGAGCACGCTGGTCTCGCGCCAGTCGGTGCGGGGGATCAAGATCGGCGCCATCTGGCTGTTGGCGGGCTCGAGCCGGATGTGCTGCTTCTCCGGGTAGAAGTACTTGCAGGTGGCCTCGTCGCCCACCATGCAGACGACGATCGCGCCGCGGGGCGCCTCGACCTGCTTGCGCACGAAGACGTAGTCGCCGTCGTGGATGCCGGCCTCGATCATCGAGTCGCCGCTGACCCGGAGGCCGAAGATCGTGCCCTTGCCGCCCACCAGCATCTTGTCGATGCGCACGGTGTCCTCGGGCTGCTCGATGGCCTCGATGGGCAGACCGGCCGCGACCCGGCCGAGGATCGGGATCTCGATCATGTCGGCGTCGTTGGCGGGGGCGGAGCCGAAGGGGTCGCCGATGGAGAGCTCGTCCATCACCGCCGAGGTCGGGCGGAGCGTCCGCGACTTCATGTCCTCGCGGGTGAGGTAGCCCTTGCGCTCCAGCGCCCGGAGGTGGTCGTTGACCCCGTTGGTGCTCTTGATGCCGAGGTGATTGCCGATCTCGCGCAGGGTGGGCGGGTAGCCCCGGTCCTGGATCGACTCGCAGATGTACTCGAGAACGGCCTTCTGCCTCTGGGTCAGCTTCTGCATCGCCCCTCCCGCTGGGAACGTAAGGATCTTCATGACTTGAGCAGGGTATCGAGGCTGCGTACTGAAGACTCGACCCGCTGAACACCCATTCGGGTGTGACAAAGGGTTACTCGACGGATGGTCAGCGGTCAAGTTCCCTGCGGCGGCCCATCGCGAGGCGGGGATCGGCTTGAAGATCGAATGGAAAAACAGTACCGCTGCCGCCCATGGCATCGCCCCCCGCCCCCTATCGCGAGCTGACGCCGGCCGCGCTGATCACCGGCGTCCTGATCGGCGTCGTGATGACGGCGGCGTTCGTGTTCGTGGCCCTCAAGCTCGGCTTCACCCTCCCGGGCTCGACCGTCGCCGCGATCCTCGGCTTCGCGGTGCTCCGCGGCGCGCTGCGCAAAGGCAGCATCGTCGAGAACAACATCAACCAGACGGTCGCCTCCGGGGTGAACAGCGCGAGCGCGGGCGTGGCCTTCACGCTGCCGGCGCTCTTCATCCTCGGGCTCTGCGACCCCGACCTGCGCGACTTCTCGCCGCTGCCGATCGTGCTCGCGGCGGTGGGCGGCTGCTTCCTCGGGATCGTCTTCATCATCCCGCTGCGCAAGCAGATGATCGAGCTCGAGCGGCTGCGCTTCCCGAGCGGTATCGCGGTCGCGACGCTCCTCAAGTCGCCGGGCGCGGGGATCCGCCAGGCGAAGCTGCTCGGGGGCGGCTTCGTCGTCGCGATGTTCTTCCACGTGCTCGCCGGCGAGCTCTCGTGGGTGCCCGAGTCGCTCCACATCCCGGAGGAGATGGAGATCGGCGTCATGCTGGGCGTGCCGTCGTACATCCCGATCGCGATCGGCGTGTCGTTCGCGAGCCTGGGCGCCGGCCTGCTCTCCGGGCGCGGCGGCTTGCCCTTCGTCTTCGGCGGCATGCTCGCGTGGTGGGTGATCGCGCCGGTCAGCGTGGCCCTCGGCTGGGTCCCGACCCCCGAGGACATGCAGCTCGCCAGCACCCCCGAGGGCTACGACGCCTTCGTGCAGTGGCCGGTCGCGTACTCCGAGATGCTGCGCCCGCTCGGCATCGGCATCCTCATCGGCGGCGCGATCAGCGGCGTCATCGCCAGCGCCCCGGCGATCTCCGCCGCGCTCAAGGGCCTCAGCGCGGCGAGCAAGGCCGGCGGCAGCTCGGACGAGATGAGCTCGAAGGTGCTCTACGGCGGCATCGCGGTGGCCTTCGTCGTGCTCTTCGGCGCGGCCATCCTCTCGGATCCCGACATCGGGGTGCCGCGCGCGCTCCTCGTCGCGGTGGTCGGCACCATCTGGCTCGGGCTCGCCGGCCTCATCGTCGCTCAGGCGACCGGCATGACCGACATCTCGCCGATCAGCGGCATGTCGCTCATCGGCGTGACGCTGATGTTCTTCCTGAGCGGCGGCAACGTCGCGGCCAGCATCATCCTCGGCGTCGCCGTCTCGATGGGCATCGGGCAGTGCGCCGACATGATGAGCGACCTCAAGAGCGGTCACCTCATCGGCGCCACCCCCAAGAAGCAGCAGCTCGCCCAGTTCATGGTCGCCTGGGTCGGGGCGCCGGTCGCGGTCGGCGTGGTCTACCTCCTCTGGCAGGACTGGGGTGACCCCGGCTTCGCGGTGCCCGGCGCCCCCCTGTCGGCGCCCCAGGGCGCGGCGCTGGCGAGCATCATCGACAGCCTCCGCAGCGGCGCGAGCCAGCTCGACAAGTACGTGGCCGGCGGCGCGGTCGGCCTCGGGCTCGGCATCTTCCCCATCGGCGGGCTCGGCGTCCTGGTCGGCCTCGCCATGTACCTTCCGTTCTACATCACGCTCACCTACGGGCTCGGCTGCTTCATCTCGATGGGGCTGCAGGCGAAGCTGGGGCAGCGCTGGATGGGCACCACGCTGGTGCCGGTCGCGGCGGGCTTCATCATCGGTGAGGCGCTCACCAGCCTCTCGATCGTGATGGGCGGGCTCGCGCAGGAGTACCTGTTGTCATGAAGCAGCTCGGCATCGTCCTGTTGGCGATCGGGGTCGCGATCAGCGCCGCCTATGGCGCACGCCTCTCGCCGGCCATGCACGCGCAGCTCACCGCGAAGGGCCGCGCGCAGTTCCTCCAGCAGGAGGAGCAGCAGGCGTTCGGCGCCTACTGCGAGGCGCGCGAGGCGGCCGGCCTGCCGGTCAGCGACGGCTGCGTCTACCGCGAGGAGAGCGGGGCGGACCCGGGCGAGGCCACCGTCGAGGAGCGCATCGCCCAGGCCTGCGCCGGCCGCCAGCAGGAGACGCGCGGGGAGGGCGAGATCGTCGGCTCCGAGCGCGAGCGCCTCGCCGGCCTGCGCGAGGCCGAGCCCGGGCTCGACGGGGACCTCGCCGCGTCACGCGGCGCCTGGCTCGACGCGCTCGAGGCCCGCATCGCCCCGGCCGCGTCGGCCGCCGTGCAGCGTCCCATCCCGCCCGAGGCGCGGGTGAGCGACTGGTTCGGCGAGAGCGGCATCTTCTTCCTGCTCGGCCTCGCCCTGGTGGTCATCGGCGCGGTCCTCGGCCGGGTCGCGATGAAGCGCGAGGCGAGCGAGGAGGAGCCGGCCGAGAGCCAGGGCGGCGCCAAGGACCTCGGCCACCTCCTGGACGGCCTGCGCGCCGAGATCGGGCAGCTGGCGGCGGAGATGGAGGCGTCCGAGAGCGAGCGCCCGCCGGCCAAGGAGCTCACCCGCATCAAGGAGGCGATCCAGGAGCTGCAGCTCACCAAGTTCGAGCCGATCGTCGACAGCGCCCCCAAGGTGCAGGCGAAGTACGGCATGGGCGCCTTCGCCGAGATCTTCGGCCCGTTCTCGAGCGCGGAGCGCAACGTCAACCGCGCGTGGTCGGCCCTGGTCGACGAGCACTTCCCGGAGGCGCGCGACTCGATGAAGTCCGCCGCCGACAGCTTGACGGAAGCCCACGAGGTCCTTTCGAGAGTGGTGAAGGAGGCCCGCGCATGAAGCCCCAGATTCTCTTGCTCACCCTCGCGCTCGGTCTGAGCGCCTGCGGCGGCGACGAAGAGCCCGCCGCGCAGCCCATCGTGATCGCGCCGAGCGAAGGCGGGGAGGAGACCGCCGCGCCCGACGAGCCCGCGCCCTCCGCGGAGGGCGAGCTCGTGATCGGCGACGACGCCTGCGAGACCGACGCGGACTGCGTGCCCGCCGCCTGCTGCCACGCGGCCGCCTGCGTCGCCGCCGGCAACGCGCCCGACTGCGCCGACGTCATGTGCACCGCCGACTGCCAGTACGGCACCATGGACTGCGGCGGCGGCTGCCTCTGCCACGAGGGGCGGTGCGCGGCCCGGTTGTCCGAGGCTCCGTCGCCGCCTGCTCCCTGATCCCCGTCACCTCGTCACTCGTCACTCGGCACTCGCTACTCGCGGGAAGCGAGGAAGGGCGGAAGCGAGGAAGGGGAGAGGGGAGGCGGGAGGCGAGGAGGAGGTGTCGCTTCGCGACACGGATGGGTGGGCGTCGGGCTGGGGGCTCGCCAGGGCTCGGCGGGTAGCCGCTCTGCTCTCCGCGAGCGGGAGGGATCGAGCGTGCGACTGTCGGACTGGCGGGGAACAGGAGCGGAGTGGGAGGCGGAGCGGGCGACGGAGCGGGCGGCGGTGCGCGCGTTCGAGGGGGAGGCGCGGGTGTTCTGCGCGGCGCTCGAGTCGGAGCCGCGGTGGGCGCCTCTCCGCGCTCGCGCGCTCTTCGCCCGGGTCTACGCCGCCGGCTGCGCGCTCCCGGCGGCGGACGACGCGCCGGACGTCGACGAGCCGGAGGTGACCGCGCCTTCGTCGTTCGAGGGCGTCGAGGGGATCGACCTCTACCGCGACGTCCTCGACGTGCACCCCTCCGCAGAGAGCCCGCCGTCCCTGGGATCACTGCTCGACGACGCCCGGGACGTCTACCTCGAGCTCCAGCGCGGCCTCCGGCTCTGGGACGCCGGCCACGAGGTCGCCGCCGCCTGGACCTGGCGCTTCGGCTTCGACGCCCACTGGGGGAGCCACGCCGCCGGCGCCCTCCGCGCCCTCCAGGCCTTCCTGCGCTGACCTCGCCTCGCTCACTCACGGGAAGCGAGGAAACGAGGAAGCGAGGAAGCGGGGAGCACTGGACAGGGGAGAGGGGAGGCGGGAGGCGAGGAGGAAGTGTCGCTTCGCGACACGGATGCATGGGCGTCGGGCTGGCAGCTGCTCGACCAGGAGGCGGCGAGCCCCATCCCGCGGCCGTAGGCAGGTGTCGCGCAGCGACATTCCTCCTCGCCTCCCCACTCCCTACTCCCCGATTCTTCGGCGAGCCTGAGCTTCTGAGCTTCCTCCCTTCCGACCTTCCTCGTTTCCCCCGAGTCCGGAGGGGACGAGGGGAATCAGGGATCGGCGGGAGGCTCGGCCCGACGAAGCCACATGGCGAGGACCTGGAGGGGGTCGAAGCCGAGGGTCTGGGACACGGAGGCGACCTCGGCGACCCGGCCGCGCACGTAGCGGGCGAGCGGGGCGAGCTGCCCGAGCGCGTCGATGCCGCCGAGCCAGCGCGCCGACTCCTTGGCCGCCGCTCGGACCGCGTCGGCGCCGAGGGCCACCGCGACGTAGGGGGGCGTCGGGTGCACGATCACGTCGCGCACCGCCACCGCGCGGGTCCACGCGCCGGGCTCGAAGGTGCGGAGCAGTCGCCGCAGGGTCGAGAGATCGGTGAACACCCCGAGGTGCACCGGGGCGACCGCGCGGGCCACCGCGTCGCTGATCACCCGGTAGTCGCGGCGCCAGTCGCCCCCGAGCGGGCCGCTCCAGCGCGCGATGAGATCCGGCCCGGCGACGAGATCGATGTGGCCGCCGCGGCGGCGCAGCGCGACCCCCGTCCACGGGGCGGCGCCGTTCCAGACCACCAGCACCATCGCCCGGTCGTCGGGCAGCACCGTGTCGAGCGCGCGCCGCACCATGCCGATGGTGGGGATGGGCACCGCGGCCATCGGGCGCGGCCAGGTGTGCAGCAGGCCCGCCTCGTTCATCTCGCGAATGGTGCGGGCCACCACCAGGAGCTGCGAGACGTAGTCCTCGCCGCGCTCGATGCGCTTGGCGACCCGCTCGCCGATCTCCTCGACCACGCCCTCGCGGAGCACGAACACCTGCGCGGCCCGCCAGCGCTCGGCGAGCTGAGGCAACGCGTCGTGCCCGGGGTACTCGAGGCCCTTGATGCGGCCGCGGACCGTGTGGAGCGCCTTGAGCACGCGCTCGCGGTCGTCGAGCACCACCACGAGCGCACCGCTGGCCTTCTCCTGCGCGTCGGGCTGGGCCTCGAGCTCCGGGGCGTCGCTCGGCGCGGCGTCCGCGGCCATGCGCGCGGGGACGTTGGGCGCGAAGAGCGAGATCAGGTTCGTCCAGGAGCGGGAGTCGAACCCCTCGAAGCGCAGGTCTTCGCTGATCACGACGCCACCGCCGAGCTGTCGCCCGCGTCCTCGCCGGCGGCTCCCTCGACCGAGAGCATGCGGCAGCTCATGCCCTTCATCGGGACGCTCACCTCGCGCGTGCCCGTGAAGCGCTCTCCGCTCATCACGTCCTCGAAGGCCGTCGCCGCCGGGACCTCGATGCGCGCCTCCACCGGCTCCTTGCCGGGGTGGATCACGAAGAGCACCCGCGCCCCGGAGGCGTCCTCGTGCACGCAGGTCTCGACCGGGGCCGGGTGGGCCCGGAACGGCGTCTTCAGCGCGAGCTCGCGGTGCAGCTCGCCGACCACCTGCGTGGCGTCGGCGTCGGTGTCGATCAGGACCCGTCGGCCGCCGCGCGGCACCTCGAAGAGCTTGCGGCGCGCGCTCAGATCGAGCTGCGGCATCGTCGGGCCGTAGACCACCGTGCACCCGTCCTCGGCGAGCTGGGTCAGGCGCTTCCAGCGGGCCGGATCGCAGAGCTCGTAGGAGGGCGTGACCAGCACGCGCAGCCCCTCGAGCCGCTCGATCGGCGTGTCGCCGTCGACGTAGACGTAGGGGATCCCGGCGGCGGTGAGCGCGTCGGCGAAGCGCGCGATCATCTTCCACCAGAGCACCTGGATCGGCCCCTCGAAGCCGAAGGTGTCCTCGCGGCAGCCCTCGACCGGGTTGCCGCCGACCGCCTCGAGCACCGTGGGGCTGAAGAAGCCGAGCAGGTGGGTCGCCTTCGAGAGCCGGCCGTACTCGCGCGGCAACATCAGCGCGACCTCGGCCCGTCGGGCGAGGGCGTGGAAGCCGGTGTCGTGCAGCTTGCCGAGCAGGTGCTTCCAGCCGCCCGCGTCCACCCGCGGGTTGCCGCGGCTGTCGATAGGCGCGCCGTACCAGCGGTCCCGATCCACCGCCATGTAGAGGTTGAAGCCGCGCAGCCCGTAGGCGAGCGCGATCATCAGGGTGAAGAGCGAGTCCTCGTTCGACAGCGGCGTGAACCACGCCGGGGCGCCGATGCCGAGCTCCGGCGCGTAGGGCACCGGGTGGGTCCCGGCGAGGTAGAGCGTGCGCCGCTTCACCGTCCGGAACTCGCGGCGCGCGTGGTAGTAGTCGAAGCCCACCAGGTCGACGACCGACTCCAGGCTGGTCGAGCTCATCGCCACGCCCTGATCGCCGAGCGGGAAGTTGTGCACGGTCACCGGGCCCTTGAGCCCGGCCTTCGAGAGGCGCCGCTTCATGCGGCCGATGGCGGTGGTGATCAGCTCCTCGCGGAAGGTCGCCCAGTCGAGGTGCACCACCAGCTCCTCGGGCGTCTCGGCGCGGAAGCGCTCCGGCGGCGCGGCGTCGTCCCACCGCTCGTATCCCTTGCGATGCGCGTCGGCCGTCTTGGCGAGGTTGCCGTGGCGCTTCTCGAGGTACTTGCGCCACTCCGCGATCGCGTCCGGGTGGTAGTCCTGGTCGTAGGTCGCGTCGCGGAAGTAGTAGGAGCCCTCGTTGTCGACCTGGAGCAGCACGATGGGCCCGGCCGGCCAGAGCCGCGGCGCGAGCACCTCGCCCACCGCGTCGAACCACTGCCCGACCTCCTCGTGGAAGGTCTTGCTGGCGTAGGACGGCACCGGGAACATGCGCGGCGGGAAGCCCTGCAGCACCGGGCTCTGCCGCGGCGAGCGCGCCTGACACGCGCGGTCGTAGATGACGCGCTCGGGCAGGCCGAACCAGGTCATCTCGGCGTTGATGTGGGGCCCGGGCCGCGCGAACACGTAGAGCCCGAGCTCCTGCGCCAGATCCACGAACGCGCCCACGTCCTTGCGCGGGTCGGTGTTCCCGAAGTCGTACTCGCCCGGCGCCACCTCGTGCACCTGCCAGGGCACGTAGGTCTCGACGATCGGCAGGCCCAGGTCGCGGAGCTGCTCCAGCCCGGCGCGCCAGGCGTCCCGCTCGAGGCGCCAGTAGTGCATCGCCCCCGAGTAGAGCGGCACCCGATCGTTTCCGATCCGGAGGGTCCGCCCCTCGAGCTTCGGCTGCGCCGACCGGCGCGGCCGGCTGCGTCGCGCCGATGCCCGTTTGGCCATGGGCCGGCGAGGATACAGGACCCGCCTCAGGAATCCAGTCGCAGGTGACCTACGTCCACCGCGTCGCTCGGTCGATACACCGACTCCACCGGCGTCCGGACCGCGTCCCGGCCCTCGTCCGACAGCCGGGCGCGCTCGCGCTCGACCAGGGGGCGCAGATCGAGGACCTCGAGCGTCTCGTCCTCGACCATGCGGCGGAGGGCCGGCCCGCGCAGCCCGAGCTGGATCGCGCGCCGCTCGAGCTTCTCTCCGCCCGGTCCGTGATCCGGATCCCACTGGAGCCGCACGCTCGAGCGCTTCATGGCCCGCTTCCAGTCGGCCTGGGACGGCAGGCCCGAGGCGCGGTAGGTCGACGCGACCGCCTGCTCGAGCAGCGCGTCGAAGAACGCGCGCCGGAGCCGCAGCCCCAGGGTGACCTCCTGGTCCGGCTTCGTGCCCCAGCCGGAGCGGAACATCATCCAGAGGAAGTTCGGCTTGATCCAGCTCATGCGCTCGGCGCTGAACGCCGGCCCGCCGAGGCGCCCGCTCTGGATGGCCCACTCGCCGATCTCCGGCCGGTAGGCCTGGTAGACGACGATCGTCTCGGCGTCGTGATGCGCGAGGATGTGTCGGCCGCGATCCGGCCACCGCGCCGACTGCTCGGCGTACGACGCGGTGGGCAGTGGGCTCACGCCTTGCCGGTGGCCTTCGCGAGGGCGACCTGGACGGCCTCCATCGCGTTGCCGAACGGCTTGGCGCCCTCGAGGTCGTTGATGTGCGCCCAGCTCTCGGCGACCTGCTCGGGGGTGAGGTCGCCGCCCGGGAAGAAGGTGCCGGGGGCCTCGACCACCGCCACGCGCGACACGTAGCCGCCGCCGACCGCGTAGACCTGCCCGTTGTCGTCGCAGCGCTCGCTCGCGAGGTAGGCGACGAGCGGGGTGACGAGCTTCGGCTCGAGCTTCGAGAGGGTGCCCTCGTCGAGGATGGTCTCGGTCATGCGGCTCTTGGCCACCGGGGCGATCACGTTGCAGCGGATCCCCTTCTTGTGACCCTCCTGCGCGAGCGCCTTGGTGAGCCCGACGATGCCGAGCTTGGCCGCGCCATAGTTCGCCTGCCCGAAGTTGCCGTAGAGGCCGGCCGCGCTCGTCGTGTTGACGATGCGCCCGTAGCCGCCCTCGCGCATGTGGTTCCACGCCGCCTTCGACACGTAGTACGTGCCGTTCAGGTGCACGTTCAGCACCGCGTCCCACTGGTCGTGGGTCATCTTGTGGAAGCTGACGTCCCGCAGGATGCCAGCGTTGTTGATGACGATGTCGACCTTGCCGAACGCGTCGATCGCGGTCTTCACGATCTTCTCGCCGCCTTCGGCCGTGTCCACGCCGTCGAAGTTGGCGACCGCCTCGCCGCCCGCGGCGACGATCTCGTCGACCACCTTCTGGGCCGCGGCCTCGTCGGATCCCTCGCCGTCCAGCGATCCGCCCAGGTCGTTGACCACCACCTTGGCGCCGCGCGAGGCGAGCAGGAGCGCGTGGCTCCGCCCGAGCCCTCCGCCCGCGCCAGTCACGATCGCCACCCGTCCGTCGAAAGAGATCTCGCTCATCGTCTCGTCCACCTCCGGTCGGGAAGCTAGGAAACGCCGCCTTCGCGGGCCGTGACCCACCTCACCCCCTCCTTGCTCGCGGAAGGTCGGGCCCTCCTACTCGCAGGAAGCGAGGAAGGTGGGAAGGGAGGAAGAAGAAGAGGAAGAAGAAGGGGTCGGGCGGGTCGCAGCGGCTGGCCGGGCATCGGCGGGTCGACCACCGCTCGAGGCCGCAGAATCAGGGAGAGGGGAGGGGGGAGGCGAGGAGGAATGGGGTGGATGGGCCGGCCTCGGCACCCGGCCGGCCCGTGCCCGGCGGCCGCCCCGGCGGCGAGCCTCCATCCCGCGGCCCGACCCCCCGTGTCGCGCAGCGACACTTCCTCCCGCCTCCCACCTCCCCTCTCCCCCATCTTCTATTTCTTCCCTTCCTCGCTTCCGACCTTCCTCGCTTCCTGCGAGTAGGAGGGTCCGAGCTTCCCGCGAGTAGGAGGGTCCGAGCTTCCCGCAAGTAGGAGGTCCGAGCTTCCTGCGAGTAGGAGGGTCCGAGCTTCCCGCGAGTAGGAGGTCCGAGCTTCCCGCGAGTGAGGAGGAATTTGCGAGCGAGCGGGTGGAGGGGGGATCCTCGTTTCCATGATCAAGGTGGCGCTGATCGCGCTCGGCGGCGCGGTGGGCACGGCGATGCGCTACGGCCTCTCGGTGGGGATGCTGCGCTGGCTCGGCCCGGGCTTCCCGTTCGGGACGCTCGCCGCGAACGTGCTCGGGTCGTTCCTCCTCGGGGTGGTGATGGAGGTCTCGGGCGAGCGCGAGATCGCCGGGGTGCAGGCGAAGCTCGTGATCGGCACCGGGGTGATGGGCGGCTTCACGACCTACTCGTCGTTCAACCTCGAGACGCTGCGCCTGGCCGAGCAGGGCGCCTGGGGCAGGGCGGGGCTCTATCTCGGGGTGACCGTGCTGGTCTGCGTGGTCGCCGGGCTCGGCGGGGTGGCGCTCGGGCGCTCGCTCAGGGCTTGAGGGCCGCGAGCAGCGCGTCGAGGAGGGCGGCGACGCCCTCGGGGCCGTCGAGGGAGGCGGTGGCGCCGTCGAAGGCGTGGCGCTCGGGGGAGCGCACGAAGAGGCCGACCCCGCGGTCGGCGGCGACGCGGATGGCCGGCTCGTCGGTGAGGTCGTCGCCCGCGTAGAGCACGCTCGCCGCGCCGACCGTCTCCATCAGCTCGCGCAGCGCCGCGCCCTTGTCGAACGGCGCGAGCTGCGCCTCGACCACCGCGCGGCCGTCCCGGCAGCACAGCCCGGCCTCGTCCGCCGCCTCGCGCGCGCCGTCGAGGACCGCCTCGGCCCCCGCGGGATCGTCCTTGGCGAGCTTGCGCACGTGCACCACCACCGAGGCGTCCTTCTCCTCGACGTGCGCGCCCCGCGGGCCGGCGTGCTCGTGCGCCCAGCTCTTGAAGCGGGCGAGCTTGCGGCGGTCCTCCGGCTCCACCGACACCCCGCGCGGCTTCTCGCCGGGGGCGATGATGGCGCGGCCGTGCTCGACCACGCGCCACGCGCCCGGGATCGACACGATGCGCTCGAGCTGCCCGGCGTCGCGCCCGGTCACCAGGGCGAGCTCCACGCCCTCGACGGTGCGCAGGCGCCGCAGCGTCCGCGCGGTGGCGGTGGGCACCTTGGCCCGGCTCGGATCCTCGACGATGGGGGCGAGGGTGCCGTCGACGTCGAGGGCCACCAGGAGCGGCCGCTCGAGGTGGGCGATGGCGTCGACGAGGCGGTCGACGGAAGCGTTCGGGCTCATCGGTGGGTCTCTTCGAGCTCGCGCAGGAAGTGGTCGGCCCAACGGTGCACGTCGAGCTTGTGGACTGCGGTACGGCTGGCCTGCATGCGTTCTCTCTGCTCCGAGACGGGCATCTTCAGGGCGCGCTGGAGGGTCTCCGCCGTGCCGTCGATGTCGTGGGGGTTCACGATCAGCGCGCCCTCCAGGTAGGAGGCCGCGCCGGCGAGCTGGCTCAGCACCAGCGCGCCGGTCCCGTCGGTCTTGGCTGCGCAGTATTCGTGAGCGACGAGGTTCATGCCATCCCGGAGCGGCGTGATCAGCGCGGCGTCCGCGGCCACGTAGTGGGCGTAGAGCTCCGTCTTCGGCAGGTTCCGGTAGTAGTAGTGCACCGGCAGGCGGCCGGTGACGCTGAAGCGGCCGTTGATGTCGCCGACCATGCGATCGATCTCGTCCTTCAGGTCGGCGTAGGCCTGCACCGCCTGGCGGCTCGGCACCATGATCTGGACCAGCACGTAGCGGTTCGAGGCCGAGCGGTCGTTCGTCAGGATCTGCTCGAACGCGAGCAGGCGCTCGGGGATGCCCTTGGTGTAGTCGAGGCGATCCACCCCGAGGATGATCTGCCGCCCGCCGACCGCGTCCTTGATCTTCTGCGCGCGCTCCAGCACCTCCGGGTCCGAGGCCGTCTGCTGGATTGCCCCGAAGGGCACGCCGATCGGCGCGGTCAGGGCGCGGACCTTGCGCCCGTTCACGTTCACCGTCTTGGCGGCCACGTCGACCTGCAGGTCGGTCAGCTGCGCGACGCAGTCGAGGAAGTTCCGGCAGTAGTGCTCGGTGTGGAAGCCGAGCAGGTCCGCGCCGAGCAGCCCGTCGAGCAGCTCGCGGGCCGCGGGGAGGGCACCGAAGAGGTCCGGCCCCGGCCAGGGCACGTGGCAGAACCAGCCGACGCGCGCCTTCTTGCGCTGCCTCCGGATCAGCGCCGGCATCAGCATCAGGTGGTAGTCGTGCAGCCAGAAGCGCGCGCCGCGCGGGGCCCCGGCGAGCGTCGCCTCCGCGAAGGCGGCGTTGGCGGTGCGGTAGGCGTCCCAGGGCGCCGTCCCCACCCGCACGGTGGGCGGCATGCTGTGGAGCAAGGGCCAGAGCACCGCGTTGGAGATGCCCTCGTAGAAGTCGTCCTTCACCCGCCGCCCGAGCTTCACCGGGGTGAGGTCGTAGGGGAGCTGGTCGCTCTCGAGCTGCACGACCTGGGGGTGGTCCGTCTCCTGGGCGCTGACCCACACCCCGCCGCGGCCCTTGAGCACCGGGTCGAGCGCGGCGACCAGCCCGCCCGCGGCCCGGACCAGCCGCCGCCGCCCTCCTCGCGTCTCGGTGCGGTAGGGGCCGCGGTTCGAGACGACCACCAGCTTGCCGTTCATGCGCGCCATCGCGGCCCACATAGGACGCGAAGGGAGGGGTCTTCAAGCCGTGAGGCATCTCGCGCGGGGGTAGGCGTCGGATCGCCTTGCCGCTACCTTGTGGCCTTCATGCGACGTGCGCTCGGCCTGGTCTTTCTCTTCGTCCTCGGCGCCTGCGAGGCGCCCCTCGAGTGTCCCGACGGCTGGGAGGCCGGGGACGACGGCGAGTGTCACTGCGGCGTCACCGACGGGCCGATCTGCGGCGAAGACCAGATCTGCGTCGCCGACGCCGCGGCCTGCGCCACCCCGGCCTGCGGCGACGGCACCCGCTGGGCGCCCGGCGCGCCGGCGTTCCGGGACGCGACCGACGACTGGGGGCTGCGCGCGCTCGGCGTCGAGGGCGTGCGGCTGACCGTCACCGACATCGACGGCGACGGCTGGGCCGATCTCGAGGTGCGGCGCGGCCGGACCGGGGTCGACGACTTCGCCGATCCGACGACCCGCAACACCTTCCTCCTGCGCAACACCGGCGAGGGCACCTTCGAGGACGTGACCGAGGCCTCGGGCCTGCTGACGCGCCGCGAGCCGGGCGGCGGCGGGCGCCCGCTGCAGGTCGTCGCGTGGGGCGACGTCGACAACGACGGCGACCTCGACGTCTACACCGGGGTCTCGACCGAGGACCTCGAGGTGACCGGCGGCGAGACCAGCGAGCTGCTCCTCAACGACGGCACCGGCGTCTTCACGCTGACCGACGCCGGCAACCCGCTGCGGCGGCTGGAGGCGGTCGACGCGCCGGCCGGGGCCAGCTTCGTGGACGTCGATCACGACGGCCTGCTCGATCTCTGGGTGCCCGAGCACAACGTCTCGACCAGCCGCGGCATCGCGCTCCAGAACGACCGGCTGTGGCGAGGGGACGGCACCGGCGTGTTCGCCGACGTCACCGCCGACTTCGGGCTGACCACCCAGGACTGGACGAGCCACGAGACGATCAACATGGGGCTCGGCCACACCCGCGCCTGGAGCGGCGCCGCCTGCGACCTCGACGGCGACGGCTTCGCGGAGCTGCTCGCGGGCAGCTACGGGCGCTCGCCCAACCACCTCTGGCAGGCGATGGGCGGCGCCGGCTACGCGAACCGCTCGGTCGAGTCCGGCTACGCCTACGACGGCGACCTCACCTGGGAGGACAACCAGTTCGCCCGCTGCTTCTGCCAGTCGAACCGCTCGGCGGAGGGCTGCGCCGACGTGGGCGCGCCGCTCATCAGCTGCGCGAACAACTGGAACCACGACAACGACCGCAACCCCTGGCGGCTCGGGGGCAACAGCGGCGCCACGGTGTGCGGCGACCTCGACAACGACGGGGACCTCGATCTGTTCACCACCGAGATCCGCCACTGGTGGGCCGGCGCCGGCTCCGACGGCTCCGAGGTGCTGGTCAACGACGGCGGCGCGACCTTCACCCGCCCGGGCGACGAGGCGCTCGGCCTCGCGATCACCCACGACGGGACCACATGGGACGAGGGCCACATGACGGCCGCCGTCTTCGACTTCGACAACGACGGCTGGAACGACATCTACCTCGGCGCGAGCGACTACGCGGGCAACCGCGGCCGCCTCTACCACAACGAGACCGACGGCTCGCTCGCCTTCGTCGAGGTCTCGCCCGACGTCGGCATCGACCACAACCGCAGCCACGGCGTGGTCGTGGCGGACTTCGATCGCGACGGAGACCTCGACGTGATCGTCGGCCACTCCCGGGCGCGCTGCGACGCCTCGGGCCCGAACGACTGCTACGAGCGCCCGCAGGTGCGCTTCTTCGAGAACCTCGCCGGCGACGGCGGCAACTTCGTGCAGCTCGCCTTCGAGGGTGGCGAGGGCACCAACCGGGCGGCGATCGGCGCCCGGGTCACCGTCACCGCGGGCGGCGTCACCCAGACCCAGGAGGTCGGCGGTGGGCACGGCCACTACGGCGCCCAGAACGACATGGTGCTGCACTTCGGGCTTGGCGCCGCCTGCGAGGCCGAGGTCACCGTGCGCTGGCCCGACGGCGCGCTGACCACCGAGACCGCCAGCGTCCAGTCCGGGCTGCGCTACCGCTGGCGTCAGGGCGAGTCGCCGGCGATCGTCGTCGACTGATCGAGGGCCCAGACCGCGCCGCCGCGGGCCGGGAGGCGCAGCGCTCCGTCCTCGAGCGCGCCCTCGCCGAAGAGGCGCTCGCCCCGGGCGTGAATCGGCGCGCTCGCCGGCGCCTCGGTGGCGTTGGCGGCCACGAGGATCCGCTCGTCGTCGTGCTCCATCACGAAGGCGAAGACGTCGCCCTCGCGGGTCAGCCGGCGGAAGCGCCCTCGCCGCGTCGACACGTGGGCCCGCCGGAGCGCGATGAGCGCGCGGAACGTCTCCCAGAGCTCCCGATCCCAGCGCGCCTCGTCCCACACGAAGCCGGCCCGGCACCCCGGATCGTCGAGCCCCTCCATCCCGATCTCGTCGCCCGCGTACACGCACGGCGCGCCGGGGAGGGTGAAGAGCAGCATCGTCGCCAGCTTCATCGCGTCGCGGTCGCCGCCGAGCATGCTCAGGGCGCGGGCCGTGTCGTGAGAGCCGTAGAGGCTCAAGTTGGATTGCATCTGCTCTGGCGTGTACCGCGCGAGCACCGCCTCGACGTGATCGCCGTACGCGACCGCGTCGACCGGCTCTCGCACCAGCGGGTACTCGTGCTTCGTGATCTCGAAGCGAAAGCCGCCGCCCGACGCGTAGACGAGCGTGTGCCCGCCCAGCCAGTAGCTCATCGTCCCGTCGAAGCGGCCGCCCAGCCAGTCGGCGGCGTCGGTCCAGATCTCACCCACCAGGTAGAGCCCCGGGTCCACCGCCTTCACCGCCTCGCGCACCGACTCCCAGAAGCCCGGCGTGACGATCTCCTCCGGGGTGTCGAACCGCCAGCCGTCGATGCCGCGCTCGGCCCAGTGGGTCAGCACCGAGCGCAGGAACGCGCAGACCTCGGGGTTCTCGGTGTTCAGCTTCGGCAGCGCAGGGATGCCGCGCCAGCACGCGTAGCCCGGCCGCCCCGGGCCGTAGGGGGCGAGAGGGTGGCGCTCGACGTGGAACCAGCCGGCGTAGGGCGACGCGTCGCCGTTCTCGAGGACGTCGTGGAAGGGGAAGAAGCCGCGGCTCGCGTGGTTGAGCACCGCGTCGAGCACCACCCGCATGCCGCGCGCGTGCGCCGCCTCGATCAGCGCGTCGAAGGCCGCGTGGCCGCCGAGCATCGGGTCCACCGCGAAGTAGTCGTGGGTGTGGTAGCGGTGGTTCGAGGCGCTCTGGAAGATCGGCGTGAGGTAGAGCGCGGTCACGCCCAGGGCCTCGAGGTGATCGAGGCGCTCGACCACCCCGAAGAGGTCGCCGCCCTTGTAGCCGTGCTGGGTGGGGGGCGCGTCCCACGGCTCGAGCGGGCCGGGCACGTGCACCTGGCCGGAGCGCGCGAAGCGGTCCGGGAAGATCTGATAGAAGACGGCGTCCGCGACCCAGTCCGGCATCGCGCGCATCATACGGTCGGGGCTCGCCAGCGCACGCCCCAGCGGCGCTCGAAGCGGCGCCGGTTCACGTGGAAGCGGGCGATGCGCGCCGCGTCGGGCATGCGGCCGAAGGTCGCGGAGCCGTGGTGATGCACGAACACGCCGGGCGCGAGCAGCACCCGCAGGCGGCGGCGGCGGAGCGCCATGCAGAGCTCGTCGTCCTCGAAGAGCCCGAGCCCGTAGCCCTCGTCGAGCCCGCCCACCGCCTCGAACGTCTCCCGGCGGATCGCCGCGCACAGCAGGCTGAGCTTCGGGACCTCGCGCGCCGCGCCCCGTCGGCCGGCGGCGTGGGCGAGCAGCCCCTCGAGATCGCGGTAGCCCGCGGGCTCGGTCGCGACGTCGCCGCTGTCGTTGCTCGCCGGCCCGACGAGGCCGACGCTCGGATCCTCGAGGGGCGCGAGCAGGCCCTCGAGCCAGCCCGGCGTCACCACCGCGTCGTCGTTGAGGATCACCAGCGCGTCCGCGCGCGCTCGCCGCGCCCCCGCGTTGACCGCGCCGGGGAAGCCGCGCCGCGCGCCGAGTCGGAGCCGCGCGCCCGCCACCGGGGGCTCGCTCGCGTCGTCGACCACGATCACCTCGTGGGGCGCCTCCGTGTGGGCGGCCACCGCCGCGAGGCACTGGGGCAGGGTCGGCGCGCCCCGCGTGGGGATCACGATCGAGGCCCGGGGTGGGGCGTCGGTCGGCGGCCGCGCGGGCGGGAGCACGTCGGGCGGGATCGAGGCCCGCGAGTCGCTCGGGATCCGCACCGGGGCCACCGCGCGCCGCGCCCAGTCGCGCACGGTCCCCGGTCCCCGGTCCCGCGCCCGCCCCGCGCCGCTCGGGGCCCGCGAGACCTGCGCCTGGAGCAGGGCCAGCGCGCGCACCCGCCACCGCTCCGTCCAGGGGAGCGCGTCGAGCCCGGGGACGTCGCGCGGGTCCATGCGTCCACCGTACAGCGCCCGCCTGGAGCGGCGCGCGTCGAAATCGCCCCTGGATTCTGGTAGTCACGCAGGTGATGAGCAGCGCCCCGCCGTCTGCCTGGCTGCACCGCACGCCGCGCGGGACCTACATCGGTGACCAGGACGGCCAGCCCGCCCGGCTCGGCGGCGCGGCCCGCCTCGTCGATCAGCTCTGGCGCTTCCGCGACACCCTCTACGTCTTCGCGGCGAGCAAGTTCAGGGCGGCGCACCGCGCGCAGATGCTCGGCCTGCTGTGGCCGATCGCGTACCCGACCGTGCTCATGATCGTCATGAGCGTGGTCTTCGGCGTGGTCTTCAAGACCGACATCGAGGGCTACCCGGTGCTGCTCATGCTCGGGCTGGTGCCCTGGCACTTCCTCAGCCACGCGTGGACCAGCGGCATGCACGCGCTGCTGGTCCACGCCGAGATCGTCAAGCGCACCGCGGTGCCGCCGTGGGTGATCATCACCGGCACCGTCCTCAGCGACCTCTACAACCTCGGCTTCAGCTCGCTGAGCGTGCTGCCCCTGATCGCCTTCTACCCGGAGCAGTTCCACGTCTCGCTCGCCCTGCTCTGGCTGCCGCTGATCGTCGTCGCGCTGGTCGCGTTCGGCCTCGGCCTCGGCCTCGCGAGCGGGGTGCTCAACGTCGTCTTCCGTGACACCGGCTACATCGTCGACTCGATCCTGATCGCGCTCTTCTGGGCGACGCCGATCATCTACCCGATGAGCCGGGTGCCCGGCGTCGGCCACACGCTCATGCACCTCAACCCGATGGCCACCATCGTCGAGGCCATCCGCGTGATCGTGATCGAGGGCGCCTCGCCGCCCGACAACATCCTCATCGCGCTCTTCGGCGGCTCCTTCGGCGTGCTGCTCTTCGGGGTCGTGGTCTATCGCCTGTTCGCGCCGACGGTGAGCGATCATGTCTGAGCGCGCGCTGCGCATCCGCTTCGACGACGTCGGCAAGGCCTACCGGCGGCGGCACCTCAAGTCCTTCCTCCTCAAGGACATCCTGCGCGGCCTCGCCCGCGAGGAGGACGAGACCGATCGCTTCTGGGCGCTGCGCCACGTCGGCTTCGAGGTGCGCGAGGGCGAGACCGTCGCCGTCCTCGGCCAGAACGGAAGCGGCAAGAGCACCACGCTCTCGCTCGTCGCCGGCGCCTGTCACCCCACGGAGGGGCGCGTCTCGGTGCGCGGCCGCATCGCGCCGATGCTCGCGCTCGGGGTCGGCTTCGAGCCCGACATGACGGCGCCCGAGAACGCCTACGTGAACGCGAGCCTGCTCGGGGTCTCCCGCGAGGAGCTGACCGAGCGCCTCGAGGTCATCCTGCGCTTCGCGGAGCTCGGCGACTTCGTCGACACCCCGGTCCGCCACTTCTCCACCGGCATGACCGCGCGCCTCGGCTTCGCGGTCGCCATGCACGTCGACGCCGACATCCTGCTGGTCGACGAGGTGCTCGCGGTCGGCGACGGCGCGTTCCAGACCAAGTGCCTCGCCCGCATCCGAGAGCTCCACGACGAGGGCCGCACGATGCTCTTCGTCACCCACGACCTCGCGGCGGCGCGCGAGATCTGCACCCGCGGCATCTGGATCCGCGAAGGAGAGATCGCGGTCGACGCGCCCATCGAGGAGTGCCTCGCCGAGTACCAGGCGTTCCTCGACCAGCGGTGAGCGCCCGCGAGCGAGCTCGAGAGGTGGCAGACAATGGCGCCGGGCCGCCCCCGCCCCTTCCACGACACTGACCCGAGGCGACGGCAGTCGACGAGCGCAGCGAGGTCGCCGCACGCGCCACTCGAGTCGTTCGATCCCGCGGCAGCGGGCGGCCAGCGAGCGCGCAGCGCGAGCGCGAGCCGCAGGGCCCCCAGCGCCCCGCGCTGGGGTCGCGGGGCCAGCGCGCGAAGCGCGCGAGGCCCCGACGGA